>JABAOE010004115.1_pt1 | contig 65664 bp, 58 predicted proteins | sample 7062141 | NCBI WGS metagenome assembly JABAOE01 (sample SAMN14538627, study PRJNA623070) | marine sediment metagenome | biome: marine biome [ENVO:00000428]; feature: marine pelagic biome [ENVO:01000023]; material: deep marine sediment [ENVO:00002113] | place: India: Gulf of Khambhat ... | reverse complement strand
CATGTGGATGCTGTTCGCGACGACGCTCAACGTGTCGTTCCGCTGGCTGCATTCCCGGCCTGTCGTCGCCTGCGCGATGGGCGCGATCTTCGGGCCCTTGTCCTACCTGGCGGGATCCGCGGCCGGCGCGGTGGACATCGTCCAGCCGGCGGCCGTTTACCTCGCGCTGTCGGTCGGTTGGGCCATCCTGATGCCGGGGCTGCTGATGCTCGCCAGCCAGCTCGACGGCACCCGGCCGCCGATCATCCACAGCCCGATCTGAAGGCTGCTGTGACATCGATGTTCGACTTTGACACATGGCTGCTGGCGCTGGTTGCGCTTGCGGCATTCGGCGTCGCCGGGTGGCTGGTGAGCCTGGCCAGGCGCAACGTCGCGATCGTCGACAGCATGTGGTCGATCATGTTCCTGATCGCCGCCGTCGCCTACGGGTATGCAGCGGATGCCGGACCCCGGGCGACGCTCGTCCTGCTGCTGGTCGCGCTGTGGTCGATTCGGCTGGCTGCTTACATCACCTGGCGTAACTGGGGCGAGGACGAGGACTACCGTTACCAGGCGATCCGTCGCAACAACTCGCCGAACTTTGAATTCAAGAGTCTCTACATCGTTTTCGGTCTGCAGGCAGGGCTTGCGTGGTTCATCTCCCTGCCGCTGCTCGCGGCCATCACCGGGACGCAGCCGATAGGCATCCTGGATTTTGTCGGCGTGCTGCTGTGGATCGTCGGCTTCGTCTTCGAGTCGCTCGGCGACCTGCAGCTCGCCCATTTCAAGGCGGACCCCGGTAATCGCGGCAAGGTGCTGCGGACCGGCCTCTGGAAGCTCACGCGACACCCTAATTACTTCGGCGATTTCTGTGTCTGGTGGGGCTTTTACCTGCTTGCGCTGTCGGCCGGCGGCTGGTGGTCGATTGCGTCGCCGCTGCTGATGAGTTTCCTGCTTCTCAAGGTTTCCGGCGTCGCCATGCTGGAAAAGGATATTGGCAAGCGCAGACCCGACTATGCCGAGTATGTCGCGACGACCAACGCGTTCTTCCCCGGCCCGCCGAAAAAAGCTGCATCACCATGAGCAGGCTGATCGCCTCGCTGCTGGCCGTACTCTGCTGCGCGATGCCCGTCGCGACAGCCATCGAGCGCGACGGTGCCTCCCAAGAGTGGAATTTCCGGGTTTATCTCGACGATTCGGAGATCGGCTACCATCATTTCCAGTTGACGGAGGAAGGCGAGACGCAGCGCCTGACGACCATTGCCGACTTCCGCGTGAAGATCCTGTTTTTCACTGCGTTCAGTTACGAGCACGTCAACGAGGAAACCTGGGCCGGCGATTGCCTGTTTTCGATCCGGTCGAGGACCGTCGCCAACGGCAAGGAATTTGCCGTCAGCGGTCGCCGGGATGCTGCCGGCTTCGCGCTGGAGGCGAATGCCGGCATTAGCGAAGTCCCCGGCTGCGTCAAGACCTTCGCCTACTGGAACCCGGACATCCTCGAGGAGCAGGTACTGATGAATTCGCAGACCGGCGATCTGCTCCCGGTAACGGTCAGCCCGGCTGCCGAGGAGATCCTGAATGTGCGGGGCGAAGAAACGCCGGCGAACCGCTATCGGCTCGAGGCAAAGAACATGCAGCTCGATGTCTGGTATTCGCAGGACCGCGAGTGGCTGGCGCTCGAGTCGACCGTCAAGGGCGGTCGCAAGCTGCGCTACGAACTGACCTAGGCAATAACAATGAGCGACATTCAAATGACCCGGAAACCTTTGACCTCACTGCTGGCCGCATGGCTGGTCGGCGGCTGTGCCGGCAGCCAGCCGCCGCTGGCCACCGTCGACTATGTCGACCTCGACCGTTTCATGGGCGACTGGTACGTAATCGCCAACATCCCGACCTTTGTCGAGAAGGGAGCGCACAACGCGCTCGAGTCATACGCGATGAACGAGGATGGCTCGATCGGCACGACGTTTACCTTCCACAAGGACGGCTTCGACGGCGAACTCAAGACGCACACGCCTGTCGGCTTCGTTCGCAATACCGAGACCAACGCTGAGTGGGGCATGCAGTTCATCTGGCCGATCAAGGCTGACTATCGCATCGTCTATCTCGATGACGAATACTCGCAGACGATCATCGGCCGCAATAAACGCGACTATGTCTGGATCATGGCGCGCTCGCCGCAGATCACGGACGAGGACTACGACAGGCTGACCGCTCTCGTCAGCGGCATGGGTTACGACCTGGACGAACTCGAAAAGATTCCGCAGCGGTGGTGAGGGCCTGACCTGTGCGAATCGCGATTATCGGAACCGGGATAGCAGGCAACGTCGCCGCCTATCACCTGAACCAGGATCACGACATCGCGGTGTTTGAGGCGAACCGCTACGTCGGTGGCCACACCAATACGATCGACGTTCCGACGGCGGCCGGCATGCTGCCGGTCGATACGGGATTCATCGTCTTCAATGATCGTACTTATCCCAATTTCATCAAGCTGCTCGATGAGCTGGGCGTCGCGTCGCAGGACAGCGAGATGAGCTTCAGCGTGCGCAATGATCACGCCAAGGTCGAATACAATGGCTCGACGCTGGACGGGTTGTTTGCTCAGCGCAGAAACCTGTTGCGGCCATCTTTCATCCGCATGATCCGCGAGATTCTACGTTTCAATCGCGAAGCGCCCGTCTTTCTCGAGGAGGGCGATACCACGAAGACCCTCGGACAGCTGCTCGTCGATGGTCGCTACTCGAACGAGTTCGTTGATCACTACCTGGTGCCGATGGGCGCCGCCATCTGGTCTGCCGAGCCGGAGATGATGCAGGCGATGCCGGCGCACTTTTTCGTGCGCTTCTTCGCCAATCACGGCCTGCTGAGCCTCGACGACCGGCCGCAATGGCGGGTTATCCGTGGCGGCTCGCGCGAATACGTCAACAAACTCGTTGCCGGCCACCGGCACCGGATCGAGCTCGATTGCGCCGTCGAATCCGTGACGCGGCTGCCGGATCACGTGGTCGTCAAGGCCAGGGGGCGCCCCGCCCAGAGTTTCGATGCGGTTTTCATGGCCTGCCACAGCGACCAGGCTTTGGACCTGCTGACGGATCCGTCCGCGGCCGAGCGACAGATCCTGGGCGCTATTCGCTACCAGGAGAATCATGCCGTCCTGCATACCGATCGCACATTGATGCCGCGTCGCGAGCGCGCCTGGGCGTCCTGGAACTATCATTTGTCCGGCGAGGGCAGCGATCGCGTTACCCTGACTTATCATATGAACCGTTTGCAAAGCCTGGACGTGGAGACGGAGTACTTCGTGACTCTGAACAGCGCTGCCGAGATCGATGCCGCCAGCGTCATTCGTGAGATCGACTACGCGCACCCGGTGTTCACGACCGAGGCGATCTTGGCCCAGCAGCGCAAGGGCGAGATCGATGGCGTCAACAGGACCTACTTCTGTGGCGCCTACTGGCGATACGGCTTTCATGAAGACGGCGTCGTGAGCGCGCTGTCGGCGCTGGAACGATTCGAGGCGGAGAGGGGCGATGCAGAGCAGCATCTTCGTCGGGCAGGTTAGCCACAGCCGGAAATCGCCGCGCATGCACGCGTTCAGATACCGCGTGTTCATGGCCTATCTCGACCTCGACGAGCTCGACAGCGTTTTCCACGGGCGGTGGTTCTGGTCGACGCGGCGCCCGGCGTTAGCGCGTTTCCGTCGCGGGAATCACTTCGGCGATCCGGACCGGCCGCTGGACGACTGCGTGCGCGATCTCGTCGAGCACGAAGCGGGCTATCGACCGGGCGGACCGATTCGACTGTTGACCAATCTCTCCTATTTCGGCTACTGCTTCAATCCGATCAGCGTCTACTACTGCTTCGACGAGACGGGCGAAAACCTGACGACCGTTGTCGCCGAGGTCACCAATACCCCCTGGGGCGAGCGCCATTGCTATGTCCTCGCCGAGCACATGAATAGCGGGGATGAGGCGACGCACCGTTACCGAACGAAGAAACAGATGCACGTGTCGCCGTTCATGGCAATGGACATGGACTATGACTGGCTGATGACGACGCCGGCAGACGATCTCGTTGTGCGCATCAAAAATCAGGCGGAGAGCGACTCATTTTTCAATGCCGCGCTGATTCTCAAACGCCAGGAGATTACCGGGCGCACACTTGCCGGCGTTCTTTTCAAATATCCATTCATGACGCTGCAAGTGATGTTCGGAATCCACTGGCAGGCCTTCCGCCTCTGGCTGAAGGGCGTGCCCGTACAGACCCATCCCGATAAAAACCAATCAATCCAGGTCACCTCATGAACAACGCAGAAACGACAATTCCACAGCGGCATACAGCAGAGAAAGCCGGCTCGATCCGCCTGCTCGACAGGCTCGGCCGGCGCCTCGTGCTCTCGCAGCTGGGGGCCTTGCGCAAAGGACGCCTGACGCTGCTCGACGATGGCGTCGGCCGCGAATTCGGCTCGGGTGACGACGATTGTGAGGCGTCGATCAGCGTGCTGGACACGCGCTTCTACGGCGCGGTTGCGTTTGGTGGCGCGGTTGGCGCGGCCGAGGCCTATATCGAGGGGTACTGGACCTGCAACGACCTGACGCAGGTCGTGCAGCTGCTGTTGAAGAATCGTGACGTGCTCGACGGCCTCGACGACGGCTTTGCGAGTTTCGCGGAGCCGCTGCGCAAAGCGCTGCACTGGTTCAACAGGAATACGCTCGCCGGCAGTCGTCGCAATATTGCCGCGCACTACGACCTCGGCAATGACTTCTTCGGGCTGTGGCTGGACGAGACGATGATGTACTCGTCCGCGGTATTCGAGCGCGAGGACATGTCGCTGGCCGAAGCGTCGACGGCCAAGCTCGACCGCATCTGCAAGAAGCTGGAACTGTCGCCCGATGACCACGTGCTCGAGATCGGCACGGGCTGGGGCGGTTTCGCGGTACATGCGGCCGGCAAGTACGGTTGCCGCGTCACCACCACCACCATCTCGGAGGAGCAGTACCAGTTCGCCAGGGCGCGCGTGGCCGAAGCGGGACTGGATGACCGGGTCCAGCTGCTGCTGCAGGATTACCGCGATCTTGACGGGCAGTACGACAAGATCGTCTCCATCGAGATGATCGAAGCGGTCGGGCACCAGTTCATGGACACCTACTTCGAACAGTGTGCGCACCTGCTGAAAGACGACGGCATGCTGCTGCTGCAGGCGATCACGATCGCCGATCAGCGCTACCCGGACGCCATCCGCTCCGTCGACTTCATCCAGAAGTATATTTTCCCCGGCGGCTTCCTGCCGTCCGTTACGGCGATGCTCGATTCAGTCACGCGATCCTCGGACCTCCGGATCTACCACCTCGAGGACATCGGCGCGCATTACGCGGAGACCCTGAAGCGTTGGCGCAACGGCTTTACCACGAACCTCAACAAGGTCTGGTCGCTGGGCTTCGGAGAGGAGTTCCTGCGCATGTGGCATTACTACTATTGCTACTGCGAGGGCGCCTTCCTCGAGCGCGCGATCGGCAACGTACAGGTCCTGTTCGTCAAGCCGCAGTCGCGCCGCAGCCCGCTGGTGCCGTCCCTCTAGGTCACTGCCATCAGCCCGCTCGCGGGGCCATGCCGTCGCTCGCGATCGTCGGCGGGGCACATTCTACAAAAGGCCGCGATTCACGGATAATGGGGTCATGAACGCGACCCCGGAAACCGAGGTGCAGGTCGAGCTGCATTGCGACGACATCGACGTGGCGCAGCGGTACTTCAGCGACGAAGGGGGTTTTCGCGTCGATACGGTCTTTCCCGCCGATTCGCCCAGGATGGTCGAGCTGTCCGGCCCGGGGGTGCGTCTGCGGCTGACCGGCGGTACGGCAGTTGCCTCGAGCCCGCCAGACCTGGTCGTGACCCGGCTTGGTGACCATGGCTTCGGCACCGGCAGGGCGGGCATGGAGTACCGCGATCTCATACCCGGACGCTTCGGTGGCCGCTTCATCGCCTCGCACATCCGCATCCGCAAGGGCGGGCCGGTGCCCGACTACGTGCATCATCACGACATCGAGTTCCAGGCGATCTTTTGCGTCAACGGCTGGGTCAAGGTTGTCTACGAGGACCAGGGAGAGCCGATGCTGATGAAGGCCGGTGACTGCTTCCTGCAGCCGCCGCACATCCGGCACAGGGTACTCGAGTGCTCGGACGAGATGGAGGTCGTCGAGATCGCCTGCCCGGCTGAGCATGAGACCTCGGTGGATCACGACATGAGCCTGCCGACCGCGGAAACCAGGCCCGACCGCGATTTCGGCGGACAGAAGTTCGTATTTCACCAGGCAGAGAAAGCAGCGTGGCAGCTGTCGGATGTGCCGGGCATGCGCTACCGCAACACGGGCATCGCCTATGCAACCGGCGGTGTTGCCTCGGTCATCGTCGTACGCGCGGAACAGGATCCCGGGGATATCCCGCTCACGCATTCCGCCGAGTTCCGCTTCTGCTTTTTCCTGTCAGGCAGCGCCGTATTGATAAACGGCGCTGCAACGCCTCTCGCGCGTGGCGACGCCGTCGCGATTCCGCCCGCTTGTGATTGCCGACTCGAAAAGCTGTCGAGCGACGCGGAATTCCTGGAGGTCATCGTGCCCAGGCGAGATACGCCTAGGCGGTAAGCAGGTCGACCAGCACGATCAGCAACGCGACCGGCGTCAGGTAGCGGTTCGCGAATCGCCAGTAGGCTTTCCACCTGTTCGTGTCGCCGGCGAATTCGTCGTCGACGACGCCCTTGCGGACCACCCAGCCGGCAAACAGCGCGATCAGCAGCGCGTTGACCGGCGCGAGGACGTTGGCCACCGTAAAGTCGGCGATGCCGAAGAAGTTCTTGCCGACGCCGAGGAACGCCAGCGGCTGCCAGTCGGCCATGAAGCTGAAGGACAGCACGGAGCCGAGACCGAGCACCCAGATGGCAAAGCCGGCGATCATCGCCATCTGCCTGCGGCGTCCCGGGTACCTCTCCTCGAGCCACGCGACGACGGGCTCGAGCATGCCGATCGCCGAGGTAAACGCGGCGAACAACAGCAGGATGAAAAACAGGGTGCCGATGATGTGCCCGCCGGCCATGTTGCCGAAGGCAACCGGCAGGGTGACGAAGATCAGGCCCGGACCTTCGGCCGGATCGAGACTGGCCGCGAATACGATCGGGAAGATTGCGAAACCCGCCAGCAGGGCTGCCAGCGTGTCGCCGACGCAGATGATCGTGACCGACGAGCGGAGCGAAAACTCCCTCGGCATGTAGGAGCTGTAGGTGATCATCAGGCCGACGCCGATGCCCAGCGAGAACAGCGCCTGTCCGAGCGCAACGAGGAAGGCTTCCTGGCTCAGCGCGCTGAAATCCGGGTTGAACAGGAAACGCGCCGCCGCGAAGAAGTCGCCGGCCACCATGCCGTAGACGACGAGTACGATCATGACCGCAAACAGCGTTGGCATCAGGATGCGTGATGCACGCTCGATGCCTTTGTTCACGCCATTCGCGACGACGAACACGGTCATTGCGACGAAAAATGCGTGCAGCGAGGCCTGGTAGACGGGTTCGTCGGCCCGCAGCTGGAAGGTGTTCCCTGAGGCGGCGCCGTCAAAGCCCGCAAACGAATTGGTGCTCGCCATTGCAAAGTAGTCGATCGCCCAGGCGGCCACGACGGCGTAGTAGCTCAAACCGATAAACGGAACAGCAAGGCTGATCCAGCCGATCGCCCGCCAGAAGGGTCTCGCGTTTTCCTCCCGGACCAGCGCCGCAATCGAATTGACGGGACTGCGGTGGCCGCGCCGGCCGAGCAGCATCTCGCCGGCCATCAGCGGCACGCCGAGCAGGAATACGAACGCCAGGTACATGAGGACGAACGCGCCGCCGCCATACTCGCCAGCGACATAGGGGAACCGCCAGAGGTTGCCGAGCCCGACTGCGCCGCCGATCGCGGCCAGCAGGAAAGCCGGCCGGCTCGACCAGGCGTTGCTGGTTTTCTCGACGTCAGCCAATTTTTCTAGCGGGCGCCGGCGTGCCTGACGAATTCACCGGCCCGGACATCCGTGGGTTCTCCCTCGGCGACGGCAACCTGCCCGTTGACGATGACGTAATCGAATCCTTCGCTGAACTGGTGCGGGTCTTCGAAGGTCGCCTTGTCCTGGACGCTGTCGGGATCGAACAGGACGAGATCGGCGACGAAACCCGGCCGTACGAGACCGCGGTCGTGAAACGAGAAAGCCCTGGCGGGAAGCGAGGTCATGCGACGAACCGCATCTTCCAGCGTCATGACGTTTCGCTCGCGGACGTAATCGGCAAAGACGCGCGCGTTCGTTCCGTAGGATCGCGGGTGCGGCATGCCGACGCCAGGCTCGATGACGCCGCCGTCGCTGGCTATCGTTGCGTTCGGATAGCGGTAGATCGTGTCGACGTCGTCGTCGCTCATGTAGTGGTAGACCATGGACGCGCCCTGGCTGACGCCCGCCTGGCCGCCTTCCACCATCATGTCGAGGATGGTCGTGATCTCGCCGTCGATATTCGGCGCACCTTCCCTGAGCCGGTTGATCTCCGAGATGTTCATGCCGTTATAGGACTCGTTCGGCAAAAAACGGGCGACCGTGGCGAACGAATAGTCCTCGTAGCCGCCGTCGTCGAGCATGTCCCTCATGCCGGAGACGATCTGCTCGTTGGTTTCGGGGTCTCCGATGCGCCCGGCGATGTCCGCGGCGCTGCCGGCGACTGCCCAGCGCGGCAGGTTGACGCCCAGGTTCGTGCTGGCTCTTGCATAGGGATAGGCATCGACGACGATGTCGACGCCTTGTGCGCGGTACGAATCGATCAGCTCGAGCGCTGAGCCGATCGTGCCCCAGCGCGACGGTCCCTTGACCTTGAGGTGGGAGATCTGCACGGGCATGTCGGCTTCCTTGCCGATGGTGATCGCCTCGACCAGGGATTCGTGGAGCCTGGCGCCCTGTTCGCGGATGTGGGTCGTGTAGACGCCGCCGTACCCCGCAGCGACCCGCGCGAGCTCGACGACCTCGCTGGTCTCTGCGTAGGTGCCCGGCACATACAGCAGACCCGTGGAGAAGCCCACCGCGCCGTCTTGCATTGCCTTGTCGACCAGCGCCTTCATCGCCTCCATCTCCGCATCGGTGGGCGCCCGGTCGTCGGGTCCCATAACCTCGCGACGGACCGTGTTATGGCCGATGAACGTGGCCACGTTGATACCGAGCCCCTCGAGTCGATTCGCGTAACCGGCAATGTCGATCTCCGAGCCGCCGCAGTTGCCGGTGATGATCGTGGTCACGCCGTCGAGCAGGAAATTGTCTGCGCGCGGCAAGCCTTCGAGGCCCGGATCGCGGCTGGAGGATTCGACGTGCGTGTGGACGTCGACGAAGCCGGGCGTCAATACCCTGCCGCCAGCGTCGATAATAGTTTCCGCATCGACGTCGAGATTTCGACCCAGCGCGGTGATCCTGCCGTTCGCGACGGCCACGTCGCTCAGGAACCAGGGGCTGCCCGTGCCGTCGACGACCCGCGCGTTGCGAATCAGGACGTCGGCGTCCTGGGCCAGCGAAACGCGCGACACAGCAAAGAAAAAGCCGATGATGAGAACGGCGCGCACGACCCGGTAGAATTGCTGCATGGTATTGACCTCGAGGCGGGATGGGAGAACACTGTTTTTCTTGTCCCCGCACAAGTGTAGCGCCGGCAGACCCGGCAAGTCACCCGTAATCCGTGGAGTGCATAATGAAAACAATCGAACGCGCGGCATTTGCCGTACTGATCTTTTCCCTGCTCGCGGGCTGTGGTCCGTCAGAAAAGGCGCCGACCGGGGAGCGCATACAGGTGGACCTGCTGATCGCCGGCGGTACGGTGTACGACGGCTCCGGCAGCCTGCCCGTGGTGGCCGACATCGGTATCACCGACGGACGTATCGACTTCATCGGTGATGCGGAGTCCTCCGGCGTCGATGCCGGCGAGACCATCGACGCAGCGGGTCACTGGGTGACGCCCGGTTTTATCGATGCCCACAGTCACGCGGTCCTCGATGAGGACTACGGCAAGGATGCCGAGCCCTATCTTCGACAGGGCATAACGACCGCCGTGCTCGGCATGGACGGCGGCGGCACGTTCGACGTGACGGAAAGGTTCGCTGCATGGCGCGAGGCGGGCATCGGCGTCAATGCGATTCATTTCGTCGGCCACGGTCACATACGCGAGGCCGTCATGGGTTACGAGGACAGGGAGCCGACCGAAGCCGAGCTCGAGCAAATGAAAAGCCTCGTTCGCAAGGGCATGGATGAAGGCGCGTTCGGCCTGTCGACCGGCCTCTTTTATGTGCCGGGCACGTATGCGTCCACCGACGAGGTGATCGAACTCGGCAAAGTCGCCGCAGAGTACGAGGGCGCGCTCTACGACACGCATGATCGGGACCTCGGCGCAGTGTACCAGGGGGTCGGCTACGAGGCGTCGGTCGAGGAGGGCATCCGCATCACGGAAGAATCGGGTTTGCGCGGCATCTTCAGTCACTACAACCTGCAGGGCGCGCACAACTATGGTCGCGCCGAAGTCGGTGCCAAACTGATCAATGATGCGCGCGAACGGGGCGTCGACATCTGGGCGGCTCACCATCCGTATACGGCAACGCAGAGCAGCCTGCGCGCCTACACGATGCCCTACTGGGCCTCCGCCGGCGGACGCGAGGCAATGATCGAGCGCTTCGACGATCCGCAAGCGAGCGCGGAGATCATGGATGAGACCGACGCGATGCTCGAGATTCGCGGCGGCGCCGACAAGATCATGTTCGTCGACCAGCGGGCCGACCTCAACGGCAAGACGCTCGCGGACATCGCCGGCGAACAGGAGTTGAGCCCGGCCGAAACCGTGCAGTGGATTCTCCGGGAGAACAACGCGTCGGTGATGAACCTCGAGCTGTACGATCATCAGAACACGCGCCGGCTGGCCCAGGAAGCGTGGATGATGACCTGTACGGACGGCCGGACGCCGAGAACCGAGGAGCAGACCGCGCACCCGCGGACATTCGGCGCGTTCCCGAAGAAAATGCGGCAGTTCGTGTTCGAGGAAAACCTGCTGACGCCGGAGTTCGTCATCCGCAGTTATTCCGGGCTCGCCGCGGACTTCTATGGACTGCCGGACCGGGGCTACATCCGCAACGGCTATGTCGCCGACATCGCCGTCATCGATCCCGACCGCTACCGGGACCTGGCGACGTTCGAGGATCCCAAGCTGATGTCGGAGGGCGTCGTGCACGCGATGGTCAACGGCAGCTTCGCGATCCGCGATGGCGAGATCACCGGTGAACTGGCCGGCGAGCCCCTGATGCGGCCGTCGGCGCCGAATTAGTCGGTCGACAGGTCGCCGCGAGCGCGCACGACCGGCGCGATGATCCGTTCTTCCAGCAGGTCATAAAGCGCGCGCGTGTGGGCGCGGCGCGTGTCGCCGGGCTGGCTGCTCGACGTCGTAACGATCACCATGTCGAGGTCTTTGGCGAGCAGGATGAACTGGCCGCCGAAACCCCAGGCGTACGTCGTCTCGACGCCGGCCATGTCGCGGATCCACCAGCCGTAGCCATACTGTCTTTCGGTATCGCGGCGCGAGCGCACTCGTGGCTGGAGCGATAGCTCGACCCAGTCACCGGGCACGACCTGGCGGCCGTTCGCGGCGCCGTCATTGAGGTACATTTCCCCGAAGGCCATCATCTGCCGCGGCGTGAATTCCATGTTGTTGCCGCCGAAATAGACGCCATTCGGATCCTGCGTCCACGGGCCGAGACCGAAACCCAGCGGCTGGGTCAGGTTCTCGCGCGCGAAGTCGAGCGTCGACTGCCCGGTCGCGTTGGTGAGGATGTCGGACAACAGGTGGGTATTGCCGGTGCTGTAGAGCATGCGGGTGCCGGGCGCCGCGAGGACCGGCTGCTCGAGCGCAAAACCGACCCAGTCGTCGCTCAGGACCCAGGCGCCGAAGTTGTAGAAGCTGGTCGTTTCCAGCCCGGCCTGCATCGACAGCAGGTTGCCGACGGTGATCCGGCCCTTCATCCCGCTCGGGTCAGCCGTCAGTCGCTCGCCGTACCACTCGGCAATCGGTTGATCGATGCTCGACAGGTGTCCCTGGTCGATGGCGATGCCGATCAGCGCCGACATGATCGACTTGGAAACCGACTTGACGTTCGCCGGCCGGGTCGCAGATCTGCCGTTGAAGTACTCCTCGACGACCAGCTTGCCGTCCTGGCTCACCAGCAGGCTGTGCAGGCGGGGCATCTGCCGGGCCTCGGTCACGGCGTTCGAAAACAGTTCCTCGTTGACCGGCGGCAGGTCGCTCGCGAGCGCGGGACCGGCCACACAAAGACCGATAAAAAGAGCGGGCAGCCGTGGCGACAGTTTGCGCATGGGTGTTGTCCTGTCGTTGCGGGTTGCAGGCAATGATGATCCGGGCTTGCGGCCCGGGTCAATAGGGGGACTGCGCAGATTCAGTGAAAAATAAGGGGCCGCGAAGGCCCCGTCATGCAGATGATTCGACAGCGGCCTACTGTCGTATCTCGATACGCTTCTTGATGACCCGCACGTGCGGGCCGTCACCGCTGCCATCTATGAACCGAATCTCGTCGTCATTGCCCGCTGAAATCAGGACGGAGCGGATGCTTTCCCTGACCGACTCGTCCAGCGGCTCAGCGGAGATGATCGTAACGCCGTCGGTCGCTTCATGAATCGGCAAGGCATGCGCGCCTGCGCCGACGATCCTGACGTCGACGGTCTCGTCGCCGTCACCGAGCGCCATCACCTCGACATCGATATCGCTGTCCATCGTGTGGCCGCCGTCCGCGCTGACGAAGGCCATGTGCGTGCCGTGTCCGCCCATGTCCGGCACGACGACGGTCTCGCCGTTGACCTTGAATTCCATGCCTGCGTCCGTCCTGGTGACCAGGATTTCCTTGCCGCCCTCGACGCTGATCGTGCGGGTCTCGCCGATCGCCAGGCCACTGAAATCCTCGCCCTCTGTCGTCCAGGAGACGACCTCGGGTCCCTCGCCGCTGTCGACGACAAGCTTGAATTCCATCTTCTTCTCGACTTCCTGCGCGAATGCGGTGCCCAGTCCCAGGGATATCGCGATGGCGATGAGCTTGATCTTGTTCATTGAGCGCTTCCCCATTGTTTTGTGGTCACATTAGCACTGATGCCCGAGCCCGGCGAATCGTCGCAGATTGCATGCTTGGCGGCATTCAGCCGGCCCGCGCCTTGCCCGGATTCCATGACCATCAATCACACTGCAGCGCCTGCCGGTCGATGACGACGCCGGCCAGCTCGTTCGTCAACTCCCGGTCTGCCACGGCGACCTGGCCGTTGACGAGCATGTGGACGACGCCGGTTGACGGTGCCGTAGGTTTATCGAAGTCGGCGACCGGCTGAAACGTATCCGGGTCGATCACGGCGACGTCGGCCCGCCGGCCTTCCGCCAGGTAACCGCGATCGCACAGGCCGAAACTGTCGGCCACCAGGCCGCTGCTGCGATGGACGAACTGCGCCATCGACATCAGCGCTCCGTCGACCACGAAGTCGCGGTAGGCTTTTGGATAAGACGCATATTTTCTCGGGTGACCGGTCGAGCCGTCGGAACTGGTCATGACCCAGGGCTGGATGGCGATTGCCGAGATGTCATCGGGATTCATGTTGAAGGACGCGATGTTCGGGTTGCCGGCGCGCACGACTTCCACTGCCGCATCGATCGGCTCGACGCCCATTTCGGCGGCAATCTCGTCGAGCGTCATCCCCTGCCATTCGCTTTCACCCGTCACCAGCAGGGTCTCGGCGCCTCCCCGTCGCCACAGGTTGGCCTCCATTTCGTCGCGGAGACCGTCCCTCAGATCCGCATTTTCGAGGCGTTCGAACATGGCCTCCTGCGAGTCGGCCATGGCCCAGCGCGGGATGATCGAGCTGCGAAAACTCGTCCCGGACGCCGGCCAGGGGTACTGGTCGGCGGTGATCGCGAGGCCTCGCTCCCGCGCCGCGCTGACCAGCCCGATGACGTCGCCGCTCTGGCCCCAGACGTCCCGCCCGAGCGCCTTGAGGTGCGCTATGTTGACGGGGATACCTGCTTCTTCGCCGATGGTTATGGCCTCTCTCACCGCGCCCAGCAGGCCGATCGAGTACGAACTTTCGTCGCGCAGGTGGGTGTCGTAAACGCCGCCGAATCGCGCAGCGACCCTGGCGAGCTCGACGACCTCGGCCGTCTCCGCATAGTTATCCGGCCGATAAAACAGGCCGGACGACAGCCCCAGCGCGCCGGCACGCATGTCGGCTTCGACAAAGTCACGCATCGCGTCGAGCTCCTCGTCCGTCGGCGCCCGGTTTTCGAGGCCCATCACGGCCTCGCGCGCCGTGCCGTGGCCGCTGAACCAGCCGACATTGGTGCCGACGCCTTGTTCGCGCAACGTCGCGAGCTGCGTGTCGCGATCGTCGATTTCGCCGCCGTCGTTGCCGATAAAGACCGTGCTGACGCCCTGCGTGAGATAGTTGGCATTGCGGTTGCCCGGCGTCTCGAAAAGATCGTCCTCGGCGTGCGTATGCGGATCGATGAACCCCGGCACGACGAGCAGGCCCTCGGCATCGATCACCGCCGTCGCCGACGCCTGCGGGTCGGCATTCAGCGCGACGATACGCTCGCCGACGATGCCGATGTTTCTCTGTTCCGGCGCGCGGGCGCTGCCGTCATAGACCGTGCCGTTGACGATCAGCACGTCGTAGGACTGCGGCGCATCCGCCGGCGCGCAGCCGGAAAACGCCGCGAAGAAGACGTATAGATTCAAAATGCTTTTTTTCATGGTGTACTCACAATTGGGCAAGTGATCTCGCGGCATCGGCGATGCGCGATTTGAAACGCCAGAACATCAGGATATTCGAAAACAGCACGCCTGCAACCAGTCCCCACCAGAGACCCTCGGCGCCATAGCCCAGCGGGAAGCAAAGCCATACGCCCGAGCCGATGCCGACCGCCCAGTAGCCGGCCATCGATATCCACAGCGGCGATCGCGTGTCGCGCAGCCCGCGCACGGCGTTGGCGATGACCAGCAGCACGCCGTCCAGCAGCAGGAACATGCCCGCATAGACCGACAGCGCGATGGACAGCCTCACTACAGTGTCGTTCTCGGGATTGGCGGTATCCAGGTAGATGCCGACCACGGTATGCGGGAATAACCAGAGGACGAGAGCCGCCGCGAGCGTCGTTGCGCCGGCAAGCCACATCGCGAGCTGCGCCGACTGTTCCGACGCAGCGGCCGAGCGACGGCCGATGCCGTAGGCGACGCGCACTCGCACGGCGTCGCCAAGCGCGAGCGCCGCGCTCAGGGCGATATAGATGACGCTGTAAACGATCTGCTGGGCAGCGAGCGCCGCGGCGCTGATCATGCCGACGACAACGGCCGCGACCGTGAACATCGCGCCGTTCAGGACCTGGGTCATCGAAATCGGGATACCGAGCTTGAAGATCTCCCGCAGCAGCTTCGGGTCGATCTTGCGAGGGATGATCGTCGGCCTGTGATCGGCAAACCGGTCCGAGCCGAGCACATAGCCGCAAAGCGCCAGGAACATGACCCAGTTCACGATCGTCGTGCCGATCCCGGCACCAACGATACCGAGCGCGGGGAAACCGAACTTGCCGAAGACGAGCGTGTAGTTGAGCGCCACGTTGAGCGCGAGGGCCAATACGGTGATCCAGCCGATCGCGGCCGAGCGACCCAGCGCGGTAATGTAGTGCCGCAGCACGACGAACCAGAGCGCCGGCAGCACAGCCCAGGTCAGCACCCTCGAGTAGTCGGTGATCAGCCTGACGACTTCCGGATCCTGCCTGGCGTAGCCCAGCACCGGGCCCAGGAACCAGACGCAGAGCATGACAGGTATGCTCGCCACCGTCGCCGCGATCATGCCTTGCTCGCCTGCATCGACGACACCCTGCCGGTCACCGGCGCCGAGACATTGCGCCGCGATGACGCCGATGATCGAGATCACGCCCATGCCGATCAGGAGCAACACCCAGAACCAGTCGCCGGCCAGGCCGACCGCGGCGAGTTCATTGCTGCCCAGCCGACCGACAATGATCATGTCGGTGATGAACATGCCCATTTCCGCGACATAAGCCGCGGTCAGCGGCAGTCCGATGCGCAGCAGCGTCGACGTCTCCTCGCGCGGCGTCGGGATTTCCCATGATGGCTGCAAGGTCTGTGCTTCCCTTACTTACATAGCTCTGCTAGTTTGAAGTAACGCAGGCAACTATCAACAATAAGATTGCCTGCAGCAAGCAGCGGAGGTCGGATGCCCCACACTATGAAATCCGCAGCAGGAAAAGCGCTCAGGCATATCCCGGCCTGCCTGCTTTTCTCGACGTTCGGCTTGTCCGGATTAGCCTTTGCACAGGAAGCTGACGTCGACATCGTCGTCGAGCAACAGTCTGTTAGCACCGACGAGTCACAGGAGTCGCAGGCGCTGATCGACCAGCTCGAAGATTCGATTGTCGAGGACATCGCTGCGACTCGCGTCGCTCGTCAGCAAATCGACCGACTCCTCATCTATAACGACAATCTCGATAAACTGGTTGCCGACCAGGAACGCGAGATCGCATCGATCCGGCGACAGATCGATGAATTCGGCGACGTGGAAAAAAACGTCGTGCCGTTCATGCTGGAAATGATCGAGACGCTGAAGCGCTTCGTCGAACTCGACATGCCTTTCCTCCAGCAGGAGCGCGGCGACAGGATACGTCGCCTCGAAGACAACATGGAGCGCTCCGATCTGACCGTGTCCGAAAAATACCGGCAGATCATGGAGGCCTACCAGATCGAGACCGGGTACGGCCGCAACATCGAGGCCTACATCGGAGCATTAAACATCGATGGCATGGAAATGCGGGTGGATATTCTCCGCGTGGGCAGGATATTGCTGGCATACCAGACGGTCGATCAATCGAGCGTCGGCTTCTACGACAAGACGATGGATCAATGGACCGAACTCGATAGTTCATATCGGACAGAGATCGCGGACGGTCTGCGTATCGCACGGCGGCAGATGGCGCCGAGACTCCTGGAGCTGCCGCTGCCGGCCGCGGGTGACATCCAGTGAACGCGCGATCGGCAATTGCTGTAATGACCCTGCTCTGGCTGTTACCCGGGCAAGCGGCTGCCCAGGAACAGCCACCCGCAGAGGCTGAACCACATCCGCTCGACTCGTTGCTCGAGGAGGTCAGGCAGCTGGCTGACGAAACCCGGGCCATCAATGAGGAACGGGAGCAGGAATTCACCGACGAACAGGAAGATCGTGCGGCGATCCTCGCGGAGACCGAAGCAGAACTCGCGCGGCAGACGGAAAGAAGTGATCAGCTTCGCGCTCGATTCGACGAAAACGAACTTCAGCTCGAAACGCTCAATGACACACTGCGTGTCCGCACGGGTGACATGGGGGAATTGTTCGGCGTGTTCCGGCAGATGGCGGCCGAAGTCAGCGGCGCTGCCGGTGAGTCGTTCTTGACGGCGGAGGAGCCGGGCAGGATCGGTCGAATTGCGGCGCTCACCGCTTCGGACGGAGTCCCCGGCATCGACGAACTGCGCCGGTTGCAAGTGCTTTTGCTCGAAGAGATGGTCGAGTCCGGCAGGGTGTCGCGTTTCGAGACTGAACTGAGCGATGCCGAGGGTATGAAGCGTACGGCAGAGGTTGTCCGGATTGGCGTGTTCAACGCGGTTTCTGTCGAAGGCTACCTGCAATTGAGTGAGGCCGGGCTCAACGTCCTGCCGCGACAACCGGCGCGACGCTACGCGAGCCAGGCCCGCGATTTTTTTGCGGCCAGGAACGGCAATGTTGCGGTCGCGCTCGATCCGAGCCGCGGCTCCCTGCTGAGCCTCGTCATACAGTCGCCGGGCACCCTGCGGCAGCTCACGTACGGTGGCGCAATCGGTTACACGATCCTCACTATCGGACTTGCAGGATTGCTGATCGCGCTGTGGCGTCTGTGGACGCTGCACGGCATCGCGGCGAAAGTGTCCCGCCAGCTCGGTGCGGAAACCGTCTCGTCGGACAATCCCCTCGGCAGAATACTGGCAGTCGCATCGAGCAATGATGCGTCCAGCGTGGCGGTGCTGGAGCGCAAGCTCGACGAAGCGGTGCTTCGTGAAGTGCCCCTGCTCGAGCGCTACCAGGGAATCGTCAAGGTGATCGCCGGCGTTGCGCCGCTGATGGGCTTGCTGGGCACGGTCGTCGGCATGATCCGCACCTTCCAGACAATCACGCTGTTCGGTTCCGGCGATCCCAAGCTGATGGCCGACGGCATCTCGCAGGCGCTCGTGACCACGGTGGAAGGGCTCATCGTTGCGATCCCGCTGGTTTTCCTGCACGCGTTCATGACCGATCGCAGCCGCGAACTCATCGAGATACTCGAGGAACAGAGCGCCGGCATCATCGCGAGGCACACGGAAAGGGCGCACTGAGCCGATGTTTGCCATCGAATTGCCATGGCTCGCCTTGCAGGGTTTTTTCGACGCCGGTGGCAACGTGCTTTGGGCAATCTTCCTGGCGACGATGCTGATGTGGACGCTGATCATCGAGCGACTCTGGTTCCTCGGCAGGTTCCATCCGGCGAACGTCGCGCGCGCAAGCAGGGAATGGGCGTCCCGGCCGGATCATGACTCCTGGGCGTCCACAGCAATCCGCCGCCAGCTCATCTCCGGCATCACGCTCGCTGCGAACCGGCATATCCGGCTGATCCATGCCCTGATGACGCTCCTGCCCCTGCTTGGATTGCTCGGCACGGTGACCGGGATGATCCAGGTCTTCAATGTCATGGCGTCTGCCGGAACGACCAATCCCCGCCTGATGGCGGCCGGCGTGTCGGCCGCAACGATCCCGACGATGTCCGGGCTCGTCGCCGCAATCTCCGGCCTCTGGTTCGCCGTTTACTACAGCAGGCGCTGGCGGCATGAACGCCGGCGCATCGAGGAGCTGCTCAGCCGGGACGATGCGTCATGAAAAGAAGGCGACGCAGCGACGACGGAGCTGAAATCAACGTCACACCGATGCTCGACATCGTTTTCATCCTGTTGATCTTTTTCATCGTGACCACGTCCTTCGTGCGCGAGTCCGGTATCGAGATGAGTCGCGCGTCCAAAACTGCGACCGAGACGCGGGACGCTGCGGAGTCCATTGTCGTTCGCATCGAGAATAACGGCCAGATATTCATTCAAAATCGAGCGACGGACATTCGTCTCCTGCGGGCGAATATCCAGGCCAGCCTGATTGACCTGTCCGGTGTGCCGGTGGTCGTCGCCGCAAGCAGGGAAGCCGATGCAGGCATACTCGTTCGGGTCGTCGACCAGGCGAGGGTGGCGGGCGCGGACCAGGTTTCCATAATTTCGCTGTCGGAGATGCAATGAGCTGGCGAGATCGCAAACCGGAGGAAGACGCGCCAATCAACGTGACGCCGATGCTCGACATCGTGTTCATCATGCTCATCTTCTTTATCGTTTCGACGTCGTTCGTCAAGGAAACCGGCATCGATCCGAGTCGCCCCGAAGCGCAGACTGCGACGGCGCAACCACAGGGCAATATCCTGGTCGGCGTGGATACGGAAGGCCGGGTCTGGATGAATAACCGGATCATTCCGGTCGCGCAGGTTCGGTCACTGGTTGAAAACGCAGTTAACGAAAATCCCGAAAGCTCCGCCATCCTGGTCGCCGACGAGCGGGCGCCGACCGGTGTCGTGCTGGATGTGATGGAACAGGTTCGCCTGGGCGGCGTCAGCAACATCGCGGTCGGCGCCGAGCCGGAGAGCACCTGACATGCGTCTGCTCGCATCCGCATGCGCCGGGCTGACGATCGCGGTCGTACTGTTCCTGCTGATGAGTCAGCTGATCGCCGGCGGCGAGGAGGCGCCGAGCAGGACGGATGTTGCGCTCAACCTCGACTTCATTCGGCTGAATCTCGACGAAATCGAAAACATTCGCCGTCGCGCAGTGCCGCCACCCCCCGACCCGGTGGAGCCGCCCGAGGCGCCGCCGATGGTTTTCGAGCTTCGGCCGCAGACGGAGCTGGAGTCGTTTGCCGAGATCGATACATCGGCATTCAGCGCGGATGCGATGGAGTTGCCGACCGGGATCGGTATGGGTCGTTTCACGGGCGGCATAAGACTCGCCGATTTGAGCGAAGACGGCGACCTTTACCCGATACTCCAGGTCACCCCGATCTACCCGGCGTCGGCGCGCCTGAACCGGATGTTCGGCTGGGTTGACATCCAGTACACGGTGCTCGCGGACGGTACGGTCGTCGACCCGCTCGTGATCGCTTCACATGTCGAACGGCCCGGACAGTCAGCAGCGACCGTCCGGACCGGCCGACCGCGCCAGGACATCTTCAACCAGGCGACCATCGACGCCGCGTTGCGGACGAGGTTCAAACCGCGCGTGATCGACGGTCAGGCTGTGCCGGTTCGTGTCACGCAGCGCTACACATTCAATGTGATCGACTGATGGTGCGTTGTCTGATTTCGGTATTCCTCACCATAGCGATCTTCATCGCGGGTATCGTTCTTGCCCAGGACCTCGGCGAGGAAAACCTGCGGAACGAGGTGGCGCTCGAAGATCTTCAGAGGGGCGCAGTTCCCGGTACGTTCCTGGCCGAACTGGACGAGATCAATTACATGATCAACCAGAACGCGTATCGGACGGCGATCGAAAAGCTCACCGCATTGCTTGCCGGGATCGGAGAAGATCGTAACTGGTTGCAGGGCAGGGAATTCGCGCGGGTCACCATCCTGATGAACCTGGGATACGTATATGCGCTAATGGACGAGATCGAGGTCGCGAGTGACTACTACGAGCAGGTGATGGCCAGCCCGTGGTTGACGGGACCGAATGCGCAGACGCATGTCGATGACATGGCGCGATACCTTCGCCAGAGCGCACTCTATACGCTGGCGCAGCTTCGCGCACAGGCCGAGGATTACGAGCGCGCGATCGAACTGATGCAGGATTGGATCAGTAACGAGGAAGATCCGATTGCCGAAGCCTACATGCTGACAGGCGACTGGTTTGCGGCGCTCGAACAGTTCGAGATGGCATTGCCTTACATGGAGCAGGCGCTCGCGAAATCCGAGCGGCCGATCGAAAGCTGGTACCGATCGACGCTGTCCGTGAATCTGCAGCTCGAAAGGATTCCGGCGGCCATCGATCTGCTCAAAGTCATGCTAGAGCACTGGTCCGACCGGCCACTCTACTGGGAGACGCTGGCCCGCTTACATTCCAATAACGGCGACATTCAGCGCGCCTTCGATACGATGATGTCGGCGCACGCACACGGCATGCTCGACAATCGCTTTCGGGTCATGATGGTGGTCGAGCTCAGCGTCGCCAACGAAGTCCCGTATGCCGGCGCTTCGGTGCTGGCGGAGGCGATTGAATCCGGCGTTCTCGAGGAGAGCCGGGACAACCTGGACATACTGATCGATACCTGGACGTACGCGCGCGAACACAAGAAAGCCATCGAGGCAATCGAAAGAATCTCGCGCATCACCGATCCGGGGCCGTACTACCTGCAGGCGGCGACGCTCCATCTGCAGGCGGGCGACTGGCAGGGCGCCGTTGACAGCGCACAGCGGTCGATCGACAGCGATACTTCGCTCGAGTCGCGCGCGTTAACGATCATCGGCATGGCGAGTCTCGAGCTCCGGGATTACGACCGTTCGATCGCTGCTTTCCGGCAGATCCTGGCCGTCGGCAGCGCCCGGGACCGCGAAAACGCCAAAAACTGGATCGACTTCGTCGCAGAAGCGCGCGACAACCAGGACCTGTTATCGGCGATCCAGTAGCGCTCGAGACCCCTTAAAGCGCCGCCGGGTCGCCGTGGACCGGTTTGCCGCCGAAAAGTGTCAGCAGCACCTTTGTTTCGGAGATATCGGCCGGTTCGATGTCGAACAGGTTCTGATCGATGACGATCAGGTCGGCGAGCTTGCCGACCTCGATCGAGCCGGTCTCGTCGTCGTGCTTGTTGAGGAAAGCCGCGTTGATCGTGAACGCGACGATCGCGGTTTCGAGATCGATGCGTTCCTCCGGCAACAGGACAGGGAAGTCTTCGCCGGTCGCGCTGAGTCGCGTGACGGCGGTCTCGATCTGCGGGAACGGATTGGCCGTCGACACGGACCAGTCGCTGCCAAATGCGATCATGCCACCGGCATCCTGTATCGATTTGATCGGGTACAGGTAACTCGCCCGTTCCTCACCGATGAACGGCACGGTCAGCTCGGTGACGTAGTCGTCGTTGTAAGCCCACAGCGGCTGGAAGTTGGCAATCGTCTCGAGTTCGGCAAATCTCGGCTGATCGTCCGGGTGGATCAGCTGCAGATGGGAAATATGATGCCGGTTACCGCGCTGGCCATTCTCGAGCAGGGCTTCCTCGATGGCATCGAGCGACTGGCGCACCGCCGCGTCGCCGATCGCATGGAAGTGCACCTGGAATCCCCGTGCGTCGAGCGCCGTCACGGCCTGCTTCAGCAGTTCGGGATCGACCATCGGGATCCCTTTCGTGCCGCTCTCGACGAGGTAAGGCTCGAGCAATGCCCCGGTGTAATTCTCCAGCACGCCGTCCTGCATGATCTTGGCGGTCGTCGGCCGCAGGTTGCCGCCGTTGTTGAACTCGTCCCGCAGTGCGACCAGGCCGTCGATCTGCTCCAGCCCTTGTTCACGATCCCACCACAGCGAAGCGACGACGCGAAGGTCGAGTTCACCGCGAGCATCCAGCGTCTCGTAGGCTTCGAGCGCCGGCCTTTCCACGATCGCGTCGGTGAAAGCCGTAATGCCGTAGCTGTGCATCAGGTCCATCGAGTAGCGCAGCCCGCCGATCCGGTCAGTCAGCGTTTCCGGTGGAATGTGGCGCGTGACCAGGTACATCGCCCCTTCCTGGAGGCTGCCGATGATCTCTCCGGTTTCGGGATCGCGATCGATAATGCCGTCGGGCGGATCGGGCGTGTCGCGGGTGATGCCGGCGATCTCCAGCGCCCGGCTGTTGGCCCAGCCGGAATGACCGTCCCGCGAAGACAGGTAGACCGGACGATCCGGGACGAGCTCGTCGATGATCGTCTTGCTCGGACTGCCGCCCGGGCCGAATACGGACATCGACCAGCCGCCGCCGGTGATCCAGTCGACGTCGGGATTCGCCGCCGCGTATTCGCCTATCGCCGCGCGATATCCGGCCAGGTCATCGATGCTATTGAGGTCGCAACGGGAAGCCTCTATGCCGGCGCCGATCGGATGGACGTGGCTGTCCTGGAAGGCCGGCAACAGCATGCGTCCGCCCAGGTCGACCAGCGTGGTATTCGCACCGACCATTCCCTCGGCCGCCGCAGCCGAGCCGACGAAACTGATGCGGCCGTCCGTCACGGCGACCGCCTCCGCCCAGCTGCGCGACGCATCGACCGTATAGATGCGGCCATTGGTCAGCAGCATGTCGGCGCCGGGCGGTTCCGGCGTGTCGGACCGGGTGCAGCCGGCCAGCAGGAAAATGAGGGCGACGGTGATTATTGTTTTCATATCGTGACGCTCGCAGGTCAATCGTCGAGTGCCGATTATCACTCTCCGGGTCAGTCCGCAAAAGAGTTTTTCCAGCATCCGGAATGCTTCATACTCGGTCCGCAAGAAGGACTTTGTCCAGGACATCGATGGACTTCGCGCAGGAACATACCGGCTCGTACTACGCGGCCAGCGTCAATCACGTCACCGATTATCCCCGCCTCAGGGAAGATATCCGCGTCGACGTCTGCATCGTCGGCGGCGGCTTTACCGGTATATCCGCGGCGCTGGCGCTGGCCGAGCGGAGTTACAAAGTCTGTGTGCTGGAGGCCAATCGGATCGGCTGGGGCGCGTCGGGCCGCAACGGCGGCCAGCTGATCGGCGGACTGAGCGGACAGCAGAAGCTGGTCGAGAAGAATCCCGGTTGCGAAGACCTGATCTGGGACATGAGCTGGCGGGGCCACGACATCATCCGGGAGCGCGTCGAGAAGTACGCGATCGACTGCGACCTCAAATACGGCTATGTGGATGTCGCTTTGAAATCGCGGCACCTGCGCGACTTCGAAGCGGAGAACGAGCGGCTCGCCAACAACGATTTCCCCTATGAACACCGGATGTTGTCACGGGAGGAAACCGGCGAGATGCTCGGCACCGACTACTACATTGGTGCGTTGTTGAACATGGCTAACGGACACCTGCATCCGCTCAATCTTTGTATCGGGGAGGCGAGGGCGGCGGAGTCGCTCGGCGCCGTGCTCCACGAGCAGTCGGCTGCGTTGAAAATCGACCACGGTGACGCCGTGCGCATATCGACGGCGGAGGGATCGGTGACCGCGGACTTCGCCCTGCTTGCCGGCAACGCTTATCAATGGCTGGATCGCAAGCTGCGCTCGCGCTTCCTGCCCGTCCGCAGCTACATCGTGGCGACGGAACCATTGTCGGACGACCTGCTCGATACCGTCAATCCGCATGACCTGGCCGTTTGCGACCCCAACTTCCTGCTCGAGTACTATCGCCTGAGCGCGGACAAACGGATGCTGTTCGGCAATCGATTTCGCTATTTCGGCGAGGACAGGGACGTCATTGCCGCCAATCATCGCCCGAAGCTGGAACGGACCTACCCGCAGCTGAAGGGCATCGGGATCGAGTATGGGTGGGGCGGTACGATCGCGGTTACGATCAATCGCGTCGCGCAACTCGGCCGGGTCGCGCCCAATGTGCTGTACGCGAATGCGTACTCCGGACACGGCGTCAACGTCACGCACCTCGCCGGCGAGGTGGTCGCTGAGGCGATCGGCGGTACGCTCGAACGCTTCGACGTCATGTCGAGCATACCGGCGAAACCCATTCCAGGGGTCAACCTTCTCGGCAATACCCTCGTCAACCTCGGGGTTCTCTGGTACGGAATGAAGGACAAGCTCTGAATGACGATCAAACTACCCAAATTAATTGCAACTTCCGTCGTGCGTGGCAGCCAGCAGGGCGAAAGTCATGGCGGCGTGTTCACGATCGATTTCGACAAGCAGGAAGGCGCACAGCACGTCGACTGGAATACTGACGACATCGACTGGGAGGGACGCGGCGCCGATCGCGGGCTGCGCGGCATCGCTTTCGACGGTGACGACATCTACATTGCGGCAAGCGACGAGCTGTTCGTCTACGACCGCGACTTCCAGATGGCGCGTTCCCACAGGACCCGCTGCCTCAAGCATTGCCACGAGATCTCGCTGCTGGAGCGCAAGCTCTTGGTAACGTCCACCGGCTTTGACAGCCTGCTGGCGTTCAATCTCGACAGCCGCGAATTCGACTGGGCATTCCAGTTACAGAAGCCCTACGGCAAATGGGGCGGATTCGCCTACGACCCTCGCAAGGAGCCGGGACCGCGGCCCGTCAACGATTTCCACATCAACATGGTGTTCGTCGACAAGACGGGCATCTACTTCAGCGGGCTGCACACCCATGCGCTGCTGCACCTGAACGACAGGATGGAGGTGCGGGAAGTCTGCAGCCTGCCGTCCGGGGTGCACAATGCGCGCCCCTGGCGGGACGGCGTCATCTTCAATGACACAGCCAGCGACGCGGTCCGATACGTGCGCCGCGACGGCACGCAGCTGGCGTTCCCGATTCATTCCTATGACGAGGCGGAGATCGAGTTTGCCGGCGTCGACGATTCGAAAATCGCGCGCCAGGCCTTCGGTCGCGGGCTCTGTCCGGTCGGCGACCGCTTCCTTGCGGGCGGCTCGTCGCCGTCGACGATCACGCTGTACGACGTCGAAGCCAATCAGAAAGTCGGCTTCGTCAACCTGTCGATGGATATTCGCAATGCGATTCATGGGCTGGAGGTTTGGCCCTATGATTAACGTTCAATCGCCTGCTGCGCAGGCTCCTACGGTGCTTCGAAGCAATTGTAGGAGCCTGCGTTGCAGGCGATTCAGGTCTTCGATAATGCGACTTCACTAAAGATCAATCCGCAGCAATCGACATCGTTCTCATTGCGACGTAGGCGGATTGGGCCATACGACCAATAACCCCCGTGATTGCGAGCGCAGCGAAGCAATCTCCTGACCTTGGCAGGGCACCATAAAGATCGCCACGGCCTCTGCGAGGCCTCGCGATGACGCCGATTCTCGGCGTCAAAAAAACGGGGCCCGAAGGCCCCGTTTTCGTATCACCCCAAATGTCTTTGACTAGTCACCCCAGCGCTTCATGTAGCGGACGCCGACCTCACGCGGCCGGTTGGTAAAGAGCGTCTGGTGGTGCATGCGGCCTTCGGCCAGCTGCGCCGCAGCCCACTCGTACTGCCCGGTGTTGATCGTGTACGTGGCCCGTTCGTTGGTGATGTTGTTGACAAACACGTCGAATTGCCAGTCCTCGCCTACGATGCCGGCGCGCAGGTCACCGATTGTGTAGCCATCCACATTGAACTGCCGGTTCGGGTGCTCCGACGGCAAGGGCTCGAGTATGTTGACGCTATCGCCGGAAGTCGACCACTGCGTCCTCAAGAAGAACTCCTCGCTGCCGAACAGGTCGCTCTCCTGGCGATACTCCAGCCACGCTGCTGCCTTGTAGTCCGGCACCAGCGGCAATCTGAGGCCCTTGACCAGGTCCCCCTCGCCAATGCCGCCGCCATCCAGGTCGTGCGCGGTCTCGGTCTCGGCCTCGATTTCCTCGAAGTTCATGCCAAAGATCCAGTTGTCACCGATCGCATAATCGAGTTCGAACACCACGCCCGTGATGCTGGCCTCGCCCAGGTTGGCGATGACCTGCTGCCAGGGCTGACCGCACTGTCCCGGTATCTCATCCGGGCCGCCGGCCGGGCAACTCGTGGAAGCCGGATCGACGATGCTGAGCTGATAGTCCTCCCAGAGCATGTAATAGCCCGTGATATTGAAACGGCCCCTGCCGTCGGCAAAGGTGGACTTGTAGCCCATCTCGTAGTTGTTCATGAGGTCCGATTCGTAGCTATTCGGGAAGAACGGCTGCCCGCGGCTCCGGTTGACCCCGCCCTGGCGCACACCCTGCGTGTACAGTCCATAGAGCATCTTGTTGCCATCGGCGCCGAAGGCATAATCCAGGCTGACTTTGGGGATGAACTTGTCCTCCGAGCCCTTGCGCCCTCGAGGTCTCAGGTCGTTGGCAAGACGATAGGCGCGACTGTCCGCTGCCCACGGGTCCGGTTCGCCCTCATTGAAATTCGTTCCACCCGGATGGTTGACGAAGTAGAAGTTCTCATTGCTGCGGTCGAAGTAACGGCCGCCGACCGTCAGCGACAAGGCATCGGTCATGCGCCAGGTGGCCTCACCGAATACCGCGAATTGCTCCCAGTCGGTATGACTGCCCGAAGACCAGCTCGAGGTCGCATCACTGTAGTCGTTGCCGAAATACCATTCCCAGAACTGCCGCGCCTGCGACTGGGAATAGAGGTTGTCGCCCTGGGTCCCCAACCGTCCGCCGTTGGTCGGCGTGGCGAATGGCGCTTTCCAGGAGTCCTTGCTCTCTTCGTAGTAGACACCGACGATCCAGTCCAGTCTGTCGCCCTGCCCCTGCAGGCGGAGTTCCGCCGTCAGCTTGTCGTCATTCGATTCGTAGGGGTATGCGCTGTAGAAATCAGCATCGATCGACGTGCCCCCGCAATACGTACCGTTCCAGACGATCATGCCGGTGTCCGGATTCGTAAAGTAGTAGGTATAGATGGTCCCGTCGTAGTAGGAATCATGGCAATAAGCGGCTGCCCAGTAATGACAGTAGGTCGTGCAGTCGAACATGCCGGTCGCGTCACGTTCGAAGTAGGAGACGGCCGCGACCAGTTGCGCAAATCCCATATCGCCTTCGATCAGCAGCGAGCCCATGTCGAACGATTCGTAGCCATAGTCATCATGGAAGCGAATGACCTGGAGATCGCCGACAAAGGGATCGTAGATGTTGTCCGCCCCTTGTTCCGACCTCTGGTTATGGTATGAAAAGGTGGTTGACCAGCTGTCGTTCATCTCCCAGCGCAGATGTACACGGCCGCCGTAAACCTGGTTATCGTTCCAGTTCTCGTCGACGGCATGCGCGTTGTCGAGCGTGCCCCACAGTACGGTTCCTGAATTGGCCGGCGCCCGGTTGTTGGCCGGGATGCGGTCACCCTGGCCATGAAAGTCGGCGGTATGCCCGAACACATTGTCGACAAAACCGCCGTCATAGTCGTTGAAACCGACCACGCGCATCGCGAGCTTGTCTTCGACGAGCGGCAGGTTGAATACCAGCGATCCGCGGTAGCTCATGTCGCTTTCGCCGCCGCCACGTAACTCGCCATCGAATACCGTTTCGAACGCATTCATTTCCGGCTTGTTGGTGATGATCCGCAAGGTGCCGGCCTGGGCGTCGGAGCCGTAGAGCGTACCCTGCGGTCCCGACAGCGCTTCGACGCGGGCGATATCCACCGCTCGCAAGGTCGGTTGTGAGCCGGTCTGCGTCACCGATATTTCGTCCAGGTAGACAGACGATGTCGACTGGCCGATGTAGTCGGGGCCGGTAATCGCGCCGCGGAATACGACGGTGCTGCCACTGCCGCCGTACGTCACTACGTTCATCGATGGCACGAATCGCGAGAAATCTTCCATGGTCTTCGCGCCCATCGATGCCAGCGATTCCTGCGAAATGGACTGGATAGTGGCCGGGATCTCCTGCACGGATTCCGTACGTTTTCGCGAGGTAACGATGATCTCGTCGAGGTAGGTTTCCTGCTCGCTCCCCTGGTCCTGGGCTAGAGCCGTATAGCCCGGGTAAAGCGCTGCGGTGACAGCAGCGGTAACGGGCGTGATGGAAGATTTGCTCAGTGCTTGCATGATTGGATTCCCCCGACGGAATTTGGCTTTCTTGATGCGTACAAATACGTATCTTTGAATACGCCAAATCTATTGCAGTTTGTCTAGGACTACAAGAGTTTTGGCTTAGCCAAGCCAATTTGTTACATATGGTGGTTTAAATACAACAAATTTGCGAGGCTGACGCCGGCCATGCCAAGCGTCCGCAGCCGCGTTGGGCCGGCAGCAGGCCGGTTACTGCTCCTGAATCATACGTTTAGCGCTATTGCCGCCCGGCCGCTGCCAGGGTCGCGGGACGATCCTCGACCGGCAGTTCCTCCAGCACGGGCTCCAGTATTTGCGCCAGCTCACCGAGATGCGCCTCGTAGTTGCGCCATAAGTTCACTGAACTCGAGTAGATCGGGCGGCGGACCTGCTCCGAGCTGGCCGTCTTGACGGCCCGCTTCGTGGCGTGAAACTGAAGGCAGTCTTCTTCGAAGGGCAAGCCGCAGAAGTCGAGGATGCGGCGCACCTGGGTCTCCAGGTCTGCAACCACCTGTTCGTAGTCCACCTCCAGCACGAAACCGGGCAAAAGATCGTGCCAGTGTTCCATCAACCGGCGGTACTGGAGGTAGTACTCGCCGAGTTCCGTCATGTCGTAGCTGAACGGCTGGCCGCTCGCAAACAGCTGCTTGAACGACCCGAAGCAGCTGTCGAGGGGGTGGCGTCGAGCGTCGATGATCCTGGCATTCGGCAGGGCGATACGGAGCAAGCCTGCGTAGACGAAATTGTTCGGGTTTTTGTCTACGAAGCAGGGTGCGGAGCCGCGGTGAATTTTCGTGCGCTCGAGGTACTCCTGCCCCAGATCGTGCCATTCCCCGGTTGACAGCGTCGCCAGCGCTTCCGGGAAGCGATCTCTGCGCTTCGGCGAACGACGTCGCGCCGCCTGGACAACGCGTTGCAAGTCGCTGAGTTCGTGGGTGCCGTCCACCAGGCTGTGGCTCGCGAGGATCTGCTCGATCAGCGTGGAGCCGGAGCGCGGAAGCCCGACGACGAAGATCGGGGTAACGTCGAATTCCGGATCCCGGTCGTGCTGCGCGATGAACTCCGGTGTGAACATATCGATGATGCGCCCGTAGGTCTCCTCGGTATTGACCGGGTCGTAGGATTCATGCTGTCGCCGGCATTGGTTGCAGGCCGCAAAATGTTCGAAGGCGCGATCGTAATCCTCGCAGGCTTCAAAGTGCAGGCCGAGCGCGTTGTGCAGCTGGCCGCGAGATTCGTCCGGCAAGGCTTCGTCATCGAGCAACGCCAGCATCGCGCTGACTTCGTCATCGTCGAATCGAAACGTCTTGAGGTTGGCCAGGCTCCAGTATGATTCCGCATGGTCCGGCTTGACGGCCACTGCACGGCGGTAGCTGGCAATCGCGTCGTCCGTTCTGCCGACGGTCTTTTGTTGATGCGCCATGCTGCAGAGCGCGGCGGCTTTGTCTGGCGCTATCTCGAGCGCTTTCTCGTACGCCCGGATGGCTTCCTCGTGCTTGCCGGCCATGCCGATCGCCCCGGCGAAGACCATATGCGACTCGGCCTTGTCCGGCGACAGCCGCAAGACCTGCCGCGCACTATCGCTTGCGTCTTCATAATGCTCCATCTCGCGCTGTGCGTTGACCAGGTCGACCCAGGCCCGCGTGTAATCGGGCGCATTCTCGAGGACCCGCTTCAGCAAGACTTCCGCATCACGAAAACGCTTGTTCCCCACGGCAATGCCGGCCAGCAGTCGCGCCGCTTCGACATGGTCCGGGTCTTTTTTGAGAATGTCGCGGTAGATCATCTCCGCGGCCCCGGGGTCCTCGCTCTTTTCATACTCCTGCGCCTCGGCGATTTCCCGTGCATACGGCATCGACGGTCTTTGTCGCTCAGCACCGGGTGGCGGCCCTGACTTGACCAATTCCCGGGCCCGCGCGACCTTGTCGTGAACCCGGCCACCCGTAGGGTCCAGGCGTATTGCCTGCTCATAGGATTTGAGTGCGTCGCCGGGCCGGCCCTGCAAGATCAGCAGATCACCGTGGGTTTCGTGCGCCATGGCGAAGTCGGGGAAGAGACTGATCGCCTTCTCTACCCGGGTGTGCGCCAGCGAAAACCGGCGCAGTGCGATGTTGGCACGCGCGGACAGGCACAGCAGGTTGGCGTCACCGGGGTACTTCTGTAGATTCAGTTCACACAATTCCGCGGCCATCTCCGGATTACCCGAGCGCAGGTGCGATAGTGCGTTTTCGAACAGGTTCTTCTGAATCTCGAGTTGCTTGTTCATTCGTGCCGGTAGTGACGGTTGGCCAGGACGGAAAGTTCACCACAGGTTTGGCGCGAGCGCCATACCATCCTTGAGTATCCAGCACGGACGCTTTAACTTTGCATGCCCGGCAGACAACAAGCCCCGCGAGCCATTGAAAACCTTCAAAGATGCGTTGCTCACCAGGGATTTCGCAATATCGGCGGAACTCTTCCTGCGGCCGGAAACCGACGCCGATGCGCTGCGCCAGCAAGCGGAGCTGCTCGCAGACGACGTCGATGCCATCCTGCTGACCGACAACCAGTTCGGTCAGCTGCACCTGTCGACTATTGCCGCGGCCAGCATCCTGCTCAATGCGGGCATCGATCCGATCGTCCAGCTCACCTGCCGGAATCGAAATCGCATCGCGATTATCAGCGACCTCCTTGGGGCGGCGGCAATCGGCGTGACGAGCATGCTGCTCATGAAAGGCGAACGTGCGGCGCCGGAGCTCAAGCCGCGGCCGAAGCCGGTGCTCGATCTCAACGCGACCGACCTGATTCGAACGGCCGCCAGGCTCAAATCCGACGAGCAGCTGAGTCATGTACCGGATTTGCTGATCGGGGGCATCGTTATGCCGATCATTCCGAAAACCTCCTGGCATGCAAGCAAATTCACGGAGAAGGTCGATGCCGGCGCGCAGTTCGTGCAGACGCACATCTGCATGGATACACGTGTATTGAACGCGTACATGAAACACCTGGTGGAGAAAAAATTCATACGCCGCACGAGCGTCATCGCCGGCGTCGCTGTGCTCGAGTCGGCGGAAGACGCCGAATGGGTGCAGGAACACCGGCACAATGCGAACGTCCCGGATCAGCTGGTCGATCGCCTGCGGACTGCGGAAGACCCGCAGGCGGAAGGCATCCGGATCTGTGCGGAGACGCTGCAGGCAATTGCCAAAATTCCCGGAATATCCGGCGCCAGTATTATGGCGACCCGCGATCTGCGGTCGATTCCCGAAGCCATCCGCCTGGCAGGTATCACATGAGCAGCGATTCGAGGCAACGAATCGAAGAAATATTCGTCCACGTCGATGCCGGTCGCATCGACGATGCTGAGGCGCTTTGCCGGAAGACGCTGGACCAAACGCCCGACGACATCAACGTGCTCGGCATGCTCGGCGCGATACTGCTCAAGACGGGTCGGAGCGACGAAGCTGAGGAAACGCTCAGGCGCACGATCGAGCTCGAGCCGGGCTTTGCGAAGCCCCATGAAGACCTGGGTGTCCTGTATCTCGATCGGGGGGATGCCGCGACCGCTCTGCAGTACCTGGAAACCGCCGTGTCCCTGAATGCAGCCGAGGCGTCTGCGCAGCGGGCAATGGCCGTCGCGCTGCATCAGCTGGGCCGGCACGATGAGGCCGAAGCGGCGCAACGTCGATTCCTCGCCCTCGCGCCCGGCCAGGATCCATTGGGCGAGGCAGAGATGCTGCGCAGGAATGGCGAGCCGGCTGAGGCAGAACGCGTCTGCCAGGCGCTCCTGGAGCGCGAGCCGGAGCACGTCGGCGCGTTACGCTTGCTGGCGATCATTGCGAACGAAGACCAACGCTATGTTGTTGCCGAGGGCCTGTTTCGTCGAATCGTCAGCCTGACGCCCGGTAATGCGACGGCGCTCGGCGACCTTGCACAATTTCTCAGGGAGCAGAGTCGCTTCCCGGAAGCCGTCGACGCGCTGGAGCAAGCGGTCGCGATCGTCGATTCCAATCCCCGGACCTGGCTGGCACTGGGTGACCTGCTGGCGATCGTCGGCCGAACCGACGATGCGCTGGATGCCTATGAGAAATGCCTGGGCATAACGCCCGATGAACCGGCCGCGCTCGCGGGACGGGGCCACATGCTGCGCATCGCAGGGAGGAAAGACGAGGCGATTGCCGCATATCGGCAGGCAATCGATGCGCAGCCTGACGAAGGGGGTGGCTGGTGGAACCTGGCGAGCCTGCACGGGTATTCATTCAACGATGGCAATGTCGCAGAGATGCAGGAATTGCTCGTGGCGGGCGAAATGACACCTGACTCGGAGGTGCCGCTGCGGTTCGCACACGCGCGCGCACTGGAGCAGCGCGGCGACTATGCTGGCGCCTGGGCGCAGTACACTCGCGCAAACGCCTTGCAGCGCGCCCAGGTCAGGTACGACCCGGTCGATACCGAGGTGACGCACCGCAAGATCATTGACACCTTCTCTGCAGACCTCATGGCGGAAAAGCGCGCCGCCACCCCCGCAGAGCAAACGCCCGTATTCATCGTCGGCATGCCGAGGTCCGGTTCGACATTGATCGAACAGATCATCGCCAGTCACAGCATGGTGTCCGGGCTCGGGGAACTACCGTACCTGGTCATGTTGACGCATGCGCTGGCTAGAGACACTGCCGATCAGATCCGATATCCGGCGGTCGTGAAGGAGATCGACGAGGCCCGCCTGACCGGGCTTGGCCGCAGTTACCTGCATCACGCGACGACGCATCGTGACATTGACACCGCGTTTTTCACCGACAAGATGCCGACCAATTTCTCGCACGTCGGACTGATCCGCATGATCCTGCCGCATGCGAAGATCATCGACGCACGCAGACACCCGCTGGCGACCTGTGTCGCGAATTTTCGCAACCTGTACGCCCACGGCAAGAATCAGACCTATGATCTGATCGAGCTGGCCGAGTATTACCTGCTTTACGACGAGCTCATGCGGCATTGGGATGAGACCCTTCCGGGCGTGGTGCTGCGCGTTGAGTATGAAGATGTCGTGGCCGACCTGGAGGGCCAGGTGCGTCGTATGCTCGAGTTCTGCGGATTACCGTTCGAGGAGAACTGCCTGACCTATCACGAGTCGGCGAGGCCGGTGAACACGGCGAGTTCGGAGCAGGTGCGGCAACCTATTTACGATTCCGCCCTGGAATTCTGGAAGCACTACGAGGTTTATCTCGACGATGTCAAAGAGATTCTCGAGCCCTTACTTCCGGAGCACTGAGCGTCGAGTCCGATGACTGACTGGGATACATGGTCGCGCATCCTCGATGCGGCACAGGACCCGCAGTACCGCGATGCCGTGCAGCAGTTCCTCGCGCAGGCCGAGCTGTCTGCAGAAATCCCGACCTTGCTCGATCAGAAATTCCTGGCGCCGAGGCGCGCCGATGGTGCGTCGGGAGAGGCATGCGCCTATGTCCTGTGCAATCTCGGTTTTGCGGCACTGGTCGCGGGCACGGCGGCGGCAGCGGAATTTGCGATCGCCTGTGGGCAGGTGGCGGCGCCGCTCGCGCCCGGTAACCCGGACCTCGAACTTCGGCGTCAGTTCCTGCTGGCCAAAGGCCTGTCGACGCTTGCCGTACAAACGGGTCAGCCGCACCTGTACTGGGCCGAAGCGCTCGAGCGCTGCACGGCATATCTCCGCGCGATCGATCGCCACCTCGAAGGGCTGCCCGAGGAAGCCGTCGAACCGAATGCGATGGCGGCGTACTCCTTCTCGGGACAGTTACTGTCACGAATCCGGGCCATCGGCAGTGCGGACTGCTTTGCCGGCGAATTGACTGGCCTGGTCTCTGCCGCGCTGGCGCTCGCCGATCGATTGTCGCCGGCACTGGTGTCGCGCCTGTGGAGCACCACGGTGCCGGGCACCGATGTCGCCGCGCTAATCCGGCAAGCGGGTGTCGCGGCCGAGCGCACGATGCAGCGCGGCGCCGAATCGACGGAGCACGCCAGCGCCGGGCTCGCCTGTGCGGAGGAGTTGCTCGCCGGCAATGCCCGGCTTTCCGAAGCCGATCGCGGGGAACTGATGCAGCAGAAGGCCGAGCTGTTGCTGCTGCTCGGGCAGGGAGCGGACGCCATGCAGATCGCCGCAGGCCTCGAATCGGCGCAGTCCAGAACCGACCGGCGTCGCTGCGCGGTGATCCGGGCACGGCACGCACTCATGGCGGGTGACGCAAAAGCCGCAGCCGGGCTGCTGGACGAGATCGGCCCGACGATCGACACGCTTGTCGACGACTGGTGCGCGTCATGGCTCGGGGATGCCGACGACAGTCACTGGACCAGCAACAGCGCGGCCGCGTCCGGGCCGGATTCGCGGGAGATCTGCGGACTCCAGGCGATTGCTGCCGCGGCGGCGAACGACCAGCCAGCTTTTGTCAGCGCAGCAGACCGTCTCGGCGGCTTTCTCGTGGATTCCTTCTCGCGGGACCGGGCAGCTTGGGCGAAGCGGCTCGATCGACCCGCGCAACAACCGGACGGCGAACTGCTCGCGCCGCTGGCTGCGCTTGGCGAGATTCTCGAGGATGTTCCCGACGGCACGGCCCTCGTGCAGGTCGTCCTGTTCGAGAATGACCTGCTGACCGCGGTTACCAGGCAGGCAGATGGCACAGCGTCTCCAGGGCTGGCGATCGAGCGAACGAGTGCCCGTCGCTTGTGCGAAGCACACAAAGCGTGGAGTCGCGCCCGTTTCGACACCATCGCGGACGACAGGCGCCGGCAAGCAGACGTCGCCGCCGCATTCGCGGGCCTGGTCGACGAAGTCGGTCGCGCCATGCGCGATCGGGTCCAGGAACTTCTTGAAGGCGGCAGCGAGCAGATCGTGTTCATCGGCGATGGCGCGATGAACCTGCCGCTGCATGCGCTGCAGGTCGGCGCTGAAGATCAGCGCCTGTTCGATCGCGTCCCGGTGAGCTACGCGCCTTCACTCAATGCATTGCGCAGCAGCCTGTTGGGAGGCGCGCCGGCGGATGCGAAGCGAACGGGTGCCGGGCTCGACGTGCTTGCCGGTCCGGACTCGGCGGGCGCCGCCGTCATCGCGTCGGTGCTGGAATGCGAGCCGCAGATGCTCGCAGCGGCGGACGATGGCGGTTTCCGGGCGGCTGTCGCGTCGTCCCGGGTACTGCACATCGAGGGACCGTTCCGGTTGAATGGCCGGCTGCCCCTCGAATCGGCGCTCGTCGTCGGTGATTCCCAGGTTACGGCCGCCGACCTGGTGACGCGGCTCCGCTTTTCGCACTGCGACGTCGTGTCGGCCATGGGCTGCGAATCTTCGCTTGCAACAATGGCCGGTCCGCCGGGCTTCGATCTCGCCGGCGTCCTGCTGGCCGCCGGCGCCCGCAACGTGCTCGCGTCTTGCTGGCAGACCGAACCGGAACTGGCAGCCGAGATGACGAAGACGTTTTTCAGGCGCTGGGCGGAAGGCGAGGCGCCCGCCGCAGCCTTCGGGCAGGCCCTCAAGGCATTGCGTTCGGCGAGACCGTCGCTGCCCGACCATGCCTGGGCCGGCCTGCGCATCGTCGGCGCACCCTGATCAGGTAGTAGTATTCCGGAATGACTGGATTGAAAACCAAGCAAGTGCTCGTCGTCGGCGGTGGCTCGGCCGGCTGGACGACGGCGGCCTACCTGAACTCGGTGCTGAACAGCGGAGACCGGAAAGTCGCCGAGATCAGCCTGGTCGAGTCGCCGGACATACCGAGGATCGGTGTGGGTGAGGCCACCATCCCGAACATCAATCACACGATTGCCGCCATCGGCATCGACGAAATGGAGTTCCTGAAGGCCGTCGACGGCACGTTCAAGCAGTCGATCCGCTTCGTCAACTGGCTGGACAATAACAGCGACTTCTATCACCACCCGTTCTGCCGCTACGGAGCAGGGGCCGGCGAGGATCCCGGACGAATGTGGCTCATGAGCGACCGGTCGGTGCCGTTCATGGATACGGTGTCAGCGCAGCCGGCCATCTGCGAAATGGGGCTTTCGCCGAAGATGCTCGACAACAAGCCCTCCGGCCTCTCGCTCGTCTACGCCTTCCACATGGATGCGCTCAAATTCGCGAAATACCTGACGGAATTCTCGACAGCGAGGGGCGTCAGGCACTACCTGGACAATGTCGTCGACATCGACATGCACGAGCACGGCGACATTGCAGCCGTGCAGACCGAGTCGGGCGAGCGTCTCGAGGCCGACCTGTTCGTCGATTGCACCGGCTTCGCAGCACATCTCATCGAGAAGAAGCTCGGCATCGGTTTCGAGGATTGTTCGCAGTGGCTGCTCTGCGACCGGGCCATCACGATCAACGTGCCTTACGAGCATCACTATCCCGGCGGCGTAAACCCGTACACGACGGCCACCGCGCTATCGGCGGGCTGGGTCTGGGAAATCCCGCTGCAGACCCGGCGGGCGCTCGGCTATGTGCATTCCAGCGCGTTCATCAGCGCGGACGACGCGGAAAAAGAGCTGCGGGCGTTCGAAGGTCAGCACGCCGAGTCCCTGCCGTCGCGCGTCGTCAACTTCAAGGTGGGCCGGCGGCAACAGCAGTGGGCGGCGAATTGCGTCTCGGTCGGTTTGTCCGGCGGTTTCATCGAACCGCTGGAATCCACCGGCCTGTACCTGAGCCAGATCGCGGCCGAGGCGCTGGCGGAGTATTTCCCGTACACGGACGACATGGCGCCGTATGCATTTCGCTTCAATCGCGTGATGGCAAATCGCTTTTACGAGATTCTCGACTTCATCAACATGCACTACTGCCTGACGCGGCGGACCGACACCGAGTTCTGGCGTGAGATCAGGCGGCCGGAGCGGATCAATGACCGGTTGCAGGCGAAGCTCGAGTACTGGCGAATGAAACCGCCGACGGCCTACGACTTCGAAGACCAGTTCTTTCCGGGGCAGCCGGATATGACGTTGTCGTCCGGCGGCGCAGCCGGCGATAACCGCTACCCGATCGATACGGGTCGGCTCTGGAATCACCACAGCTACGAAAATGTCCTGTACGGCATGGACTTCCTGCGCGACGAGAGCGCAACATGGTTCGGGGCCGAGCGGCCGGCGACGGGCGTGCTGAGGCGGGTGCACAGCGCGGTCTCCGAGGCGCCCGGCAAGTTGCCGCCACATGACGTCTGGCTCAATCGCATGGTCGGCATGACCGACTACCGCAGGTAGCGGCGACCGCGTCGACGCGCCGATGAAGACCTTCAAGAATGCCGTGCGCAACAAGGACTTCGCGTTCTCTGCGGAGATCTTCCTGCACCCGGAGACGGACGCCGATTCGCTGCGCAGCCAGGCGGATGTCCTGCGCGACCACGTCGACGGCATCCTGCTGACGGACAATCAATACGGGCAGCTGCACCTGTCACCCGTTGTCGCTGCGGGCGTCCTGCTCGACCATGGCGTCGACGCGATCGTGCAGCTGGCCAGCCGCTGCCGAAACCGGATAGCGCTGATCGGCGATCTGCTCGGCGCCGCCACGCTCGGTGTTTCGAGCCTGTTGCTCGTTGCCAACGAGCGGGTGCCGAAAGGACTGAACCCGAAGCCCAAACCGGTCATGGACGTATCGGCCGTCGAGCTCATCCAGACTGCCAACACGATCAAATTCGACGAACACCTGGCCGTCAATCCCGACTTCTTTGTCGGCGGCATCGTGTCGCCCGTTCTGCCGGAGCCTGACTGGAGGGCGGAGAAGATGCGCGAGAAGATCGATGCCGGGGCCCAGTTCCTGCAAACGCGCATCTGCATGAACGTCGATTTGCTGCGTCACTATTGCGAGCACCTGGTCAACAACAAGATTATCCAGCGGACCAGCCTGATCGGCGCGGTCGCGCTCCTCCGCTCTGCGGAAGACGCGCATTGGCTACGCGAGAACCGGCCGAACGTGAAGCTGTCGGCCGACATCGTCGAGCGCCTGGAAAACGCTGATGATCCCGAGGCCGAGGGCATCCGGATAGGTGCGGAGACGATCCGCGCGCTGAGCGAGATTCCGGGCCTCGATGGCGTCAACGTCATCTCGGTCGGCAATCTCGAGGCGATCCCGCAGGCGATCGAGCAGTCCGGCCTGCGGTCCTGATCAGGCTGCGCTCAGGGACTCGATCTGCTCCGGCGGCACGTAGTCGAAGATGAACGTGATGCGGTCTTCCGTGCCCTTGTTCATCACCGAGTGCATCAGCTGGTTGTTGATCTCGTAAGCCTCGCCCACCTTGAACTGGTAGGGACGGCCGTCGATCATGAAGCGCACGCGCGGGTTGGTCGTGATCGGGATGTGGATGCGGTGGCCCACGTGGAAGGACGGATGCTTGTCGACGTGCGGATTGATGATGCTGCCGGCCAGCAGCTTCGCCGCCATCGCCCGGATGACCGTGCCACCCGGGGGATAAAACCCCTCGATAATCCGGTTCATGACCGGCAAGGACTGTTCGGCGATGCGGTCCCAGCCCGGCTCCCTGCTGACGACGACGTCCGGCCACCGGTCGAGGTCGACGAACAGCACGATGATCGACTTGGTCGCGTGATGGACCTCGAATTCCTCCTGGCGGTACTTGTCTTCGTTCCAGGCCATTTCATCCTGCGCGAGAATCGCTTCGCGCAGCTCGGTCGTGTCTATCGGGCCGAGTTCCCGTAATGGTGTCGCGATCTTCATAATGACGATTATAGGTTATTGGCTACGACGAAGTTCATCGGACTTTGACAAAACGTAATTGCGGATGGCTTCGGACTCCTCGACCGGCATCTGGATCGAAGGCATGCCGTTGGCCGCTTTCGAGCCGCCGATCACGATTCCGTGCCAGGTCGCGTGCGTTTCCTCGTTGGAAAACCTGAGATCCGGAACCGAGCCGCCGAAACGGGCGACCGCGTTGTCGCCGTGGCATGAACGGCAGGCGTCCGCATAGAGCGCTTCGCCAATGGCGATCTCGTCCGCTTCCGCGTCCAGGGCCGGCTGATCGGGGAGCGGCGGATAATCGATCGCCGCGGCAGGCAAACTCTCATCGCCGCCCAGCGTAAACGCCATCAGCCGCACCGGCCCCTTGGCGCGATCGGCCGCATGCATCTCGGGGTAACGGTATTGCAGGCCGCCGGATACGCCGATCGGCACGATCACGTACTGCTCGTCGTCAAGGGAGTAACTCGCGGGCGCCGCGTTGATCGCCGAGCCGGTCTGCACCGACCAGATTCTCTCCCCGGAGTCCGCGGCATAGGCGACGAACTCGCCCAGTGCATTACCCTGGAAGACCAGGTTGCCGCCGGTCGCCATGATGCCGCCGTTATACGGCAGCGGGAAATCCACCGACCAGCGGATCGACTGGCTCGCCGGATCGAATGCAACGAGTTTCCCCGGCGCGTGCGGCCGGCCGTCGACTTCCGTGACCATGACGACGTCTTCGCTGTTGCCCTGGTTGTCGATCTCGGTCGGCAGGTCGATGACCGGGATATAGGTCAGGTCGAGCCCCGGGTGAAAGGCCATCGGGTTCCAGCTGTGCGCGCCCCAGAAGTTCGGCCAGAAGTAGACTTTCTCGCCGTCGGCGGCATTCCAGTACTCCGCCGCGGGATCGTAGTCGGGTCGCCCGGTCTCCATGTTGATGCCGGTCGCCCAGTTCACCTTCGCGTACTTGCCGGCGGTCAGCAATTCGCCGCTGTGCTTGTCGAGCGCATAGTGGAAACCGTTCTTCGGCGCGATCAGCACGGTCTCGCGTTGCTGCCCGTCGATGCTGACATCGGCAACGACGATGTTCATCGTCGCGTTGAAGTCCCAGCTGTCCTCGGTCACCGTCTGGTAATGCCAGTTGTATTCGCCCGTGTCCGCGTTCACCGCGACGATCGACGACAGGAACAGGTTGTCGCCGCCGTCGGGGCTGCGCGTCTGATAATCGTAGCGCGCCGATCCCGAGGTGCCGAAGAACAGCTGGTTCGACTCGGGATCGTAGGTCATTTCGTTCCAGGCGTTGCCGCCGCCGCCAACCGTTTCGAGCGTATCGCCGCTCCAGGTCTTAGCCGCCATCCTGAGCGCCGGCGTGTCGTTCTCCTCGGGGAGATGGCTGGGCGTAATGTAGAAGCGCCAGATCTCGTCGCCCGTGGCGGGGTCGTAGGCCGCGACGTAGCCGCGGTTGTTTTCTTCGGACTCGGATCCTGCATTGCCGACATAGATCTTGCCGCCGCCGACATAGGGCGAGTCGGATATCGAGTAGCCCTGGTCGTTGTCGCAGACCGATCTCGTCCAGCGGTGCTGGCCGCTTGCCGCGTCGATGGCAATCAGCCTGCAGTCCGCGGTGGTCGCGTAGACGCTGCCGTCCCAGACCGCGACGCCGCGGTTCGCGCGCGAGAGCCACGACAACCTGGGTCGTTTGACGAACGCGGACTGCATGTCCGCGTCATAGGTCCACTTGATCTCGCCAGTGCCGGCATCGATCGCGACGACCCGCGAATAGGCGCCGCCCAAATAGATGACGCCGTCGACGACGATGGGCGTGGTCGGCGTGCCGTCCGGGATCGGCAGTTCCGTGGACCAGGCGAGCCCCAGGTTGCCGACCGTCTCTTCATTGACCTGGTCGAGCGGCGAATAATGGTCGCCGCGGAAGCTGCCGCCCTTGAGGAACCAGTTCTCGCCGCTCGCCGCTTCGGCGAGGACGCGTTCGTTGCTGACCTTGCCCTGCGACAAGGCAAGCACGGGGACGGCCAGCAGCAGGGCGCAACAACGGCCGATAAGACGTTGGTGGTTCATAAAGGATCGCGGTAAGTATCCACCGGCGGCAGTTGCGCGCCGGTCAGGCCCTCGGGCCGGTCTTCGCCGACCACCTCGAGTTCGAGGGTGCCGATGCCGTCGATCGTGGCGCTGACCACCTCGCCAGGCTGCAGGAAACGCTGCTCGCCGCGCACGGCCGTGCCCATGCCGACCCCGCCGGAGGTGCCGTTGTTGATCACGTCGCCGGGGTACAGCGTGATGATCGACGATCCGTATTCGATCAGCTCCCACAACGAATGGATCATGTCGCCGGCGGTCGCTTCCTGCATCTGCTCGTCGCCGACGTTGAGCGTCTGGCGCAGGATCTCCATCGGGTTGCCGTAGAACTCCTTCGGCACGATCCACGGACCCTGGGGCGCGAAGCTGTCGTGCCCCTTGCCGACGAACCAGTCGCTCGTGAAGCGCGCGCCGCCCGGCGGGCGGCCGCCGCGATCCGAGATGTCCATCGTCACCATGTAGCCGAAGACGTGCTGTTCCGCGTCATTCGCCGACACGTACTTCGCGGTCCTGCCGATGACGGCGCCGAGCTCGACCTCCCAGTCGGTGCGATTGCGGCCGTAGGGGATCACGATCTTCGCACCGTTGCCGACCACTGCACCGCGGCTGGGTTTGATGAACAGGTAGGGCACGCCCCGCTGCTCGCGCCGCAGGCGGCGGGCCTCGCGCCGCGCCTCCTCGGTGCCGGACTCGTCGACATGGCTGTAGAAGTTGACGGCCGCATTGAGGATCTTGCCCGGGTACATGATCGGCGGCAGCGTCGTCACGTCGCCGACGTCGTGGACATGTCCGCTGCGGTTGCCGTCGAGGCGGTCATTGCCGACATGCTCGTTGACGATCTCGTACAGGCGCCGCTGCAGGCCGTATTCGTAACGCTCGATCAGCTCGAGCATGTCGGCCGGCATCGGCACGGCCGGGTAACGGCCGCTTCTCTCGAGGATCGCGTTGGCCGCATCGAGCTCGACGATCAGGCTGTCCCTGAGGACGAGGCCGACCGTCGGCGCGCCGTCGATCTCGAACGTGCCGACCTTGAAGGGCTCGGCGATGTCCTGCGCCGCCGCAGTTAATGAATACAGAACACAGGAACCAATAGCAGCAAGAATTGCGCGTCTCATGAACTCCCCCGACTGACAGGGCTCGGGCCCTTTCTTATGAGTACGGTACCGATTGTAGCCCGTCGCGTACTAAAATGGGGTCGAACCGAAATTTCGAAAAAATGGTCCGACCCCAATTAAGATATTTCGGTTCGACCCCAATTTCGCAATTTCGATCCTGAAAAAATGGTACGAACCCGATCTTGCTGCGGAAGACTTGAATGAGACCGATTATCACTTGCCTCGCGTTGCTGCTCGCAAATACGAGTATTGCGGAAGAACTGCCCGACTGGAGCGGCGTCTGGGAGCGCGTCGAAGGCAATGCCGGCATGTTCGACGTCGCTACCACCGTGCCGCCCGACGGCAGGGCGGGCACGCCGGGCGTGCGCCAGCATCCGCCGCTCACCGAGACCTGGGAAAAGAAATACCAGGCGAACCTCGCGCTCGTGGAGAAGAGCCTGCTGCCGGACCCGATCTCGCGCTGCGGAACGCCGGCCGGATTCCCGCGGCTCATGGCGTTGCCGGACGTCTACGAATTCATCGTGCGTCCCGAGCAGACCTGGATCATCACCGAGAACGGCCCCAACATCATGCGGATATACACGGACGGCCGTTCCCACTATCCGCCCGCGGACCGCTGGCCGACATTTACCGGCGACTCCGTCGGCCAGTGGGAGGGCGAGGTGCTGGAGTTCACGACCGTCAGCATGATCGGCGAGAGCGAGACCGTGCTCGACCGCAGCGGCATGACCCTGAGTGACCAGGCGACGGTGCATACCAGGATGTTCCTGGCGGATGACGGCCTCCTGCGCGCCGAACTCGTCATCGAGGATCCGCTGGCGCTGACCGAGCCGTGGCAGGTCACCCGGCACTTCCGCAGGATGCCGGCGGGCACCCGGGCATTCGACTACGCCTGTTCCGAGAATAACCGCAACCCGATCACCGACGCCGGCCAGACCCTGACCCTGGACACCGAGGGGCGGGTGATCGACAAGGTGATAAACGATGACTAGATCGATCATTGCCGTCGCGTTCCTGTTCGCGACCGCCGCACAGGCCCATCATTCGAGCGCCATGTTCGACGCCGACAAGGTCGTCGAGGTGGAAGCGACGGTCGCGGAATTCCAGTGGACCAACCCGCATATCTGGATCGAGGTCATGGTTGCGAATGCGGCTGGCGAGGAAGAGCAGTGGAGCATCGAGGGTCGCGGTCCGAACAGCCTGTTCCGCGAAGGCTGGCGGCCGACGACCTTCAAGCCCGGCGCGAGGATCACGATCCGCTTCAACCCGATGCGCGACGGCACCCATGCCGGCGGCTTCATCGGCGCCAGGTTCGCCGACGGCAGCACGATCGGCCGCTGGCAGGAGTAGCAGACGCACGCATGAGTGAACCCTGGGGACCCCACGACGTCGGCGGCCAGGAGGCCGGTCCGATCGATCTGTCGGAACACGATACGGCGCACTGGGAGTGGCAGGTCGACGCCATGGTCAGGCTCGCGCTCAAAAAAGGGCTGATCAGCGACTTTGCCGAACTGCGTGACGGTATCGAGAAGCTCGAGGCCGACGACTACGACAGGCTTTCTTACTACGAGCGCTGGGCGAAGTCGCTGGCGTACACGCTGGTCTCGCGCGGCGTCATCGACCAGGCGGCCCTCGACCGCCAGGTAGACGCCGTGCGCGAGCGCCAGGAAGCCGAGGGCAGCGCGTGAGCGCGGCGGTATTCAAAGTCGGCGACCGGGTGCGGATCGACGACCGCACGCCGCCGGTCCATCATCGTGTCCCGTCCTACGCCAAGGGCAAGATCGGCGTCATCGAGCGGGTCTGCGGACTGCATGGCGAGCCCGAGAAGTTCATCCGCGGCGACGGCGAACCGCGTCAGCGAATCTATCGCGTGAGGATTCCGCAGGATGAGCTCTGGCAGGACTATGCCGGCGCCCGCGAGGACAAGCTCGACATCGAGATTTTCGAACACTGGCTGGAGCGGGCCGAATGAGCGATCACGACCACGGGCAGACTTTTCAGCCCGACCATCCGGAACCGACGACGGATGCGGCGCGCGTCGGCCTGGCGCTCCGCGAGCTGCTGATCGAGGCGGGGCATTACACCGCTGAGGAGGAGCGGGCGGTGATAGCGGCGATGCAGGGCGCGTCGCCGGCCAACGGCGCCAACATCGTTGCCCGCGCCTGGACCGATGCCGATTACAAGACGCAACTGCTCGATAACGGCATCGAGGCGATCAAGGCGCTCGGCTTCGACCTGCAACCCTACGAATTCACGGTCATGGAGAACACGGACGAGGTGCACAACGTCATCGTCTGTACCCTGTGCTCCTGCTACCCGCGCGCGCTGCTGGGGATGTCGCCGGCCTGGTACAAGTCCGGCAGCTATCGGGCGCGTATCGTCCGCGAGCCGCGCGCCGTGCTCCGCGAGTTCGGCGTCGACCTGCCCGACGACGTCGAGGTCCGGGTGCATGACTCGACCGCCGAGCTCCGCTACATGGTCCTGCCGCAGCGGCCGTCCGGTACCGAGGACTGGAGCGAGAGCGAACTGGCAAAACTCGTCACGCGCGATTCGCTGATCGGCACGCAGCGCGACCTACCAACAAAATAGGGTCGAACCATATTTTCGAAAATATGGTTCGACCCTATTATTGAAAATGGGGTCAGACCCTATTTTCGAAATTTCGGTTCGACCCCAATATTGGGAGACTGGCAATGAAAAAAATCATCACTGTCCTAATCGCGGCGACGTTGTCGCTTCCGGCCGCGCTGGCGCAAGAGCCGGAGCCGGAAGAAGCGCCGTCCTGGGAGTGGAGCGACGGACGGATCCGGGCGGCCGTCAACAAGGTCCGGGCCGGTCGTGACCTGAACCCGGATGCCTGGCCGAACGGCGGCAGGGTCGCGGTGTTGCTGTCTTTTGACGTCGACAACGAGACCATCTGGCTGCGCAACAACGACACCAACGTCGGCGGCCTGTCGCAGGGCGAGTACGGCGCGCGCGTCGCGCTCGGGCGGGTGCTCGACCTGCTCGACGAGTACGAGATCGCGGCGTCCTTTTTCGGGCCGGCGATCAGCTTCTGGCTCAATCCCGAGATGATCCCTGCGATCCAGGCATCGGGCCGTCACGAGATCGGCGTGCATGGCTGGATCCACGAGCGCAACGCCACCTTGCCGCGCGACGACGAAAAAAGGCTGCTCGAGCAGGCCGTCGAGCGCATGACGGAGATGATGGGCAAGCGGCCGGTCGGTTACCGCGCGCCGTCATGGAATTTCTCCGACAATACGCTCGAACTGCTGATGGACATGGGCTTCCTGTATGACTCGTCTTTAATGGCGGACGACCGGCCCTACGAGATCGTCGCCAACGGCGAGCCGACCGGCTTCGTCGAACTGCCGGTCGACTGGATCCTCGACGACGCGCCGCTCCTGAACCCGCTCGGTCAGAGCTACGACAATCCGCGCGGGCTCCTGCAGGTGTTCAAGGACGAGTTCGATGTCGCCTATGAAGAAGGGACGACGTTCGTGCTGACGATGCATCCACACGTGATCGGGCACCGCTCGCGCATCGTCGTCTTGCGCGAATTGATCGATTACATCCGCGAGAAGCCCGACGCCTGGTTCGGCACCCACGAGCAGGCGGTGCGCTGGGTCCGCGAGCAGGCCGACATGCGCCGCTAGATAACCCAGGGGTCAGAGCCCGGCTCTGACCCCTATGGCTGCCAGTGACTGATCGCGCAACAAAATTTCAGGACGAGGGCTACCTGTTCCCGGTCGACGTCTTTTCGCCCGCCGAGGTCGCGGTATTTCGCCGCGAGCTCGATCGCCTGGAAGGCCTGGCGAGAGGCGGGCAGGTCGGCAACAAGGATCAGCTCAACTACCCGCACGTCATCTTTCGCTTCGTCAGTGACATCGTGCGCGCGCCGCAACTGCTCGACGTCGTCGAAGAGTTGCTGGGCCCTGACCTGCTGGTCTGGGGTTCGACGTTCTTCATCAAGGAGGCCAACAGCGACGACTACGTCAGCTGGCACCAGGATCTTCGCTACTGGGGGCTGGACGACGAGAACGGGCAGGTGAGCGCCTGGCTCGCGCTGAGCGAGGCCACGCTCGAGGCCGGCTGCATGCAGTTCGTGCCCGGCTCGCACAAGGGCCCCATGCTCGAACATCGCGATACCAATGCCGAGGACAACGTCCTGACGCGCGGGCAAGCGGCGGTCATCGACGCCGACAAGCTCGACGCCGTCCCCGTCCAGCTGAAACCCGGCCAGGCGTCGTTCCATCACGGCAAGCTGCTGCATGCCTCCGCGCCGAACCGCTCGCCGGAGCGCAGGATCGGGCTGGCGATCCAGTACATCAGGCCGAGCGTCAGGCAGGTCGTCGCGCAGACGGATTTCGCGATGCTGGTGCGCGGCGAGGACCGGCGCGGACACTTCGAGCAGGTGCCGCCGCCGGCGGAAGACCTCTCGGACGAGGCGCGCGCGTGGCACAATCGCATCCTCGAAGCACAGAACGAGGCGATGTACCAAGGTGTCGAGCGTCCGAGTTAATGGTTTTCCCGTCGCGGCCAGCCTGGTCGCAATCAGCACTGCTGCTTGTTCGCCGCCGGAAGAGCCGGCCCGAACGGTCGACGACAGTTTTCAGCGAGCCCTGCAGACGCAGCTGATCACCGCGAGCCCGGGTGACGTCATCGAAATTCCCGCGGGCACGCACGAGATCACGCGAGGCCTGTCGCTCAACGTCTCCGGCGTCACGATCCGCGGTGCGGGCATGGAGCGCTCGATCCTGTCGTTCAGGAACCAGGTGCAGGGCGCCGAGGGCCTGCTGGTCAGCGCGAGCGATTTCACGATCGAGGACCTCGCCATCGAGGACACGCGCGGCGACGCGCTGAAGATCAACGAAGGCAGCAACATCGTCATCCGCCGCGTGCGCACCGAGTGGACGAACGGCCCCGACGAGGAGAACGGCGCCTACGGCATCTACCCGGTGCAGACGGAGAACGTGCTGCTCGAGGAGAGCGTCGCGATCGGCGCCTCGGACGCCGGGATCTACGTCGGCCAGTCGAAAAACGTGATCGTCCGCAACAACCGCGCCGAGTACAACGTGGCCGGTATCGAGATCGAGAATACGGTCGGCGCCGATGTTTACGGCAATACCGCCGTCAACAACACGGGCGGCGTCCTGGTCTTCGACATGCCGGACCTGCCGCAGTCCGGGCACAGCACCCGCGTCTATCGAAACACGATCTCGAACAACAACACCGACAACTTCGGCGCGGAGGGCACGCCGGTTTCCAGCGTGCCGTCAGGCACCGGCGTGCTGATCAACTCCGGCGACCGGATCGAGATTTTCGACAACGATATCGCCGACAACCAGACAGCCAACGTCATCGTCGGCAGCTACTATTCGACCGGCTTCCAGGGCCAGTTCGAGATGGCCGCCAACTACGATCCGTACCCCGAAACCATCTTCATCTACGACAACCGCTTTGCCGGCGGCGGCGATTCGCCGGACGGGCTCGATCTGCAGGCGCTCCGCGTCGCGGTCTTCGGCCTGGGCGGCAGTTTCCCGGACATCCTGTGGGACGGCTACTACAACCCGGACAAGGCGGACGCCGCCGGCAACCTGGACCCCGAGTATCGAATCTGCGTCGACAACGGCGCCGCGGAGGTGCTGAACGTCGACCTCGCGAACGGCAGCGAGAACGTGACGGTCGGCGCGGATCAGCACGACTGCCGTCACGCGCCGCTGGCCGCCATCGAGCTGCAACTGCCGGGACCCTGATGCGCCGCGCTCTCCCTGTCTCGATTGCGGCGCTTTGCCTCGTCGCCTGCAGCCCGTCGCCGGACCCGGTGACGCTGCATCCTGCCGACGCCGTGCCGGACCGCCTCAGCGACTGGCACGTCGTACATGCCGACGGCAAGCGTCTCACGATGAACGCCGGCGTTATTCCTTACGAACTCAACATGCCGCTGTTCTCGGATTACGCGCTCAAGCTGCGCACGGCCTGGATGCCGGCCGGCGAGGCCGCGACCTATCGCGAAGACCGCGAGTTCGATTTCCCCGTGGGCACGATCCTGAGCAAGACGTTCCACTACCGGTACGGCGAGGACGGCTTGCAGAAGCTCGATGCCGAGGCAGAGCTCGACGAAGATGGCGCGCTCGATCTCTCGCGACATCGTGTCGTCGAGACGCGACTCCTCGTGCATTACGAGGCCGGCTGGAAAGCCTATCCGTACGTGTGGAACGACCAGCAGACCGAGGCCTTCCTCGAGGTTGCCGGCGCGGATTTCGCATTCAACTTCGGCGAACAGGCATTCACCTATATCGTCCCGGACATGAACCAGTGCGCGGGCTGCCACGTGCCCGACTTCACGACCCGGGCGATCAGGCCGATCGGACCGCAGGCGCACCAGCTGAACCGCGATTATGCTTATGCCGACGGCGAGCGGAACCAGCTCGATTACTGGGCGGAGACGGGCCGCTTGCGGGCGGCGAGCGACGCGGCACCGGCCGCGCCACGCTGGTCGCACAGGGACGACGCGGAACTCGACGACGTGGCGCGAGCCTACCTCGATGCCAACTGCGCCCACTGCCACAATCCGAACGGTCCTGCGGATACCTCCGCGCTCGACCTGAGCCTCACGGCGGAGATGAACCGCGAGTACGGAATCTGCAAGCCGCCGGTCGCCGTCGGCCGCGGCAGCGGCAACCGTCCTTACGATATCTTCCCGGGCAAACCGGAGCAGTCGATCCTGCTCTACAGGATGCAGCACGACGACCCGGCCATCATGATGCCGGAGCTCGGCAGGGCGATGAGCCATGCCGAAGCCGTCGACCTGATTGCCGAGTGGATCGCCGGGTTGCCGGGCGACTGCTGACGACTCTCGCCGATCCGGCGCCAGCAGCGTCAGTCGGCCGCCGTCCTTCTCCTGCAGTGCATGAAGAAGAAAATCGAGCCAACATAGCCGCCGACGCCCAGCAGGACCTGCAGGATGGTCAATGACTGCGGCACCCACGGCGCGTTCATGCCGAACCACGCCAGGTCGTAGGCCCCGCTCATTTTGTGCTCGAGCATGTACAGGTAAAGATTGTCGAGGTCGACGTTCAGCGCATAGAAATTGATGACGATGACCAGGGAGGCCAGCGTGTACAGGCCGATCACGACGTAGACAAGCCTGCCGGACAGCTGGCCGGCTGCCATGTGGCTCATCACGAGGAACGCGAACACGAGGCTGAAATACCCGAACATCAGGTTATAGGAACCTGCCGCCAGTGACATGAGGGTGTCGTAGGCTTCGTATTCGCTCATCGTCCGCTCGCGCCCGCAGCCGCCACGGGCCGGATCAGTCCACTTCCATGCCGAGTTGCGGCCAGTCCGTGTTTTCCACGAAATCGTCGAGCTCCTCGACGACTTCGCCGATACGCACTTTGAGGTCGTCGAACAATTCGTAGTCCTGGGCGGCAGGCGGTGAATCGGAAAACTCCACCAGCGTGAACAAGGTCGACAGCTTGTCGTTCAGCCGCACCGGGTAGTTGATGAGATCCTGCGTCGCCTTGGCGCGGAACTGGATCAGCTTCTCCTCGATGATGAGCAGTTCCTGTACCACGCTTTCCGCGGCGCGACGTGCATTCGGGCCGAGCTCACCGCTGTCGACACGGACCGCCACCCGTTCCCGCAGGTTGCGGATCTCGAACACGGTTTCGTGCGTGCTGGTGATCTCGTCGCGAACGGCGAGCAGGAAGCGGTTCAATTCCTCGAACTCTTGCTGGGTCGTATCGAGACGCGGATCCGCGAGCACCTCGAAAGACTGCGTCGCGCTGTAGCGCCCGGCCCGGATCTCGACCTCGTAACGACCAGGCGGCGCTATCGGCCCGACCGGGTCGTAGCGCCGGTAGATCGCGCCGGGTATCTGCAGCGGCCCCGGGTAGCGCAGGTCCCAGACGAAGCGGTTGAGCCCGGCGTCGGCCGCAATCGGGTCCGGCGGCGGGTTGCGCGGCGTGCCGACGGCGTCGGGATCCGCAACGCTGCTGAACGTCGCTACCTCGGTCCCGCTGGCGTCGCGGAAGGTGAGCGTCACGGTCTGGCCGGGTTCCTCGAGGTAATACCAGACAACCGCGCCGTTGGGTGGATTCTCTCCCTGCGCGCCCGGCGGGCTCTGGTTACGCAGAGGGCTCCTCGATATGCCTTCCCGGAAACGGACCGGGTCCTCCGGTGCAAACAGGTGTGCGGCGCTGTCGAATATCCCGGCACTGGCCTGGCGGATGACCGCGAGGTCGTCGAAGATCCAGAAGGAGCGGCCGTGCGTACCGATGACGAGGTCGTCGTCCTTCACGACCATGTCGCGGATCGGCACGACCGGGAAATTCGATTGCCAACGGCGCCAGGAGCCGCCGTCGTCGAACGACAGGTACAGGCCGGTCTCCGTGCCCGCATACAGCAGCCCCGCGCGCGTCGGGTCTTCACGGATAACGCGCGTGAAGTCGTCTGCGCCGATGCCGTCGGTGATCAGGGTCCAGTTCTCGCCGTAGTCGGTCGTCTTGAAGAGATAGGGCGCCAGGTCGTCGAGTTTGTAGCGATTCGCGGCGAGGTAGGCCGTGCCTGGTTCGTGGCTCGATGGTTCGATGATGCTGACCAGCGTAAATTCCGGGAATCCCGCCGGCGTCACGTCCTGCCAGGATTCGCCACCGTCGCGGGAGATGTGCACCATGCCGTCGTCGGAGCCCGCCCAGAACAGGCCGGCCTGCAGCGGCGACTCGGCGAAAGCAAAGATCGTGGCATACCATTCGATGCCGGTGTTATCGCGTTTGATCGGACCCCAGTAAGCGCCGGTGTCCGGGTCATCCGCGATCCCGGGCGTCGTCTCCAGCGTCGCTGGATCGGCGCGCGTCAGGTCGGGACTGATCACCTCCCACGAGTCGCCCCGGTCCCGGGAACGATGCACGACCTGCGAGGTTGCGTAGAGCGCCTCCGGATCGTGCGGCGAGAGCATCACCGGGAACACCCACTGGAAGCGGTACTTGTGATCCGCGGCGCCCCAGCCCCACCAGATCTCGTTCCACGGCGAAATGAACTTCACCTGCCTGGTCCGGTGGTCGTAGCGGGTGAGCCAGTGGTGATCGCCGGAATAGACGATGTCCGGGTCGTCCGGGTGGACGGCGGTATAGCCATCCTCGCCGCCACCGATCGTGTACTGCTCGGTCTCATCGATCACGCCCAGGTCCGAACGGCTCGGGATCGACAGCGTCGAGTTGTCCTGCTGGTTGCCGTAGACGCGATAGGGGAATCGATTGTCGACGGTCACGTGATAGAACTGGGCCGTCGGCTGGTTGTAGATCGAGGACCAGGACTTGCCGCCGTTGAACGTGGTGTTGCCGCCGCCGTCGTTGGCTTCGATCATGCGCTCCGGGTCGTTCGGGTCGATCCACAGGTCGTGACTGTCGCCGTGGGGTATCGGGATCTGTTCGTAGGTGCGTCCGCCGTCGGTGGAATGCCAGAGACGCGTGTTCTGCACGTAGACGCGTTCGGGGTCGGTGGGGTGCGCGTGGATGCGGTGGTAATACCAGGGCCGCTGCAACAGCTCGGCCCGCTGGCTGACCAGCTCCCAGGATGCGCCACCGTCATCGGACCTGAAAACACCGGTCTGATCGTCCTCTGCCTCGATAATCGTCCACACGCGATCCGGGTCGGCGCCCGACACCGTCACGCCGATGCGGCCCCGGTTCTCGCCGGTTGGCAGTCCCGGGTTGTTGGTCAGGTTGCGCCAGGTGTCGCCGCCATCCGTCGACTTGTAAAGCCCGGTGCCGGGACCGGCGCCGCGCAGTCCCCAGGCATAGCGGCGCGCCTGCCACATCCCGGCGTAGAGTACGTCGGGATCGGCGGGGTCCATCTCGAGGTCGCCGGCGCCGACGTCCTCGTTCAGGTACAGCACCTTCTCCCAGGTCTCGCCGCCGTCGCGTGAGCGGAAGACGCCGCGCTCCTCGTTCGGTCCCCAGGCGTGGCCGAGCGCCGCGACGTATACCAGGTCCGGATCCTCGGGATGCACGATGACGTTCGAGATCTGGCGGGTGTCCGCCAGCCCCATGTGACGCCAGGTCTCGCCAGCGTCGTCGGAACGGTAGACGCCGTCGCCATGCGACGTGTTGCCGCGGATGGCATGTTCGCCCATGCCGACGAACACGGTCTCGGGCCGCGACGGCGCCAACGTGATTGCGCCGACGGACCCGGTCTTGAAATAGCCGTCGGATACGTTGACCCAGTTATGCCCCGCGTCCGTGGTCTTCCAGACGCCGCCGCCGGTCGAGCCGAAGTAAAACGTCAGGCGATCCGAAGGATGGCCGACTGCGGCGACCGACCGGCCGCCGCGCCAGGGGCCGATGAGCCGGAATTGCATGTCGTCCAGCGGCAGGGCCGCGAGACCGGAAGCGTCCTGGGCCGCTGCCGGGCCCGCCGAGACCAGTGCCAGGACGCAGGCGACGATAGCGCTGTGCAGACCCGCTTTATTCAACGTCGTTTTTTGCATGTGCGTGAGACCCTTGTTTTTCTTGTATTACCGCCTGTCGATGCGGGCAGAGCAGAAGCCATGTTGCGCTGAGCCGCTACTGTCGCAACGGCTCGCGAACGGTCGCTCATCCCGAGTGTAGCCGAATGACCGTGCCCGCGGCCAAAAGCGGCGTTGCCGCAAGCGCGCCTCGATCAGGCTTTGACTTCGTAGCCCGCTTCCTCGGGCTCGTCGTCGATCATCTCCGCCGGGAACCCCGGCGCGCGGATATCGAGGCCGGTCGCTTCCTCGAGCCGCCGGATGATGTTCGGCGACCATTCGTCCGAACCGTAGCGACGCTCGCCGTCCTTGAAGATCTCGATCAGCAGCGGCGAGAGCTCCAGCGGCACATTGCAGCGCTCGGCGATCGCGTGAAAGAGGCCGATATCCTTCGAGACGAGACCCATCGTGAAGTTGATGTCGCGACTGCCGTTCAGGATGACCTGGCTCTCGGTCTCGTGCACGAAGGAATTGCCGGAGGAGATCCTGATCGCTTCGTAGGCCGTATTGAGATCCATGCCTGCGGCCTTCGAGGTCACCAGCGCTTCACAGAGCGACACGAGATTCGCGGTGGCGAGATAGTTCGTCACCACCTTCAGCACGGACGCGGTACCCAGCGGTCCCGTGTGCAGGATGCGTCGCCCCATCTTCGTCAGGATCGGCAGCACCTGCTCGAAAGTCTCGCGCTCGCAGCCCGCGAGGATCGAGATGTTGCCGGTCGCCGCACGGTGACAGCCGCCCGACACCGGGCAATCCGCTGCGCGCCCGCCTTTTGCTTCGACTACTGCGCCAAGCCGTTTGACTTCGGCTTTGTCGGTCGTGCTCATCTCCAGCCAGGCAGTGCCGGGCCGCATCGTGCGCAGCACGCCACGCTCGCCTTCCATGACTTCGGCGCTGGCGGCCGGCGAGGGCAGGCAGGTGATCACGACATCCGCGTGTTCTGCCAGTTCCGCCGGCGAATCCGCCCAGCTCGCGCCCTGCGCGAGCATGGCATCCGCCGCCGACCTGTCCAGGTCGTGCAGTATCACGTCACAGCCGTTGCGAACCAGGCTGCCTGCAAGTTTGCCGCCGGCGTTGCCGAGGCCGATGAATCCGATCTTGATGGCGCTTACTCCGGGTTATTGTCGTTGACGATCAGCGCACCGGTTCCTGGCCCACTTGGAGGTGCAACTCGGAACCGGTCCACGGGTTTGCTTCTGCAACATCTTCGTCGAGCGTGACGCCGAGGCCGGGTTCCGTCGACGGGATGACGTAGCCGTCTTCCCAGGTTACCGGTGAAGTCAGCAACTCGGCATGGAAGCCGTCCCAGCGCTCGATGCTCTCCAGGATCAGGAAATTGGGCGAGCAGGTCGCGATCTGGATGTTGGCGGCGCCGACGATCGGGCCGCAGTAAAGGTGCGGCGCGATCTGCGCATGAAAGGTCTCGGCGAAGCCCGCAATTTTCTTTGCTTCGAGCAGGCCGCCGACCCTGCCGAGGTTCATCTGCAGGATGCTCGCAGCGCCAGCCTCGAGCACGCGCGCGAATTCGTGCTTCGTACAAAGTCGCTCGCCGGTCGCGACCGGGATCGATGTCCGCTGCGCCACCTTCGCCATCTCGGCCGGGTTCTCGGGCGGCGTCGGCTCCTCGAACCAAAGCGGATCATAAGGCTCGAGGCGTTTCGCCAGGCGGATGGCGCCGGCCGCCGTGAACTGGCCGTGCGTACCGAACAGCAGGTCGGCTTTGTCGCCCACGGCTTCGCGGATCGTCTTTACGAAGCGCTCCGAGCGATCCAGTTCCGCGAGCGTCGGCATGCCGCCGTCGTAAATCGTATAGGCGCCAGCCGGGTCGAACTTGACGGCGGTGAAGCCCTGTTCCACGTAATCCAGCGCGCGTTGCGCCGCGACGGCCGGGTCTTCATAGACGCTCGCATCGTCGTAGGTGTCGCCTGACTCGGGGTAAAGATAGGTGTAGGTGCGCAGGCGCTCGTGGATCTGCCCGCCGAGCAATTCGTAGACGGGCTTGCCGCATTCCTTGCCGACGATGTCCCAGCAGGCCATCTCGATGCCCGACAGCACGCCCATCAATGACACGTCCGGGCGCATCGTGTAGCCCGCGCCATAAACACTGCGAAACAGTTTCTCCGCATGAAACGGATCGTGGCCGATCGCGAACCGCTCGATCGTGTCCGCGGCCATCCTTGCGACCACGTCCGCGCTGAATGTCGCGCAGTAAATCTCGCCGTAGCCGACCATGCCGGTGTCGGTAACGAGTTTGACGAAGATGAAGTAACGGCCGCCTTTTCGCGGCGGCGGATTGCCGACGACGAAGGTTTTGTAGTCCGTGATCTTCATTGCTGTCGAAACTCAAAAGACGACGACATTGCGAAGCGACTGCCCGCTTTTGGTGGCTGCGATCGCATCGTTGATCTGCTCGAGCGGATAGCGGCCGGATATCAGCTCGTCGAGCTTGAGCTTGCCTTCCTCGTATAGCTTCGCCAGTCGCGGAATATCTTCACGTACATGTGCGGATCCCATCTTCGAACCGACGATCCTCTGACCACGTGACGCCAGCTCGACCGGATCGTATTCGGTCATCACGCCCGATGCCGGTATGCCGACGACGACCGCCGTGCCGCCGCTGGCCAGCATCTGCACGCCCTCATCGATCGGCGCCTTTGCGCCGACGGCGACAAAAACGAAATCGGCACCTTTCCCGCCCGTGGCCTCCTTGACAGCGGCAATTGCATCTTCGGACGCCGAGTTGACTGCGTGGGTCGCGCCGAAGCACCTGGCAACCTCGAGTTTTTCGTCAGCGACGTCGACCGCGATGATCGATCCTGCCTCGCAGAGGCCTGCGCCCTGGAGTGCATTGATGCCGACGCCGCCGATGCCGATCACGACGACATCGGCGCCGGCCGGGACCTTTGCCGTATTGGTCACTGCGCCGACGCCGGTGAGAACGCCGCAGGCCAGCAACGCCGCCCTGTCTGCCGGAATCTCCCGCGAAACGGGGCAGACCTGGCTGGCGCCGACGACGACTTCCTCGGCGAAGGCGCCCGTGCGCATTGCCTGCACGACCGTCTCACCCGAGGACGACGTCAGCGGACTTTGTTCGTCCAGCGGGAACGTGGCGTCGCAGATCACATCGTCGCCCCGTTCACAGTAGCGGCACTCGCCGCAATGCCGGATCAGCGTGACGACGACGAAATCGCCCGGCTGGACATCCTCGACGCCATCGCCGATCGCCGTGACAGTTCCGGACGCCTCGTGTCCAAGCAACATCGGTAGTGAGCCGCCCCAGCCGCCGTCGGCATAGATGATGTCGCTGTGGCAGATGGCGCAGGCTTCGAGCTTCACCCGCACTTCGCCCGCGGACGGCGCCGCCAGCTCGACGTCCTCGATGACGAGTGGTTTGCCGAATTCACGACAGATGGCTGCCTTCACAATGCACTCCGCGTCATCGATTGCGCACCGGACCCGTTCAGTCCAGTTCCCTCTCGAGATGCAGCAGGACGTCGTCGACGGTTTTTTCAATCGGCGCCAGGTCGCGTAACGCAAGCAGCTGCCATTTGTGCCGGTCCACGACGTGATTGCGAAATTCCGCATCGGCCTGGATTTGCATGTCTGCGGGCAGGTCCGCGACTTGCGACGGGAGCTGGGAGTACAGCGGGTCGACGATATGGACCAGCGGCGCCACTTCGACGCGCGACGCGATGAATGGCGTCCAGCGCTCGCTGACCCCTTTCTGCATCTGCGCCTCTTCCTCCTGCAGTTCCTCGACGAGTCCGGACCAGCGAATCAGGAGGTCCGCCAGTGGCTGGTTCTCGACCTGTGTCGACATTTCATTGTTGAGGAAGGCGTCGACCGACCCGGAGCCCGGATTGAAGGTGCGCGACACGAGGAAGACGAGGCCGATCATCTCCGCAAGCTCTGGAGTCACGGTGACCGGACCGTCCACTGCGGTACGCTCCAGCAGCGCAATGGTCGCGGCCTGGGTCAGCTCGTGATCGCCCCTGACGGTCACGAGGTCGCTCTGGATCTTGATGAAGTCGGCCTGCAGGCGGCCCAGCAACCAGCGCTCGCCCCGGCGTTCGTTGCGGTCTTCCCACCAGGCCTGGATCGAGAACGCGAGCAGGATGCTGACCACGATGGCGGCGCCTTCGGTCGCTATGCGCTTCCAGGGAACCCGGGTGTTATCGCTCACGAATCGATTCTGCGCTGTATTGGACAGTGACTGTTGATCATCTTCCCGGTGAGACTAGTCGGCCACGATATGCGCGTCCATCCACTCAGCGAAGCCGGGATCGTATCGGTCCCTGGTGTCTTCCCAGCGCCCAGGCATCCTGTCATTGCTGTGAAACAGTCCGCGCCATCGTTCAACGTAACCATCGATATCAATGAGTCCTGCTTCGTATTCGAGCCACGTCGCCTGCCAGCTGTTGAAGTTGGTCGAGATGAACACCCGGTTGAGGAGCGCCTGTTCCGGCGTAAGTTCCTCGCCGGCATTCAGCTTGACCATTGTCTCCCTGAGCTCCGCGTTCTGCATGATCTCGATCTCGATGCGCATGCGGTTTTCCTCGCCGATCGCCCGTCCCTGCGCGAGCAGCAGCTCGTTGTTCTGCTTCATCTCGAAAGCAAGAAAGATGATACCGGCGACGACGCCAATGTTGGCTACCAGGCGCAGCCATTTGTTGAGTCGATCGAGTTCCACCGATGGGCCTCTCCGATTAAACGAACGACGCTACGCGACGCCGGCCTCGAGCAATTCAATAGTGCCCTTGTCTGCATCGATCTCGACGTCAATGCCGAGCGGGATCGTGAACTGTTCGTCGATGTGGCCGATCATCGTGCCGCTGAACGCGGGGATGCCGCGGGGCCTGATGTGCTCGGCGATCACCTGTTCCATCGTCAGCGAACCGAAGCCGCCGGCCGGGCCGCATTCGGTGCAGCGGCCGAACACGAAACCGCTGATCTGGTCGAGCACGCCGGCGAGCGACAGCTCGGTCATCATGCGGTCGACCCGGTACACCGCCTCGTCGATGTCCTCGATGAACAGGATGCTGTCCTGCCACTCCGGCAGGTAGCCGGAACCCATCACGGCCGTGAGCAACGACAGGTTGCCGCCGAGCACGCGGCCGCTCGCTTTGCCGCTCGTGATCGTTTGTATCCGGTTCTCGGTCTGGACCAGGGTGTTCTCGGTAAGAAATGTCGGGTTCTCGAGCAGGTAGGCCTCGCCGTTCATGACGACGCGGCGGAAGTGCTCCGCGGAGAACACGTTCAGCGGGCTCGGGCCGTGGAAGGTCACGAGGCCGGTCTTGACATGGACTGCTGTAATCAGCGCCGTTGCATCGCTGTAGCCGAGCAGCACTTTCGGGTTCGCGCGGATCATGTCGTAGTCGAGCAACGGCAGCAGGCGCGGCGAACCCCAGCCGCCGCGGGCGAAGATCATCTTGATCGACGGTTCGGCAAAGAAGGCATTGATGTCGCTGGCGCGCGCCTCGTCTTCGCCGGCGAAGTAGCCATGGCGCGCGTAGTAGTTGTCGCCGAGGATGACTTCCAGACCCAGGGATTCGAGCGCGTCGATCCAGATCTTCGTCGGTTCGGTCTCGAACGCCGCCGTCGCCGGGCTGACGAGGCCGACCCGGTCTCCCGGCCGCACGCGCGCCGGTTTGATGAGCGGCAGCGCGGCATCCGTGGTTGCCGGCGCGAGGCCGACCGCGCCGACGGCGGAGATGAATTCACGGCGATTGATCATGTTGTTTTCGTTATTGGTTTGACCCGGTCAAGTATGGCAGTGTGGGCCACCGATGAACAAATTTGCGCAGCTACTCTCGAGCCCGGGGCCGTTCATTATCGACGGCGGCCTGGCCACGGAGCTCGAGAAAATGGGCTTCGATCTCGACAACGATCTCTGGTCCGCGTCAGTGCTGGCCAGCGATCCTGATGCCATCGTGAAAGTACATCGTTCCTACCTGGAGGCGGGCGCCGACTGCATCATCAGCGCCAGTTACCAGGCGAGCCGAACCGGCTTTATGTCGCATGGCATGAGCGAAGCGGAGGCGGATCGCCTGATCGTCAGCACGGTAGAACTCGCGACCCGGGCCCGGGCCGAATACCTGGCCGACAATCCGGGTGTCGATCGCCAGCCTGTCGTGGCCGCCAGCATCGGCCCGTGGGGCGCGGCGCAGCACGACGGCTCGGAATATACCGGCGCCTACGACGTCTCCGACCAGGCGCTTGGCGCGTTTCACGCCGAGCGGCTGAAGCTGCTGGACGCGGCCGGCGCCGACCTGCTCGCCGTCGAGACGATCCCCAATTTTCGCGAAGCCGAGATCCTGGCTGACGTGCTCGATGACGTGTCGACGCCCGCCTGGGTCGCATTCGCCTGCCGGGACGAGCAGCACATCAGCGACGGTTCGCCGCTCTGGGCGGCCGCGGGTCTGTTCGCCGAGCATGCAAAAGTCCTGGCGGTCGGCATCAACTGCACGCCGCCGCAGTTCGTGACCCCTTTGATTTCGGCGCTGCGCTCGGCGGCGCCCGACAAGGCGATCGTCGTCTACCCGAATTCCGGTGAGACCTACCACACCGAAGACAACAGCTGGTCGGGTACTGCCTGTGACATCCATGGCGACTTCGATGTCGCAGGCTGGCATGCCGCAGGCGCCAAAGGCATCGGCGGCTGTTGCCGGACGAGCCCCGACGACATCGCCACGATCAGCAGCCGGCTGAAAAACTAACGACAAACACGCGTTGCAGGAGACAACAATGCGCACAACATTCAAGATTTCCCTAATCTTTGCCCTGGTCTTCTCGGCAGGCGCTTTTTCCCAGGATGCCGGGGAGAGGAAGGCCGTGCTGGTCACCGGCGCCAGTTCCGGTATCGGCCTGAAGATCGCTGAGACGCTCGCCGACAACGGCTTCCACGTATACGCCGGCGCACGCAAGGAGGCGGATCTCGCCCGGCTCGACGCGATGGACAACGTCAGCGCGGTGCGACTCGACGTGACGGTCGACGACGATATCGCCTCGGCCCTCGAGTTCGTCAAAGCGGAGGGCCGCGGCCTCTGGGGCATCGTCAATAACGCGGGCATCGTGCGCTATGCGCCGTTGATCGATGGTCCGGAGTCCGACTTCAGGCTGACGTTTGACGTGAACGTGTTCGGGCCCTTCCGCATCAACCAGGCGTTCCTGCCGCTGGTCATGGAAAGCGCTGGCCGGACCGCGGTGATCGGCTCGATCAACGGCTTCATCCCGTCGCCGCAATCGGCGGGTTACGCGGCCAGCAAGTTTGCGATGGAGGGCTACACGGATTCCATCGCGCTGGAGCTCGCAGAATCCGGCGTGCATGCGGCGATCGTCGAGCCCGGCGGCTACAAATCGAACATCCGCGGCACGATGGTGGAGGCTGCGCTGACGGCGGCGGATTCGGGCAATCTCGAGCTGACCGAAGCCAGTCGGCAGGGCCTGCAGCAGTCGATCGCGCGCAACGAAACGCTGAAGGAGCCGGATGAAGTCGCCCAGGCTGTCCTGCACCTGATGTCGAGTGACAATCCCAAGCGACGCTACATGGTGACGCCGAATGCAAACCAGGCGGCGACCACCATCAGGCTGGCGATGGCGCGGATGCTCGAGCTGAACGAGGACCAGCCCTACAGCTACAGCCGCGACGAGCTGGTCGCCTTGCTCGACGAATTGCTGAGCGGCGGGGATTAGCTGCGGCGACGAAGGCGGGCCAGCAGCGCGCTCGTGCCGACCGCCATCGTGGCGGCGAGCACGTTGAATCCCATGTCGCGAAGGTCGAACACTCTTGCCGGCAGTAATCGCTGTATCAGTTCGTCCACGACGCCGAGCGTGGACGTCGCGACGATGGCAACGAGCGCGGGGAATAGCACCCGGCGTCCCTGGTGCCTGCGCTCGATCAGCGCTTCATAGACGAATACCGCGACGATGCCGTACTCGATCAGGTGCGTGCGTTCGCCGGGGAACGACATGCGCGTGAAGACCAGCAGGTAGGCCGCGACGACGCCCAAGGTAATGGCAAGTTCCGCGCCCCGTGGGCGGACCTGGAAACCCTGCGACGCGATCGTCGCAATGACCAGCAGCAGGCCGAAGGCATAGAATGCCTCCACGAGCCCGTTGTCCTGCAGCATCCCGAACAGCGGCAGGTCCAGCAGCAATGTCGCGTAGATCGCGATGACGACGGCGAGCGTCCAGGCCCACAGGTGTCTTTCGCGCTTTGAAGAAAATAGCGTCATCGCAGGCATTATACGGAGCCAATTGCATACCTACCCCGCTTGTCTAGAATGCATTCGAAAAAGGAATAAGCGTTGGACCTGTTCGAATTCATCCTGATCATCACTTCGGTCATCTACGCGATGGCGGTTGCCCAGGTGTTGTCGGGCATCGGCCGGCTTGCCCAGTCGGATGCCCGGATCACGTGGTTCCTGCCCCACTCGATATGGACGCTGACACTTTTTGTCTTCATCTTCCTGGTGTGGTGGTCGGTCTGGGAATTCCGGGACATCGACTGGACGTTCCCGATGTACCTGTACATGGTGGTCGCGCCCACCTTGACCTATTTTGCGAGTTACCTGCTGATCCCGCGAAGCGTTGGCCAGGGCGACATCGACCTGGCGGCGCATTTCTTCCGGATTCGATTGCCGTTCCTGTGGTCGTTCCTGCTGGCGGCGGTCGCCGGGGTGCTGGACGGCAAAGTGCTGATCGGCGAACCCTGGTGGTTTCCCGGTCGCGGCGGTCACGTCGCCCTCGTTGTTATCGTCCTCGCCGGTATCGTCAGCCGAAACAGGCGCGTTCAAATGCTGGTCGCTATACTGGTGATGCTTGCGCTGGCCTACGTCATGGTTACGCGCCTGTGGAATCCACGATAGCCTGTGGCACGAAATCCTTTTATTCCTGACCGCGATGGCAGAACAACAAATATTACGGAGTCCGAAAATGATCTACGCCCGCACCGGAACGGCAATCTGTCTCATGTCACTGGCCTTGCTGCCGGTGAGCAATGCCGTCGCCCAGGAAGACGGCGACGATCCGATTCGCGAACTGGTCAGTCGCCTGACGCTCGAGAATTACAAGACGACGTTGAAGGGCCTGACGCAGTTCGGTGATCGCCGGCAGGGAACGAAGCGCAATCGCGATGCCATCGACTGGATCGAACAGTTCCTGATCGATGTCGGTTGCCAGGACGTCGAACGGCTCGACTACGTTTTCGATCCCGAGCCGCGTCCGCCGAGGCAACGACGTCCGCAAGACGAAACGCCTGACCTGACCACGCCGACCGGCGGCAAGGTCGGACGCAACGGCAGCGGACCGGGCGGCTCGTCGATCTATGGTTATCGTGCGCAGACCGGCGTCAATCGTGACCTGATGGCGCAGCCGGACGAGCGCATCCGCGAGCTGAACCGGGAGGAGCCGGTCAACGGGCCGCGCCAGGAAGTCTATTGCACGAAGATCGGCACGACTCGCCCTGACGAGATGTACATCTTAGGCGCGCACATGGACGGTCATGGCGTCAACGAGGCAGTCAACGACGACGGCTCCGGCACGGCGCTCGTCATGGAGCTGGCGCGAATCTTCAGCGCCCCCGACGTCAAGACCGATCGCTCCATCCGCTTCGCGCTCTGGAACAACGAGGAAACAGGGTTGAACGGCGCCTACGCCTATGTCGAGCAACGCCAGGCCATGCAGGGCGTCGAGGATCCGCCGGGGTCCGGCAAGTATCCCGAGCCGAAGTGGCTCGGCATGGTCCAGCACGACATGATGCTCTGGGACCACGGCGCGCCGAGCGCCGACGGCACCGTCAGTCGCGATCAGCGACCCGAAGCCGACTTCAACATCGAGTTCCAGTCGAATTCGGAGCTGGCCGACGAGTCCATGAAGCTCGCGTTCGTCTTCAAAGCCGCGGCAGACAAGTACACGACGGATTACCCGGCGACGGTCGGCCCGCACATGACCAACACGGACTCGACGCCGTTCATGAACATCGTGCCGTCGATCAGTCTTCGCGAGAACGAGCGCGGTGCGCACACGGGCGCCGGCTGGAACCCGACCTGGCATACGCCGCTCGATGTCTGGACGACATTCACCGACGATGACTTCCGGCTCGGACTGAACGCCGCGCAGGCGACGCTGTCGGCGATCGGAGGCCTGACGGGCGCGACGGTAGAAGCGACAGAATAAACCCGTGACGTAATTGATCCTGTTCCGACGATCAGTGCTCGAATTCGCCTGAAGTCGCTTGGATCACTCGATCCGGCCCTCGTCGGGCCGGGTGTTCGCTTTTCTCCAAAGCGGACGGTGAGGTGGCCGGAATTCTTCTGTGCTGACTGGCCACTTTCGGCCAAAAGCGGCCGCGCCCCATGATTTTTCGAGGACTATCTTTGTCGCTCGGCGTCATACACGACTTTGCCGTTGAAGATTGTTTTCAGCACTTGAGTTTCGCTGATTTCGGTCGGATCAATATCGAAAAGATTCCGGTCAAGAACGATGAAGTCGGCAAACTTGCCGAGCTCCAGAGAGCCAGTTGATCGTTCAGTTCGCAGTTGGAATGCAGCATTGATCGTGTAGGCAGCGATTGCCTGCTCGAGCGTCAGCGCTTCGGCAATATCCAGGACAGCAGGGTTTTCGTTAGAGGGGTCCTTGCGGGTGATCGCGACCTCAACGCCATCGAAAGGGTTCAGACTGGTGAAGAACCAGTCACTGCTGCCCGTGAGTCTGCCGCCCGAATCGACAATACTGCGGAACAAAAACATCGTATCGTGTGCTCGCCCCTTCCCGAGCTTCGTTTCCATGAATGCCATGTAGTCGTAAGAGCCGCCAACAGGACCAAAGGCGGATGGGTATGCCCAGACGGGCGACACGTTGCCGGTTACGTCCAGCGCTGCAAACCGTGGCACATCGTCCGGGTGGACGTGGCAAAGATGGGCCAGCGTAAATCGCTGATCGCTATTCAGATTGCGCGCATCTTCTATGACGTCGAGCGCCAAGCGGGCGGCACCGTCACCGATGACGTGGATATGTGCATCGAGACCGGAGTCCGCTAGCTCACGAACGATGTCGGCTAATTGCTCACGCGAAAAATATGGCGTGCCATGGCCCTCGATATCGGGATATGGCTCTGTGAGATAAGCCATGTGGTCCTCGACGTTGCCGTCAAGAAAAATCTTTGCTGTCGTTACCTGCACCTGTTCGGAGGTGTAGGCGCGCTTGTGGTCATAAAGCTCGCGTACGTGGCCCGGATCATTGTCAGGCCTTATCAACCAGCCGATTGATGCGCGCGCCGTCATTTGGCCGTCGGCGTCTAGATCTCGATACGCTTTAAGCGCGGCCTCCGATCTAATTAGAGCATCGAAATACGACGTGATACCGAAGGCATTCATGCGAATGAGAGCCGCCTCGAGCTCGCTGCGACGATCCCGCATAGTGTTGATATGTTCGAACAGCGGATGATGTGCCGAGTCGATCAATACACCCACTAACTCGCCTGTCTCCGGATCGCGAATCAATTCGCCCCCCGGCGGATCTGGGGTGTCCTTCGTATATCCCACCCAATCGAGTGCAGCGGTGTTCACCCACATCGCGTGGGAATCCCAGCGAAGGATTGCGACTGGACGGTCGGCAACAATAGCGTCCAGAAACTCCTTCGTCGGATTGAAACCGTCGAAGGTATTGAAGTCGTACCGGTAGCCCACGACCCAACCGTCCGGCGATTCGCTCGCACACTGACGGATCGTTTCGATTAGTGCTGCTTCGTCGTCGGCGTAGGCCTGGCACAGCCGGTGGTTGTACCACTCGCCCCGATCCGGGTGAACGTGGGCGTCGTGGATTCCGGGCATGACCATGCGGCCCCCCACGTCCAAGATCTCCGTTTCTGGACCTACTAGCTCTTCGGCGCCATTCTGCGAGCCAACGTAGACGATGTGGTTGCCGCGAACTGCCATAGCTTCGGCCCAGGGCTGCGCATGATTGACGGTATAGATCCGCGCATTGGAGATGACGAGATCGGCCGGTTCGCGAGCGCAGCCATATACAAGTGCGACGAGCAGAAACGGCACCAGCCCGATGTAACTGCGATTGATCATGACAGTGTGCCTGAAATGTCAGAAGACTTCGGCGCCTGCGTTGAGCATTTTTCGGGAACAAGCATAATCATTCCGATAGAAACAGCGATATTCATTCCAAAGCGAGCCAGCAATGTATACGTAATGAAACCACGAGTACGTTCACATAAATAGCTCAATCGCCAGTACTGCGCTCCTACAAGAGATGACCGATTTGCGTCATTAGCGGCCCCTTAACCCTCGTTTAGCGGAGCGGCTGCTTTGAGGGGTATAGCAGCCGCTGGTAACCGAAAATTCGTTGAAAACCAATCTGAACGTCTGCTATCACCGATAGCGGCCACTCATGGGTCGAGTCATCCTGTGGCTGCTTTCGGCCA
>JABAOE010000900.1_pt1 | contig 65715 bp, 68 predicted proteins | sample 7062141 | NCBI WGS metagenome assembly JABAOE01 (sample SAMN14538627, study PRJNA623070) | marine sediment metagenome | biome: marine biome [ENVO:00000428]; feature: marine pelagic biome [ENVO:01000023]; material: deep marine sediment [ENVO:00002113] | place: India: Gulf of Khambhat ... | reverse complement strand
GCGAACCAGAAGCACATAACGGCACTTATGGACAACGCGTAGGTTGGGTCTCCTGGTGGAGGCGAACGGAGGTTCGATGCACCCACACGAGGAGCTCGCCCGACGGGAGATGGATCTGATTCTGGCGNNTTTATGCCGCCGACTTCACCCTCCACTATCCGGGCCGGAGCCCTCTTGCAGGTACTTATACGGACGTTGAGGAGTTTCTGGCTCGTCTAGCTCAACTGTTCGATGGAGGGTCGATCGAAAGGGACCTCCACGACGCTCTTGGAACCAATGACCATTCGATACAACTGCTCACTGTGACCGGAGAGGCGAGAGGGCGAACCCACACCTGGAAGGCTGTGATCGTGATGCATGTCCGTGACATGCAGTTCACCGAGGCCTGGTTCCACTTCGACGACCAATACGCTCTCGACGCGTTCCTGACCTCGTTGGACGACTAGCACCAACATCGGGCGAGCCCATTAACGGCACTTATGTGGGTGTGGGGGTGCGTACTCTTTGGGTCATGTCGAGATTGATGCGGATATGGGCCGATGAGGACGGCGAATCCCACTTCGAAGATCTCGAGCTGTCGTTCTCGGAGTCCGACTTCGTTCCTCCTGCCCCTCCGGTGCTCTTGACCGAACCGGAAACAGCCAAGTCGTTTCTCATCGAACGGGTACCCCCGGGATGGTACGGAACCTGGCACAACCCGCCGGAAAGAGTCTTGGCTGTCTACCTGTCGGGAGAGGGTGAGATGGGGGCCAGTGATGGTGAAGTGCGGCCCCTGATACCGGGGACGATCCTTCTGGCTGAGGACACCACGGGGAGAGGGCACATCACCCGGATGACCGGACCGGATGAGATGCTGGTCGTGATCATCAGCCTTCCCGACAGTTGAGTGACACGTATCGGCACGTCACGTGCCTCGTAGTCTCGGCCGAGGAGGTGAAGACGTGATCAAGCGACTAACGATGTGGGATGCCAAGGACGGTGTCTCTAAGGCGGATGCCTTGGATCATTGGAGGACAGGTCACGCCGACCTGGTTCGGCATGTCCAGGGGATACGCCGATACGTCCAACACCACTGTGTTGACAGCCCCGAAGGTGGAGGGATCCCATACACCGGTTTGGGGGAAGTGTGGTTCGACAGCTTTGAGGCGGCTGCCGAGGCGACGGCCACGACGGAGTGGGCTGCCGTGATCGCTGACGCCGACAGGTTTATGAATCTGAGTGGTGTGGTCGCGTCGTCCGATTCCCTCGTGCTAGAACTCGGCCACGAAGTACCCGGGTGGAATCCTGCACGGGCCTGGCTATGGAGGTTCTATGACAGACCAAGGAGCAGCACCGGATCGTGGATCGGGATGGATGATCGTGGCTGTTGTCGCCGGTCTCATCTTGCTCAGCGGGATCTACCCGCTGGTAGCCGAACCGGACGATCGGCTGATGGGGGCAATAGTTGTTGTCACTTCAGCCATTGCCTTATTGGTGGCGATACGTCCAAAGTGGCGCAGCGCGTCCAACGCTTGGATGGTCATGTGGCTATACCCAATCGCTCTTGCGCTGATCGCCGCTTTCATGCTGGAAGAGACCTTCGAGATCATCTTCTACGTCGCAGCCGCCTTGGCCGCACTAGGCCTCTGGCTTTCGCGCCCGGCTAGCTAACCCGTGCAGAACGGCACCTATGTGCGCCTTGTCGAGCCTAAGGCCCGATTGAGCTGGTGTTTGTTTCCGAGATTGCCTTCCCTGTAGTGCAGTCAATGTTCCAATCGTCAGCTTGGAATGTCGGTGAAACCCGCACACTGGTCTGTTCGGTATCAGCAACCTCGAACACGACATGGCATCCTCGTAGGCCGGTCCCGTCGCTGTTCAGCGGCACCCACCGACTGACCGGGCTCAGCCAAGTATCGACCCACAAAACCAACGTGTATGTGCCGTTCTCTGTGATTGCTGCTTCGGACGCAACAAACGGGAAGGTCCCGTCACGGAAATGTGCCGGTTTACGAACGACTTCCGAAACAGGTTCACTGTCCGTGATCAGAGACCAGAACCCGCCAACAGCCTCACCATCGAGATCGGCTGGTACACCCTCGTAGAGCACCCCAGCCAAATGGCCACCGTCACCAGCAGACAACCCTGACACCACCACCTCAACCGTCTGACCGGCGGACAGGCCGGTCACGGCGGACATCGACGCCTTCCCGCATTGAGGCGGGCCAACGCAAGGCCAGTCACCGGATTCTGTGCTCGGGGCGGCCACGAATTCGTCTGTGTACTGGCGCCAGAGTTCAATCGACTCAGGGGTCAGCAACGGCAATCCGGCGTACAGATACATGTCATCTACGTGCTCGGGATGGTTGGCGCCAAGCCAAGAATCGAATGTCATGACAGCCTCATTGTGGAAACTGATAGGGGCAAACGAGAGGAACGCATGAGTGATCTGACTGGAGGACACCCTGATGCTCAGGGCGCTTCGGGTGTCGGGGTCCAACTTCAACGCGTGAGACCAGGCGCTCTCATGAGATAGATGGCAGAGGACACGGTGGACTCCGTCCTGGGTGGCGGGTGGAGGCGCGCATCCCTGGCTGGTGAAGACCCATCCGGTAGCGGCCATCCACATGAGCCCCATCTCAAGATCAGCAGGGCTCCGAATCGGCGTGATTGAGATCTTGGCCGCCTTAGCCACGAGGGAGCTTGCTGACTGGTGATCCCAAACACCGAGATGCTCGATGAACTCCTCGGAGATGGCAACAGCCTCCGCCCGGGCGCGCTCGCTCACCAGGTGGGGACGCTGGACCAGAACCAAGACAGCGGAAGAGGCCACAATGATCAAGACCGCCGTCAGACGTGTGAAAGTCCTAGTGACCTGCGGTGTATTCACCCCTTCGGCTATGACCCGATCATCCATGGGCGCAGCCTCGAGTCAAACCTGTTTTCCGCCTACTCGACCAGAGCAATAGGTCCCCATCCCGACACGAAGTTCTGGACGACACCAATCAGTCTCGCTCAGGATTTGCGGCGGCTTTACCATTCGATGATCCGCCGGAGTAGCTCAGTGGTAGAGCACCGAACTCGTAATTCGGGGGCCAGGGGTTCGACTCCCCTCTCCGGCTCAGTGACCACCGGCCGCTAGCGTCCCCCTCCCAATGGCGGATCAGGCCAACTTCGAGGAAGACGCCCTTCAATACACCCGGCAGCTTTATTCAGCGGCTTTGAGGATGACGCGCAACCCCGCCGATGCCGAGGACCTTGTTCAGGAGACCTTCTTCAAGGCCTACCGCGCCTATGGCACGTTTCAGGAGGGCACCAATCTCAAGGCGTGGCTCTACCGAATCCTGACCAACACCTACATCAACAAGTATCGGAAGGAGTCTCGCCGACCTTCCGAGGTGGACCTTGGCGACGTCGAAGATCTCTATCTCTATCGCCGAATTGGGTCCGAGGAGTCGGCGGAAGCGGCTCGTACCACCGAGGATCGGGTGCTGGACGGCCTGGTTGAGTCCGACATCAAAGAGGCGGTCGAGGAACTGCCCGAGAACTTCCGCATGCCTGTGCTTCTGGCCGACCTGGAGGGCTTCTCCTACAAGGAGATCGCCGAGATCCTCGACATTCCGATCGGTACTGTGATGTCCCGGCTGCATCGCGGAAGAAAGGCGATGCAAAAGAGGTTGTGGGAGTTTGCCAGAGAGAGAGGGCTGCTGCCCGCGAACGTCGAGCGACCATCATGAATCACAACTGCGACGATTCACTCGAAAACCTCTATCTCTATCTCGACGCCGAGTTGGATGATGCGAACACCTCGAGCATCAGGTTTCACCTCGAGAAGTGCTCCGATTGCTTTTCCAGCTTCGATTTCGAGCAGCGTTTGAAGCAGGTCGTTCATGATCGGCTCCAGGAGCAGGTTCCCGACCTTCTGGTCGACCGGATCAAGGCGGCCATTCACCGGGACTCCTGACTCACCTCTTTCCGGAGTCGTCTCGAATGGATGTAGGCTTGACTCATGAAGCGACGTGGTCGGATGTTTGTGCTTGCCCTGTCGGCGGCTGTGCTCGTCGTTGCCACCGCAGCGCCCGTGCTTGCCCAGGAGGACAGCTCGGATAGCGGTCTCATCCCGGCGGTGCAGATCGAGGATTCCGCCCAAATCGAGGCCCTTCCCGACTGGACCTATCGCTACATCATCCCGACCGGACTCGCCCTGGCCGCCGTCGTCATCCTCCTGACGTCGATTCGGTACTTCACCAACGTCGTTCGCAAGCGGTATCGAATCGTCGAAGAGTGAGGACCTCCCGGCCCGGCGCCGGCTCGCTCGTGGGACTCGTAGCAGGCACCTACCCGCTCGCCGACACTTACCACACGCAGGCACTTCGGAGCGAGATGGCCTCCATCACCAGTGAGGTTACGGGAGCAGTAAGCGATGCCACCGGCCTCGAGTTAGGGGGATCTCCGAGCACGGCGGTCATCGACAGGTCAGAGTGGATAGAGCGGAATGTGGCGGCGTTCAATCATCTGACCGAGCCCGCCAGACGACAGCTGGAACATCGCTTCCACGAGACAGAGCAGGGCCGTCGCGCCGCTGCCATGGCCGGCCGCCTGGTCAACGCCGAAACCAGGGCGGTTCTCAGCGTTCTCTCCCGAAAGGTCCTGGGGCAATACGAGCTGGTGCTACCTACCGGAGAGGATGGTGACACGGTCACCTACGTGGGGCCCAACATCCTCCAACTGGAGCGAGTGCATCAGTTCACACCATCGGAGTTCCGCTTCTGGGTCGCCCTCCACGAACTCACCCACCGAGCCCAGTTCCAAGGCATCCCATGGCTTCGCCGTTACTTCCTGGGCCTGGTCGAGGAATTGGTATCCCTCGCCAAGCCCGAACGTGGCCGGCTTGGCCGGGTAATGGAAGAGCTGCTGCGCCGCCGTGATCAAGGCTCCCCCTTGATCGACGAACGAGGCCTGTTCGGGCTATTTGCCTCACCTGAGCAGAACGAGGTCGTCGACCGGGTCCAGGCGCTCATGTCTCTACTGGAAGGGCACGGCCATGTCGTCATGGACCGGGTCGGCGCAGAGCGTCTCAAGTCCCAGGCCCGCATGAGCCGGGTGCTCAAAGGCCGCCGCCAAGACCCGAGGACGTCGGCATTCTTCCGGCTCACCGGCCTCGAGATGAAGCTCAAGCAGTACAAGATGGGGGAGAGGTTCGTTCTGGCGGTCGAGAAGCTCGCCGACTGGGAGACGATAGGTCTGGCATTCCGGGGGGCGGGCAGCCTTCCCACTCTCGACGAGATCGAGCATCCGGGCAGATGGTTGAAACGCGTCGCCTGAGCCAACTGGTCGACTCGGTGGTACGGCGTCTCGCGTTGCCACCGGGAGACCTGGTGGTGGCCTTGTCGGGTGGAGCCGACTCGGCAGCCCTCGCCTACCTGTGTGAGCAGTCCGGCCGGCCGCTTCGTGGGCTGCATGTGGATCATGGATTGGCGGGCTCACCGTTGATGGAGAAGGCGGCTCGGACTATCGCCGAGACTCTCGAAGTCGATCTGCAGATCGTCCCTGTCGACGTCGAGCACGGCGCATCTCCTGAAGGTCAGGCGAGAAGGGCTCGCTACGAAGCCTTCGATGGGGCCGTTTCGCCGGGCGAGACACTTCTGACCGGACACACCCGGGATGACGATGCAGAGACAGTTCTCCTTAACATGATCAGGGGAACTGGAGCCCGGGGTCTGACGGGCATCCCCTACTGGCGACCACCTTGCATCTGTCGGCCGATGCTCTCCGTGACACGAGCCGAGACGCGAGAGATCGCCGCCCTCGCTGGCCTCGGATTCATCGAAGACCCCATGAATGAGGATCCCGGACTCACTCGCAATGTTCTTCGCCGGAAGATCATCCCCACGCTGCGACAGCTGAACCCCAAGTTGGACGAGTCGCTTGCCCGGATTGCGAAAGCCCTATCCGTCGACATCGAACATCTCGAGGGAGTGACACCGTTCGAGGCGATCTGGTTCGACGACGGCACCGCTGCGGTGCCAATCGGCTTGCTTCGAACCTCGGCGCCTGCAATCTCGGATCGACTCATAATGCGGATGATCGCTCTGGTCGTCGGTGGATCCGGGGTGACCGCCGACCGGGTCGACCGGGTGCGTTCCGTCGTCGATGACGAGGCGCCTCGTCAGGAGATCGCACGGGGAGCAAGGGCGACCAGGTCAGGTCCGATGCTCATCCTCGAGAAGAGCCCCGAGACGTCCTCCAGCGACGTATCCGTCGCACTGGCGCCCGGGACTCATCGCGTTGGCCCACTCGAGTTTGAAGTGTCCGACATGAGCGGTCCTTGCCGGGTTCTCCCCTTGAGCCGGTGGGCTGCGGTGTTTCCTCCGGGAACCGAGCTGGTCGCCCAACCCGACGGTGTCATCACCGCAAACGGGGAGCCGGCATGGGAGCCGGGCCGCAACCGCTTCCCCGTCGCCTGGTACGAGCCCGGGTCGATCGGCTACCTTTCCGTTTTCGCCAGGGAGAAGACCAGATGGAAGTGAAGCCGCTGATTACCCAAGACCAGATCGAGGAGAGACTGGCCGAGATCGGTGAGCAGATCACGGCTGACTACGCAGGCAAGGAGGTCCTCCTGGTAGGTGTGCTCCGCGGAGCCTTCATGGTGATGGCCGATCTCGCCCGCCACGTGAATCTTCCTTGCGAGTTCGACTTCATGGCGGTTTCCTCTTACGGAGCCTCGACGCAGACCTCTGGCGTGGTTCGGATCCTCAAGGACCTCGACGAGGAGATCGAGGGGAGGCATGTCCTGATCGTTGAGGACATCATCGACTCTGGACTGACGCTGAACTACCTGATCAAGAGCTTGAAGGTGCGCAACCCGGCTTCGCTGGAGATCGCCGCGCTCCTCCTCAAGGAAGGAATCCAAAGGGTTCCCATCGACGTCAAGTACGTGGCGTTCCCGATTGGGCCGGAGTTTGTCGTGGGCTACGGCCTCGACTACGCCGGCAAGTATCGGAACCTTCCCTACGTGGGGGTCATGGGCGAAGAGTCCTGAATCGAGTCGCCCACCAGACCCGCATCATTCCCGGGTTGGGCCGATTGGGGTTCGAATATCCGGCTACTGCCCGTAGCATTGACGCCAAGCCCTCGTTTGATTTGAGGATCCAGTGAACCGCACCGTCCGCAATCTCGTCGTCTACGGGATGTCCTTCATCCTGATCATGGTCCTGTTCTCATGGTGGATGGACCAGGTCAGCGGTCCAACGGAGATCCCGATTTCGGAGTTCGTCGAGAACGTCGAGGAAGGTGATTACGGCGAAGTGGTGCTTCTGGGTCGCTCCCGCCAGGCCCAGGGGCGTCTCGCCGACGGTGCTACGGATCCTGAGGCCTTCGATCACATCGCGAGCTACCCCGAAGGCTTCGAGGCGGAGCTCACCACCCTCCTCGAGACCAAGGGGGTCAGCTGGTCCACCGATCCGGAACCGCCCGGATTCTGGGAAGTCCTCATCAGCTTCCTTCCATGGCTCTTCCTTCTGGGGTTCATGGTGTTCATCTTCATGCAGATGCAGGGTGGCGGCAACCGGGTCATGCAGTTCGGCAAGTCCCGGGCGAAGATGGTCGGGAAGGAACAGCCCAAGGTCACCTTCGATGACGTAGCCGGTCTCGACGAAGCCAAGGAAGAACTGGAGGAGATCAAGGACTTCCTGGCCGACCCGGACCGCTACCGGCAAATGGGGGCGAAGATCCCCAAGGGTGTTCTCCTCTTCGGCCCTCCCGGCACCGGCAAGACGCTGCTCGCCCGGGCGGTGGCCGGAGAAGCCGGTGTGCCCTTCATGTCGATCTCCGGTTCGGATTTTGTCGAGATGTTCGTCGGTGTTGGTGCTGCCCGGGTGAGAGACCTCTTCGAGCAGGCCAAGCAAACCGCTCCGGCGATCGTTTTCATCGATGAGATCGATGCCGTCGGTCGACACCGCGGTGCCGGTCTCGGTGGCGGCCACGACGAGAGGGAGCAGACCCTCAACCAGCTTCTAGTCGAGCTGGACGGCTTTGAGGGCAACTCGGGGGTCATAGTGATGGCAGCGACCAACCGTCCCGACATCCTCGACCCTGCCCTTCTGCGGCCGGGCCGATTCGACCGTCAGATCGTCGTTGACGCCCCTGACATCGAGGGCAGAGAGGCAATCCTCGGTGTTCATGCGCGCGGCAAGCCCCTCGATGAGGAACTCAACCTGGAAGTTCTGGCGAGGCGCACCCCGGGCTTCACCGGGGCCGACCTGGCCAACTTGATCAACGAGGCCGCCCTGTTGGCTGCTCGCAGGCGGAAGAAGAAGATCACGATGGACGAGCTGGAAGAGGCCATCGACCGTGTCATCGCCGGTCCGGAGCGGAAGTCCCGGGTCATGACGGACGAAGAGCGGAAAGTCATCGCCTACCACGAGACCGGCCATGCCCTGGTGGGTTACGCGCTCCCAAACTCCGATCCGGTGCACAAGGTGACGATCGTCGCTCGAGGGCGCTCGCTCGGCCACACGCTCGCTCTCCCGACCCATGACAAGTACTTGTCGAGGCGCAGCGAGCTTGTTGACCAGCTGGCGATGCTTCTCGGGGGCAGGACCGCGGAGGAGTTGATGTTCGCCGACCCGTCCACCGGCGCCTCCAATGACATCGAGAAGGCAACGTCAATCGCCCGGAGAATGGTGATGGAGTACGGGATGAGCGATGAGCTGGGCCCAATGCAGTACGGGCGTCCCGGTGGAGAGGTTTTCTTGGGACGTGACTACGCCCGGCAACAGGACTACTCGGATCAGGTGGCTGCGTTCATCGACGCCGAGGTACGCAAGCTGATCACTGCGGCGCATGATGAGGCGAGAACGATCCTCGATCGTCACCGCGACGCCATGGAGCGGATGGTCGAGGCTTTGCTCGAAAAGGAGACCATCGACCGCGAGGAAGTCGACGATCTCTTCTCCGACGTACCTAAGTGGGAGCACACATCTGACGGCTCCCTGAGGATCAAGTACCCGGACAATCCGGTGATTCCTCAAGCCCGGGAACAGATAGCCGCTGCCGAGCAGGTCGACGAGGATGCCGATGAGTTGACCGAGTCGCTGACGCTTGACCGCAAGCTTCCACGAGCCGGAGGCCGACCCGCCGAGGCTTGAGGCCTCAATCGCCGACTGGCGGAGACCTACTCCTCTTCGTGCTCTTCGACGCGCTTGATGGTCAGGTCGCCTGCGACGATCTTCGCCCTCACTCTCATGCGACGCTCTGAGGGCGCCTTGTCCTTGCTCGGCTCGGGGAGGTTCAGCCTGCCCGAGAGGAGAGTGGCATCGAGGTCGAGCTTGGTTCGGGGCGGGACCCCGATCTCAGCACTTCCTGACATCGACTTGAACGTGGCGCGATCGCCCGTGAACCGCACAAGCGTGATGTCACCGGATGCGCTCGATGCGTTCACCGTTCCCGAGCAGTCGCGGATCGAGATGTCGCCCGAGGCCGCCGAGAAGTCCGCCTTTCCCTGGCAACTGCCGATGCTGATGTCGCCGGAGGCTGTGGCAGCCTTCACGTAGTCGGTCACCGAAGTGATGTCCACGTCCCCGGTGGCCGTCTTGATCGTCCCACGGTGGACACCGGCCAGGTCGACATCACCGGAGGCGAGCTTGATGTCCACATCGCCAAGGCGAACTGTGGACTCCACATCCGCTGCTGCTGTCCCAATGCTGGCGTCAGTGCCCTCTGGCGTTTCGATCTGAACGCGGGCCGACTGCCGTGACGTCCAGCGCGAGTCGCGATCGGAGCTGATGTAGATCTGGTTGCCGCGTTGCTCGACGATGAACTTTCCGTCGTCGGTTTCGACGTCGACCTTGATGACTCCTGGATCGCCTTCACGAATGGAGAGGTGCCCGGCCATCAGGTGCACATCGAGGCTTGTGCCCCTTTCCGACTTGAACTCGTACTGCATCAGAGGTCCACCTCCATGCGACGGCGTGTGCCGCCGGCCCTTCTCGTCTTGGACGAAGACTTGAGGGCGTCGATCACATAGGTGTTCACCGACTCGCCGGAGACGCCGGCCGCTTCGGTGATGATCTCCTTTAGGTACTCAGGAAGCCGGAGAGTGATGCGTGCCTCGGTATCGCTCGCCCCAGGCGGGGGCGGGGGAGCAGGAATCTCTGAACCATCATCGGATACGACGAGCTCGGGGTCACCTTCGACAAGGCGCACATCGACGTTCTGCCCGGTGAGCTGACTGGAGACTTCGGTTGCGGCCATGGTCACGACATCGATGAGGGTTTGTCGGATGGCCGGCTGGAGTGCGGCCATAAGCTGGGCGCCGGCCTCGGCAACGTCGGGGCCGGCGACTCTCAGCTGTGTCTCTACTGAAGCCTCCAGGCTGTTGATTGCGTGGGCGAGCTGCACTTAGGAGGCCCTGGGGGTGACTTCGCGGATGCGCTGCTGGAGGATGGCCTCCACTGCGTCCTGGGTGGTGATTCTGATCATGGTGTTCCTTCTTCCTCGTCACTCTGACATCGGTAGTGATGTCATAATAATGTCACTATACAGTCATCGTGACACCGTTGTCAACCCTGTTCTCCGAATTTCTTCAGATTCGAGCTGATTTGGGAATCTGCGCCCTTGGGCGCATAGTTCCACTACCCATGAACGAGATAGACCAAGGGCGGATCGAGAAGGCTGTCAGGGAGATCATCGAGGCACTGGGTGAAGACCCGGATCGTGAGGGTCTCATCGAGACACCCGAGCGGGTCGCTCGCTTCTATGCCGAAGTGTTTGGCGGTATCCATGAGGACCCCGAGGAAGTGGTCGACGCCTTCTTTGGCGAGGAGCACTACCAGGAGATCGTCATGGTCAAGGAGATTCCCTTCTACTCGATGTGTGAGCATCATCTGGTCCCTTTCCATGGCGAGGCGCATGTCGCCTACCTCCCCAAGGGGCGGGTCACGGGCCTCTCCAAGCTGGCACGGCTGGTCGAGGGCTTCGCTCGCCGGCCCCAGATGCAGGAGCGTCTGACCGCTCAGGTCGCCGACTGCCTCGTCGAGGCTCTCGATCCTCTGGGTGTCCTGGTCGTGATCGAGGCCGAGCACCTCTGTATGTCGATGAGAGGCGTCAAGAAGCCAGGCTCCAAGACGATAACTTCGGCGGTGCGAGGCCTCATGCAGTCAAACGAGGCGACACGCGCCGAAGCGATGTCGCTTCTGTTCGGCACGACTTCCCGGCGTTGACAGCCGACCGGTGGACGACGGCTGGCTCCTCGCTTGATCTCAGCAGTGGCGTCCTCATGGGCGTCGTAAACGTCACGCCCGACTCATTCTCTGACGGTGGCCTTCATCTCGACTCGGACGCCGCCATCGCCCGAGGTCTCCAAATGGCGAGAGAAGGCGCCGCCATCGTCGATGTCGGCGGTGAGTCGACTCGCCCCGGCTCGGGAGGGATCTCGGCCGACGAGGAGATGCATCGCGTCTTGCCTGTCGTGGGTGAACTGGCCGCCAACGGGCTGGTCGTGAGCATCGACACCTCGAAGCCGGAAGTCGCCAGAGCGGCACTCGGCGAGGGAGCGCAGATCGTCAATGATGTGAACGGTCTTCGAGCGGAGGGGATGACCGAGGTCGTCGCCGGTGCCTCATGTGGCGTGGTGATCATGCACATGCGGGGATCGCCCCGGGACATGCAGTTGAGTCCTACCTACGACGACGTGGTTTCCGAGGTCGAGCGATTCCTTGTCGACAAGGCCCATCTCCTCACCGAGGCCGGAGTCGCCCACGATCGGATCGCGATCGATCCGGGTATCGGTTTCGGCAAGACGCTGGAGCACAACATCGCTCTCCTCGGCAGTCTTGGTCGTCTTGCTTCACACAAGTTCCCGGTCGTCCTGGGCACATCCCGGAAGTCGTTTCTCGCAAAGCTCACCGGGCTCGAGAATCCGGCCGACCGCGATGGTGTCACTGCGGTTACGACGGCCCTCGGATACGCAAGCGGCGCAAGGGTTTTTCGGGTTCACAATGTGGCCGAGTCCAGACGGGCGTTGGAGGTGGCCTCGGCTATCGTGGCGACCTCGTAATGGGACGGATGGTTGCTGGACTCAAGCCTCGCGGCTTCACGTGGGTGATCACCGACCGCCTCGCCGTGTCCGACCGCGTGGGCGGCTCGGGGTTCCAGCACCGCCGGGTTCGCCGGGAAGAAGAGATCACGTGGCTGGTCGAAGAGGCCGGCATCAACACGATCGTTTCGATGATGCCCGGCAATCAGAACCTCGCCGCCTACCGCCGGTCGGGTATCGCAACCTATTCGGTCCCTGTCTCGTCGCCCATCGAGTCCGAGGACGTGGCCCGGTTCTTCGCCAACCTCGACAAGGCCCTCGCTCGCAACCACGCAAAGGTGTTGGTTCATCGCGAAGTCATCGATGACACCATCGGAGGCCTTCTCGGCGGCTACTTGGTCACGTCGGGCCTGGTCCACGATCCCATTCTCGCCCTGGCAGTGATTCAGGAGATCCTCGGCAGGGCTCTTGGCCCGGAGGGTCGCTCGTTGATTCCTGCTGCGACTCCCTCGTGAACGACCGGATCCAACTCACCGGAATCGAGGTTCTGGCGCGTCACGGGGTGTTGGAGGCTGAGCACGACAGGGCCCAGATCTTTCGTGTCGATGTGACCGCATATCTCGATCTAACCGAGCCCGCCCAAAGCGACCGGATTTCGGACACTCTCGACTACTCGGTCCTGGCCGTTGATGTCCGAGAAGTCGTTGGCTCCGAGTCGCACGGCCTCATCGAGAAGGTCGCCTCGCGAGTGTGCGACGTCGTGTTTCGACACCCCCAGGTCGAGCGGTGCACGGTCACCATCCACAAGCCCGAAGCTCCCTTGGACGTGGCCGTGGAAGACGTGTCGGTGACCCTCGAGCGGAGCCGGTGACGAGTGTTCCGTATCGTCAAGTGATTGCCGGGTACTCCCGAACCTGATCGGGGGACACCCAGAAGCGACTTGTGAGCCAGACGACCAGATACGCCATCGGCCTCGGTTCCAACCTGGGTGATCGGATCTCCCACCTGCAAGGTGCCCTCGCCGAGCTGGCGAGACTCGGCACGGTCACCGCTGTGTCAGGTCTCTACGAGACGGACCCGGTCGGTGGGCCCTCCCAGGACCCGTATTTGAACGCGGTGGCCGTGCTCGACAGCGATCTGGCGCCACGCCAACTGCTCGGTGCGCTTCACGAAGTGGAGAGTGCTGCCGGTCGGGCACGCAACCTCAAGTGGGGGCCACGCACCCTGGATCTGGACATTCTGGTTTCCACCGGGCCGGCGGTGTCCGAGGAGGACCTGGTCATCCCACACCCCCTTGCGGCCCGACGTGAGTTCGTGTTGCGCCCCTTGGTTGACGTTTGGCCGGACGCCGAGTTTGCTCAGGGATTGACCGCTGCAGACGCGTTGACGGACCTGACGCAGGGTGTCGATCTGGTGGCCAGACGGTGGGCCGGCGGACTGTCCGACCTGGCAGGCAAGGTCTTCGTGGCTGCTCAGATGGTGTGGTTCTTGGCGGTCGGCCTTGCGCTCGCCTGGGACGGTTCTCTGCCGGAAGGTGAGGCCGTCCCCCTTCGTATCGTCGGCGCGGCGATGACGGTCATCGGCGCGGGGATGGCATTCGTGTCGTTGCGACGCCTCGGTCCGGGAATGACCGCACTGCCGGAGCCAAAGCAAGAAGGCGTATTCGTCGAATCCGGCCCCTATCGACTGGTCCGACACCCGATATACGGCGGAGTGTTCTTGTGGCTGCTCGGAACGTCGCTGTTCCTCGACAGCGTCGTCGGAACCGTCTTGAGCCTGGGGCTTCTGGGGTTCTTCTATCTCAAATCCCAGTACGAGGAGAGGAGGCTGCGCATCGCCTATCCGGAGTACAGCTCGTATCGCAGGCGCGTCAACCGGCGACTCATTCCCTTTCTGTTCTGAGCTTCCTTTGGGAGAGTTCGAGAGGGGCCGGCCCGTTCGGAGAGCGCGCCGAAGAGCGCCCAGAACCGTGACGGCGATGGGATTTGGGACCTTCAGTGACGAAGTCCTCTACCCGGCACCTGCAATCCCGTGCTACCTTCCAGTGATGGTGCCTGGCCGCGGCCCGCCCTGAGACCTTCTGAAGCCACCATCCGACACGCGCAAAACAGGAGGTATCGATAAATGGCCAGACGGTCGAGAGAGCATCGCCAGGAGATTCCCGGTTACGACGAGAGTCGGCTGTCGCGCGAGGAGCGCAAATTGCGGCATCGCGCCAACAGGCATGCCACCAACCAGATACTCCACACGGTCCATGACCCCGACGAAGACTATGTGCTCCCCGAAGAGCGCCGTTCCAGACGCCACGAGAACGGGCACGGGCCGCAAGAACCCCAGAGGAAGCGCTTCAAGGTGTGGAAGACCAGGTTTTGGAAACGTCGTGACGGATTTCGCTCTCAAAAGGCCGAGATGGACTCGAACTGGCCGGTGATCACGCCCCAACAGCTCGAGGGCGAGTAGCGGCCGCATTCACCGTTGCCAACCGCTCGCCGAGTGGTTGCCAGGCGAGCCGCATAAGTAGCCTGCCGCCGGTGCTGAGTTTGGCTATCCCGTGCGTCTGGTGATCGCCGGCCCGGGTCGGGCCGGTGGGTCACTCGCTCTGGCCTCGACAAGGGCCGGACACGAGCTCGTCGGAGTCCTGACTCGCTCCGGTGAGTCGCCGTTCGGGCCTGTTCTCGACTGGACGAGCGACCTTCCTCCAGCCGACATCCTCTTCATCGCGGTGAGGGACGACGCCATACCCTCGGTCGCCGAGCGCCTGCTTCCGATTGCCGGCAACGTCGCAGTCGTTGCCCATCTCTCGGGGTTCACACCCGTTCTCGTCCTTCATCCGTTCCAGGAGGCCGGGGCCGCCGTCGGTGGATTTCACCCCCTCCAATCCATGCCTGCCCCGGAGGCGGGCGCAGCCGCACTTGCGGGTTCGTTCGTGGGGATAGGGGGAGACCGCCTCGCAGTCGACACCCTCACCCACTTCGCAGGCACACTCGGGATGGAGCCATTCCCCTTGGACGACGACTCCCGTCCCGCCTATCACGCCGCGGCAGCCGTCGCCTCCAACTTCGTGGTCACCGCGCTGGCGGTGGCATCGGACCTGTTCGATTCGGCGGGGATCGATCCTCGTGTGTCCAGGCCTCTGGTCGAGCGAGCGATGGCGAATGTGTACGAGAAGGGACACCTGGAGTCGCTGACTGGCCCTATTTCGCGTGGTGACATCGATACGGTGCTCGGCCACTTGACCGCAGCCCACCACGTCTCCGACGAGGTCGGCAGGCAGTTTCGGCTCATGGCGGAGGCGACCACAATTCGAGCTGGCCGTGAGGAAGACTTGGAGAGATGGAGATAACCAGGACGTTCGCCGGAACCCGGGACCGGTACCGGGGTGTTGTCGGGCTGCTGCCAACTCTGGGCTTCTTCCACGAAGGCCACACTGCTCTCATGGATCTGCTGCGCGATCGTTGCGACACCCTCGTCGTGTCCCTGTTCGTCAATCCGACCCAATTCAATGAGGCCGCCGACTTCGATGCCTATCCCAGGGACGAGCAGCGCGATGCCGACCTTGCCCGCATCCATGGTGTAGATCTCCTCTTCGCCCCACCCCTCGAAGAGGTCTACCAGGGGGTTTCGGTCACAACGGTAGAGGTCACCGGAGTAACCGACGAGATGGAGGGCCGGCACCGACCGGGCCACTTCGTCGGTGTGGCGACGGTCGTGGCCAAGCTCTTCGCCGGGCTGCGTCCCAACCTCGCGGTCTTCGGACGAAAGGATGCACAGCAGCTCGCCGTTCTGAGGGCGATGGTCAACGACCTCCGGTTTCCGATCGAAATCGTTCAGGCTTCGGTGGTTCGTGAGCCTGACGGGCTCGCCCTCTCCAGCCGCAACGTCCGTCTCTCTGGCTCGGAACGGGAGCAGGCTCTGGCGATCAGCCGCGGCCTCTTCCAGGCCGCCGAGCAAGTCGACGCCGGAGAGAGGAAGGCAGAGCGGCTCGAGTCAACCGTCCTCAACTCAATGAGGCGACTCGATGTGGACTATGTCAAATTGGCCTCTCAGGCGACCATGAAGCCGATCGAGACGCTCGATCGGGAGGCCGTGCTGGCTGTGGCGGCAAGCGTCGGAGACGTCCGACTGATCGACAACATTGCATTCGATTGGGTCGACGACAGCCCGCGACCCGATCGAGGTGTGTTGCTGGATGAGCCGAGTCGGCTGACGTCGATGCCATGATCTGTGCGTCACATTGAGCGAAGCAGCCGAAACCACCGAAGATCTCCTGATCGAGGGACGTCGTGCCAAGCACCAGAAGGTGCTGGACAGCGGCGGCTATCCATACCGCTTCGAGCGCTCTGACAGCGCTGCCGCGCTCCATGAGCGTCATGGCGAACTGGAGTCGGGGAGCCAGACCGAGACCCCGGCCACGGTCGCCGGCCGGCTGATGCTCCAGCGCTCTTTCGGCAAGCTCCAGTTCGGGACACTGCGAGATGGGACCGGGACTATCCAGCTGTTCGTCGACGAGGGCGCCGTGGGAGAGGAGCTCGCCGGGCGCTTCGCCGACTTCGACCTGGGAGACTGGATCGGGGCGTCGGGCACGGTGATGACAACCAAGCGCGGGGAGTTGAGCATCAAAGTGGAGAGCCTCACTCTCCTCCAGAAGTCCCTCCGCCCTCTTCCGGACAAGTTCCACGGGCTATCCGACGTCGAGTTGAGGAGCCGGCGTCGGTACCTCGACCTGATGGTCAACGACGAGGCGAGGAACGTGGCCCTCACCCGCGCCAGGGTGGTGTCCGAGTTGCGCAAGTCGTTCGAGTCGCGTGGCTTTGTCGAAGTGGAGACGCCAGTGCTGCTCCGAGAGGCCACCGGCGCCGCGGCCCGCCCGTTCGTCACCGAGCACCACACGCTCGACATGGAGATGTCCCTCCGCATCGCCACCGAACTGTTCCTGAAGAGGCTCGTGGTGGGAGGCATCGAGAGGGTGTTCGAGATCGGGCGCATCTTCCGCAATGAGGGCATCGACTCCACCCACAACCCGGAGTTCACGATGCTCGAGGCCTATCAGGCATTCGCCGACTACCAGGACATCATGAGGCTTGTGGAGCAGGTCTTCGCCGAAGTGGCGAAGGCAGCCTCAGGGTCGACGACCGTCGAATATCAGGGAGAGGAGATCGCTTTCCAAGGGCCCTATCGACGTGTGCCGATGCTCGACCTGGTGTCTGAGTTCGTCGGTGAGCAGCTATCACTCGACACCTCCCCTGCTCATCTGGCAGAGCTGCTCGAGTCGCATGGTGGCGAGCCGGAAGAGGACGACTCGGCTGCCCTGCTCCTGTTCGAGCTGTACGAGCGTGCCCACCGGGGGATTTGGGACCCCACCTTTGTGGTCGACTTCCCCCGCGAAGTCTCTCCTCTCTCCCGGTCCCACCGCGACGACCCAAGGTTGACCGAGCGCTTCGAGCTGGTCATAGCAGGCGCGGAGTACTGCAACGCCTTCTCCGAGTTGAACGACCCCGACGACCAACGAGCGAGGTTCGAAGCTCAGGCAGCGGCCCGGGCCGCAGGTGACGACCAGGCGAATCCCGTTGATGAGGACTATCTGCTCGCCTTGGAGTACGGGTTGCCGCCCACCGGCGGACTGGGAATCGGTGTGGATAGGCTGGTGATGTTGTTGACCGACCAACCACACATACGGGAAGTGATCCTTTTCCCGACGCTCAAGCCAAAGGAAGTCACGTGAGGAAACTGGTTTTGAAAGTCGGCATCACCGGTGCCGCCGTCTGGGTAGCGCAGGAGATCGTCCCGGGCCTCGACTTCGATGGCTCCATCTGGGCTTTCTTGGGAGTTGCCTTGGTCTTCGTGGTGGTGAACACGATCGTGAAGCCGATCATCAACATCTTCAGCATCCCTTTCATCCTGATGACCTTGGGCCTCTTTCTTCTGGTGACGAACGCGATCGTGCTTCAGCTGGTGGTCTGGCTGTCCGGAACTCTGGAGCTCGGGTTCACTTCCGAAGGGTTCTTCTGGTCGACCTTCCTCGGAGCGGTGGTGATCAGCCTCGTCCGCTTCATCCTGGACAAGGTGCTCGACTAGAAGCCTTTCAGGGCCTCGCCGCCTCTACTCGATCGAGGAGAAAGCCTCCTAGGCGCTCGAGGATCGACCGTGGCTCGCCTTCCGGCAGGGAGTCGAGTGCACGCGCGGCGACTTCGAGGCGGCGGTTTGCCTCCTCGAGGCTCTGTTCGACGAATCCTCCAGATCTGACCAGCTCGATCACCTCTTGGACCGCGACGTCCCCGTATGGCTTCGATGCGAGCAGCTCATGGATCCGTTCGCCGGACGGCCCCTTGGCGGCCAACAGCACCGCTCCGGTGAAAGTCCCTTCCCGGATGTCCGACCCGGCCGGCTTCCCGATGGTCTCCTCGTCGGCGATGAGATCGAGAGCGTCGTCGGCGATCTGAAACACCGTCCCGACCTCCCATCCCCAGGTCGACAGGGCGTCGACGGTGTCGGGCTCCGCGTCGGACGCCATTGCACCGAGGCGAGCCGAAGTCCGGATCAGTGAAGCGGTCTTGCCCCCAATGACCTGGATGTACTCCTCTATGGAGTGGGTGAGGTCGCCTTCGAGCTGAAGCTCACGGGTCTGGCCCTCTACCAGCTCGGCGTACGTCGAGGCGAGCAGTCGCACCGACTCTCGGCTGAGATGGGTGGCAGCCACCTCCGAGGCCCTCGCCATGAGGAAGTCACCGGCGAGGATGGCGACCGTGTTGTCCCAGGTGGCATTTGCCGACGATGCCCCACGCCGGGTGGCAGCCTCGTCGATCACGTCGTCGTGGTAGAGCGACCCGACATGGATCAGCTCCACGCTCACTGCCGCTTCGACCGGTCGACGGTCCCGTTCGGCCCCAAACTCGGCAGCGAGCAGCGCCAAGAGCGGACGGAACCTCTTTCCGCCGGCGAGCAGCAGGTGCTGCGAGATCTTGGTGAGGTAGGGGTCGTCCGCCGCCGATGCCTCGAGCAGCCGCTCCTCTACTCGCTCCAATTGCTCCCAGATTCGGGGAATACCGATAAGACTTTGGAGGTCTTCCATTGGTGACGATGGTATTACGGATCGTGTGCGGCGAAACAGGGGAGAGTTTGAAAACCGCCCCAGTGGTAGAATCGGTTATGTCAGGCGTAGGAGAATCGAGTGTTTGAACGGTTCACAGATCGGGCCCGCAGAGTGGTGGTCCTGGCCCAAGAGGAAGCGCGCCTGCTCAACCACAACTACATCGGCACCGAGCACATCCTCCTCGGCCTCCTCAACGAGGGCGAGGGAATCGCGGCCCAGGCATTGGAGAGTCTGGACATCGACCTCGCCTCGGTGCGTGACGAAGTCGTCAAGATCATCGGTCAGGGCCAACAGTCGCCCTCCGGTCACATCCCCTTCACGCCGAGGGCAAAGAAGGTTCTCGAGCTGTCTCTGCGCGAGGCACTCCAACTCGGCCACAATTACATCGGCACCGAGCACATCCTCCTCGGTCTCATCCGCGAGGGGGAGGGAGTTGCCGCCCAGGTGCTCCAACAGCTTGGCGCCGAGCTTCAGAAGGTGCGCCAGACAGTCATCCAGCTTCTCTCCGGGCCCGGAGGAAGCGAGGAGCAGCAGCCCAAGCCCGCCGGATCGGGAGGCCGTGAGAGCTCAGGCTCTGGGTCGACGATCCTCGACCAGTTCGGCCGCAATCTCACCAAGACGGCGAGTGACGGTGAACTCGACCCGGTCATCGGGAGAATCCGAGAAATCGAGCGGGTCATGCAGATCCTCTCCCGTCGCACCAAGAACAACCCGGTGCTGATCGGCGAGCCGGGCGTCGGCAAGACGGCGATCGTCGAGGGTTTGGCCCAGCGCATCGTCGCCAAGGATGTGCCCGACACTCTGAAGGGCAAGCAGCTCTACACCCTCGATCTCGGTGCCCTCGTCGCCGGATCCCGCTACCGCGGCGATTTCGAGGAGCGCCTCAAGAAGGTCCTCAAGGAGATCAAGAGTCGCGGCGACATCATTCTCTTCATCGACGAGATCCATACCCTGGTTGGTGCGGGTGCTGCCGAGGGTGCCATCGACGCCGCCTCGATTCTCAAGCCCATGCTCGCCCGGGGCGAGCTCCAAACCGTAGGAGCAACCACACTCGAGGAGTACAGGAAGTATCTCGAGAAGGACTCCGCACTCGAGAGGCGTTTCCAGCCGGTGCAGGTCGATGAGCCGTCTCTGACCGACACGATCGACATCCTGATGGGCCTCAAGGATCGGTACGAGGCGCACCACTCGGTTCGTTTCACCGATCAGGCGATCGTCTCGGCGGCCAACCTGGCCGACCGCTATCTCGCCGACCGGTTCCTCCCCGACAAGGCCATCGACCTCATTGACGAGGCGGGGAGCCGGATGCGCATTCATCGCACCAGCGATGTGCCCGAGATCATCGAGATAGACGACAAGCTGTCCGGGGTGCGCAAGGACAAAGGCGATGCCGTCAGCTCCGAGAACTACGAGAGGGCGATCACTCTGAGAGATCAAGAGAGAGAGCTCCTGTCCGAGCGTTCGGTGAAGGAATCCGAGAACGAGGACGCCGGCTGGGTCATCGACGAAGAAGAGATTGCGGAGGTACTGGCCCAGTGGACCGGCATCCCGGTGCATCGCCTGACCGAGGAGGAGACCGCCCGACTGGTTCAGATGGAGGGCGAGCTACACAAGCGGATCATTGGCCAGCACGACGCCATCACCGCGGTTTCGAAGGCGATCCGCCGCACCCGCGCCGGCTTGAAGGATCCCCGTCGGCCCTCCGGGTCATTCATCTTCCTGGGCCCTTCCGGAGTTGGGAAGACGGAGACGGCCAAGGCTCTCACGGCCTTCCTGTTCGGCAATGAGGACGCGCTGATCCAGCTCGACATGTCCGAATACATGGAGAAGCACACCGTCAGCCGCCTGGTCGGGTCGCCCCCCGGCTACGTCGGCTACGACGAGGGCGGCCAGCTGACCGAGGCCGTGCGGCGCAAGCCGTTCTCGGTGGTGCTCTTCGACGAGATCGAGAAGGCCCACCCGGACGTGTTCAACACCCTGCTGCAGATCCTCGAGGACGGCCGCCTGACCGACGCGCAGGGCCGCACCGTGGACTTCAAGAACACCGTCATCATCATGACGTCCAACCTCGGCACCCGCGACCTCCACAAGCGTGCTGTCGGGTTCCACGCCGACGATGACGAGGTCACCTACGAGCACATGAAGGAGAAGGTCACCGAGGAGCTGAAGAAGCACTTCCGGCCCGAGTTCATCAACCGGCTCGACGAGATCATCGTCTTCCACGAGCTGACGATGGACGAGCTGAAGCAGATCGTCGACCTCATGCTGATGAGGGTCCGGGAACAGCTGGAGAGCCAGCATCTCGACCTTGCCCTGACCGAGGACGCCAAGGAGTTCCTCGGCAAGGAAGGGTACGACCCCGAGTTGGGTGCGCGCCCATTGCGGAGAGCGATCCAGCGTCTGCTCGAGGATCCGCTGTCGGAGCGGGTGTTGCTTGGCGAGTACAAGGCCGGCATGACGATCCTGGTCGGGCTGGATCCGGAGGAAAACGAGCTCACCTTCGAAGGCATCCCCGCCCCTGAAACCCCGTCACCCGACACACCCCCCGTCGAACTCGCCGGTCAGGACTAGCCCCCGGGAACACCTTCCCCACTGCCTGGGGAACACTCCTGCACCCCTATGCGCTGACTTCTGATGGAGCGTGCCACCCGAGTCCTTCTGATCGTGGGGGGCGCCTACGTCGCCGCTCAGATCATGGCGGACGTGGCCAGCCTGCGGATCGTCGACGCCTGGGGCAACGCGGTGGACGCCGGCACGCTGATCTACCCGTTCACGTTCACCCTCCGGGACCTCATCCACAAGATCGGGGGCAAGATGGCGGCCCGCACCCTGATCGTTCTGGCCGCGGTGATCAACCTGGTCATGGCCGGGTTCTTCTGGCTGGTGGCCGAGCTCCCGCCGGACCCTCTCACCGGGCCCCAACTCGGGTTCGGGGAGGTGCTGGCCCCGGTGTGGGGGATCGTGATCGCCTCGATCGCCGCCGAGGTGGTCGCCGAGCTCATCGACACCGAGGCCTACTCCCGCTGGGTCCGAAGATTCGGCGAGCGACACCAGTGGGGGCGGGTGCTGGCGTCCAACGCCATTGCCATACCGGTCGACTCCGCCCTTTTCGTCGGGCTCGCCACCGCCTCCGGGGTCTTCCCGGCCCAGGTCGCTCTCAGCATCTTCTGGGCCAACGTGGTCTTCAAGGGAGCTGTCACCATCGTTTCAATCCCTCTGATCTACACCGTCAGACCGGGCGCGCTTCGGTCTACCTAAGGCTCAGAAGGTCGCTATCGTCACTCGTCGGCAGGTCCGCCCTGCCTCTATTTACCGATATGGAGGAATCAAGCGTGAAACGCTCTGTACGGGTCTTCGCGATATTCGCTTCCCTGGCTCTCGTCCTTGCGGCGTGTAGCCCGGCTGCGGACGATGCGACGACCACCACGGAGGGGGCGCCACCGGCGACCGACCCCCCTGCCGGGACGACGACAACCGAAGCCATGGCCACGACTACGACCGAGGCCATGGGCGAATTCACCCCGCTCAAGGTCTGCTTCGTCACCGACGACGCCGGCGTTGATGACCGCAGCTTCAACGCTTCCGGCTGGGCGGGTGTCAACGATGCCGTAGCCAGCGGCGCGGCTCTCGACGACGACACATTCCCGATCCTGCTCGAGTCAGCCAGTGAGGCCGACTACCAGCCCCACATCGAGAACTGTCTCGCCCAGGGCTCAGAGCACATCGTCACCTCAGGCTTCAAGCTCGCCGCCACGACGGAGGCTTTCGCAGCTGAGAACCCCGATGTGCAATGGACCATCATCGACTTTGCGTCACTAGGCCCCAACGTCACTGGTCTCGAGTATCAGACCGACGAGGGCACATTCGCTGCCGGATACCTCGCGGCAGGCATGACCCAGACGGGCGTTGTTGCAACCTATGGAGGCATCAACATCCCGACGGTCGCCATCTTCATGGATGGCTTCGCCCGTGGCGTCGAGTACTACAACGAGCAGAAGGGCACCGATGTGGTCGTTCTCGGCTGGGACATTGCAGCTCAGGACGGAACCTTCACCGGTACCTTCAACCCTGCGGAGCCGCAGGTGCGCGCAACATGTGAAAGCCAACTCGACGAGGGTGCCGACATCATCCTGCCTGTCGGTGGCGCCATCAACCTTCCATGCGGCACTGCGATGCAGGACCGTGGCCTGGATGCGGCGCTGATCGGTGTCGACTCGGACAACTTCGAGTCGTTCCCTGCGGAGTATCAGGATCTGTGGCTCGTCTCCGCCCTCAAGGGGATCCAGATCCAGACCCAGAGGTCGATCGAAGCCCACGCTTCTGGCAACCCCACGGGTGGTTCGAGCGCAGTGGGGACTCTCGCCAACGGAGCCATCGGGCTCTCCGAGTTCCACAGCTGGGAGGATCGAGTTCCGGCTGATCTTGCCGCTGAGGTCGAGCAGCTGCTGGCGGCCATCGCGTCTGGCGAGCTCACTTGGGATAAGTTTGTTGTCGGCGGCTAGACGGCCGCAGGCAACTCTCTACTAACCAGGAGGCCTCCGCCCGTTCGGCGGAGGCCTCCTAGTTATATAGTGGCGCCCCGGCGGCGGTCGACTGGAAGGAGCACAAGGGTGGCGCTTGAGCTGCGAGGCGTTACGAAACGGTTCCCCACGGTCGTAGCCAACGACAATGTCAACCTCTCGGTGGCCCCTGGCGAGATCGTGGCTCTGCTCGGGGAAAACGGTGCCGGCAAGACCACACTGATGAACATCCTGTTCGGGCTGTACTCGCCCGACGAGGGAGAGGTACTGATCGACGGTGAGCAACTAGAGCTCTCCAACCCGAGTGCGTCTATCGCAGCCGGGATCGGAATGGTCCATCAGCACTTCATGCTGGTTCCCGTCTTCACGGTGACCGAGAATGTGATTCTGGGTCTGGAGCCGTCGAACTCCTTGGGCTGGATCGACAAGAAAGAGGCGGATTCGATGGTCCGCGAGATCTCGGATCGATACAACCTCTCCGTCGATCCCGACGTGCTCGTGGAGGACACCCCCGTGGGAGTCCAGCAACGGGTCGAGATCATCAAGGTCTTGATCCGCGAGGCCCGCTACATCATCTTCGACGAGCCGACGGCTGTTCTGACCCCTCAGGAGGTTGAGGAGTTCTTCGGCATCGTCCGGGGCCTCAGGGAGGACGGCAAGGGCGTCATCTTCATCAGCCACAAGCTCAACGAGGCGTTGGAGATAGCAGATCGGATCATGGTCTTGAGGGACGGCAAGTCCGTGGGAGAAGCGGATCCTGCCGAGGTGAGCCAGGAACAGCTCGCCGAGATGATGGTGGGACGCCCGGTCGACCTGCTGGTCCACAAGGAGGCGGCATCTCCCGGAGAGGTGGTCCTGTCTGTGGAGGACCTTGTTGTCCTCGACGACCGTGACCACCGCACGGTGGACGGAGTCTCGTTCCAGGTACGCGCCGGCGAGATAGTCGGGATTGCCGGGGTTCAGGGCAATGGGCAGACCGAGCTTGTGGAAAGCATTACCGGTATGCGCGGGTCCTTGGCGGGCCACGTTCGAATCGGCGGGGCTGACGTCACTGAGTCCAGCCCCAGGGATATCCATCGAATGGGAGCAGCTCACGTGCCCGAGGATCGTCAGGCGAGTGGGCTGGTCCTGAACTTCACCGTCGCAGAGAACATGGTGCTCTCCTCGTATTACGACCATCCCTATTCACGTGGCATCCAGATGGACTGGGAAGAAGCCCACGAGGCCTCGGAGCGCCTGGTTGAGGAGTACGACGTCAAGACGGCACGGGTCGATGTTCCCGTGTCGACGCTCTCAGGAGGCAACCAGCAGAAGGTCATCGTGGCCCGGGAATTCGATCGGGAAGTGAAGCTTGTCGTCGCATCCCAGCCAACGCGTGGAGTGGATGTGGGTTCGATCGAGTACATCCACGCCCGGATTGTCGAAGAGCGTGACGAGGGTGTCGGCGTTCTGGTCGTTTCTTCAGAGCTGGACGAGGTGATGGCCCTCTCGGATCGTGTTCTCGTGATGTTCGAGGGCAAGATCGTCGGCGAGTTCGACCCTTCGGTGGCGACCACCAACGAAGTGGGACTGGCGATGCTCGGCTCGAGGCAGTCCGAATGACCGACCAGCCTCCCACCCAGGCTCCCGGTCCGGCGCCGGCTGGACCTCCACCATCGGAGTGGTACCTGAGGATCACTGGGATCGGGCAAGGAGTAAGAAATGCTCTTCTCGTTCCGTTCCTGGCCCTCGTCCTGGCGCTGATCGTCGGGGCGATCATCATCATGGCCACCGACGTCGAAGCCTGGCGCGCCATGGGTGAGGATGCTGGCGCGGCCTTCGGGCAAATGATCAGTGGAGTGGGCGATGCCTATCGGGAGATGTTCAAAGGCGCATTCGGCAGCGTAAGAGCAGTCTCGGAGACGCTGTTCACCGCGACGCCTCTGATCCTGGCCGGCCTTGCCGTCGCCATCGGCTTCCGCGCCGGCCTGTTCAACATCGGAGCCAGGGGCCAGATGTTCATGGGAGGCATGTTTGCGGTGTGGGTCGCCCTCCACGTCGATCTGCCGGGCTTCCTGCTGATACCGATGGCGATCCTCGCTGCATTCGTCGGGGGCGGGCTCTGGGGCGGTTTGTCCGGTTTCCTGAGAGCGCGTACAGGCGCTCATGAGGTGATCACCACGATCATGCTCAACTTCGTTGCAGCGTTTCTCTTCTTGTGGGCACTAAAGACCGACGTGTTCAAGGACCCCGAGTCGAGTGCGCCCCAAACACCCCCACTCCCCGAATCGGTGCGTCTGGGGACTCTCTTCGGGGAGGACTACAGGGTCAATATCGGACTCCTGATCGCCGTCGCGGCCGTGTTCGGCGTCTATTGGCTCCTTTTCAAGTCGACTCTCGGGTTCGAGTTCAGAGCCGCGGGTTACTCACCCAGCGCCAGCATCTATGCCGGGATGAACGTGGCTCTTCTGTACACCGCTGTCATGTTCGTGTCGGGCGGCCTAGCCGGAGTCGCCGGGGCGGCCATGACGATTGGATTGCCCCCATATGTCGTATTCGACAACTTCCCCGGAATCATCGGATTCGACGCCATATCTCTAGCCCTCCTGGGAAGGTCTCATCCTTTCGGCGTGCTCTGGGCGGGCTTGCTGTTCGGCGCACTCACTGCGGGCGGCCGCACCATGCAGGCCGGCGCCGGTGTCGCGGTCGATCTCGTGATCGTCATGCAGGCGCTGATCATCGTCTTCATCGCCGCGCCGGCATTGGTGAGGGCGATCTTCCGCCTCAAGTCCGGGGGAGCTGAGATTGAGCAAGTGACACAGGGGTGGGGCGCGTGACGGTTGTAGCTGAAGCTGGCACGACGGCCGACAGGGTCCGCCTCACTCCCGAGGAGCGACGCTCGGTCATCATCGGCTGGGTCCTTTTGGCCATGGCCGCGTTCGTCTTCATCGTCTTTGCCATGGGTGTGGAGGCTGGCGCCGAGGCGAAGTTCAACCTTTCATTCCAGACAGACCGATTCAAGAATCTGTCCTGGGTTGTCGATTCCCGGGTCCTCTCGACGGTTCTGGCGGTGCTAACGGCCGGGTTGGCGGTCGAGAGGCTGATGAAGAGGCGTATCCACTTCACCAACATCGCACTCGCCATCGCAATGGGGCTGTTCTCCCTCTCCTTCCTCGCATGGGCCGCCGCGGGCAGCCAGTTCAGCCTGGTCGGGATGCTGCGCTCGACTGTCCTCCTTTCCGTGGTGGTCACCCTCGGCGCTCTCTGTGGCCTGATGTGCGAGCGGGTAGGAGTGATCAACATCGGGATCGAGGGCCAGCTTCTCGCCGGTGCTTTTGCGGGGATCGTGCTCAGCAGCGCCTTCGGCTCGTTCGTGGGCATCGCAGGCGCCTTGCTCGTTGGCGGTCTGCTGGGTCTCCTGCTGGCATGGCTGACGATCAGGTACCAGGTCGATCAGATCATCGCCGGGGTCGTCATCAACATTCTGGCCCTGGGCCTGACCTCCCTGATGTCCTCCCGAATTCTCTCGGAGGTGCAATGGCTCAATGCTCCCGAGCGCATCCCGGCCATCCGGATTCCGCTGCTTGCCGACATTCCGGTGATCGGCCCGATGCTGTTCGATCACACGTTCTTCGTCTACGGAATGTTCGTGATCGTCTTCGCCATCCACTTCGGCCTCTTCTACACCCGTTGGGGACTGCGGTCCCGCTCGGTGGGTGAGCACCCCAAGGCCGCCGACACGGCCGGGATCAACGTCTACTGGGTGCGCTACCGCAACGTCGTCCTCGGTGGAATGATCGCCGGGTTCGGCGGGGCCTTCCTGGGGATATCCCAGGTTGCCCGCTTCGAGGAGGACATGACCGGGGGGATAGGCTTCATCGGCCTGGCGGCCATGATCTTCGGCCGCTGGCTTCCCTTCGGTGCCCTCGGCGCCGGCCTGGTGTTCGGGTTCGCCCGTGCCGTGCAGCAGAAGTCGGCGATCCTCCAGGTCGGTGTCCCCTCCGAGTTCCTGCTGATGCTGCCCTACATCGTGACGATCATCGTCGTCGCCGGTGTGGTCGGGAAAGCCAGGCCGCCCGCTGCGGACGGCCAGCCCTACATCAAACAGTAGGAGGGCTCAGCCCTCCGTCCTCGGGTTGGCTGGACGCCCGATCACAGTGATCTCATCGATGGCGATCTCACGGAAGCTGTTTCCCCCGACCACCTCGGCGAGGTACGCGCTCTCGATGGTGATCTCGATGAAGTTGGTGTTGAACGCGGCGAATCTCACACTTTGAGTGCCGGGTGTGTCCTGGAGCTCGATGGGTACCGCAGCCACCGACCCGTCGGCATCGACGGTGATGCCCCGGGCCCGGTAGTTCTGCTTGAAACGGTCCACGTCGGTGAGGTTCCGCCAGTCGATGCGGCTGACCACGATCGGCTCTTTGAAGATGAGACGGATGACGACGTTCTGGCCCTCTTCGAGCTCCTCCCAGTTGATCTGAAACTCCGCGTTGGTGCCGGACGTCAGGTTGGAGCAGGTGAACGAACCGAGGCCGGCGGGCGTGCACTCTTCGTTGAGGATCTCTATGACGTCGTTCTCGAGGACGATCGTGTCGGTTGTCGACGTAGCGGCGAGAGTCGTCGATGCGGCGCTCTCTTCGCCCCCGAAGACATTGAACAGGAGAGCAACGATCACCACGAGGAAGAGGAGACCACTGATCGCCAGCGCAGCTCGCACTCCCGCCGTTGCCTGGACAGCCGGCCGGGGAGCGGTAGGCAGAGGCCCCTGGTTGAGTCGCGCACCGCACTCCTGGCAATGACGATTGCTGGAGGGATTGATGGCTCCACACGACGGACACCCGACGGTCCGTCCCGTTTGCGGGGGCTGAGGAGCCTCTCCGTCCTCATCGGTCGGAGGCTCGCCTTCGAGCTCGAACTCCTCATAACTCCCGTCCGAGCTGACGCTTATGACACTGCCGGTGGCCGATGGGCGCGTCGGCTCCATCGGGTCCTGATATGCCCCACACGTAGGGCAGAACTGCTCATCAGCGGCTACATCGGAGCCGCATTGGGCACATATGTGGGTGTCCAAAGCCCTCCTTCCGGCGGTATTGTGCCACGGGTATGTTGGTGATCGCCGTCAGGACGTTCGAGCCTTGGACGTTCGGTTCCCGGCTGGCGGCTCTCGCTTTCCTGGCGATACTCGTGACCGTCTTGATTCTTGCCGTAAGACGGGCCAATCGATAACCAGTGAGCGCCAGGACCAACTTCCACTGCGAGGCCTGCGGGCACAAATCGGCCAAGTGGATGGGCTTCTGCACGAACTGCGGCGTCGAGGAGCCTCTCGTCGAACGGGCGATGTCCGGGTCGAAGCAATCCATGGCGGCCGAGGCCGTCCCCGTCCGAGACGCCTCCAAGACGCGTTCGGATCGTCTCCGGACCGGGTGGGGAGAAGTTGACCGCGTTCTGGGCGGCGGCTTTGTCCCCGGGTCGGTCGTGCTGCTGGGTGGGGAACCCGGGGTGGGCAAGTCCACCCTCCTTCTCCAGGTTGCCAACGCCATGGGGCTCCAGGGCCACTCCACCGTGATCGCCACCGCAGAAGAGTCCGTCGAGCAGGTTGCGATGAGAGCCGAGCGCCTGAGTCTCGGCGGGGAGTCGGTCTCTCTAATGGCCGACGACGACGCCGACGCCATCGTTTCCCTGGCGACTCAGGACCGCCCGAGTCTCGTGGTCGTCGACTCGATCCAGACTGTCGGAGTCCCCGAGATCGTCGCGGCCCCCGGCGGTGTCTCCCAGGTGCGGGAGAGCGGGGCCCGACTGATTCGGCTGGCGAAGACAACCGGAATCGTCGTGGTCCTGGTGGGCCATGTGACCAAGGACGGGTCCTTGGCCGGCCCGAAGGTCCTCGAGCACATGGTCGATGTCGTCCTCTCTCTGGAGGGGGATCCCGACCGTGGATTCCGTGTCCTCCGCAGCAACAAGAACCGGTTTGGCCCCACTCATGTCTCGGGCATGTTCGACATGAGGGGTGACGGGCTTGTTGAAGTCGATGATCCCTCCAAGGTGTTTCTCGACGGATGGGAGTCGAGCGTCCCAGGGACGATCGTCTACCCCGCCGTGGAGGGTCGTCGATCGGTCCTCGTGGAAGTCCAGGCCCTGGTCGCCTCCACCAACCAGGCCCAGCCCCGTCGATCGATACGCGGGCTCGACCCGGCGAGGGTGAATCAGGTGATAGCGGTGCTTCAGCAGCATGCCGGCTTGTCTGTGACCGACAAAGAGGTCTATGTGAATGTGGTCGGCGGGTGGCGTCTTGATGATCCCGGCTGCGACCTGGCCGTGGCCCTGGCAATCGCATCAGCGGCGACCGGCAAGCCCCTCGGCAAGCTGGCCGCCTGGGGAGAGGTCGGGCTCGCCGGCGAGGTGAGAGCTGTGCCGTTCCAGACCCGACGAATGGAGGAACTCACCCGGATGGGGCTGGTCAAACAGATTGCACCTGGTGGCGGTGAGCCCATCAGGCTGCGCGGCGCCCTGGTCGAGGCCGGCCTGAAGACGAACTGACCCAAGTGCCCCGCACTATCTGTCCAACGAACCACCGGGTGATAGCCTGAGTTTCGTGGGTGGCCCATCGATTACCGAGACTCTGCAACGCCTCGCACCGGGCACACCGATGCGTGTGGCTCTCGAGCGCGTTATCCAGCAGGGGAAAGGCGGTCTGGTCGTCCTCGGTCACAACGGCTCGGTGGATGCAGCCAGCTCAGGCGGCTTCAAACTCCAGGGAGCCCACTTCACACCAGCTCGGCTGGCCGAGTTGTCGAAGATGGACGGGGGAATCGTCCTCGATGACAACTGGGCGAGCATCCTCGTGAGCAACGTCCACTTCATCCCCGACGGCTCCATTCCGACCGACGAGACCGGAGCCCGTCATCGCACCGCCGAGCGTCTTGCCAAGGAGACCGGGAAGCCGGTGGTCGCCGTCAGCGAAGGCCGCCGGGTGGCGACTCTCTTCTACGGCGACAAGAAGATCGAGCTGAGGTCCCCGACTGAGGTGGCGGCGCACATCAACCAGGAACTGCAGAGCCTCGATCGGTTGCGGGGCCGACTCGACGAGGCAGTGGCACGTCTGACGCGGGCCGAAGCAAGCGGAACGGCGACCTATCGGCTTGCGGTGACCGTGATCCAACGCGCCGAACTGGTCGACCGCCTGGGCGGTCTCGTGGCAGCCCGGGCCCTGACGTTGGGGGACGAGGCCAGCATCGTCACCCTGCAACTGACCGACATCCTCTCAGGAGTCGATGAAGTCCGCGCTCTCGTGCTCAACGACTACGTGAAACCGTTGCGGTCGAGGTCGGTGGATCGAGCCCTGCAAGCCCTCGAGTCGCTCCCCGGAACCGACATCGAGAACTCGGCCCTGGTCTCCAAGACTCTCGGTTTCACCGACCTCGACGACGCGGCCGAGGCTCGGGGTCATCGAATCCTCTCCCAGGTGGGTCGATTGCCCGATTCCGTCAGGGAGGACATCGTCCGCTACTTCGGTTCGGTTAACAAGCTGTTGAGGGCCAGCGAAGACCAACTGACTGCCGTCGAAGGTGTTGGCGAGGCGCGGGCCAGCCAGCTCAAGGCATACCTCGACAGAATCCGATCGTCTGCCCAGGAATGGGAGACGGTCCTCGACTGACAAGTCTCCATTGGATGGGGCCGGATTACAATTGGCCGTCGCATATGGCCCAATCTTCCAAGTATTCGGTAGGGGACAAGGTCGTCCATCCACAGCACGGGGCGGCAACCATCCAGAAGAAGACGCGCCAGGTATTCGACGGAAAGCGCACCGACTACTTCATGTTGGACATCGCCACCGAGCAGTTGACCGTCATGGTCCCCCTCGACAAGGTGGACGATCTGATCCGTCCGGTGATCTCCAAGACGAAATCCCGTGAGGTCTTGAGATCCCTCAAGGGCGAGCCCGAAGAGGCAGGCGCCAACTGGAGCCGCTGGTACAAAGTACTCAATGAGAAGATGACCTCGGGTGACATCTTCCAGGTGGCCGAGGTCGTTCGAGACCTCTCCTACGCCCAGCAGACCAAAGGCATCAGCCCGGCCCTCAAGCGGATGCTCTCGAAGGCACGCCTCACTCTGAGTTCCGAGCTTGCTTTCAGCCTCCAGATCGACGAGGAAGAGGCGATCAAGAAGCTCGATCGGGCTCTGCCCAAGGTCGATCCCATAGAGGAATGAGCCCCAACACCCGGGTGGGTTGGGGGTTCGATGCCCATCGCCTCGACGGGGAGCCCCCTCTGCTGCTCGGGGGAGTGACTGTCTCGGATTCGGTTGGTGTCACCGCAACCTCCGACGGGGATGTCGTCGCCCACGCGCTCACCGATGCCATCCTCGGCGCCGCTGTCCTGGGAGACATCGGCCAGCACTTCCCCTCGGATGACCCTGCCTCACAGGGTGCCGACTCGATGGCCATGCTTCGCCAAGTCGTGGAGATGGCTCGGTCGGAGGGGTGGTCTCCGCTTCATGCCGATCTCACGGTTGTCGCCGAGCAAGTACGGGTCGGGCCACATCGGGAAGAGATGAGAAACGGCCTGGCTCGGGCTCTCTCCATCGAGACCGGTGACGTATCGGTCAAAGCCACGACAACAGACGGCCTTGGTCTGATCGGAGAAGGCGAGGGGATAGCAGCAATAGCCGTGGTCACGGTCCGAGCCCTGCCTTAACATCGCACGATGATTCAGGTCCACAGCACGCTTCATCGTGCTCTTGTGCCGCTCGAACCCCGCGACGGCGGGAAGATAGGGATGTACGTGTGTGGGCCGACCGTGCAGTCCGAGCCTCATGTCGGGCACGGACGCTACGCCGTGGCGTTCGATGTGATACGCCGCTACCTGACTTGGCGGGGCTTCGACGTCACATACGTGTCCAACGTCACCGACATCGAGGACAAGATCATCGAGGCGGCAGCCGAGGCCGGTGAGGGGGTTGAGGTGTTGGCCGAGAGGATGGCTGCTCGCTTCGCCGATGCATTCTCCGGCTTGGGTGTTCTGAAACCCGACATCGAGCCCAAGGCGACCGATCACATATCGGAGATGCTGGACCAGATCTCAGCGCTGATCGAACGGGGACTCGGTTACGCCCGGGATGGCGACGTCTATTTCTCGGTCCGGACACTGGAGTCATACGGAAAGCTGTCCGGCCGCAGACCCGATGAGATGCGCTCGGGCTACCGCATCGAGGTGGACGAGGCCAAGGAAGACCCGCTCGACTTCGCCCTTTGGAAGGGAGCCAAGCCAGGCGAGCCGTCATGGGACTCACCGTGGGGCCCGGGGCGTCCCGGTTGGCACATCGAGTGCTCGGCCATGGCCGAGAAGTACCTGGGCACCGACTTCGACATCCACGGCGGCGGAACCGACCTGATCTTCCCTCACCATGAGAACGAGATCGCACAGGCCGAGGGTGCGACCGGGAAGAACTTCGCCCGTTACTGGCTGCACAACGGAATGGTCAACCTCGGCGGCGAGAAGATGGCCAAGTCCGAGGGTCGTGTGGTCGATCTGGCCTCGATCCTCGACTCGCATGGCGGTCGGGCACTGCGGATGCTCTACGTGCGAGCTCACTATCGGTCGCCGATCGAGTACTCGGACGAGCTCCTCGCCGAGGCGGGGGAGGCTTTGGATCGGATGGATCGGTTCCGGGAACGGGCTGTGGCCGGAGAGCCCGATACACAAGCCCTGATGGAGTTCACCCGGGCGATGGATGACGACTTCGGAACTCCAGAAGCCGTATCTCTGATTTTCGACTTGATAAGGGAGGGCAACCGCATTCTGGACGAGGGTGGTGACGCTTCCGGTGTCGCCGGGGCGGTGGAGACTTTGGTTGCGGTTCTCGGGATCGACGACGCCTCAGAACCTGCAGCGTCGGAGTCAGGCCTCGCTGATGCCGACATCGATGATCTGGTGGAGCAACGACGAGCCGCCCGTGCTGAAGGCCGCTATGCCGACGCCGATGCCATCAGAGACGACCTGGCGGCCCGGGGCGTGATCCTCGAAGACTCAGCCGATGGCACCCGCTGGATACGGAAGTAGGGTCGAGGGCGTTCACGCCGTCGCCGCGGCCGCTGAGGCTGGTCGGATCAAGAAGCTCTACGTGGAAGTAGGACGACAGGCCAGGCCGGACGTGTCGCGAATCGCAGCCGCCGTCGGCGACGTCTCGATCCTGGACGATGTGCGTTTGGTGGCCGAGACCGATGCGCCTCAGGGGGTGGTAGCCGAGTGTGACCCGATCTCGCCTGTGGCGCTCGACCTTCTTGCCGGGGACGGTGCGGCACTGCTGGTGCTCGATCATGTCGAGGACCCCCACAATGTCGGGGCGGTGGCCCGAAGCGGGTTGGCGGCCGGAGCCACCGGGATCGTGGTCTCGGACAGGCGGGCGGCACCCCTTTCTGCGGTTGCCTTCAAGGCGGCGGCCGGGGCACTCGAGAGCCTTCCCGTGGCGATCGTTGGCTCGATTCCAGAGGCTTTGAATCGACTGAAGAAGCTCGGAGTTTGGACGGTCGGCCTCGATGCGAGAGGGAGCGAGTCGTTGTTCGGTCTTGGGATTCTCACCGAACCGGTGGCCGTCGTCGTCGGCGCCGAGTCCAAGGGGATAAGCCGTCTGGCGGCCGACAGATGTGATGTGCTCGCGTCGATCCCGATGGCAGGGCCGACCGAGAGTCTCAACGCCTCGGTTTCTGCTGCGCTGGCCGCATTTGAGATAATGAGGGTTCGCGGCAGCGACTCGCCGGGTTAGCTCAGTTGGTAGAGCAACTGATTTGTAATCAGTAGGTCATCGGTTCGACTCCGGTACCCGGCTCCCCGGATCCGAGTCCCTCGACGCGCTCGATACCATCGGTCGCCGATCAATGAGCGCATCTGAAGCAAGACCTTCGGCCTTGGAAGCACCCGGCCTGAGACGGCTCGACGAGCTCGGCCTCAGCCCCTGGGACCTCTTGGTCCTCGGGGCCACGGTTCTGGTCGCCGTCGCCATGCCACTCAGGATCGTCTTCGAGATGTCCATTGGGTGGCTGACCGTCGCCTCCGCACTCGTTTCACTGGTATTCGCCGTGGACATCGTCCGCAGGCTGTCCCGGCCGCAGGTCACGGGAGGGGCCGTCCTCGCGGATCGCCCGGCAGCCAGAGACCGTTACCTCCGCAGCTGGCTCACCATCGACCTCTTGGCCGCGGTCCCTTTTGACCTGCTCGCCTACCTGACCACCAGCGGCAGCGGCGCCGTCGTCCTGAGAGGCTTGGCGCTTCTGCGGGTTCTCCGGGTGTTGCGCATCCTCGGCCTTCAGCGTGAGTGGCGGGTGCGGTCATCGTTCAATCCCGCGGTGCTCCGCCTGTCCTTCTTTGCCTTTTGGATTGCTCTCGTCTCGCACTGGATAGCTTGTGGCTGGATGGCTCTGGGTGGGCCGGAGCTGGCCCACCCAGAGCTGTCCCCCTACCAGCATTCGCTTTACTGGACGATCACGACGCTCACCACGGTGGGCTACGGAGACATCGTGCCCGAAGGATCGGGTCCTGTGGCTTACACGATGGTGGTCATGGCTCTGGGCGCGGCCATGTACGGATACATCATCGGCAACGTCGCCAGCTTGCTGGCCAACATCGACGTGATGCGCTCCCGCCACTTGTCCCGAATGGAGGCCATCAACAACTTCATGCGGGATCGCCAGGTGCCCCGCCACCTCCAGGCCCAGGTCCGCGATTACTACAACTATCTGTGGGAGAGTCGCACCGGGCAGCAGAGCGAGATGCTCGAGGACCTGCCGCCGCCGCTCCGGACCGAGATAGCGCTCCATCTCAACCGCAACGTCCTTCGCAAAGTGCCCCTGTTTGCCGAGGCCAGTGAGACGTTCCTCCGAGAGCTGGTCCTGCAGTTCGAGGCCGTGATTGCGATTCCCGGGGAGGCGATTGTCCGCCGAGGCGAAATAGGCCACCGCATCTACTTCATCAACAAGGGCACCGTCGAGGTTCTCTCTCGGGACGAGAGCGAAGTGGTCGCCACCCTCGACGACGGCGACTTCTTTGGGGAGGTGGCGCTCTTGACCAGTCAGCCCAGGTCGAACACGGTTCGGGCTGTTGACTACTGCAACCTGTATGCCCTCAACCGGGGTCACTTCGACCGTGTTCTCGAAGACTTCCCCGACTTCGCCGAGAAGGTCCGCCAGGTCGCCGAAAGCCGACGGTCCGGGCCCCGAGGCGGATGACAAATCCCCGGTAGCCAAACGGGCCGGTCATACCCTCCACCTGATGCTGAGCGGCGAGGACCGAGCGATCCTCGACTTCGAACGGGGTTGGTGGAACCAACCCGGCGCAAAGGACCAGGCCATCGAATTCGGGCTGGGTCTGAGTGCTGCGCGCTATTACGAGCACCTCGCCGACCTCGTCGACCGTGACGAGGCTTTGGCATACGACCCCCTTACCGTTAAACGTGTGCGCCGCATGATCGAAAACAGAGCCGACGACGAGATGGCGGTCTGAGATGACGGCGCGGGGCAAGCACTCCTCTCGGGACAGCAAGGGCTTTTATCGGGACCTGGCGATGATGATCGCTGGGATAGTCCTCGTCGGAGCAGCGGTATTCCTGCTGCTGTTCCTGTTGGCCGACGGTCCCGATGCAACCCCAACGGCCGATGAGACGACGACCACGAGCGAGCCGGCTGCCACTACCACGTCGCAAGTCACGACGACTTCGTCGTCAACCTCGTCTACGTCCACGACGACAACGATCCCGGTGCGAGCGCCGTCCGAGATTCGAGTCGTCGTACTCAATTCGATCGGCGTGACGGGTGCAGCGGGGCGCCTTACGACCCGGCTCGGCGACGCCGGCTACCAAACCCTGGACGCAGACGATTACGAGCCCACACAGGACCCGTCTCGCATCTGGTACCGCATCTCGTTCGCATCCGAGGCGGCCGAACTGACTCCTTTCGTCCCCGGCGCCCTCGTCGAGGCGTTGCCCGACGATTCTCTCGTCCCGGCCGCCGACATCATCGTCGTTCTTGGTACCGGCTACGAGGAATGACGCGTAGGGCCGCTGGCTCTCGCCACGGCGTTCCAAAGGCTTGGCTGTTCCCCGCCGTCGCCCTGACCGCGACTCTCGGCGCCGGCGCGGTCGGCGTGCTTAGCAGGTCGATCGTCCTCGACTTGATCGCATGGTGGCCGGTGTGGCTCGGGCTTGTCGCCGCTGCATGGCTGCTGAGGCGACGAACAGTCGGCAGAGTCCGCTTGGCCGGACTGGTCCCGTTGGTCGCCCTCGCAGCTCTGGGATCGTTCCTGGTGGGCCATATCCAGGGCTGGACGCTGATGCCATCATCGGCACCGGCCCTCGTCGGCCCACCGGTCGGGTCGACTCAAGAGGCTGAGCTGTCGGCGCGCGTCGACGGGCTCGTCGAAGTAGCCGGCGGAAGTACGTTTCTCTACGACGTCGCTCCGATCAGGCGTGGTGGGGAGGTGTCCATCCCCGACGCAACGGAGGAAACGAGCGCCGACTCGGCGACGATTGTTCTCGGGCCATCTTCCGACGGCGGGCTCTTGTCCTTCGCCGGATTGAAGATCAGGATTTCGGACACACCGACGTGGGCCCTCCGTCTTGAAGGGAATCTGACTGTCGACTTGGGGGGACTGACCATCTCGGAGCTGAATCTGAGCGGCTCAGGCTCGGCGATCCTCGGGACCGCCGCCGGGCGGGCAACAGTCCTGATCAATGGCGAATTCGAGCTGATCGTCCCCTCCAATGCCGCCGTCACCGTCTTCGGAGATGCCGATGTTCCCCCACATTGGGAAGAGACCGCAGATGGTTGGGAGACATCCGGATCCGGCTCGGGCTGGGAGATCACCGTGACCGACACCAGCTCCCTGACCGTCACCGACCGCTAGGTAAACTCAGCGCATCGTGCCTTCCGAACGACTCAGACAGTCAGCCCTCATCGTCTGGATCGTGGTCGGGGCCATCGCAATCATCTATGTCGCGCTGCAGGTCGCCGACTCGATTCGTGTCATCTGGTTGCCCATTGCATTCGCGGCCGGCCTGGTCTTCCTCCTCGAGCCCCTCGTCAAGTCCCTAGAGAGGCTCCGAATCCATAGGCTGGTAGGAGCCTTCATCGCCTTCATCGTCCTGACGGCCTTCCTGATCGCCGTCGTCGCGTTGGTGTTCCCCACGGTCAGAGAGCAGGCTCTCGAGCTGGTCGACGAGCTACCCAATCTGTACACCGGGATCATCGACTGGGCTCGCCAAGTCGGGGACCGGTTCGGTTACGACGTGGACACGCTCCTGAGCCAGGAGGCTCTCGAGGAGTGGCTCAACGACCCGGCCAACCAGGAGACGATCCAAAACCTCCTGTTCGGATTCGGGGCGGGGGCAGGCCAGCTGATCCGTGGCGTGACGGAGGCGATTGCAGTGCTCGGCCTTGCGCCGATTCTCGCCTTGTACATCCTCATCGACCTGGATCGCTTCAAGAGAAACGCCATCTCTTTGACACCCCCCAAGTACAAGGAGGAAGTGGTCCACGTCAGTGGTCAGGTCGGGACCGCTCTGGGTTCGTTTGTCAGAGGCCAGCTATTGGTGGCGCTGATCGTCGGCATCGCCTCGAGCGTCGGCATGTGGGCCATCGCTCTTCCTTTCTGGCTGCTCATCGGGATCTTGGCCGGGCTGCTCAACCTAATACCGTTCCTGGGGCCGATAGTCGGAGGGCTGTTGGCTGCTCTCGTCGCTCTTCTGAACGGGTCCGTCACCCAGGCGCTGTGGGCGGTGCTCATCTTCGTTGCCATCCAGCAGGTCGACAACCACGTGATAACGCCGATGATCCAGCGGACCCGGGTGAATCTGTCGCCGCTGGTCATCGTCCTCGCACTGGTCATCGGCGGCTCAGTGGCCGGCCTGCTCGGTGTGCTCATCGCAGTGCCTGTCACGGCCGCGCTTCGAATTCTGGTTGGGCACGTGTGGCGCACCCGGATGCTGGGCCAGTCATGGTTCGAGGCCTCCGAGGCGATGATCGAGGTCACCGAGCCGCCGGAGCGGCTGGCTCGCTACAGCCGCAAGGGCCCCGACCAGTCGAGGTTGTTCGACACCCAGGAGATGGCGGCGCTCCAGGAGGTCGAGGACGAAGCAACGGTCGAAGATGAATGAGGTTTCCAACCTGCGGACCTGATTGCCTGCCAGAGGCATCCGCTGTTACTCTTCCCCGCAGAACCGGCCTATGCCGGTTCTCCCCATATGGAGGAAAAGGATGAAAGCTAGACAGAGAACTCGGCTGCTGACGGCACTAGCCGCGCTGGCGCTGGTCGCGGCGGCGTGTAGCCCCGCAGCTGAGACCACGACTACGACTACTGAGGCTCCAGCGCCCCCCACTACGGATGCGCCGCCAGACGCAACGACCACCACCGAAGGTGAGGTCGGTTGGCAGCCGCTGTACGAGGGCACCCTCGTTCTCGGAAGGGTCATGCCCGAGACCGGCGCTCTCTCGGTGATAGCCCCGGCAGTGATCAAGCCGATAGAGATGGCCATCGCCGAGGCGGCCGAAGCCGGAAACACCTTTATCGAACTGATCGCCAAGGACAGTGCCACCGACGGGCAGGTCGCGACCGTGTCGGTCGACGAGCTGCTCAACGAGGGCATTAGCGCCATGATCGGCCCGGCTTCGACCGGCGTCTCGCTGTCGGTCATCGACCGCATGGCATCGGCCGGTGTTCCCATGTGCTCGCCGTCGAACACTGGTGCCATCTTCACCAACTACGACGACAACGGGATGTACTTCCGCACGGCCCCGCCTGACAACCTTCAGGGCCAGGTGCACGCGGACATGATCGCCTCAGGCGGCCACTCGGCCGTCGCAGTGGCCTACCGCTCCGACGAGTACGGACGCGGGCTTGGCCTTGCGATCAAGAACAATCTCGAGGCTGTCGGAATCGCTGTTCCAGTCGTGATTGAGTTCGACAAGGACGGAACGAGCTTCGACGCTGAGGCGGCGCAAATCGCCGCCGCGGGCGTTGACGCCATCTCGCTGATCCCGTTTGCCGAGGGCAACGCCTTTGTGCAAGCTCTGATCGAAGTGGGTATGGGGCCGCAGGATGTCCAGCTGTATGGCGGTGACGGATTCCTCGACAACGTCTCAGCCGAGACGGTCGAGCCCGGCAACCCAGCGCTGTTCACGGGCGTCAGAGGCACTTACCCGTCCCTTGCTCCGCCCGATGGTGAGGCCACGTTCACGGATCGTTTTGCTGCATTCGCACCGGACGTGCCGACGATCTTCTCGTCGCACGCCTACGACTGCACCATGATCATGATCCTTGCCGCCGAGGCCGCCGGTTCCACTGATCCGGCAGCTATCGCTGCGGCCGTCAACGACGTCACTCGTGGCGGTACCAAGTGCTCCTTCTACGCCGATTGCCACGCTCTGCTCCAGGCAGGCGAGGACATCGACTATGACGGAGCTTCCGGTCCGCTCGACTTCGTCGACGCCGGTGAGCCCGGTGCCGGTACCTATGACCTGGTGACCTACGGGGAGGACGGGACCTACTCGGCTGACGAAACGGTCAGCATCCCGTAACCGATGTAGCCACCTACTAGTTGAAGGGGCCCGGAGTATCCGGGCCCCTTCTCTTTGCGCAGGTGTGAGGTGGTCAGTCGACCCGGCCCAGGGTGCCCAAGTAGAGGTCGATCACCTTGGGGTCATGGAGGAGCTCGTGACCGGGTCCGGTATGAGCGTTCTTGCCCTGGTCGAGCACATATCCCCGGTCGCAGATCTGAAGGCAGCGTCGGGCGTTCTGCTCGACCATGATGATGGATACACCGCTTTCACAGATCTCTCGGACTCGCTCGAACACCAGCTCCTGATTGGCCGGAGACAACCCCGCCGAGGGCTCGTCAAGGAGGAGGACTTTCGGATCAATCATCATTGCTCTCCCTATGGCGAGCATCTGACGTTCGCCTCCAGACATCAGGCCTGCTCGCTGTCCGCGGCGTTCCGCCAAGAGCGGGAACATCTCATGGACTTTGGCAGCCCTCTCATCGAACAAGTCGGGCTCTAGATAGACGCCCATCTTCAGGTTGTCTTCGACACTGAGACTCTGGAACACGTTGGCTCTTTGGGGCACGTAGCCGATTCCTCGAGCGACCAGCTCGTGGGCTGGGAGGTTGGCGACTTCGTCGCCGAGCAAGGTGACCGACCCGGCTCGAACCTCGACCAATCCGAACATTGCCTTCACCAGAGTGGACTTGCCGGCTCCGTTGGGTCCGATGACTCCCACAAGCTCACCCTGATCTATCTCCAGATCGACTCCAGTCAGGATGTCGACACCGGGCAGATATCCTGCCACAACGTTTTGAGCCGTGAAGAGACTCCCGTTACCGCTCATCCGTGTTCTCCATGGTGTCGGCCCAGGTAGGCGTCGATGACGAGAGGGTTGGCGGCGATGTGGGCAGGCGGGCCTTCGGCGATAACTGCTCCCTGCGCCATGACCACCACCCAGTCGCTGATCTCCTGGACCACGTCCATGTCGTGCTCGATGAAAACCACGGTCTTGCCCTCGGATCGAAGTGTCTTGATGTGGTCCAGAAGCGATTGGGTAAGGGCGGGGTTCACACCGGCCATCGGTTCGTCGAGCATGATGACTTCGGGATCCACCATCAAGGCTCGTGCCATTTCGAGAAGCTTTCTCTGTCCTCCGGAAAGGCTGCCGGCCAGGTCTTCTGCCATGTGATCGAGACCGAAACGTTCGAGCATTTCCATCGCTAGCTCAGTGTTTTCGCGTTCCCGACCCTTCCAACGGCCAAACAGGGCAACCCAGAACGACTCGCCCGGCTGGTTGTTGGCCCCAACCAGCATGTTTTCCAGGACCGTGAGCCTTGCCAGGGATCTGGTGAGTTGGAAGGTCCTGACCATTCCCCGACGGGCCACCCGGAACGAGGGGATACCAACGAGGTGACCGCCGTTGAGGTGCCAGTGGCCGTCGTCATGCCGGTCGAATCCGCTGAGGACGTTGAAGAGTGTGGTCTTACCTGCGCCGTTGGGTCCGATCAGTGAGGTGATCGTCTGGCGTTGGATCTCCAGGTGTTCGACATCCACTGCATGGACGCCGCCGAAGAAGCGTTTGACGGAGTCGACCACGAGGATCGGATCCGGTTTCGGCACCCCGGGCTCTGGCACAGTGGCGGCGAGAGGGGCATCACTGGGCATCAATCAGCATCTCCTCACGTTTTCCAAACAACCCTTGAGGTCTGAAGATCATCAACAGCATCAGACCTATGCCAAACAAGACGAATTTGATCGGACCCACGTCCGTGCTGTCCACCAGTTCGCCGGTCCAGCCCGCGGTAACGGCCCCGCTGATTACTCCATCGAGGAACTCGAACAGGAACCAGAAGATCATGCTTCCTACCACCGGTCCGACCAGCGATCCGGGGCCACCGATGATCACGACAGTGAACGCATAGAAGGTGAGAAGCGGGATGTAGGCGTCAGGGATCACGTTTTGCTGGTCAATTGCCAGGTACATTCCGGCCAGCCCGCCGATGGCACCACCGATCATCAGGCTCTGGAGCTTGTATCCGAAGACATTCTTGCCCAGGCTAAGAGCGGCATCTTCGTCTTCGCGGATGGCACGAATGGCGCGTCCCCAAGGGCTTTTGATCAGTTTGGTTATGAGGAGCACGCTGAGAATCACGAGGCTCCATCCCACGATAAGCACCCACACCGACCTCTCGTCCCAGCTCAATCGTCCGATCCCGTAGCGCCCGTCCGGAATGGGGTTCAGCTCGAAGAACGGGTTGGCGAACCGCTGGATGCCAAAGATGCCGCCTGTCAACGGTGCAGCCCATTGCGACCGGACAATGAAACGGAGAATCTCCCCGGCTGCGATGGTGACGATGGCCAGGTAGTCGGCTCGAAGCCGGAGGGTCGGGAAACCCAATAAGAGAGCTAGGAGGAGCGCGGCGACGATCCCCATGATCAGTCCGAGCCACATAGGGCCTCCCAAGTCAACGGTGATCGCCAACCCATACGCACCCACAGCCATCGAGGCGACGTGGCCGAAGTTGAGCAAACCTGTGTACCCGAACTGGAGGTTGAGACCCACTGCGCTCAAGGCGTAAGCCGCAGCTGGAACTCCTAAAGCGGCCCTTGAAGCGTCGATGAGGATCTTGAGGAAGTCCATCAGCCCACCCTCTCCCGCTGGCCCAGAAGACCCTGGGGTCGGAACAGCAGCATCACTACCAGGATGGCAAGGCCCACCGCTGTTTTGAACTCGACCGGGATCCACAGGGTGCTCATCTCTACGGCTACACCGACGACGAAGCCTCCGACCATGGCGCCGAATGCCGTTCCGAGACCGCCCAAGATCACAGCGGAGAAGATGAGTAGAAGAAGCTTGAACCCCATATCCCACTGGACTTGCTCGGAAATGCCGAACATCACGCCTCCCAGCGCAGCCAATCCGGCGCCGACGATCCACGTGACCAGGATCACCCTTTGCACGTCGATGCCTGATGACTCGGCGAGGTCGGAGTTATCGGATACGGCCCGCATTGCGGTACCCAGTTGGGTTTTGACCAAGAACAGGCCGATCAGAGTCAGCACCATGGCCGTGAAGACGATGATGTAGAGCGTTTTTGGCACTGTGTTCAGCCCGATGAATGTGATCGGGTCCTGAACCGCGTACTGGAGGAAGGGACGCGGTAGTCCCGTCATCGCCAGGAGTATCCCGTAGCGCAGCGCGAAGGACATACCGATGGAGACCACGATCATCGAGATGAGGCCGGTGCCGCGTTTTCGAAGAGGTCGCCATAGCCACTTCTCCTGCGCGCCCCCAAACGTGGCCACCAGCAGAATCGCAGGGATCGCTGCAATGAGGATGTGCCATTGCGGTCCGAATTCGTTGGCGTTGAAGAAGATGGCGAACACGGCCCCCAGCGCGAGGAGCTCTCCGTGGGCGAAGTTGACCAGGCCGGTGACGCCGAAGATGAGGGAGAGGCCAATCGAGCTCAAAGCGATGACCGCTCCGGTTTTCAGTCCAATGATGAAGAGGCCACCTACTCGTTCCCAGACGGTCACGTCCGAGACGAGGCCGGGTCCGAGGTTGAACCGAACGACCTTGTTCTGCCCGTCGCGTACGTTGACCGCGGGCAACTCGAATGCATCCGGGTTTGTCAGCGCAACCCCGCTGGGGAGGGTGGAGACGTCGAGGGTCACCTGATAGTCGCCCAGTCCCGGCACCGGTATCACCCACTCGCCGGTCTCGTTGGAGACGGCCGTTCCGATGACCTGGCCGTCCTGGGAAACGGTGATTGTCACTCCCGAGACCGGCTCTCGAGTCTCGCCGTCGATGACCTCGAGCTTTCCTTCGATGGTCTCACCCTCGGCAACAGCCGGAGCAGCAAGACCCAAGAGCAGGAAGACGCCCGCCAGGGCACCGATGACTACACGTCCCATTTTGCTCACGGTCGAGCGAGTGTAGAGGTGAGATGTGAGGCAAGTACCGTGCTCGACCGATGAGGAGATCGCGCTGAGACGACCGGTCGAAACTGGTTCACCTGTCGTGGTGAAGATCGGGTCGTCGAGCCTGACTTCGCCCACGGGCGGTGTGGACTCCGAGGCGATCGCGCGCGCGGGTGATCAAGTCGAGAGTCTTTGGGAACGCGGACATCCCTGTGTCCTTGTGACATCCGGGGCCGTCGCAGCCGGGCTGTCGATAATGGAGAGCCCCGAGCGGCCCAAGGATGTCCCAGGCCTTCAGGTGGCGGCGGCTGTAGGGCAGGGGCGGCTGATGGAGTTATACGGATCCGAGTTCGCCCGGCGAGGCCGGGTCGTAGGCCAGATCCTCATTACCCGCGACGTTCTGGCCCGGCGTGATCAATATCTGCATGCCCGTGAAGCGTTGGAACGAATGCTCACAATGGGGGTCCTCCCAATCGTGAATGAGAACGACACCGTGGTGGTAGACGAGCTTCGTTTTGGCGACAACGACCGATTGGCGGCAATCGTGTCACACCTGGTCAATGCCGGGATGTTGATCGTCTTGAGCGACACACCGGGTTTGTACGCAGACGATCCTTGGTACTCCGACGAACCGGAGCTGTTGTCGGCGGTTCGCCATACCGACGAGGTCCTCGATGAGATCTCGAGTAAGCGTTCCGGTGCTCTCGGATCCGGGGGAGTGGCAAGCAAAGTCGCCGCAGCACGTATGGCTGCCTGGTCCGGGATCCCAACTGTCATAGCCCCAGCATCAGACCCGAATTCGGCACGATTGGCCGTTGAAGGGGCCGATGTGGGCACTTGGGTCGAGCCCCACCCTTCCGGGCTTTCAGCCCGCAAGCTATGGATCGGCTTCGGGTTGCCCACCGAGGGCGTCGTTGATGTTGACGAAGGTGCGATGAACGCCTTGGTCGACTCGGGGAGATCACTGCTACCTGCCGGCGTGAGCAGTGTCACCGGCGAGTTCGATCGGGGCTCGGCGGTTCGGGTGACCAGCTCAGGTCGCCTCTTTGCCAAAGGCCTGGTCAGGATGAAGGCAGACGAGATTCGGTCGGTTGTGGGCCAACACAGTTCCGAAGCCGGGGGAGTCGTCATCCATCGGGATGACCTGGTGATCCTCGCTTAGCATCCGGCCATGACCCGTCTGGACAAACTTACCGCTGGGATGAAGGTCATATACGGAGGAGACAAGGTCGCCACCGTTGGCCAGGAGCTCGCAGACGCCTTCAAAGATGGCGACCGTCTGATAGTCGTCCAGGACACCGGGGACCTTCTGCACGTCCCTGGCCCGGACTGGGCTACGGCGAATGCCGCAGTCACGTCGGCGAGTTCGGCGTTTGCTGAGCTGCAATCTGTTCCTGATCACGATGTGTCCGCCTTCTACGAGCTGTTCGCCGCGCGTCTCGAGGATGAGGGCGTGTTCGGCGACATCAGAGTCGCTAACGAGGCCGATGTCGCTCGATCCAAGGCAGGAGGTTGGTCTACTACTCGCCTGATTCTCTCAGACCGTATGCGAGCGGACATGATCGAGGGTTTGCGCATGTGGGCGTCTGCTGGTGGCGGCAGAAACACCGTGGAGAGCACGGTGACGCATGAAGGATGGGAACTCGAGCTGGTCAGGTCGGGTTTGGGTGTCGTCGGATTCGTCTTCGAGGGTCGTCCCAACGTCATAGCCGACGCGACTGGCGTTCTGAGGAGTGGAAACGCGGCGGTCTTCCGCATCGGCTCTGCTGCCCTGGCCACCGCCAGGGCTGTGATGGAGGGTGCGCTCATCCCGGCACTGCTGGAGGCCGGCCTTCCTGGGGGAGCCGTGACTCTTGTTGACTCACCGTCCAGGGCGGCGGGGTGGGCCATGTTCGCCAACCCGGCTCTGAGTCTTGCCGTGGCTCGCGGATCAGGAACAGCAGTTTCCCAGCTCGGTGCTGTGGCCCGACAGTCAGGGACCCCGGTGAGTCTCCACGGGACAGGGGGCTCCTGGATCGCTGTAGGCGCCACGGCAGAGGCCAAAGCCTTGTCGGCCGCCGTCCTCAACTCTCTCGACCGCAAGGTGTGCAACACGGCCAACACGATCTGTGTCGTCGAGTCCCGTGCACCCGATCTGATTCCGGTCATCCTGGAAGCCCTCGACGATGCCGGGAGGAGGCGCGGCGCCACCTCGAAGCTTCATTACACCGCAAGGGCCGAGTCACACGTGCCAGATGACTGGCACTCCGTCGTGACTATCTCCCGCGCTGATGGCGAGTCCAGTGAGCCTAAGGCAGAACTGATAGGAGTGGATGGCCTCGGCAGGGAGTGGGAGTGGGAAGAGAGCCCTGAAGTGACCCTCACCGTCGTTGAGAGCGTCGATGAGGCTATTGACCTCTTCAATGAGCTGAGTCCCAAGTTCGGAGCCAGCCTCATTTCGTCGGACGCCGACGAGCAGGACCGATTTTTCGATCAGATAGATGCCCCCTTCGTGGGTAATGGCTTCACCAGATGGGTCGATGGCCAATATGCGTTGAATCGGCCGGAATTGGGCCTCTCCAATTGGCAACACGGAAGGCTGTTCGGACGGGGAGCAATCCTGAGTGGCGATTCCGTCTACACGATCCGCGGCCGGGCACGTCAGTCCGACCCCAACGTCCACCGCTAACCAGACCCAAACCTCAGGTAGGTAGTGCCCTCCACGGGCGCTAACGCTCTCGAGAAAGCCGTATATCGTCGGTGCATGGCCGGATCCGGACCCACTGAAGAACTCGCCCCCAAGGATTCGTATCTCTCGCATGCGGAGGGAACGGTCCTGGCAACCGCCGACGAAGGCATCTTTCTCGACCGAACCGTGTTCTACGCGCGTGGTGGCGGTCAGCCAGGTGACGTAGGGACGATCACATGGGACGGTGGGTCGGCCCACGTCATCGACACCATCCGAAAGGGAGGCAGGCCGTTCCACGTGGTCGCCGAGGGTTCCGAGCTCCCCGGTCCTGGCGTGCCGGTAGAGGGTGTCATCGATTGGGAGCGTCGCTATCTGACCATGCGGACCCACACCGCACTCCACGCGTTGAGTGGGGTGGTCTACAGGGACTTCAATGCAAAGGTCACCGGGGGCAACATGACTCCCGGCGAAGCTCGCATGGACTTCGAACTGGACTCGATCTCTGTCGAGTTCGGCCAAGAAGCAGAGCGGAAGCTGAACGAGGAGCTGGTCAAGGGGTACCCGACCGAGATCATCGTCATGGCACGCGAGATTGCGCTACAAGACCCGGACCTGATCCGTACCAAGGTGAATCTCATCCCCGAATTCGTCAAGGAGATCAGAGTTGTCGACATCAAGGGTTTGGACCGTCAAGCCGACGGGGGTACCCACGTCAACTCCACACTCGAAGTGGGGAAGATCGAGGTCGTCAAGACCGAATCGAAGGGGAAGGCCAACAAACGGATGCGTATTCGTCTCGCTTCGCTCGACGGTAGTGAGTAGCAGGTATCAGGAACTCCAGGCCAACGAATACCCGTTTCTCACTACCCACTACCTGATACTCAATACTCATGGTCGACTTCATCCTGGGATTGATGCTCGCCGCCCTCGCCGTGCGAGGGTGGATCCGGGGGCTCGTGCGCGAGGTCCTCAATCTGGTGAGCCTCGTCGCCGGTCTATGGATCGCTTTCCGACTGAGCAAGCCCTTCGGGGACTATCTGACCCAGAGTTTTGGCGTGACGCCGGAAGTGGCCCGGATCGGCGCGGGTATAGGCCTGTTCATCCTCTTCGGTGTGACGATGAGCATCGCCGCCCACTTTCTGTCCAAGGTGATGAACCTTCCCGGCCTCAGCATGGTCAACCGGGTTGGGGGAGCGGCTGTCGCCTTCGCGTGGGGCGTGTTCCTTGTTCTCGTCTTTCTCAACATCGCCCGCGTTATCCCACTGCCGTCTGGCGTTGACCAAGCCCTGGACGAGTCGTCTGTTGGCGAGGCCATCGCCGGCGAAGACGCCTACCCGCAGACAATGTTCGAAGGGCTAATCGGCGACCGAGCCATCACCGCCCTCGCCGCCATCCAGGACTTGTTCGGCGCCAGTCGGGTGGTGCCCGGCCAAGGGGAGGAACTGGACATCCCAACGGCGCTCCTCGGTGAACTCGATGTGGACCGGGAGGGTGCCGTCGAGGTGTTGAACGCGCTCAACGAGCATCGCACCGGGCTTGGGCTCGATCCGTTCCAACCGAGCGCGCCGATGACGGAGCTCGCCGAGTCGCTGGCCTCCGACGCCTACACCTTGGGCAAGCTGGCGCTGCTCGACGGATGCCTGAGCAGGCTTCGCAGCGTGGACGTGTTGGCGGTCTCCTGTGACGACGCGATCGCCCTCGCCAGCACGACGCTCGGCGCCCTGGATGCGATGCTGGAGAGCGAGAGCGGCGCACCCGTCCTCGAGAGCGGCGAGTTCGATCGAGTAGGGATAGCCGTTGTCGAGGGGCCAACCGGCCGGATCCTGTTAGTGATTGCCGCTGGCTGAGATAGCCGCCGGGGCAGTCTTCGCCCGGGTGAAGGCGACGAAGCCCACGCCGGCGAGCACGACCAGGGCTCCGATGATCTGGAGGCCAGATGGCCTCTCGCCGAAGATGAGCGCGCCCCACAGGATGGTCAACGCCGGTTGGAGGAGGATGATGGTGGCCGTCTCTGCGGCGGGAAGCCGAGGCAGGGCAAAGCCGATCAACAGCCAGCCAGCCACTTGGGCCGTGAGCGCCAGCGCAACCAGCCAGCCGTGTGCAGGCCATGTCAGGCCGAGATCGATTCCGCTTCCGAGCGACCCGAGGACCAAGGCAGCGACGGCAGCCCCGATGCTCGCCTCCAACAGCGGCCCGGTTGTTGGCCCCTGGCCCTGGTTGGAGCGACGATAGGCCAGCAGAAACATGGAGTAGAACAGCGCTGCAATGAGGGCGAGCCCGGTTCCGCGGAGTGGGTCGACTCCGAAAGCTCCCTCCTGGCCCAACCCCGAAACCAGGGCAACTCCGATGAGGATGACCGGAATCGCCCAAAGCACTCGGCGGTCTGGCCGCTCGGCAAGGCCAATCCAGGCGATCGCCGTGACGAATATCACCTGGGTGTTCGCCAGCAATGTTGCCAATCCGGCTCCGATGTAGTCGATCGCCGCGTGCCAGGCGACCATGTCGGTCCCCAGGGCGACCCCGGCGAGCAAGGCGAGCCAGTGGAGCCGCACCGGCCGCCGGTCCCCGTGCCGCCGGAGCCACCACATGGCGAAGAGAATCGGCACCGCATAGGCGGCCCGGAAGAAAGCCCCGGTCGCCGGGTCAACGTCGGCGAGAGCGAAGAAGATGGCCGAGAAGGAGATCATCACCGCACCGCTCAATGCGGCGGCGACAGTCCGGATCTTGCCCTCCGTGGCCCCCTCGCCGGTCACTCGGTGCCGCTGGCCCGTTCAGCAAGCTCCGCGAACGAGGAGTGCAGCGCCGCAATGAAGTTGTCCGAGTCGGGAAGGGTGTCGTAGTCGGCCTGAACACCCCACAGCAATTTCCCGTCATACGAGAAGAGGGCGATGCCCACCCCGTGCTGTGCCCACAGAGGGACCATCGGGTAGTTCGCCACCATTTTCGCCTCCAGCAAGTACATGGGGAATTGCGGTCCCGGGATGTTGGTGACGGTCATGTTGAACGGCCGCAGGCGGGGCCCGACGACGCGGTTGGCGAGTGAGAGGAGGGTTATCGGAGTGCCCGAACTGAGCTCGACGATGGTGGCGGCGCCCAGGGCCTGGTTGGTGTCCTTGAGGTTCTGGGTCCGCTCTTTGATCTTCTCGTAGCGAGACACCGGGTCGGGGTCTTCGATCGGCAGCTCGAGAAGCCACATCGCCACCTGGTTGCCCATCTGTCCCGCCTTGCCGGCGTCTCTTGTGGAGACCGGATTCATCACCCGGAAGCCTCCGCCGCTCGGGTCGTAATCACGATGGGTTATCAGGAAGTCCCTGATCGCGCCGGCGCCGATGCCCAGGATCACGTCGTTGACCGACCCTCCCAGCGAGTTCTTGATTGCCTTGATCCCGGCGAGGTCCATGCTCGTCCAGTTGAAGCGCCGGTTGGGGCCTAGATCAGGGTTGAGGGGTGTGCGGTCCGAGGGCGTGAGCCAGCCCGACTTCAGCGAACTCAACGCGGCCATCGACTTGTCCAAGGCCCTGTCGGCTATGTCCTTGCCGTCTTTGACCACGTCACCAATGTGGGTTATGCCGTCGATGACCCTGCGCGTGGTCCGGGCCGCTTCGGCCACGGCCAACTGGGTTGGTGTCGGTGCCGGTCTCGGTCTCCACTCCGGGGAGTCCTCGATGGCGGAGTCGGGAGTCACGTTCATCAGGATCGTGGTCAGATCGACCCCCGACACCCCGTCGATCATGCAGTGGTGGATCTTGGCCACGATGGCGAACCGGTCCTCGCTGAGTCCTTCCACGATCCACAGTTCCCAGAGGGGCTTGGCCCGGTCGAGCTTGGTGGAGACGATCCGTCCTGCGAGTTCCTTCAATTGATCGTCGGTGCCGGGGCGGGGGAGCGAGGTGTGTCGAACGTGGTAGTCGAACGCGAATTGGGCGTCATCCACCCAGACAGGGCGTCTGTCGTAGGGGACCCACTCCAGTCGCTGCCGGTAGCGGGGGATGTATTGGAGCTTGGAGGCGATGTGCGACCTGATCCGATCGATTTCGATGCCCCCGTCCGCGCCCTTGAGTTGGGCTGCGTCGAAGAGGGCCACACCGGCCACGTGCATGTGGCTGGTGCGGCTCTCCAGTGCCAGGAATGAGGCATCCAGATAGCTGAGAGGCTCGTAGTGAAAGTCGCTCATCACGGAGTCTGGTCCAAGGTTAGATGTGGGTCCCGCAGAGATAGGCGGGGAGATCGCTGCCCTGGTGAGGCTGGCCGAGGGCTAGACGCCGCCGGTGCCCTCGGCTGGGTTGGATACTGGGGGCCTGGTTTGGGAGGCCCGGTTTGGGAGACCGGTGGGCAGGGTCCCCGAGCTGCGGGGGCCCCGCCCGTGAGGGCGGGGGTGCCCTCGCCAGGATTCGAACCTGGGACACCCGGTTTAGGAAACCGGTGCTCTATCCCCTGAGCTACGAGGGCCTGTAGGAAAGGGTAGGTCCCCGCTCCATCTTCGCCAGCGCGCCAACGGGTAGGTTCGATCCGAGGAGTTCGATGAGCCACAGCGCCGAGAAGACGGCGAACAGCCTTGTTCTGCCTTATCTGTTTCTGCGGAGGGTCGTCGGTGGTTTGGGCGTCTTGCTGCCCGTCTTCGTGGTCGTTGGAGCGCTATGGGTTGGGCCGGATACTGCGCTCCGTCACTCGATCAGCGCCTACTACCACTCCGTTGCCCGGGATCTGTTCGTCGGGTTTCTCTTCGCCATTGCCGTTTTCCTCTATGCCTACAAGGGATACGAAAAAGAGGAGGGCGCCCCCAGATTCGAGCTGTCGGATGACCTCGCCGGCAATCTGGCCTGCGTATTCGCTCTCGGAGTCGCCCTCTTTCCCACCGCTGGATCCAGCGAGGTCGCTTCGACCCTGCATCTCATTTCGGCTGGCCTGCTATTCCTCACCCTGGCCTACTTCTCCATGAAGCTGTTCACCAAGACAGGCGATGAGGGGAACCAAACCCAAGAGAAGCTGAAGCGAAACCGTGTCTATGTGACCTGTGGCATCGTGATGCTGGCCTGTATAGGAGCCATCCTGATCTACAGCATCTGGCTCGAAGCAACTGTCGTCGCGGACCTCAAGCCGGTCTTCTGGCTCGAGACTCTCGCGCTCTGGGCCTTTGGAGTCTCCTGGTTCGTCAAGGGAGAGACGCTGTGGAAGGACGACTAGAGCCGATCTGATCCGGCGGCCAACTACATTCAGGCTCATGGAAGAAGAGCGAATCGCCCTGTACGTCGACTACGAGAACCTTGCAATCGGGGCGAAGGACGCGCTCGGCGGGATGGAGTTCGACTTCGAGCCCATCTCGAACGCATTGGCCGAGCGAGGCCGGGTCGTCTCCCGCAAGGCCTACGCGGATTGGTCGATGTTCACCGAGGCACGACAAGGCCTGACTCGCAGCCACGTGGAACTGATCGAGATCCCCCAGCGCATGGGCACCAGCCGCAAGAACGCTGCGGACATCAAGCTCGCCGTGGACGCCATCGAGCTTGCCTTTGAGCGCGAGTACGTGACCACCTTCGTCATCTGCACCGGGGACTCCGACTTCACGCCTCTCGTCCACAAGTTGCGCGAGCTCAACAAGAAGGTCATCGGAGTCGGAGTCAAGGGCTCGACTTCGAAACTCCTTCCTCCGGCATGTGACGAGTTCCTGTTCTATGACAACCTCGAGGGAGTCGATCCCCGCCGCGACAAGGCGAGCACTGACAACGGAGCGCCACAAGAGTTGGAGGCCCTTGTCACCACCACGCTCGGCGGGCTGCTCCGGTCGGGCCAAGGGGAGGTTCTCGCCTCGTCGCTGAAGAGGGCACTGCTCCGGAAGGACTCCACTTTCACGGAGGCCGACTACGGGTTCCGGGCCTTCGGGGAGATGCTCCGGGACCTCGAGGCCAATGATGTGATCGAGCTGTCCGAGGGTCCTGGCCGGGGCGATCCAGTGGTTCAGTTCCCGGCGTCGGGAGGTGGGGAGGTCGAGGCCTTCAACCTGCTGAAGGATGTGGTAGCCCGACTCGCCAAGAAGGACGGCTCGGTGGCGCTATCGGGGTTGAAGAACCAGCTGCGCAAGAAGCAGTCCAGCTTCAGTGAGAAGAAACTCGGATATGGAGGCTTCCTCCAGTTCTGCAAGGCCGCTGCAAGACAGGGGATCATCGAGCTCGACTGGGACGAGACAGCCGGCGACTACACCGTCTCCGTTGCGTGAAGCAATCCGCCGACGTCGTCGTCGTTGGCGGTGGAATCATCGGCGCGTCGATCGCCTACCAGTTGGCCGTCCGAGGCGCGAGGGTGGTCCTGGTCGACAAGGGTCTCGGACCGGCGGAGGGATCGACCGGTGCTTCGTCCTCTATTTGTCGCTGTCGGTACACCAATCCCGAGGTAGTCAGGCTGGCCTTCCACGGTCAGGCGGCTTACGGCAATTGGGCAGAGTTCACCCGGCTCGAAACGACGCGCTCTCGGCTTCTTCGTGTCGGTGTGCTGTGGATGATGGGTGAGCCGGCAGAAGTAGTCGATGACGCGGTGTCCAAGCTGACGTCACAAGGAGTCGCTGCTGAGAATCTCGGGCCCGAAGACGTCTCGGAGATGTTTCCCGCCCTCTCCAACTGCGGCGCCGACTTCGACATGACCGGCGAGTCCGAGCACTTCTGCACGCCCGGGGAGGCATTTCTCTACGAGCCGGAAGGCGGATATGCCGATCCGGTCGCAGCCAACCAGGATCTGGTCGAGGCCACCGAACGTGCCGGTGGTGACGTCATGTTCCGGTGCCGCGTGGTAGACGTGGCCAAGAGCGGCGAAAGCATCGCCGGGGTCCAACTCGAAGACGGCACGACGCTTTCGGCGGACTTGGTCATCAACGCGGCGGGTCCCTGGTGCAACCAACTCAACCGGCTCGCTGGAGTTGACCTCCAATGGACGCTCACGCCGACCAGGGTCCAGACCGTCTACCGCTCTTGGCCCTCCGAGTTGGGAAGTCTTCCCGTGGGTGCTGACTCGAGCACAGGAATCTACTTCCGGCCGGAGTCCTCGGGCCAGCAGGTCCTGGTCGGCTCGGTCCTTCCCGAAGACGAGGAGGAGAGCGTGGACGACCCCGATGACTACAAACGAACCCCGGATCCCGATTTCACCCAAATGAAGCTGGCTGCTTTCCATCATCGAGTGCCCGGGCTCGCGGCCCGGGGCGACGTGTCAGGGCTTGCAGGTCTCTACACGATCAATCGTGAGGATGTCCACCCCGTAGTCGGCCCGACCGGCGTCGATGGGCTTTGGGTAGCCAACGGGTTCAGCGGCCACGGTTTCAAGCTGGCCCCGGCGATCGGCTCGATGATCGCCCAGGAGGTGACAGGCGAGACCCGCGACTTCGACACCGACGTGCCGATTAGCTACCTCGCAGCCGACCGGGAACCGATCGGAGTCGAAGTCAAGAACGTCTTGGCCTGATGCTCTACCTGGGCGCTGCGGAGACAAGAACAGCTCTGCCAATGTCGGATGCCATCGATTCGATGGAGACTGCCTTCACCGCGGAGTCGGAGGCTCCTCTCCGGTCACAGGTGGGCTCCTCCCTGATCATGCCGGGTCGCGTCGGGCCCACTGTCGCAGTGAAGATGGTCTCCACGGTTCCCGGCAATCCTGTCGGCATTGTCGTCGTCCTCGACGCGGAGGGGCGCCCTGCGGGATTGGTGGACGGCCCAACTCTCACCGCGATTCGCACCGGGGCGGTGTCGGGTCTGGCAACTCGTGTGATGGCCGACGAGGGCTCATCCACCCTGGCCATGATCGGCGCCGGCGCGATGGCCTCTGATCAGATCGAGGCGGTGCGTTCCGTCCGACCCATAGAGCGGCTGCTGGTTTGGTCGAGAACCGAGGCACGTGCCCGTGATCTGGCTGAACGCGCAGGCGGAGAGCCGGTGAAACGTGCCGGTGAGGCGGTCAGGCAGGCCGATGTGGTCTGCTGTGCGACCCCCTCTCGCCAACCGGTCTTCTCAGACTCCGATGTACTCGGCACCACCCACTTCAACGCAGTCGGGTCATTCACCCCCCAGATGGCTGAACTGCCTCCAGACCTGGTCCGGCGGGCCTTTGTCGTGGTCGACGATGCAGAAGCTGCCGCTGCCGAGGCTGGCGACTTGATACAGAGCGGTCGCGTTCCGGACTGCACCTTGAGCGACGTCTTGTCGGGCTGGCTCGTTCCGAAGGGGACGACGACCGTCTTCAAGAGCGTCGGTATCGCCCAGCAAGACGTGGCAGCTGCGCAGCGGGCGCTGTCCAACGCAGCGGCGCAGGGCTTGGGCACTCGCCTTGGCTAAGCGGTCTTTGCCGCCCCCCTGACTTCGAGCCCGTCGAGGAGGGCTTGGGAGGCATGTGCGATCTGCGCCACCGCCTCTGCGAACACGGCCTCGTTGTGAGCAGCCGGTCTGGCGAACCCGCTGATCTTCCTGACGAATTGGAGGGCAGCGGCCTCGATGTCTTCGGTCGGAGCCGGGGTGGCACCATCTCGCAGTCTCTTGATGGAACGGCACATGCGCGCCGAACCTACACCCTCCTCCGCTTGATTCTCTCCAGCTCGTTCGACACGAGCATCATCCCAAGGGCCACAGCCGGCACCGCCATCGAGTCGGCGTCGGAGCCGGAGAGAAGAGTGGCGGCGAAGACGGCCAGTCCGGCGAGCCCTCGAGAGACGTGGAGCCGTGATGGCACAAGGGGCGTTTTCCTTTGGGCGTCGACCAGGCTTGTGGGCGGTTCCGGCTCTCTGAGGAAGGCAAGAAGGGCGAGACCGCCGACCGCGATCACCATTGGCGGGTCGATGTCTGGGAGTTGCTCGCCAAATACCCCTGAGGCGGTCGCCACACCGGAGGCGGCAAGAGCGGCCGCGGCCGACGAGATGATTCGAGCCGGCCGGTGCTCTTCGTCCATTCGGTCGTCGATGTAGATAGCGAGCGCCAGCGCAAAGCCGGCTACCCAGCCGATCGCCGTGAATGAGATCACGGCGGCTCCGAGTGTCAGCACGATGAGGTCACCGGGAAGCGGCCGACGTCCAGTCGAGTTGGACACGAGGCGGGATGCAACGGCGAGAGCCCCGACGAAGAGCCAGGCCGACGGGTCGAATCCGGCCAATACCCACAATGCTGCAACGAACGCGCCGGCGATGGCCGTGGAGTCGTGGTCGGGGTCGACTTCGCGCAGGAAAGCCCATGTGGCGAAGGCGTACAGCGGCGCCAGGAAAGTGGTCGTGGTGCCCCCATCCCATACGACGACCCCTGCGGCCGCTGCTGCCACCAGGGTCAGTCCGACGATCAGGCGGTTGGACGGCAAAGACATGTCCATGGGCCGGCCGAGGTGTGATCGCAACGCCATCAGGCCGATTGTGCCAATGCCAAGGCCCATGACGTGGGAGAACCAACAGGATTGATGGCTCTGCTCTGGACGAGTACTGCGACTTCGCGCAGGCAGATACAATCGCCCCACCAAGTCGAGAGGTTTCTCACCAAATGGATGGCTTCGTCGTAATCCTTGTTCTGGCGGTCGTGTTCGGCATCGTCCTCTACCTATTCAGCAGCAGGAAGAAGAAGATGCGTGACGCCGACAAGGCGACCACGGCAGCCGGCCTGGGCCTCTCGACGAGCCGCGACCTGTTCGAAGCTGAGACCGGCACCCGCGCCCCGGTGGCTGACTTCCATGTCCACGGCGAGGAGGCCACGGTCACCTTCGACGTCCCGCTGCCCGACAAGGAGGATCAGGTGCTTCATGATCTGCTTGTCGACGAAGCAGTCGAAGTCGTGAGAGAGAAGCGACACTCCCTCCCAATCGATGACGTCCAGGTGATCGTCGCCATGGCCGGACGCGGCGAGGTCCGAGAGGTCGGTCGGACGACTTTGCCCTCGGCGGGAGAGCTGCCACCGCCGCTACCGGCGGCCGGACTCGGCCTCGGGAAGGTTGCTCGTGACCCGTTCGCCAGCCCATTCGAGGAAGAGGAGGCCGACCACTCGGTCGTCTACGAGACCAAGGTGGATGTGCCCGGCGATCAGCTTCCGCCGCTGCTCGACGAGTTGAAGCTCCCCATGGGCCTGGAGCGTGGACTTCGGACGAGCGGGCTGGATCCTGAATCCACGGGCGGACCCGATTTCATCCTGGCGCTGCTCCGGATCTTCGGCTATTCGGTGTCGGAGCAGGCATTGCCGGGCTCCTACATCGCCATCAAGGACGGAGTGTCGACCTACATCCTCACCGACGCCTATGAGGCAGGTCAGCACCCTGAGTTGGAGGAAGCCGTCATTCGACGTTTCCTCGCCGACTTCGGATCGTCGGGCGCAGAGCGGGGAATGCTCATCAGCGACAAGTACAGCCCTTTCTCCATATACCAGATCGAGGTCCACCAGCCGAAGGTGCGGTTCATCACCCGCGAGCGCGTCCAGCGCTTCGTGGATTCCATGGCCCTCGGATAGCGGTAGCCACCGTCGGGGGTATCATGACCACAGAAGGAGGATCTTTGTGATCAGAGGACAAGAGTGGCTGATAGTGCTGCTGATCGTGCTGCTGTTCTTCGGTGCAAGAAAGCTGCCCGACCTCGCCAGGTCGCTCGGAGCTTCGGCCAAAGAGTTCCGCAAGGGAATCGAAGCCGGCGCCAAGGAAGCCGACGATGCGGTGGCAGAAGCCTCGGACGTCCCCGACTCGCCGGAAGTGCCCAACACTTCGCAATCGACTGATTCCTGACCGCCCCGCATTCGCGGGAACCGGCCGCCCGATGGCATCGTTCAAGGAGTAGGTCTCCATGGTGGAGTCCGTCCCACTCACTTGGGAAGAGGTTGCGCGTGTCTATGGGCGGAAGATCTACAACTTCGCATATCGGCTCACCGGAAACCCGGCCGATGCGAACGACCTGGTCCAAGAGGTGTTGGTTCGGGTCCGGAGAGGGCTCGACAGCTACCAGCCAGGCAGCTTCGAAGGCTGGCTGTGGCGCATCACTCGCAACGCCTTCCTCGACGAGGTACGCAAGCGCAAACGACGCCCAACTGTGCCCCTACCCGATGAGGTCGATCGCTGGGACCTCGCAAAGGCCGACCCTGCCGATGTGGAGTATGCCCGGATTTCTCTCGGCGACGACATCCAGAAGGCATTGCTCGAACTGCCGGTTGAGTTCCGGGAGTCCGTGGTGCTCTGCGACGTGGTCGGACTCTCGTACGAGGAGATCGCCAAGGCGGTCGCCGTCCCCATCGGCACGGTGCGGAGCAGGATTCATCGGGGGCGCAAGATGCTCAGGGAGATTCTGACGTGACCCATCCGTCCGAGCTGATCAGCGCATATCTCGATGGTGAGTTGGGGGAGGGGGAGCTCGATCAGCTGCTCGCCCACCTCTCGGGATGCGGCCGCTGTTCTCTCGAGTTGGAGGACGTGGCGGCGGTGCGGGCCGCGGTTCGGTCGCTGCCGGTGTTGGAACTTCCCCATGGATTGGTCGTCGAGGCAGATCCCGTCGTTGTCCCGCTCCGTCGCAACCGGGGCTTCGTGGTCGGGGCCGCGGCGGCCGTTGTCGCTCTGGTCATCGCGGCGGCTTCTCTGATCGCCCCGGAGCCGAGTCCCATCAGTGTGGATGAGTTGAGTGGCCGGTTTGGGGCTCGGGTGTCACTCGACCCGGCGTTCGGTCCGGCCAAGGTGGTCGTCCCCGCGTTCGAGGAGATCAGCCGATGAGAAGACTCGTCGGAATCGTGCTCGTGTTGGTCCTGGTCCCTTCGACCGTGGCCTTCGCCACCGATCTCGAGGAGCTGCTGGAGAGGAGCCAGAACGCCTCTTACGTAGCCGACCTGGCGATCAGCTGCTCGACCCCGGACGGGGTGCGGGATGCGGTGATTCGCTTTTCCCAGCACGGTGGCCAGATCCGCGTCGGGTCCACCGTGGACGAGGACATCGAGGTCACGACGGGTTCCGGCGGATGGGCTCTCACACGTCGAGGAGGCGTTGTCAGCTCCGCTGCGGTGGACTCGACCGAAGAAGAGCCTGAGCCTCTGTACCTGGTCGAGGACCTGGGTCCGGTCGAGTTGTTGGGACGGGGCGCCATGGCCTACCGACTGGTGCGTGAAGAGGTGCTTCGCGCCGAGCTGATCTTCGATGACGAGTCGGGTGCTCTCATGGCGGCGACAACCTTCTCCGAGGATGGGACGACCTACTGCCAGCGGCAGTTCGTTTCGATCAACACCAGTCCGCCTCGGCTCGAGTTGGCCGATCCGGTGCCACAGACCGAAGTGCTTCTTTCGACGCCCGACGTGGAAACGGAGCTACCCGAGACGGTTTTCGGGTTCGAGCGTCTCGATCTCTACGAAGACGAGGAAGGGTTCCGATTCTCCTACTACTCGGACGGCTTCTTCTCCTTCGCCGTCTTCGAGACCCCGGGACCGGTTGAGCTTCCGGAGGGTGTCACCGTCCAAGTTGGGGAGTCGATCTACCGAAGGGCCTTCACCGTCGGCCAGGCCACCTATGCCTGGGAAACCCGCACCGGAGGGATGGCGTTGATTGGCGACCTCCCCCCCGACATGCACGAGGCGGTGCTCACAGCTCTTCCCGGACCGGACGCATCGGGCTGGCTCACCCGCCTGTGGCGCCGCCTCTTCGGCTAGGCGGAGCTGCGAACCTCAGGTGGTTGGTGCCCTCTCCGGCACTTCCCTGGTCTTGCGATGTGTCAGGACCAGCCGTCCAGGAGGACCCGGGCTGCCCACTCGGTGGGGTCGCGGAGCTCGGACGCCGAGGGCATGCGTGACGGGTCAGCCCACAGAGTCTCCAAGGCGTTCTCGCCGTATCTCTGCTCGACCTCGGTGTTGAAGGCCTCGCCCAGCTGGGTTGCTTCAACGGGGACCGGCCCGACCCCGATCGTCGGTTGGGAGGCGAGGTCCCGACGGGCCTCGTCCCGGGCGGCGGTGATGGCATCGAAGTTGGGGACCAGGTCGGTCACTGCCCGCCGAGCCAGAAGGCGGGCGCAGCCGGTCAGGGCTCCCAAGAAGGCTTCCAGTTCGGCTCGGGGAGCCTCAGCTTCCGCTCCGCCGATGAGCCCTTCCAAGCCGCCGGCTTCCTCGATGGCACGCTCGATGGCCGAAGGGTCGGTCCCCCCGATCATGAGACCGCTCAACTTGGTCGGGTCGATCTGGGCCGCCTCGGCGTATTCGCCCAGCAGGTGGGTGAGGTGATCCTGGATCCAGGGGATTTGAGAAACGGCCCGGAACGCGGTCTCGTTGGCCACGATCCACAGCCGGATCTCTCGTTCATCAACGCCGTCGATGCCGAGACCCTCGATGTTGGGAACGATGATCGCCATCGGCCCATCTCGATCCGGAGGAAGCCCGGCGTCGAACCCGGCAACGGCCCAAGTCGAAAGGGACCCAGCCAGGGAACCGACCTGGAGCCCGATCACGACTGGGGCGAGTTGGGCCATCAGCCTCGCCGCCTCTCCCCCCATGGACTCCGCGAACGGCTCTACGAGGGACCCATATGACTCGAGATTCTTCTCAGCCCAGGTTCTCGAGTCCAACGGGAGCACGTCCCAGGCGGGATTGGTCCGGAACGGAGCGACCTTCTCGAGGTGGTACTCGGCGAGTCGGGCCAGCTCCCGGAATTCCTCGGCAGCCCACGGCTCGACCGGCTCCCGGTCACCCGCAATGTGGCGGGCCACCTCCGCGGCCAGCTTCCAGTTGACCGGACCGGGCTGGTTGAACAGTTCGAACAGTCTCGAGAAGAGGTCGTCGCTCATGGTTGGAGCAGTCCCATCTCGACCTCGAGGGTTCGCTCCGAGTCGCCCCTGAGGATCTGAACCTCCACCACTTCACCGGCCCGGAACCTTCTCAGCACGGACAACAGCTCGTCAATGGTGGTCACGGGACGATCGCCTAGCCGGAAGATGACGTCGTTGACCTGGCCACCCGCCCCCTCGTATGCCGAACCTCCGACGAGATCGGTCACTCCCACACCAACCGGGTATTCGGCACCGTTGCTAGATGCCCACACCGTGTTGCCGCGGATCCCGAGAAAGGCGTGGGAGACCTCACCGTGAAGGATCAGGTCGTTCACGACTCCGACGGCGATATCGACGGGAACAGCGAATCCCAGGCCTTCGGCGCCGACGTCGGAGACGGCGATGGCCGTGGTGATACCGATCAGATCACCGCGGGCATTGACCAGGGCGCCACCACTCGAGCCGGGGGCAATCGGTGCGTCGGTCTGAACCAAGCCGTAGAGGGGGTTGCCCGTCTCCGTCACCAAGGTCCTGTTGAGAGCGCTGACTATTCCTGACGTGACCGTGGGCCCTCCTTGAAGCCCGAGGGGATTGCCTACTGCGACGGCAGGCTCTCCTATGGCCAGCGCATCCGAGGTCCCGACGCCGATGGGTGTCAGGTCGGGGCGCTCCACGAGCAAGACGGCGAGGTCGGTCTGCGGGTCCGCTCCCACCAACTCGGCCGGGAAACGGGCACCGTCGGCGAAGATCACGAAGATCTCCCCGGCTCCCTCCACGACATGGTTGTTGGTGATGATGTATCCGTCGGCTCCGTAGACGACTCCGCTTCCGCTCCCCGCAGAGAGGAAGGACGAGACCTCGACGGCCACCGTCGACGGGATGACCCGTGCAGCAACCTGTGTGGCGGTGACCGTGTCGCCGAATGTCGGCGGAGCACCGGTCGGGGGCGGGGCTTCGACAATCGGGGGCGGGGGAATCGTCGGCGGAGTTGGCTCGGTGAACACGCCGGTCACTCCGAGGATGGCGAAGGTCACACCCGTGCCCAGGAGCACTCCGCCCAGGATGCCGAGCAGTATCACCCACGGGTCGGCCCGCCGCGGTCGCTCAGCCGGAGCGCCGAGTTCGTCGCTCACGCGGATCAGAGCCTCGGGATCTGTCATAGGCTGTGAAGTCTATGGACGGCCTTGGGCAATCTGTGAGGGTGTCGGTGGGAAAGGACCCGATTGACACGTCCTCGCTGCTCGAGGAGGTGTCCCGCCCCGACTCCGGAGCCACCGTCCTCTTCCTCGGGACGGTTCGCGACCACTCCGAAGGCAAGACGGGCGTAACCCATCTCGACTACGAGGTATTCGAGGAAAAGGTCGAGTCAGAGATCTCGGAGATCGTGGGCGAGGCCGCCGCCAACTGGCCGGTGCTCTCCGTGGCGGTGGAGCATCGGTCCGGGGAGGTGCTCCTGGGTGAGGCTTCCGTCGCCGTAGCGGTGTCGTCGGGGCATCGGGCCGATGCTTTCGAAGCTGCGAGGTTTGTCATCGACGAACTCAAGCACCGGGCTCCAATATGGAAGAAAGAGTTCTGGCCCGGGGGCGCCGAGTGGAGCCAGGGAAGTTGACGGAATCCGGCTCTGCGACGCCAGCACGCCCTTCCCCCTTCTAGGCTCCGCGTTCGTGCAGGACGGCAATGACAACTGAGGCTGCTTCCGCCGGGTCGACACCAACCGAGGCGGTGACTCCGGTCATCTCGGTGAGGAATCTGGAAGTGGTCTACAACGACGTCATCCTCGTGCTTCGGGGGATCTCACTCGATGTCAAGCCTGGGTCGATCGTCGCCCTTCTCGGCGCCAATGGTGCTGGAAAGACCACGACACTGCGGACCATCAGCGGTCTTCTCGATGTCCACGAAGGAAAGGTCACCAAAGGCAGCGTCGAGCTCAACGGAGAGAGGATCGACAATGCCAACGCCGCCGACATCGTCGAGATGGGTGTGGTCCAGGTGCTGGAGGGCCGCCGGATCTTTGCCGAGTTGACGGTGGAGGAAAATCTCAAGACAGGCAGTTACACGGTTGCGGACCGCCATCGAGTCGCCGAAGCCCATGACCGGGTCATGGAGCTGTTCCCCCTGCTCAAGCCGCGGCTGCGCTCGACGGCGGGATATCTCAGCGGTGGGGAACAGCAGATGCTCGCAATCGGCCGGGCACTCATGTCAGATCCGAAGGTCTTGCTTCTCGACGAGCCCTCGCTCGGGCTCGCCCCCCTCCTGGTCCAGCAGATCCGAGACATAATCGTTGACATCAACAAGCAGGGAACGGCGGTGCTGCTTGTCGAACAGAACGCAGCGATGGCATTGAGCATTGCCGACCACGGCTATGTGGTGGAGACCGGCAAGGTCGTCATGGACGGGACGTCAGAGCGGCTCCTCGGTGACGATGACGTAAGGGAGTTCTATCTCGGCCTTCACGCCGGCGAGGGAGGGGAGCGCAAGTCGTTCAAGGACGTCAAGCACTACAAGAGGAAGAAGCGGTGGCTGTCGTGAGCGATCGCATCCTCGAGTTCGCCGCTGTTGACCTCTCCTTCGCCGGTATCAACGCCATCGACGGGGTCTCATTCCATGTCAACGACGGAGAGCTGTTCTCGATAATCGGCCCGAACGGTGCCGGAAAGACTTCCATATTCAACTGCCTCAACGGCGTCTACCGGCCTCAGCGCGGAGAGATCAGGTTCAAGGGAGAGAACATCGTCGGGGTGAAGCCCTACAAGATCGCAGAGATGGGAATCGCCCGGACCTTCCAGAACATCGAACTGTTCGGGAACATGACCGTCCTCGACAATCTCATGCTGGGCCGCCATCACCTCTTCTCATCTTCGTGGCTGGCAGCTTCCGTCTGGCTCGGCAAGGCGAGGCGGGAGGAGATCGACAACCGTCGCAAGGTCGAGGAGATCATCGACTTCCTGGAGATCGAGCAGTATCGGAGGTTCCCGGTCGCCCTACTTCCCTACGGTGTCCAGAAGCGGGTCGAGCTCGGGCGGGCCCTCGCCATGGAGCCCTCGTTGCTTCTTCTCGACGAGCCCGTTGCGGGTATGAACCTCGAAGAGACCGAGGACATGGCACGGTTCATACTCGACATCCGGGAGGAGCTCGGCATCTCGATGATCCTGGTTGACCACGACATGCGCCTGGTGATGGACATCGCCGAGCGGGTGATGGTCCTCGACTTCGGGGTCAACATCGCCACCGGCACTCCCGCCGAGATCCAGGCAGATGCCAACGTAATTCGCGCCTACTTGGGAGAGGAGCTGACCATATGAGGAGATCAACATGACTTTCACCAAGGAAAGACCGTCGACCCCGGCGGTCCCGCTTTCCATAGGATCGCTTCCCGCCCGAGTTCGAGAGATTGCCGCCGAGACACCCGATCTCGTCGCCCTTCGCGAGAAGGAGCTCGGTATCTGGCAGGAGACTACGTATGCCGGCTACTGGGAGATGATCCAGGTCGTCGGCGCGGCCCTCATGGAGTTGGGCGTGGGGCCGGGGGACAAGGTGGCGATCCACTCCGAGAATCGCCGGGCATGGGTGTTCTCCGAACTGGCGGCCCACGCCATGGGAGCCATCTCGGTCGGCGTCTACCCGACCAATCCGGCCGCCGAGGTCGAGTACCTGCTCAATCACTCGGAAACCGTCGTCCTGATCGCCGAGGACCAGGAGCAGGTCGACAAGGCGCTGCTGGTCAAGGACCGACTCACCCATCTCCGGCACATCATCTACATCGAGCCCCGGGGAATCGTCTCCTACGACGATCCGATGCTTCTGTCCTGGGAAGACTTCGTCGAGACGGGCCGCAGGCGCCTCGCTTCGAATCCCGACGAGGTGGGCCGCCTGGTCGACGGACTCGATCCCGAGAGCATGGCCTGCCTCGTCTACACGTCCGGAACGACCGGCCCCCCGAAAGGGGCGATGATCTCCCACCGGAACCTGGTCTGGGTTATGAATCACGTCGTCGGGTCGTTCGTGGGGCGCCAGCCAAAGCGGAAGGAAGTCCTGTCCTACCTGCCGCTCTGCCACATCGCCGAGAAGCTGTTCACCGAGATGTACGCCCTGGAGACGGCGGCCACGGTCAACTTCGCCGAGTCGATAGAGACCGTGACATCCGATCTCAGAGAGGTCCAGCCCACCACGTTCCTCGGGGTCCCCCGGATCTGGGAGAAGATGCAGGCCGGCGTCGTCATCCGGATGATGGACGCCAGTTGGCTCAAGCGTGCCCTGTTCAAGGCGGGGGTCGCAGTCGGGATGCGAAATGCCGACAGAATCCTTGAGAAGGGCAAGAGGAGCTTCACGGGAAACGTCCTCCACGGCATCTTCTACGTGCTCGTCTACCGGTCGCTTCTCGACAAGCTGGGGATGCGGCACTGCCTGGGACCGGTGTCAGGGGCGGCTCCGATAGCGCCCGAGGTCCTCAAGTTCTTCATGGCGATAGGACTGGACATGCGCGAGGGCTACGGCCAGACCGAGGGGACCGGCTACGCAACGGTGAACCAGGAGGGGAACATCAAGCTGGGCACCGTCGGTCCGGCGAACGTCGGCGCCGAGGTCAAGTTGGCCGATGACGGCGAGATCCTGGTCCGACACCCTGGCGTGTTCATGGGCTACTTCAAGAACGAAGAAGCGACCCTGGCGACGATCTCCCCGGACGGGTGGCTCCACACCGGAGACGTCGGGGAGTGGGACGGCGAGCACATGAAGATCGTCGACCGCAAGAAGGACATCATCATCACGGCCGGCGGGAAGAACATCTCGCCGTCGGAGATCGAGAACAAGCTGAAGGTCTCGCCCTTCATCAAGGAGGCCATCGTCCTCGGCGATCGCCGCAAGTTTGTCTCGGCTCTCATCGGCATCGAGTACGACACGGTGTCCAACTGGGCTCTCCGCAAAGGGATCACGTTCACCACTTATCGAGACCTGTCCGAGAAACGGGAGGTACGAGACCTGGTCCAGGGGATCGTGACGGAGGTGAACAGCGAGTTTGCCAACGTCGAGCAGGTCAAGCAGTTCCGTCTAATCCCCAAGGAGCTCGACCACGAGGACGGCGAGCTGACCGCGACCCAGAAGGTGAAGCGGTCGGCCATCGCCGAGATGTTCGGTGACATGATCGAAGAGATCTACGGGGCTGTGTGAACTTGAGCTTGAACCCGGTGCTGGCGCAAGTCACACAGCTCTCCCCGATCGAAGAGGTCGTCCAACTCACAGTGCAGGGTCTAGGCCTCGGGGCGATCTACGCCCTGATCGCC
>JABAOE010003042.1_pt5 | contig 65932 bp, 63 predicted proteins | sample 7062141 | NCBI WGS metagenome assembly JABAOE01 (sample SAMN14538627, study PRJNA623070) | marine sediment metagenome | biome: marine biome [ENVO:00000428]; feature: marine pelagic biome [ENVO:01000023]; material: deep marine sediment [ENVO:00002113] | place: India: Gulf of Khambhat ... | reverse complement strand
GCCTCGCGATCAAGTTCCCGGAAATCCCGAAGTGGCGGGCCGCCATTATTGTTGACGAGGATATCGGGCTTGGGACATGCGGCCAATACTTTGGCCTGACCCTGCGCCGTACTGATGTCTGCCACGACCGGTGTCACGGATACGCCGGTCGCTTTGCCGATTTCCTCGGCTGTTGCCTCTAGAACGGCTTTGTCCCGGCCATTCAGGACCAATGAAACGCCTGCTTCGGCCAGTGCCATTGCGCAGCCCTTGCCTAGGCCGCGACTGGACGCACAGACGATGCCCTTGCGCCCCTTGATACCCAAGTCCATTACATCATCTCCTTCATTTGCGCCCAAAAGAGACAGCAACGGCACCTACCCACACTGGGCCGCGCAACTGCTGTCGAGAAAAGTACGATACGAATAGCCTTCGTCAAACTGACGAACCGCCGAAGAAAAATGTGTTGATCCATTTCTGAGCGCGTTGTTCCGCTTCGGCGATGGCTTCGGCACTCATCCGTCGGGCGATGAGATCTCGCTGGAATGTCGCTTTCGGATCGAAGTTAAGAGCGGATGCAAGATTAAACCATTTGTGCGCTTCGATATCGTCACGCGGTATACCCTCGCCATCCCGATAGAGCAACCCTAGACTGTACATCGCATAGACGTAGCCGTTTTCGGCGGAGCGGCGAAACCAATAAGCAGCGCGCTTCTTGTCTGCTTCACCAAGGTCACCATCACGGTAGAGGACGCCCAGCCCGTTTTGTGCACGAGCATGCCCTTTCTCGGCGGCCTGCTGCCACCACTGCATCGCTTCGATGTAGTCGCGCGACACAAACGCTTCGTAGCCGCGTTCAAATTCGTCATCACCGGCACCTGCCCACACCCGCAAGGCAAGGGCAGCAATGAAGCTTGCAACGACTAATCTCTTAAACGCTCTCATGTTGAAACGATACCAGACTCGGCCCTAACTGTGACAACATCGGCTTGCCAAGTGCTAGGTACCGAAGAAAAACAACATGTCGCGGCGGCCGCTATGGAATGCCGAGCAGCTTGTGGGTCTGCAGACTCAGCCTCCATAGTGGATGTTGTCTGCAATAATCGATCGTGAGCTTGGTATTGCGTTCGGCCTCCGGCCCATCCATGGGTTGCAGAAAAAAATGGTCAAACCCGAGATGTTCGAAGCGACTCGGCACGACGCCGGCCTGTGGAAACACCAGTTTCAATTCATTGCCACTAGTGAGCACCAGTTCTGCTTGCGCCTTCGGGCTAACACAGATCCAGTCGAGCCCTCGCGGGGCTACCATGGTTCCGTTTGTTTCGACAGCAACCTCGAATTTATGTGCATGAAACGCGTCGACCAGCGCCTCGTCGAGTTGTAATAGTGGCTCACCGCCAGTGCATACCACCAGCTTGTGGCCGTCACTGTCCGCCGGCCAATGCCGGGAAACGGCTTTTGCCAATTCTTGCGGCGTGGCGAACTTGCCACCCCCGCGACCATCGGTTCCAATGAAATCGGTGTCACAAAACCTGCATACCGCTTGCGCCCGGTCTTCTTCCCGTCCACTCCACAGGTTGCAACCGGCAAAGCGACAGAACACCGCCGCACGCCCGGTCTGGGCACCCTCCCCCTGCAAAGTGTAATAGATCTCTTTTAGGCTGTAAGTCATACGGGCAGCGCGGGCACGTGTTCTCCCCACGAGAGGACAACCCCGCACCCCCGCGTTTGATACAGGTCGATTCGGTCAAGTTGCGGCAATTTCGGCTCGCTTTCGCTACGAACCCAGCGTGCCAAACTGAGCACATCATTGTCTTGGCTATCAATTATTTCGTTGAGTGGGTGATGATCAAGACGGGTGAAGATGGGCGCGAACAACTCCTTGACATCACCGTAGTCGACTGTCCAGCCCATCAGTTCATCTAGAGGCGCATGCACGTGCAAGCGTAATAGAAAGGTATGGCCATGCAAGCGCCGACGCCGATCTCCGTTCGGTGCGTACCTTAAGCGCACCGCACTGTCGATGGAAAAATCTTTCCAGATACGATAGTGCTGTCCGTCAAAATGCGCACCGCTGCTGGCCGTTTCATAAACCGTAACCCAGGATAACTCCGGCAACTGCGGTTTGAGCCGATGCCATATCCAGCTTGACACTAATTCGCTGGTCGGATTCTCCAAACCGGGAAGATCGTTCAAACAAACGTGATCGAGTTGTTCATGCAAGGGCGCCCACAATGTATCGATGCGGTCGTAATCAATGCCGATCTCGCGCTCGACCAGATCCATGTCAGCGTGCAGAATCACCTCGAATCCGTGACCATGCATGCGACCGCACTTGTGACCTGGGCGCACATTGGGCAGCCGGTGCGCCGACTCGAAAGTATAGCGCCGCCAGATGTGCGCGTGCTCGCGCTGGTCGAGATCGACGCCTTCGTGCAAGGTGCTTTGCACCCCGACGTTATCGATGCCAGGCACACCGAGGCGTGAGCTAATCCAGCGTGCGATGTTTTCATCGGTCGGCTGCGGAATCTCCCGATTTAAGTCACTGTAGTCAAGCGGCGCAACAACTTCGGCAAGCCGCGCACGCAACTCCTCGACCTCCGCGCCGGGAAAGCTCGCCCATCCCGCTGGCAATGCGCACCGCACATCCGCAAGGTATCCGTGACCGTGCAGTCGGGCCGAGCGATAACCTTCGGGCAGCAATCCGACTTTACATGCCGCTTCGAAACTGGCGGCTGCCGTAAACAATACTCTCTCGTCACGCATCACGATTGGCTTCACCGCTCCAGGTGCCATTCAAAGAACTTCTTTTGCCGATGACCACGATCAAGAAGCGATCAGGGCATCCACGGCACCATCTCGGCGACGCCGCCGGGCGCGAACGGTACCTCAATTAACCACGTACCACCAGCCTTGTGGGCCCGTTTGACCGCCTCACCAACCTCGGTCGCCCGCACCCGCGTGCTGTTTACACCGAAAGCCTCTCCCAATTTGACGAAATCCGGGTTGGCAAGTTCAGAGCNNTCAGAGCCTATGTGACGGCTGCCAAACATACGGTCCTGATACTTGCGAATGGCGCCAAAAGCATGGTCGTTGAACACCAGTGCGATCAAATCGAGATTAAGCGCACGCGCGGTTGCAAGCTCCTGGGCTGTAAACATGAAACCACCGTCCCCGGAAATCGAAACAACCGGCTGGGTAGGGCATGCTAGCTTGGCACCAATCGCCGCCGGCAACGAATAGCCAAGGGTACCGTAGGTTCCCGGATGAATCAGCGTGCGCGGCAAATACGTCTCAAGGCACAAAGGCATCCAATAGCCCACCAAAGTCAAATCATCAACGAAGATTGTCTCGTCAGGCATGGCAGCGCGCAAACTCTCTATCAGTGGTAGCACCGGCACCGCCTGTTCCACCAACTTCGCCCGCTTTTTCTCACGAAAACTATCGACATCGAACCAGCATTCCTGCACCTGGTCCTTGCCCAGCGCATCAACCAAAGCCTCCAGCACCATGGCCGCGTCACCGACAATACCGACCTCAATAGCACGGCGCTGCCCGACAATCAGCGGGTCGATGTCAATCTGCACGATCCGGTCCGGAAAACGCGCGCCCAAATTTACATCCGATACAACGTCAATTCGTGACCCGACCACCAGCGCAAGATCGGCTTGCTCAAGCAAGTCATCATACAAATTGAACCGGCCCCAACCATCGCCGAGCGCCAGTCGATGTCGATCAGATATTGCGCCACGCCCGAACATGCTGGTGACCACTGGCGCACCCAGCAATTCCGCGACCCGCGCCAACGCTGGTGCAGCGGCAGGGCTGTCGGCGCCGCCGCCCGCATAAATGAATGGTCTTTGGGCCGAACGCAACGCAGCGGCCGCCCGAGCAATGGCGTTGGGATTGCCGACCGGGCGCTCGTCCTGCCCATGATCCTGGATCGTCACGGCCCCCTCAGCGGTCTGCACATCGAGCGGCATTTCAAGGTAGGCCGGGCGCGGGCGCTGACAACGCATAATGCGCATTGCTTCGCGCACCACAATGGGAACATCCGCCGGTGCCGATAAGCGAGCGGTGTAGCCGCATACCGATCCAGCGACATTAAGCGAATCGCGCAACTCGTGGAAATGCGCGCCCTCCCTTCCCAATTGCGCGAGCGCGTTCTGTCCACCGACCACCAGCATCGGTGCCGACTCAGAAAAGGCCATGCCCATGCCGGTGAGCGCGTTGGTCAGGCCGGGTCCTGGTACTACAAAACATGCCGCCACCTTCCCCGAAGCGCGTGAGTAACCGGCAGCCATCAAGGTAGCGCCTTGTTCATGACGAACCGTTACCGCCGTCAGCGCCTTGTCCCCATATATGCCATCGTACAGCGGGCTATTGTGCGTACCGACGATACCGAAAACGTGTTCCACGCCTTCGGCCTTTAAGGCTGCAGCAACGGCCCGGCCACCCGTCATGCGAGTCATCTCTCCCCCATCTGCCGTGTCTAACTACTAAAAGCCTAGTTTAACCAGCCCAACAGGCCAGCGCAGGCGCTTTGCGCTAGCATGCATGACTTCGACGAGTAGAACACGGGGAATTTGACATGGACATGCAACTGAACGACCGCCGCGCACTGGTTACCGGCTCGACCTCTGGTATCGGCTATGCCATTGCTCGAGCGCTGGCTGCCGAAGGTGCGCATGTGACGATCTCCGGGCGTACCCAATCTCGCGTCGACGTCGCCCTCGCGAAACTCCGAAACGAGGTTCCCAATGCCAAAGCTGATGGGGTTGCCGCTGACTGTGCCAGCGTTGCTGGCGCTGAGACCGTTTTCGCTCGAGTGCCCGACACCGACATTCTGATCAATAACCTGGGAATATATGAACGCAAACCTTTTTTCGACATACCTGACGAGGACTGGAGCCGCATGTTCGAAGTCAACGTGATGAGTGGTGTACGTTTCAGCCGCTTCTACACGCCGAAAATGGTCTACCGTAAGTGGGGGCGAGTGATATTCGTGTCAAGCGAGTCTGGCTTGAATATCCCCCCTGAAATGATTCACTACGGCTTTAGCAAGACGGCCCAATTAAGCATCTCGCGCGGGCTGGCAATGGCGTTGAGTGGCACCGGGGTCACTGTAAACGCACTGTTGCCGGGTCCAACTCGCACTGACACAACCGAGCGTCAACGCAAAGAACGCGCGGCGGCAGCTGGCATTTCGGTACCACAACTAGAAAAAGAATTTTTCGAAAAATTCCGTCCCAGTTCCATCATCAAACGCTTCGCCGACGGCGATGAAGTGGCACCCTTAGCCGTTTACTTGGCCAGCCCGCTTTCGGCGGTCACGACTGGCGCTACATTGCGGGTCGAGGGCGGCATCGTCAACCAAATTACCTGACACGTACTCGGGCGGAGTTGCGTCCGGACAGAGGCGCTGAGATCCAAATAGTCGCGTTGGTTTTCCCCGTATGTGAGCCCGTTTATGGTACTACTGCCAACCGCAAGCACATCAACGCTTCGGTCACAAGCACGCCATAGGTCAGCACCGTTCCCCAAAACCGACCAAAGCTGAATTGCGGCGTGAACGACAAGGCGTAGCCATGCAACAGCCTTCCAGCCAACAATACCAAACCAAGGCTGTGAAGGGTATAAGGCGATACGCCACTGAATTCCAGCACAGCGAGCATGATTAGGGCCAGTGGCACATACTCAGCAAAATTGGCGTGACCTCGAACCACTCGCAACATCCCGGGATCACCACCATCTCCGAGATAGATGCCAGCGCGTCTGCGGTCGACTACCCGGTAGCTCAGTACAAGGAACCACAGTGCGAGCGATCCAGCGTATAACGCCGTCGCAGTCAATGTTACCGGTTGCATCCAACACCCCCTCAGCGTGTATCGTCTATAACCGAGAAGTTAACGATCCGAACCAATACCTAGCGAAGCGGGCGCTTAACAGCACGGGCCGGTTCTACCCCCCAAACTGCCCGCCTGTTTTTGGCATCTTCCCGTTTGACAGCCTTATATGTGCGCCAGCAACCCGATTCGATACGCTCCCCTATCATCGCCCGGTTGCCAGCTACATAAGTCCATGCAAGCCGTTTTGTCGAATGTCCGGTGTCAACCTCAACCAGTGTGCGGATATATTCGTTGCCGTCATTTTTCCAACCGCCAAAAATCTCGACTTCGTCGAGCGTTTCTAGCACCGCCCCCGTATCGGAAAAACGNNCACCGTGTACCACGTCGTTGTCATGGTGTTCAAATACATCGAGCATTGGATAGTCGGCGATAGTCGCATGTAACCGGCCGTACGCACGGCCGTCTAGCGTTGCTTCCGGCCCATGCCGCCGAATTGACTCATGCCGCGATTCGCCGCGCATCAAGGTACCATATACAAATACACCTTCGACATCAGGTTGAGCCGATTCATTGCGTGCTGCTTTTTTGAACTGCACTTGGGGCAAGCCGAATGATGCCATCCCGCGGGAGACAATTTGCGCATACTCTTCGGATGGGGGCACAAATCCTTCCTGCCTCTGCGCAGTGACCTGATATGTTGTCACCGGCAACGTTCGTCCACCACGCACGATCGCCATGTGTGTAATGCGCTGGTAACAGCCAACCGCGACACTTTCCTTAATGTCGAGCAGGTCCCAGCCGCTTTCACTGACTTCAAACAAGGCTCCGTGTACGACGTGACCCTTTCGCTCGCGGATGTTCAGTGCGCCGCCAGCGCGTATAACCGAGCGATAATTGAACACCAATTCGCAATCAGGCAGTAAAGCCGGGCCAATCGGTTTCATGCAGGTCGGGTCGGCGTCATAGCGCGCGCAAAACTCCGCCCAGTTATGTGAGTCGAGATTGGAACCATATGCAAAATAAACGGCCATTGTTAGCTCGTTGGCCGCAGGCGCAATCTCTCTACGATTGCTTGCAGCTGGCCGAATTGGGGATCCTGCAGCCTCGCAGCCCATGGTACGTGAGGCAACATCGTGCTAGCCAGCTGGGGATAACACGTGGACTTCGCGTTTGGCAATCAGATCCTTGACCCGTTTGGCATAGGCGGCCATGTGCGGTGCAGCCGCATGCGCTCTCAGCGCATCGGCATCTTCCCACTTTTCAATTACCAAGAAAGTGTCCGAGCCGAGCGGACTTTGAAACCCTCCGAAGTCAGCATCTACGACAGGGCCATATTCAATACATCCTTTTTCGGCACGAACTGCAGCGAGATTATCGCGTGCCGCTTCAAGTATCTTCTCGCGTTGGCCAGGCTTTGCGGTGATGACCGCAACAACATGAATCATGTTTGTCTCCGCATTCAAGCTTTATGTGCGCAAATAGTACCGAAATTGGGGGGGTCTGAAACCACTACAAGCGCTGAGAGCTCCGCCCGGCAGTCGAATCCCGGGCTCACCCACCGCCCACCTCCTAGAAACGCTTTCAGTACTCCCGCAGTGACACCAGGTCAACAGGCGCTGCAATGCCGTCCACATCCTCTGCGAGGCGCTTGTCAGGCTTGCCAGCAGCGAGATATCCCTGTGCCAGCGCGCACCGATATGCACCGAGACTGGTAAGCGCCGCCACCCTCGCAACCTTTGTGTGATTTTGCAGCTTCGCCGCACGATTTACAGGGTCGCCAATCACAGCATACTCCACCCGTTGCTCATCGCCTATCGGGCCACACACCACTGGACCCACCTCGATGCCGATCCCGACACGGATTTCGTCTAGCCCGGCTGCCTGCCGCTCCGCGCTCCAGTCAGTAATCGCTTTGAGTAGCGCACACGCACAACGTAACGCGTCGGCTGCGTACGTTCTTGAAGGTTGTATGGCACCAAAGGTGACCATTATTCCGTCGCCGAGAAAGGTGGTAATGCTACCGCCGTACGAATGAACTATTGGCACCACCAGATGTTGATACCGCCCGAGCAATGCAATCAGGTCACGCGGAGAAATCTGCGCTGCCAGCGCCGTGAAGCCACGCAAATCAATGAACATGACTGCCGCTTCGCCTTCAGCACCTTGGCCAATCTCAGGAACATCTTGGCCGCTTCGCAACGATTCGGCCACATTTGGCTCAATAAAACGCGACAAGTTTTCAGCTGCCGTATGTTCCGCTAAAGCGCTTGCCAACAACGCTTGAGAACGCGTCACAGCAATTGCCAACACCACTGTCACGACGATAATGGAAATGATCTTGTCAATCTCTGCGCCAATCAATATTGATGCTGAGGTCATGTATTCGATGTAGTCTCGCGTGACACGCTGCATGCCATCTGGTTCGGTGACAGCGAAAACGACCAGCGCCAACCATCCGATGGCAGCAGCCAATCCGGTGACAAGCAGATATCTTGGCGAAAAAGACAATGCCCGCAAGGCAATGAAGATAAATACATACAGGAGCGTGGGCGCTTTCAGATAGAAAGCCGCCGGTTGTCCGTACTGGACATGAAAACTCCAGATCGCAACCAGCAGAATGGTGATATCGGCAATGGCTGATACCACCAGCACCCATGGCGGCAACGTCATGCGGTAAGAAAAATGCAAGCGCAACAGGGTAAACAACGTGTAGCCAGCAAGAACCCATGGAATGGGTTCGAACGGAGCATCAGAGGAAAACGTCTTTGGCGCTGCAAAATACAGCACGGCAAAAAGAGCAACGATTCCCAGTTGCACCCAACCGACCAGTCTCTCCGCGCCTCGCTGCGACTCAGCAAACTGGGCCCGAGTGGGCTCGGGAAGCAACAGTCCTGGATCGGATGGATAGATGCTGGTCAGACGATAAAAACGGCCGGAAGCACTTTGATTTCGATTGGCCACGTCTGCGTACCCAGCTGTCACTACTAACTCTCCCGAGAGCAAGCTGCGGCTAGATTTCCTCGCCGTCGGCTCGATCAATGTCGCTCAGATTAGTGATCGACGCGCGCACGCTAGCCCGAGCTCAATACCACTATGAACCACATACGTGTCTCGCAATTATTTGGATGCAGCTGCCACGCCAACTGCCAGCCACGCGGTATCAACCTCAGACGCTTTACTGTTCTTCCCTGGAAGCCTCGGCCTCCAGTTGTGCATAGTCGATGGGCGATTGATGCAACAGTTGCCAACGACTTTTTTCTACACCCTTGACGATAGCTACCACCGCCTCATTGTAGGGAACCGCCATTCCCAGGGCATGTGCCTCACGCACCAGCGCGCCATTGATCGCGTCGATCTCAGTACGGCGCCCCTGCTCGACATGCTGCAGCATCGACGGCTTGTTGAAACGTAATTTTGAATGATGAAGGATCTTGCCGCGAGGGTCTCTCTCAGACAGCTTCCAGCCTTTTGCCTGAACGACTTTCAGCACCTCATCGATTATGTGGCTTTGTAACTGTCTGAGTTCGGGCGTTCGATACACCTCGCCACTGCGCAACCCGGTTACTGCAGCAATCGCGTTGACACCACAATTGAGCACAAACTTGCTGTAGATGTATGACATTGGATCATCAACCACTTCGGTCTTGATGCCCGCTTCATTGAGCATGTCGGCAACGCCAAGGATACGTGCGCTAATGGCGCCGTCCAGCTCACCGATGGTAGTCATGTCAGCATTGGTGTAAACGGACAGGCCAAGTTCCGGCTGAGCGCCGCTGTTCATCGTGACTCCGGCAACAACGCGCTCCCTGCCTAGCTGCTCGATTAATGCTTCCACATTGCCAATGCCATTTTGTAGCGTCATTGCAAAACCATCGGCTTTTAGTACCTCTTTCGCGATAAGCGCGGCATCACGTGTGGCGTTGGAATCAGTGAGCACAAACGCCAGATCGCCGCGGGCGAGATCGCGATGGCCCGTGTAAGCCGAAATCTTGATGAGATGGCGGCCGCGCGCGTCTTCGACCCTGAGCCCATCGCGATTGATAATCGCGACATGATCCTCGCGCACATCAATTAGCGAAACGTTATAGCCGGCAAGCTTGATCAAGCCACCATAGAAACCACCCATGGCGCCAGCACCGATAACATAGATAAGACTGTCTTTTTCCACGTGTTCCCCTGAGTTATGCCAATGAAGACAGCGGCGTTGCAAGGGCTACATGGTCCGTTGACGGGGCCACGCGCGCAGAACACGTTCTGGACGCTTGCCTGATGCTGACGCTTCGGCTCTCCTCGATTGTACAAGAGCGCTACCAGTCAGCTGTCGGGGGATGCACCTGGCCCCATATCCTTGCGTGCTTGAGTGCTCTAACGGGGCTCCTCAGACGGCTTCAGAATGCGCCTTCAATAACTCTATTGGCATTGAGCAAACGGTACTGCCAGGGCGTCATGGCGGGGTCAAGTTCGACCGCACGCACCTAAAGAGCGCCACACTTACATTATCGAAAATCAAATTATCTTTTTGGCACAAGTTTTTAATTTGTTGTAAGCAGCAAGTGTCATTACACGCTCGACGAGAGCGCAGAACGTGCTGGTTTCGCTTGATCCGACGGGGTCGTCCGCATCGACGTGGTGACGGACCGCGCGACGCTCACCAGCCCGCTCTGCCAGCATGTTTTATGCAATGACGATGCCACGAATACAGCTGTCGGTATTTTCACAAACAACGGCCCGGTTTCACAACCAGTGTTCTTAAAACTGGTTTCTTTTTCGTAACCCTAACAGCAGATGTCAGCCGCTTGACTGCGCTTTGCGCGCTGATCACGTCAGGCGGTCATATTCAGTCGGCCGACGCTGACTTTTCAAATGCGGCGCTCAATTCGTAAGGACTGATTTCGCACACATGCCGCTCCGTAGACATTGGCAAAACCCGTGGCAGCATCGACGCGGGTGGCTTTCATTCCCACAACACTGGCCAAAGCAACCCGACCCGGTCTCAAAAGAGAATAATTGAGCAGTTCGGTCAAAGCATAGCCCGGTTTAGCACCGACCAAAACTACATGTCGCACGGCCGACAGCACAACAAAACACGCTGTCGGTTAAGCACGGGGTTCGGTCGACTGGCACACGGTCACGGCCACTCACCATCCCTGGGAGCCGGCCGCGAATGCTACAGCACGCCGTTTGCATGCACAGCCCGCTGAGCGGCAAGCAAACCCGCCTTGCCCCCTCGCTCGTTTATACTGCTCGTTGTGATGCGACATAAAAGGTGTGGAATGCGTTGTTTTTCCCCGTCACTGGGTTTCTTAGTGGCGGGCGTTTGCGTTGGTACTGCCTGCGGCGACGGCACAGGAAAAACACGGTACTGGCAGCGAATTTCAGGATTGCGCCGAATGCCCTGTAATGGTTATCGTGCCTACTGGCCGATACAGCATGCTAATGCCGCCAATCGACCAAGGACGTCCTTATGACGAGGGCGAAAATCGCCTTGTCATCATTTCCAAGCGTTTTGCCGTAGCCAAATTCGAAGTAACTTTTAAAGAGTGGCGCGCCTGCGTTGCCGATGGTCAATGCGCTGTTGCCGAGGACGAAGGTTGGGGCCGTGGACAGCGCCCGGTTATCAACATCTCATGGAGCGACGCAGCGAGATACACGAAGTGGCTCGCCGAAAAGACCGNNCGGCTTTTGACCGAGGCGGAGTGGGAGTATTCGGCAAGAGCTGGCGCTGGCCGTGCCCGTTTCTTCGGCATAAAACCCGAAGAAGTCTGTAAGTATGCCAACGTCTATGATGAGACTGCCGAGAAGAAACTCCAGTTCGGCATGGACATGCTGCCATGCGACGATGGGTTCGATGTCACTGCGCCTGTTGGCTCTTTCAACCCAAATGCATTCGGCTTGCACGACATGCTTGGCAACGTGTGGGAGTGGACAGAAGATTGCCAAGCGGCCTTGTGGCGTAATGCGCCCACTGATCCAAGAGCAAGGCTTGATGGAAAATGCTCCGAACGCGCCTTTCGCGGCTCGTCATGGTTAAGCCACCCACCCCGTTACATGCGCGCGGCTGACCGTTACAGATTTCTCGGAGCGCGCTACAACGACCTGGGTTTTCGCGTTGCCCTCACCCTAGAATGACTGCCAGCCGCACACGCATTCGCGCCACTACCATTTGCCTGGTCTCGAGTTTGTTTGTCGCAGGCGTAACGTCCCATGCCGAAAAGTCGCCGCGACCAGGCGATGTGTTCAGAGACTGCGACAACTGTCCAGAAATGGTCGTCGTTCCCGCTGGTCAGTACGGCTTTGGCTCGCCGCCCAATGAGTTCGGCAGCCCGTATAACGAGGGGTACGTCCTCGATGTCCGCTTTGCCAAACCCTTTGCAATTGGCAAATACGAAGTGACCTTTGAAGAGTGGAATCAGTGCGTAAAGGCCAGCAAGTGTGTCGCAGCTGATGATGACAGCATGGGAGGCGGTCGCCGACCGGTCGTCAATGTCAACTGGGACAATGCTGCCGCGTTTTTACAGTGGTTGTCGGAAAGGACCGGAAAACCTTATCGGCTGCCTTCAGAGCAGGAATGGGAATACACCGCACAGGCCGGGGCGCCGCGCGAACGCTTTTTCGGAATCCCCCGTGAAGACACCTGTAGCTTCGGCAACGTCTACGACGTAACGGGATATCAAACCCATAATTTCGGTTGGTCGTGGCTACCCTGCGACGACAGTTTCCCTGTTACTGCGCCCGTTGGCTCATTTCAGCCCAATGCATTCGGCGTTCACGATATGCTTGGCAACGTTTGGGAGTGGGTGCACGATTGCCTGAACCCTAACTGGCGATTCAGTCGCGCTCCGATAGATGGTTCCGCGTTCGTCGACGGTGATTGCGACCAGCGCGCCTATCGAGGTGGTTCGTGGCTTGCTAACCAGCCCTACTATCTTCGAACCGGCGAACGCTACAAGTTCAGAGGTGCGCGCAATAACGACTTGGGCTTTCGCGTCGCCCGGTCGCTCGATTAGAGTTTGCCAACATACCAAGGCAACGCTAGCTGCCTGCCGCTGCTCTGATCACTTCGGGCAATACACCGGGCTGAACCCCGAAAACTATTAAAAGCGCCGTGTACGCGATCATCGTGATCATTAGGATTGCTATTAGGTTCAACAATACGCCGGCACGCGCCATTTGGGCGATACTGAGATGACCCGACGCGAACACAATCGCATTGGGCGGCGTTGCCACTGGTAACATGAACGCACAGCTGGCTGCTAAAGCCGCTGGCGCAACCAGCAACAAAGGATGTTCCCCAAGGGAAATTGCGAGAGCCGCAACGATTGGAAGAAACGCCGCTGTCGTGGCCGTGTTCGATGTTAGTTCCGTGAGAAAAATCAGGGTGGCAATCATTGTCATTACGATAAATATCGGCGGTAAGTCGCCGACCACACCAAGTTGAGTGCCAATCCAGTCCGCCAGCCCTGATCGCGAAATCGCTGCAGCCAGTGTCAGGCCACCGCCAAACAGTATCAGCACACCAAACGGTAAACGTTGCGCCCACTCCCAGTTCATCAGGAATTGACCTCGCTTGATATCAACCGGGATCAAAAAGGCAAGGATCGCGGCTGACATTGCGATGACGCTATCATTCAGGTTCATGCCGGGCGCTAGTTTATTCAACCAAGGCCGTAGCACCCAGGCCGTCGCAAGAAGAACAAACAAAATCGCAGTGCGCACTTCTCCCGAGCTCATTTGGCCCTGGCGGGCTGCACGCTGTTTGATCACTTCATGCGCACCACTTATGGTGCGGCCTTTCAAATCAAAGATGACGCGTGTGATAAGCCACCAGATGATAAACAGCATCAGAATCGAAAGCGGCAGCGCCATCGCCATCCACTGTGCGAAGCCAATTTCGATGCCATAGCTTTGCCGCATAAATCCGGCCAAAAAAGCATTCGGTGGTGTACCTACCAGCGTCGCCATACCGCCCGCAGTCGCTCCGTAAGCTACCGATAGCAGCAGTGCGCTGGGAAACCTGATCGGCCTGCCGCGTATGCTATTCGTATACGCTTGCTCGCCATTCTTGTATAGCGAGACGATTGACAACGCGATGGGCAGCATCATCAGGGTGGTTGCGGTATTCGAAACCCACATACTCAAAACCGCTGTAGCCAACATGAATCCACCCACCAGGTAGTCCATACGATCACCAACTGACTTGAGAACCATCAACGCGATGCGCTCATGCAGTCGCCACCGCTCCATGGCCAAAGCCACAACAAAACCTCCCATGAAAAGAAATATGACCGGATTGGCGTAGGGCGACGCGGTATCCTTGATTGGTGCGATACCCAGCAGCGGAAACAATGGCAACGGGATCAGTGCCGTCGCCGGCAACGGGATCGCCTCCGTCACCCAGAAAATCGCCATCAGCAATCCGACCGCCGCAACACGCCAGGCTTCGGTACTAAGATCTGCCGGCGGAGGCAGAAACAACATCAAAAAAAGTAGCGAGACACCGATCACCAGGCCGATCAGCCGACCGCGCCGCGCCGTTCCCAAATGTTCGGGAGGTTGTTGTGTTTGCCCAAATTCGTTACGACTGCTCTCAGTTGCCATGCTTGCTTATTCTGATTCTTCCCGTCAAACAACCCTGCTTCTGCCGATTTACCTCGTTGCTTTCCAACAGTTTGCAGATCAACGCCGAGCTTTTTGAGTGACCGTTCACAATGTAAGCGCCGTGTATGTTCGCGCAGTCTCCCCGATTGGTGTTGACGACGACAACTTGCTTGAGCATAAGCAACTCTACATTTTTCAAAGCCATCGCCTGTTTGAAAATGTCTGCACGCGTCAAATCGTCATCTGCCCGAGAAATCACTTCCGCTATCGCATAAGCGATCACGTGCCCTTAAATTACAAAGATCTATATTACGGCACAAAAATCACTCGGCATTTTTGTCATTTTGCGCTCGACAAATTAAACGCCAGCTGATCGCTCGCGTCAATGCAATGCCCGGCCACAGCCATTCAGCCTGGCCCAATTGAACGTGATGCTGACCATCGTCTCGAACTCTTCGTTGCTCATTGAGTCGATGCATCGCTCGTCTTCCAATTCCACTGTCTATTGATGCATGTCCGTGTCGGACTTGTAAACCGTATTTCGCGATTGCTCGTTTCTGATGAACTTGAATTTCTCAAAGTGATAACGATCAGAGCCGTATTTGGCAACAAAGACAATGCCGCCTGCCACGCCGACTTCCCCGTACCAACCGGGTTCATTTCCTGTCGCCCTGAAGTCTGCACCCCTGAGCTTGGCGTCCTCCCAAATGGGCTTGCGTCGCTTGTTGTTGCAGTCAAGCCTCGGGTGATCAGGCCGCTCCAGCAGCGTTTTCTATCTCTTGCTCCAATAGATGATCGCTGCTTCCCTGTACTTTGCACCCGACGCAGCTTCCAATTGCGGCAGACTACCTGATCACACGGCCCCATTTCCAAGTCACCGCAATTCCTCGAACACCGCCAATATCGGATAGACAAGCACGATCAGCATTCCGGCCCAGATGCTTGGAAACGGCGAGCAGAAGGCCGACGATCGTAGTCCACCGAGTACCATACCAGGCCCGGCCCCAATCGAGCTCGAGCCGAAAATACGGATCGGGGTGAATTTGCGAACGATTGGTGAAACGAAAATCAAAGCGCAGTACTCGTCGTAAGTTATCTACGATAACGGCACGGCGCGTGTCCCGCGAATATGGCGAAATAACTATTCATGGGATACGTAGATCAAGGATTCTAAATTAAAAGTCAACTCCAACGCCCTGGCCTTGAAAAGCGCTAACACTTCGTCACTTGCTGCTGGTGTACGCGACAGAAGCCACAGATAAGACGTGCTGTTACCCGACACAAACGCATACTGGTAATCTTGTTCGTCGAGCCCAAACACTACATAAGACGCATAAAACGGCCCAAAGAATGAAACTTTCAGGTGGCCAACATCCTCAGGGCCCACGAAATACGCTTTTCCCTCGATCTCTGACCATTCATTTACATCAGACCTTAAGCCCCTGTTGACTACGCGAATTCCGCCATCATCGCGGAGCGTGTATTCTGCAGTGACGTTCACTAGTCCGCGCTCGAAGCGGTGATCTAGGCGCGCGATTTCGTACCATTTGCCAAGGTAGCGCTCCAACTCAAAACCCTTGACAGGCACCACGTCCTTCGGAACACCCGTGCAGGCAGAGACCGCTGAGATCAAAACCAGCGTGCACAGAAAATACAATGCTTCCGTGTGGCCCTGTCGGAGAGACAATAGCTTATACATCGATCGTCAAATGAGCGGATAACTTGCGAGCCGGCCTCAACGAACAATCAACAGGCTCACGTATGGGACGATGACAAAGACAATGAATACGATCTTGAAAAAACCCGTCAACGAATAAATGATGGTGTTATACGTCTCTCGGGTCATCGGAAACCACCTGGTCTGGACGTTGTAAGCAAAATCTGCTGCCAGCAGCATGAAAAGAACCGAGACAAGATAAACACCGGCGGTAATGATCGTGCACCACATGAAAAAATCAGTAAGTACCTCGATACTCATTTCGCTCTCCTTTTTTTAGACACGCTCACGCCAAAATCGCTGGTAAAGAAGCATCTTAAGAAAGTGCCCCCTTACCGTTTAAGCGCTGGCTCTGACAGGTTGCACGGTCGCGCTCAGAGACCTGAGCAACTGGCCTTGCATTAAAATAACCATCAGGCAAAATGCGCTAGGGCAGTAAGTGCTCCTGCACAAGTTTCAAACGCTGAAGATGTACATCAAAAGCCCTGTCCATGAAAGGATGGGCAAAGTCGGCACCATCGTATGTTCGTGCGCCCAGCTGGCCGGCTTTTTCACGAAACTCTCGCGTATCCTTGGGCCCCAGAACCTGGTCGCGCTTACCGGTTACTACCAGCAGCTTTGGCGCGATGTCCGCGGATAGCTGCTCTACCGGATCAATTCGGACAGGGCACCCGTAGTCTGAGAGTTTGCTTGGTGCCGAATCTATCACCGCAGCGTCAAAATCAGCGCCCCGTCCAATCACATTTATGACTACCATGCCCCCAAGAGACACGCCATAGAGCATTTTTCTCTGATACCTCGCGTTGAGGTCGAAAACAATTTCAACATAGTCCTCGATGATTGCATTGATGCGCCGTTTGCCTTCCGACAAGCCATAGCCTCGATAATCAAAGATGTAGGCATCGTAGCCAGCTCGCGCGTAGGCTGATAGCTCACCAATCATCTGATCGGCGATCATGGCATTGCCTAACACCATCAAAACATAGCCTTTCGGATCAACGGGATTATGATTTTCATTGTGCGCTCTATATTTGTAACCACGTAGTGTCTTTTCGTCGCCCGTTACAAAGCTGACCACTTCGACATTGACACGCCGAGTGGCACGACCCGGATCTGGCCTCGGCGTCATCCTGCTCCATAGCCAGAAGACCAACGGCTCCTTGATCGCGCCACAAATCGTCGTTTCCCTGTATCGCTTATCGTTTTCGGTACTCATGACATCAAGCGGCAAGAAAAGCAATACCCAGATTCCCCAAGCCAACACGCACCGGNNGCACCGGTTCATGCCTGTTTTCACCCCACGTTAGGCAAGATGCTTTGAGGATGTCGAATACCGTCCCGACTTATCTTCAGCGGCAAACGGCGAGCACCCACAGTTTGAGCACCCTCGGTTTCTCAAGCCTGAAATGTTACTGGTTGAAGTGGCTTTCAGTGCACAAACAAAGACAAACTGCCTTCTCGCGAATAATAGCCATAGACATCAATTAACCGCCGTGCCCGACGCTCCGCCTCGGTGTTGATCTCGGCAAAGAGAATGCTCTTTTCCCCTCGGCACGGCAGAGTCCCGTTCCCGATCAGACGACCTCGAACAAGCCAGCGGCCCCCATGCCGCCACCGATGCACATGGTCACGACCACGTTCTTCGCTCCACGACGCTTGCCTTCGATCAACGCGTGACCGACGAGACGGCTGCCGCTGACACCGTAGGGATGGCCAAGCGCAATGGCCCCGCCGCTCACGTTGAGCCGATCGTTCGGAATTCCGAGCTTGTCGCGACAATAAATCACTTGTACGGCGAACGCTTCGTTGAGTTCCCACAGGTCGATGTCTTCAACTTTCATTCCGGCGCGATTGAGCAGCTTCGGCACGGCATAGACCGGCCCGATCCCCATTTCGTCCGGCTCGAGCCCAGCAACCGCGAAACCGCGGAAGACGCCCATCGGAGTCAAACCCTTGCTGGCTGCCGTCTTGTCACTCATCACAACCTGCGCAGATGCACCGTCAGAAAACTGACTGGCGTTACCGGCAGCAATGACGCCACCTTCAATGGCCGGTTTGATTTGCGACACTGCTTCGTAATTCGTCCCCGGGCGAATGCCCTCGTCTGCTGATGTCGTAACTTCCTTAATACTCTCTTGCGCAGTTTCCTTGTCGACGATCGTCATCTTGGTGGTAATCGGCACGATCTCGTCGTCAAACCTGCCCTCGGCGCGCGCTTTCTCCGCCTTGTTCTGGCTGTCAACGCCATAGCGATCCTGTACCTCGCGCGAAATATTGTAACGTCTGGCGACATTCTCAGCGGTCGTCAGCATCGGCCAGTAGATTTCCGGTTTGTGTCGATGCAGCCACTCGTCCTCGAGAAGGTACTTGTTGATTTGGTTTTGCACGCAGGAGATCGACTCCACGCCACCGGCAACGTAGATGCCTTCCTCGCCAGCCATGATTCGCTGCGAAGCCAGCGAGACAGTTTGCAGACCAGATGAGCAGAATCGATTGACAGTAACGCCGGATACGGTAACAGGCATACCGGCACGAATCGCAATCTGCCGTGCGATGTTGCTGCCGGTAGCACCCTCGGGATTGGCACAACCCATAATCACGTCTTCGACCTCGCCCGGTTCGAGTCCGGCCCGACGCACTGCTGATTTGACTGCGTGCGCTCCGAGTTTCGCACCATGCGTCATGTTCATAGCTCCCCGCCAACTCGTGCACAGCGGTGTGCGTGCAGTAGATACGATTACAGCGTCAGCCATCGTTTATCCTCCCAACAGGTTTATTGATTGAATCTGCCGCCTTCAGCCGCAAGACGCTCAAGCAATGGTGCAGCTCTCCAGTGTACGCCCAACGGGCTATCAGCATAACGTCTGATGCCGGCTAACACCTTATCGAGACCGATGAGTTCGGCATAGAACATGGGGCCCCCGCGATAACGCGGGAATCCATATCCAAACGCATAAATGACGTCAATGTCGGAAGCGCGCTGCGCTATTTCTTCGTCGAGAATTTGCGCACCTTCGTTAATCAGCGAATAGAGCAGCCGCTCTACAATCTCTTCATCGCTAATGTTTCTACGCTCAATGCCTTTTTCGCGCGAAGCATCCATGATCAATGCTTCGATCTCGGGGTCAGGAATAGCAATACGGCTGCCCTTTTCATAGCGATAGTAACCGGCACCGGTCTTTTGACCGAAACGGCTTTTCTCGCAAATCGTATCGGCGATCTTGACGTAGCGCTCGTCGACGGGACGGGTCGCAGCCTGGCGTTTGCGAATCGCCCAGCCGATGTCGAGCCCGGCCAGATCGCTCATGCGAAACGGCCCCATGGCAAAACCAAATTTCTCGATTGCACCATCAACCTGCTGCGGTAAAGCACCCTCTTCGAGGAGGTAGCCAGCCTCTTTCAAATAGGTGTGGATCATGCGGTTGCCGACAAAACCGTCACAAACACCGACGCAGACCGGCACCTTGCCGATGGTCTTGCCGAGTTTCATGCTGGTGGCGAGCACTTGTTTCGATGTTTTTGCGCCGCGCACCACTTCCAGCAGTCGCATGACGTTTGCTGGGCTGAAAAAGTGCAAACCGAGGACCGACTCAGGACGCGATGTCGTCGCAGCGATTTCGTTGATATCGAGCGTTGACGTGTTGCTGGCAAGGATAGCGCCCTCCTTGGCGATCGAATCGATCTTTTTGAAGACCTCCTTTTTGACATTCATTTCCTCGAAAATGGCCTCGATAATAATGTCGGCCTTCGAAATCGCCTTGAAGTTTATCGATGGTTTGATTAGCGCCAGGCGCCGGTCCATCTGCTCCTGTGAAAGCCGGCCTTTGGCAACGGTTGCGGCATAGTTGTTGCGGATAATCGCCAGACCGCGATCGAGCGCTTCCCGCGAAACCTCAACGATGGTGACCGGGATGCCGGCATTGGCAAAATTCATGGTTATGCCGCCACCCATCGTGCCGGCGCCGATGACGGCCGCCTTGCCAATTTCAAGCAGTTGCGTATCGGGCGACACATCGGCGATCTTTGCCGCTTGACGTTCGGCAAAAAACAAGTGTCGCAGCGCCCTAGACTCGTTTGACTTTACCAGCTTGCTAAACTCAGCGCGTTCGACACCAAGAGCTTTGTCAAAAGGTAGTGTGAGCGCTGCGTTGACACATTCGACAATGGCGAGCGGTGCCGGATAACCACGCCAATCCTTTGCAACACGCCGGCGTGCTGACTCGATAAATTGGCCCGCATCTTGTTCAACGGACGGCTTTAACTGACTGGCGCGACGCACGCCCTTACCTTCGCGAATGGCGCGTTTGGTCCAGGTAAGCGCGGCCTGCAGTAGATTGCCCTTGGTAATCTCGTCGACTATGCCCAACTCCAGTGCCTTGTCGGCTCTTATCGAGTTGCCGTTTATCATGAAATCAAGCGCGCGCTCCGCTCCGACGATGCGCGGCAGCCGCTGCGTGCCGCCAGCACCCGGCAGGATACCAAGCTTGACTTCGGGTAAAGAGACCAGCGTGTCGGGTGCCCCAATTCGATAGTGACAGGCAAGCGCCAACTCTAGGCCACCACCCATGGTTGGCCCGGAGAGCGCGGCAAAGATCGGTTTGGTGACCGTATCCATGTAAGCAAGTAAGTCCGGCAAAGTGGCCAGCCCCGGCTCACGAGGTTTACCAAATTCCGTAATGTCGGCACCACCAGAAAAGTTGCGGCCGCCGCCGATCAACAGAAAACCGCTCACGTGTTGATCGTGCTCGCCTTCCTTGATGGCATCGAGGATTCCCTGAATGACACCTTTGTTGACCGATAGCGCGTTCACCGGTGGATTGTTCAGTGTGATGACACCGACAGGGCCCTGTACTTCGTAACTGACAAAGTCAGACATACCGTCTCCTCCGCTCGAATGAGCGGTTATAAGGCAGCGACGCGTGCACCACTGCCGCAATTAATCAAGTTTCCCGTCAACCCGGTTGAGTCAAATCAAGAACGCGTAGATCGGCTGGCATCCCGCGGACTTCCTCAGCCAGGCTAGTCACTTGTTCAGGCATCGTCGAAGCCGGCCTGTGCAAACGAAAACACGTGCACTCACGCAAGCAACGCGCGGCGGCGCTTCAAGATAATCTACTCCCCCTCATGACATACGCCGCTGGATATCACAGCAACGCTGCACTTTTCTTGATGTTTGAGCCTGCCCTCTGGCGCGCACGAGGACCGTCGTCGGCATGTGGCATCCGCGGCAAGGCAAGGAGCTTTTGCCCGGTTCGCCTTTGCACAACGCTCCCCAGGAGACAGATGCCCTGAGGATTGATGACCGGTCCCGATTATAAACTGAGTCGCGCCTGCTTCGCCCGGAACCACGAGACAGTCAGTCGTCACAAGGACGCTGCTAAAATCTTGAAAACAGGACTATTCAGGAGGAACGCTCTCATGGTCGGTCAAATGATGGATATCCCCTTGCTCATTTCGTCGCTACTGGTACACGCTGACCGGCATCATGGCGACGCCGAAATCGTAACTCGTATGGTCGAGGGCCCAATCCACCGCTACACGTATCGTGATGCGCACCGGCGTAGCCGTCAACTTGCCGGCGCACTCGAAAAGCTGGGAGTGAAACCGGGAGACCGAATCGGCACGCTAGCGTGGAACACGCATCGTCATTTTGAAACTTACTTCGCAGTTGCCGGAATGGGTGCGGTCTGCCACACGATCAACCCGCGCCTGTTTCCGGAACAGATTGTTTACATCTCCAATCACGCCGAGGACCGCTACCTGTTCCTCGACTTGACTTTCGTGCCGCTGGTAGAAAAGCTGCTGGCACAGCTCAAGACGATCAAAGGGTACGTGATCATGACGGACAAAGATCACATGCCTCTGTCGATTCCCAATGCGGTCTGTTATGAAGAACTACTATCCGAGCACTCGGATAAATACAACTGGCCGGAATTCGACGAGCGCACCGCGTCGTCTCTATGTTACACGTCAGGCACCACTGGCAATCCAAAAGGCGTCCTGTACCAGCACCGAACCACAATCCTGCACGCTTACGCTGAATGTATGCCAGACGCGCTTGGTCTGTCGTCCTCCGATACCGTACTACCAGTGGTACCGATGTTTCACGTCAATGCCTGGGGACTGCCATATGCCGGCGCAATGACCGGCGCAAAACTTGTCTTTCCGGGCGCGGCGATGGACGGTGCCAGTCTATTCGAACTGGTGGAACAGGAGAATGTGACCGCCTCGGCCGGCGTGCCGACGATCTGGATGGGTTTACTGGCGCATCTTAAACAAAAGAACGCGAAATTTTCGACGCTGGAAAAGGTTGTGATTGGCGGCTCTGCTTGTCCACCCGCGATGATTAAGTCCTTCCAGGAAGATTATGGTGTGCAGGTGCTTCATGCGTGGGGCATGACCGAGATGAGTCCGCTCGGAACCGTGTGTACGTTCAAGGCCAAGCATCAGGCACTCGACAACAAACAAAAACTAGCTTTGCAAAACAAGCAGGGGCGTGTGCTGTTCGGCGTCGATATGAAAATCGTTGGTGCTGACGGCGAGGAACTACCATGGGACGGCGAGGCGTTCGGCGACCTGCTGGTGCGCGGGCCGTGGATATTAAGCGGTTACTACCACGGTGAGGAAGGCAATACGCTACGCCGCGATGAAGCTGGTAGAGACTGGTTTCCCACCGGAGACGTTGCCACTATCGACGCCGACGGCTATATGCAGATAACCGATCGCTCCAAGGATGTCATCAAATCCGGGGGTGAATGGATCAGTTCAATCGATCTGGAAAATACCGCTGTTGCCCACCCCGCTGTTGCCGAAGCGGCGGTTATAGCAGTGGCACATCCAAAATGGGACGAGAGGCCGCTGCTCATCGTTGTGAAAAAAGACGGGCAGACCGTCACGCGCGACGAGTTGCTGAAGTTCTATGAAGGCAAAGTGGCCAAGTGGTGGATCCCCGATGACGTCGTATTCGTGAAAGAACTGCCGCACACGGCAACCGGAAAATTATTAAAAACGAAGTTACGCGAGGACTTTGGCGATCACGAGCTTCCTGCGGCCTAAACCGCAGATTCTTGAAAAAGACTTTTTCCGCAGCGCTCGAAAAAAGCGTCGTATTCATCTTTCGCAGCAAACGAACCGAGAAACTTTTCCGTATCGACATCGCGCCATCGTCCTCGAGGTGAGACCGCTGGTGTCACGACTTGATGAGAAAAGAACCCGGCGTGGACTGCGGCTCGTTTGAACGAAACGATCGCCTCGTTCTTTATCCGATTTGTTACTGTGGATGAGTCGATCCACTGGCTCTGGGCTGGCACTTTTTTCTAATATTACTGCGCGCCTGATACGTGCTCAGCAGTAACGGATTTTACACATCTCTACTGAGGCAGCATCCCCTTAAATACCTGCAGTCAACACATCAATAGCCCTTCAAACGGTCCACAATGCCAAGTGGCGGCTCTCCCTGCTCCATGCGTCTCACATTCTCAATAACTTGCGCTTGCGCTTCTGCCGCGATGGTGACGCCGGCAATATGCGGCGTAACAATGACATCCGGATGCAGCCAGAATGGATGTGACGGGGGTAAAGGTTCTTCGTTGAATACATCGAGCATCGCGCCAGCGATATGTCTAGAGTCCAGTGCGGCGAGCAGATCTTGCTCAACGAGGTGTCCGCCACGACCAATATTGACTACGTAGCTGCCACGTGGCATGACGGCGAAGGCACGTGCATTGAGGATGCCTGCAGTTGCTGCGGTCAATGGCAGAACATTGACGACAACCTGCGAGATCGAAAGAAAATCGCCGAGCTGGTCATCCCCCACGAAGCTTTCGACACCCCCGATGGTGGTGCCGGAACGACTCCAGCCGCACACCCGATAACCGAGTATGACCATATGCTTTGCAATCAGACCGCCAATCACACCGGTTCCCATGATGCCAACCGTCCACTCGTTCGCCGATAAAGGCGCAAGTGGGTTCCATACGGCTTTGCTCTGCAGGTCCCGATATTGGCGCATCCGCCGGTGAAAATGCAGCACTGCATGAATCGCATATTCGGCCATTTGTGGAGCCAGACCAGCATCTAGCAACCGTACCACCGGAACTTGCGGCACCGTCGCATCAGCAAGCAATGCATCGACTCCGGCCCCAAGAGCCAACACGGCTCGAAGGCCCGGGAACTTTGTCATCAGGCCCGGCGGCGGATCCCAGACCAGCGCATAACGAACAGATTCTATATTCCCAACATCCGGCCAGATGTGGAACGGCATCTCCGGAAAAGCCGCATTGAAAGCCCTCTTCCAAGGCTCCGGATCGTCGGCTTTACTGTAGAACAAAACGCTCATCAGCAGTTACATTAAACAGCAATCACGCACCCTGATTGCGGTGTCGGGGCTCGCTCTCTATACTCGCCTATCGATTGAAAGAGTGGCTTCGCCATAACATTCGATGACGCATGCATGTGTTAGCCCGCACTGAAATTCGCGGCTCTCGTTTTGTTGCCGTTTACTCTTCAGCCCTCCGCGTTCCAATGGCTGCCATGTCTCTTCTGTCAAACTGGGAGTGACACATTCCAACCGGACTTCAAATCACGATGTAACAACTTCGAGATTATCAATTAGGCGCGTCGACCCGAGCGTCGCTGCGCCGAGTATCACGAGGTCGGAATCATCAGGAGATGGTCGTTTAAGGCCATGCTGAGACCGGACAACCACATAGTCGACATTCCAGCCATGCCGCGACAGAAGCGCGCCCGCTGCATATTCCATGGCGATAAACTTTCGATCACCGTCATTGATCGCATCGCGGATCTGCAGAATCGCCTGCCGCAACCTCGGTGCCTCTTTTCTTTCTTCCCCCGAAAGATAACGATTGCGTGATGACAACGCGAGGCCATCATCCGCTCGGACCGTCTCCGCCGGAATTATACGGATCGGCAATGAGAATTGATCGACCATGTGGCGAATGATGGCGAGCTGCTGGTAATCCTTCTTGCCGAACACGGCTGATTGCGGCTGCACAATATTGAATAATTTAGTGACGACCGTGCAAACGGCGCGAAAATGACCAGGCCGAAAACGACCTTCGAGCTTTTTGGCCACCTTAGGAGGATCGATATAAAAAGCCTGCGGCTCAGCATATACCTGCTCTTCGTTGGGATGGAACACGATGGTGTTACCTGCCGCTTCAAGTTTTGCGCAATCCTCGTCAAACGTTCGCGGATAGCGTTCGAAATCTTCACCCTGCCCAAATTGGAGCCGATTGACGAAAATCGTTGTTAGCGAAACCGGCGCAGTGTTTACTGCGATTTTGACCAGACTGAGGTGACCATCATGAATGTTACCCATGGTGGGCACGCAGCACACATCGCGCTCTTCTGCCAGACGTGCTCGAAGATCGTTTACCGTTTCGATAATTTCCATTGATCAGTCGCCCAGTGCGCGATCCCCCGCGTCACTGCATTTCTTAAAACCGTTTCTTCTCTCCCAGTTGATGCGCGTGCTGCTTCATCTAAAAGCTTGTGGGTGTACATCGGCCGGTAAATTTAATTGTGTTTGCTCCAATGCCTTGACTACGCCCAACCCGGCATCCTCAGAAACTATGCTCCGGGCCCGGAAAGGTGCCCGCCTTGACCTCCTTGATATAGTTTCCGATAGCGGTTGGAATCGAATCGGCACCCTGCATGAAATTCTTGACGAACCGCGGCTTGCGTCCCTGGTAAATATCGAGCATGTCGTACAAGTTCAGTATTTGCCCACTGCAATGTGGACCGGCACCGATACCTATAACCGGGATGTTGAGCGACTCGGTCACCTGTTTTCCAACATCAGCCGGCACCAACTCCAACACCATCAGACTTGCACCGGCCTCTTGCAGCGCCTTGCCTGCACTGACCAACTCCTTTGCTGCGTCGTCCGTTTTGCCTTGCACCTTGAAACCACCAAGTGCATGAACGGATTGCGGCGTCAGCCCGATGTGGCCACATACCGGGATGCCGCGGCTAACCAGAAATTTCACGGTCTCAGCCATGATTTCACCACCCTCAAGTTTGACCATATGCGCACCTGCGCTCATCAGCCGCGCGGCGTTTTCAAATGCCTGTTGCGGGCTTTGCTGATAACTACCAAATGGCAAATCCCCGAGAACAAGAGCACGTTGCGTCGCCCGCGCAACACAGCGCGTGTGATAAATCATGTCGTTCATTGTAACCGGCAGTGTCGAATCATGTCCTTGTACGACCATGCCAAGCGAGTCGCCGATGAGAAATATGTCGATACCGGCAGCATCAAGTAATCCTGCAAAGCTGGCATCGGTGCAGGTCAGCATCGTGATCGCATCATGCTCCTGGCACATCTTTTGTAAGGTGCCTGTCGTAACCCTTGCCATACAAATTCCCTAAAAACTGACCAAGCTCATGGCCGATTCTCGCTTCCGGCCCCTATTTTTAACCCAACCGCGTATTGATATGCGGCCGACGCCGATTTCCCTATTCACCCTTGCTGAAAAATGCGCGAGGGCCTTGCATCTCGGCGATTCGCCGCAACAATAAATCAAAATCCGCCTTACCATCAACAAAGTTTAGTCGATCGCTATTAACGATCAACAGCGGTGCCGCATCGAACTGGTAGAAAAACCGCTGATACTCCTCCGCAAGCCTGCTCACGTAACGCTCATCGATCTTGCGCTCGTAGGCAACATCGCGACGTCTTACCCGCTCCATAAGTTGCCGCTGTGATGCCTGCAGGTAGATCACCAAATCGGGCACTGGCGCCTGCGGCGCCAGCTGGCCGTAGATTTGATGATAAAGATGCAATTCGTCATCAGCGAGGTTTAAACGAGCGAACAAGGCATCTTTGTCGAACAAGAAATCGGAAACGGTAATGTCAGTGAACAAATCAATCTGCTTCAGGTCGCGCAGTTGTTGAATTCGCTGGAACAAAAAAAATAATTGCGCGGCAAGCGCATGGCGCTTTGGCTCCTCGTAAAAACGCGGCAAGAACGGATTATCTTCCGGAGCTTCAAGCAGTAATTCGGCGCCCAGATGGTGCCCCAGGCGTTGAGCAAGACTGGTCTTACCAGCACCAATCGGACCTTCGACAACAATGTAACGGTACCGAGTTGAAAGTTGCAACTCTGTCATCTCACTTTCAGACACGGTCGCTTCGACGCGCGTCGCCAAATCTGCCGATACGCGTCACGCCGTCGGTGGATACCTTGAGAAGCAACTGTGCCGCTGTTCCGACACCTGCGATTGCCACCTCCGGCGCAATCTCCACCAGCGGAACAAGCACAAAGGCGCGCTCGGCAATCCGCGGGTGTGGTAGCGTTAGTTTTTCTGATTGCATCTGGTAATCACTGTAAAGCAGCAGGTCGAGGTCCAAAGTGCGCGGCGCATTAGGCCACCTACGCTTGCGTCCGAAAAGCTGTTCTATCATTAACAGTTGTTCGAGTAACGGCTCCGGTGGCACCCGCGTCTGGATTTCTGCCACCGCGTTGACAAAGTCCGGTTGCGCCAAATAGCCAACCGGCGTCGTCCGATACAAAGATGAGCATGCAACGAGCCGCGTAACAGGTAGAGCGCTCAGCGCCTCGATGGCCCGCCGAACACTCGCCTCGGGATCATCTAGGTTGGCTCCGATTCCGACAAACGCTTGATGCATACCGGCTGTTCGGATCATGCATTCTCCGGTGCAACCTCGTCACCAGGCTGCGATTTCTGTTTTTTACGTCGGCGTCGACGACGGCGCCCGCCCGTGCCAGCCAGCAGCATCTTTCTACGCTCCTCCTCGCCAGCATGCTGGAACCGTTGCCACCATTGGCCAATCTCTGCATCCAACTCACCACTTTCACAGCGCAACAACAGAAAATCATAGGCAGCGCGAAAACGTGGATTACCGAGCAGCACATACGGCCGGCGCCCGGAACGATTGAGTAAGCGTGCCTGCAGTACCCATATTTCCCGCATGTCCGAGCTAAACCGCCGCGGGATAGCGAGGTTTGCCGACTGATCGTCAATTACCCGATCGCTCGCATCGAACAGCGCGACCATGCTGTTTTTCCCGGCAGCCTCGCCGCCACGCCAGACTGACAAGACCTCGTGCCATAGCAATGCAGCGAACAGAAAACCAGGAGACACCGGCTTGCCATCGCGAACGCGCTCGTCGGTACGTTGCAAAGCAAGCATGACAAACCGCTGTCCCAGTGGCTGCTCGAGAATTACGTCCAGCATCGGCAATAGACCATGGTGCAAACCGTACGCTCTAAGTTGCCTAACGCCGTGAACCGAACCACCCGAAAGCAACAGCTTGAGCATTTCCTCGAAAAGTCTGGACGGCGGAACACTCTCAAGAAGATAAGCCAACTTCGGAATTGGCGCTCGCGTTCCACGTTCTATTTCCAGGCCAAGCTTGCCCGCCAGGCGGACAGCCCTGAGCATTCGCACCGGATCTTCACGATAGCGTGCCTCGGGAGAACCGATCATGCGCAGCCTGCGCGCTTTGAGATCAGCCAGCCCGCCACAGTGGTCGACAATCTCCTCAGTCGATGGATCATAAAACAGGGCATTGACCGTGAAATCACGACGCACCGCATCTTCTTCTCGCGTGCCGAATACGTTGTCGCGGAGTATGCGGCCATGCTCATCAATTGCTCCCCGCTCGCCGTCAACGCCTGCGTGTTTGCCGCGGAAAGTCGACACCTCGACCACTTCGCGGCCGCAAAGCACATGAACCAGTTGAAAGCGTCGGCCAATGATGCGTGATCTTCGGAACAAGGCGCGCACACGCTCGGGCGTTGCGCTCGTCGCCACGTCAAAGTCCTTGGGTTCGAGGCCTAAAAACAGGTCACGCACTGCGCCGCCGACGACATAGGCGTCGAAGCCTCCTGCCCGCAGCGTCGATGTTACGCGCCGCGCGCAGGCGCTGATGGAATGACGCGATACGCCATGCCGAGAGCGCGGAACCACTCGTGGTGCAGCTGGCCCTGAGGACCCATTAACAAGTCGCAGCAACAGCTTTCGGATCATTGACCGAGCTAACTCATGACAGTCATGTGTAAAAACCGACCGCTCGATGAAAAGGGGCGAATTATAACTGTGCTCCACTGTCAAACCGTGCGGGAACAAACACCAGCTCTTGCCCAACGGTNNAGCTCTTGCCCAACGGTTCGCACCTCGACCGGAAACCCGTAAAGCCGATGCAGATTCTCTTCTGTCATCATCTCTTCACGGCTGCCCTTGACATAGCTTCCGTCACCGAATAACAACAACAGATGATCGCAATACCGATTGGCCAAAACCAGGTCGTGTAACACCATCAAACAAGCAATACGTCGACTTTGCACTTCTCTCCAGATCCAATCGAGAAAAGCAACCTGGTGCGGAAGATCAAGTTGCTGTAGCGGTTCGTCCAATAAATAGCAGCCGGGTTGCTGTGCAAACAATGCCGCGAGGCGCGCACGCTGACGTTCGCCCCCGGACAACGAGCGATAGGCGCGATCGGCAAGCGCTGCCAAGTCCATCGCGCTCAATGCATTTTCCACCACCTCGCAGTCGCCCGATCGCGGACCAAATACTCCTTGCTGATGCGGATATCGGCCGAGTGTTGCATAATCTCGCGTACTGCCCCAATAGTCACGGGTTTCCTCCTGCAAAAGTACACCTACATGGCGAGCCACTTCGCGACGCGAAACCTTGCCAATTGATTCGCCTTGCAGAAACACCCGCCCGGCATCGCCTTTTCGCAAACCCGCGAGCACATGCAACAGCGTCGATTTGCCCGCGCCGTTTCGCCCAAGTATTGCCCAGCACTCCCCTCGATTGACAATGAGATCAAGGCCGCTGACAAGCGAGCGTCCGCCAACACGCAGGTCGACGGCTTCAGCGCGCAGCATCGACCTGCCTTCCCAACAATAAAAGTAACACCGGTACGCCGACGAGCGCCGTTAGTACCCCGACCGGCAGCTGCACCGGTGCCCAAACACTGCGCGCGGCCGTATCGGCAACGATGACTAGGCTACCGCCAGCCAGGGCTGACAGCGGCACCAATTGCCGATGATCATGAACGCCACACAAGCGGATCAGATGCGGCACGACCAAGCCAACAAATCCAATGGTTCCAGCAGTCAGCACGGCTGCCGCCGTGCCGGCCGCAGCACCAAGGTAAAGAATGTATTCAAGGCGGCGCGTGGCGACGCCCAGACTAGCGGCCTTGAGCCGCCCAAGCGATAGCGCATTGATCGCCGACCCCAACACCACTGACAACACGACCAAAAAGCACAATAGCAGCGCGGCACCGAAGGGTGGCTCGGCGTACGTCAAATCGCCCATCAGCCAGAACAGCATGCCTTTTACGGCAACCGAAGGCGCCAAGACTAAAACCAGACTGATCAGTGCGTTCAAGCCAGCAGCGACCATGACACCGGTCAGCAGCAAGCGGTAAGGATTCCAGTCGGCCACACGATAAGACAGCAACGCGACCAGCATCGCCACCGAAGCCGCGCCCCCAAATCCCATTAGATAGCCGGCATCCATGGTCAGGCCGAGCAGCATTGCCGCGAGCACGCCGGTGGCAGCACCGCTGGAGACGCCAAATATATACGGATCAGCGAGCGGATTTCGCAGCAATGTTTGAAGAAAACATCCGGCTACGGACAGCAGCGCTCCTGTTACGAACGCCGCGAAAACCCTTGGCGCACGTAATTGCCAGACAATGTCCGACGCCACACCTTCGCGCATCATCATCGCCGACAGCAGTTCATCGGTACCCAGCGCAACACTGCCGGTTACAAGTCCGGCAGTAGCCGACAACAAGGTCAGCAAAAGAAACAGTACGAACTTGCGCGTGGAAGCCAACTCGGTTCGGTTGCGAAGACTATGCGCGAACACTCAGCGCAGACTGATGAATTCCCAACCCTCTCTCAGTGCGTGTTCCTTCAGCGTTTCATCCGGATCCACCGCGATTGGGTGACTGACGAACTCAAGCAATGGTAGGTCATTTAGCGAATCGCTGTAGAACCAGGTTTCGGCAAATATCTCCCACTTCAGATCATGCTCCTTGAGCCACTCCCTGAGCCGCTGAACTTTGCCTTCGCGAAATGCCGGTGTCCCATCGACACGGCCAGTGAACTCGCCGTCAACCTCCTCGGGTTCAGTGGCGATAAGATTCTCGACACCAAATTCACGCGCGATGGGCCAAGTAACGAAGCTATTCGTCGCAGTCACAATAACGCGCGCATCGTCAGTATGGCTATCGACAAGGTCGCGCGCTTTTTGCGAGATCATTGGCAGAATTTTCTCTTCCATGAATTCGGCATGCCACTCATCGAGTTGCTTGCGCGGATGGCGCGACAAGGGCTTGAGCTGGAAATCGAGAAATTCATGGATGTCCAGCGTCCCGGCCTTATATGCCTCGTAGAATTCCTGATTGCGCGCTTCGTAAACCTCGCGGTCGAGCACCTCTTTTTCAATCAGGAACTGTGCCCATTCGAAATCGCTGTCGCCCGACAGCAGGGTATTGTCCAGATCAAACAATGCGAGCTTCAACAATGCATCTCCACAGGTGCGCTGCGGCGGGCTTTTCATCGTCTCAAACGAAAGCCCCGTTCTTAAGCCAAGACGCCAGAACGGTTAGACCGCCTGTGCTTGTCGTGCGCGCGCCAGTATAGCCGAATTGTTATGACTGCAAGAGCGTTCACGGCAACAAACTTCAAGTAGAAAAAACCCCGAGTGACGGCATAAAGACTTGTCGCGCTTAGTGCTCTGGCGGCTGGTCAGTTAGCAGCTTTCGAACCAGCGGGATCGTGACAGCACGCTTGCTTTCCAGCGAATAGCGATCGAGCGCTTCGAGGAGGCGCAGCAGGGCCGGAAGGTCGCGAGGCTGGCGATTGAGCACATAGTCCATGACCTCGCGGCTGAGGCGGAAGCCACGTGCTCTTGCGTGTTCGGTCATAGCTGCCATCTTTTCGTCATCCGAAAGGCTCTGGACATGGTAAACGAGGCCCCAACCAAGACGGGTGATAAGGTCTTTTCTCAAGCCAAGATAAGCCGGAGGAACAGCACCTGCCGCAACGAGAACACCGCCACCGTCTCGCTGGGCATTGTACAAATTGAACAACCGCTGCTGTCCCTGCTCATCCAAGTGATCGACGTCATCGGCGAGCACCACTTCGCAGGGTGTTGCGTCTTCCGTGGCCGCCGGCCCTATGAACATTACCACCGCAACGCTACGGCTTTCGAACTCGGCACGCATTGCCCTGAGCAGGTGTGTCTTGCCACAGCCCGGTAAACCCCAAAGGTAAACAAAACGCTCGGCGCGGTCACCGGTCGCAAGCGCGGTCAGCACTGACAGAAGTTCTGCGTTGCGCCCCTTCACGAAGTTCTGCAACGTCGGGGACGGGACGGGTGCCAGAGACAATATCATCTGCCGCATCACCGACCGCTCTTTGCGCTGGCGCAAGCTTGCGTGCGGGGCAATTTGCTCATGATGTTCATGTTCAGCGAGTAAAAAAATGTGGAACGGGGGCGATTGTTATTCATTTTTTTTGTAGAATTCGCGGGCGCTCAACGACATCCACTGGCACGGCGTCCTCGCACCAGGTCCGGACGTCTAATTTATCTGCAAGCGGGCATCGACTCAACTTGAAATCCGTCAAAGACAGCAAACCGCTCTCATATCGCGATGCCGGGGTCGATATCGATGCCGGCGAGCAGTTTGTCAAAAACATCAAGCCGCTGGCTAGTAGTACGTCAAGAGACGGTGTGGTCGCCGGCGTCGGCGGTTTCGGCGCATTGTTCGAAATCCCGAAGCGTTACCGGCACCCGGTGCTGGTGACCGGGACCGACGGTGTCGGCACAAAGCTTAAACTTGCCTCACAGATCAAAAAACACGACACGATCGGTATTGACCTGGTGGCAATGAGCGTCAACGACATTCTGGTCCAGGGGGCCGAGCCACTGTTCTTTCTCGATTATTTCTCGTGTGGCAAGCTCGATGTCCAGGTTGCAACGGATGTGGTGCGCGGCATTGCGCGTGGCTGTCAACTTGCCAATTGTGCGCTTATCGGTGGGGAAACCGCCGAGATGCCGGGCATGTATGCTGCGAGCGATTACGATCTGGCCGGCTTTGCGGTCGGCGCTGTGGAGAGAACAGCCATTATCGATGGCAGATCGATTTGCCCGGGTGATGTCGTCCTGGGTCTGGCCAGTAGCGGACCGCACTCCAACGGCTACTCACTGATCCGGCACATCATTGAACAAACCGGCTCGGACCTGTCATCCGCGTTAGGTGATCGAACGTTAGGTGAAACATTGCTCGAGCCAACGCGCATCTATGTACGCGCAGTGCTGGCCGCGATGAACGAGGCAACGATAAAGGGAATGGCGCACATCACTGGTGGCGGGCTGCTGGAAAACATACCGCGTGTTCTGCCTGACAATGTGGTCGCTGAACTGCGCCAAGATGGCTGGCCGCGCCCCCCTGTTTTTGATTGGTTGCAAACCGGCGGAAACGTGGCGCAGGCTGAAATGCTACGGGTGTTCAACTGTGGTATCGGCATGGTTGTGATCGCCGCAGAGGAGCAGGTCGATCGCATTACCGTCGCGCTGACTAAGCACGGCGAGAAGGTCTACCGTATCGGCGTTGTGCGAGAACGCCGCGGCAACGAGGCACGCACCACGGTTGTCTGATCATATTACCGGGATGAAACGTGTTGTCATTTTGATATCTGGTCGTGGCAGTAACATGCGCGCGCTGTTCGAAGCAACGCTGCCAGCAAGGATCGTTGCCGTGATCAGCAACAACCCGACTGCGGCCGGTCTGGACTATGCGCGTCGGCAGAATACGGAAACCCGTGTTATCAATCACCGCGAGTTTGGCGACCGCGCCACCTTCGACACGGCATTAGCTGAGGTCGTCGAGTCGTTCGCACCTGACCTAGTGGTGCTGGCTGGCTTCATGCGCATTCTCACCGAAGCATTCGTGCTTCGATTCGTCGGCCGAATTATCAACATCCACCCCTCGCTGCTTCCGGCTTATACCGGAGTAAACACTCACCAGCGAGCGATCCACGATGGGGTCAGGCTGCACGGTTGCACTGTGCATTTTGTTACGAGCGCACTCGATAGCGGCCCGATCATCATTCAAGCCGCTGTTCCAGTGTTGCCCAATGACGACGAAGCCACCTTGGCGGCACGGGTTCTCGAACAAGAGCACCGCATCTATCCGCTGGCGGTACGCTGGTTCCTGGAGGAAAGAATTGCCCTGCACAATGGACACGTGCGAATCGACAATGCGCTTCGGTTCCCAAACCCGATCATTTCGCCCGACGAGCAAGGCCATTAGGTCTAGACGGAACGATCTCGTGAAAGTGCTCTGCTATCTCCTCCTGTGTCTCACGTTGCTCGGAAGCATTGCTGCGAAGGCGATGCCGCCAAAGCATGTCGAAATCACGTTCGAAATCCATTTTGGATCGATACGGCTCGGTGTCGGCGAGGACCGGCTCAAGCATGATGGCGAGCGCTATCGGGTCTACAGCGACACCATTCCGCAAGGCATTGCCACCTTGTTTATCGACAATATTCGTCGGGAGAGCACAGGGTCTATCACTGTCGACGGACTTAGGCCGGTGAGCTTTGTCGAGCGCGGTCGCAAGAAAGGCACTCGCGTCGCCGAGTTCGACTGGACAAATAACAAGCTGCGTCTGATCCATGGCGAATCGAACCAAACTGTCGATCTGCCGCAAGGCTCGATAGACCAGGTCAGTCTGCCATATGCATTTGCCTTCGCCGAAAAAATCCCGGAGGAGTTCAGCGTTCACGTTACCGATGGACGGCGGCTAAAGAAATACCGCTATCGCGTAATCGGGCGCGAACGCATCAACTCCGCGCTCGGCGAAATTGAGACGATTCACATCGGGCGCGTGGAAGATGCTGACAGCAAGCGCAACTTCGAGTTCTGGGTCGCCGTTGAACAACATTACCTGCCAGTGCAGGTACGTTTCACCGACAAGAAGGGGCGGCAATTCGATTCCGTGGTTACCTCGATCCGATATCCCTGATTTGCAGGCACAACTTTCCAAAACATTGCTGGAATCGGCTATTGAGGCCACCCGGCGCGCATGCGAGTTCGATCGGCCTGCTGGCAGCGTTTTAAGTGAGTTCTTCCGCCAACACCGCGAGCTTGGCAGTCATCAGCGGCGCCTCATCGCTGACACTGCTTTCAGCGTAATTCGCCACAAGCGGCTGCTCGAAGCGATTGTGCCGCAGCCTGACTCGCGCCGAATCGTGCTTTCAGCGCTCATGATATCGCTGAACATGCCCCTGAGTGCGCTGAAACCACTGCTGAGCAAACCGGATCACGATTGGCTGCTCGATGCGACACATATCGACACCGCGACTCTGCCACCCGCGGTACGGCTATCGATGCCCGACTGGCTTTGGCAACGCCTGCAGGCACAGTACGGGAAGCAGAGGGCAATTCGGCTCGGGACGGCACTACTAACACCGGCGCCCGTCGATTTACGTGTCAACACTCTTGTTTCCGGTCGGAACGACGTACTAAGGGCCCTGACGAGCGATGGCATCGTGGCTCGACCGACGCCGTACTCGCCAATTGGCATCAGGCTCGAGGGCAAACCATCGCTGAGTCGCCATGAACTGTTCCTCAACGGTGCAATAGAGGTGCAAGATGAGGGTAGTCAGCTGCTTGGGCTATTGGTTGCCCCCACGCGGCGACAGATGGTGGTCGATTTCTGCGCTGGCACCGGTGGCAAAACCTTGCTACTGGGAGCCATGATGCACAACCAAGGCCGGCTCTACGCGCATGATATCTCTGCAAAACGTCTTGAAGTACTCAAGCAAAGGGCGATGCGGGCAAAATTGACCAACGTGCACCCAATGTTAATCGGCGGGGAACGCGACCCGCGCATTCAGCGCCTGGCCGGCAGAATTGACCAGGTGTTGGTGGATGCGCCCTGCAGCGGTCTCGGTACCCTGCGGCGCAGCCCAGAACTGAAATGGCGCACCTCTCCCGCATCCCTTCGTGAAATGGTGGAAAAGCAGCGCCGTCTCCTTGACACCAGCAGCCAGTTGGTAAAACCTGGAGGGCGCCTGGTCTATGCGACTTGCAGCCTGCTGGCGGAGGAGAACGTGCAAGTCGTTGAAGCTTTTTTGGAAGCGCAGAATGGCAGATACCGTTTGCTAGATTGCCAGCCCATGCTGGGTGCGCAAAAAATTGCATTCAATTGCGGCACATATTTTCAGGTCACGCCCGACGAGCACGATTGCGATGGTTTTTTTGCGGCCGTACTGCAGCACAGATCTGGCCCCTGAAACGACGCTCAGGCTCGCACGCCCCGAGCCTTGCTGAAGGCCTTGTTCGTATGTTTAGACGACAAATTGTGATGGGAGCAGAACTTGCTGGAAGCTAGGTTGAAATAATCAAAAATGCCTCAAGCTAAGCTAGGGCAGTGTACGTAACATAGAAAGTTAACGGCACAATCGACGACAAACGGCAATTTTTCGACGCTTTTGGCGAAAAACGCGACAGACCAGATTGACCTCGCCAGTGGTGTTGACCCGGCAGTAACAGGGGGCGCGAGGCAAAAAGGGTAAGTGGCGCTCCTACGGTTCCTGTAGAATCTTACCGTCATTCTGTCAAAATAAAGGAAACTAGATGAATTTCAATGGGTTACCAGATTTACCGGGTTGGATCGGCGGTGTCTTCGATCTGCCATGGTGGGGATACGTGATCGTGACGCTCGTGCTCACGCATATCACCATTGCGGCAGTCACGATTTATTTGCATCGGCACTCGGCACACCGGGCACTGGACCTGCACCCATTGGTATCGCATTTCTTCCGCTTCTGGCTTTGGCTGACCACCGGTATGGTGACCAAGGAGTGGACCGCAATCCACCGTAAGCACCACGCCAAATGTGAAACAGAAGAAGATCCACATAGCCCGCAAGTGCTTGGTCTGAAGCATGTTTTACTTGAGGGGTCAGAGCTCTACCGAAAAGAAGGGCTGAACCAGGAAACGCTCGACAAATTTGGCCACGGGACTCCTGACGACTGGATTGAAAGAAACATCTACAGCAAGTCGGACATGGCGGGCGTTGGTTCGATGCTGGTGATCAACACCCTGCTGTTCGGACCGATCGGGTTGACCATTTGGGCTGTGCAGATGCTGTGGATCCCAGTCTTTGCAGCAGGAGTGATTAACGGAGTTGGACATTTCATCGGCTACCGCAACTTCCAAGTCAATGACGCCAGTACCAACATCGTGCCGTGGGGCATCCTTATCGGCGGAGAAGAATTGCACAACAATCACCATGCGTACGCTTCATCGGCACGGCTGTCGTCGAAGTGGTTCGAGTTTGATATTGGCTGGCTCTACATACGGATAATGGAATTGGTCGGACTTGCCAAAGTCAAGAAGCTGGCGCCCGAGGTTCGCATGGGCGAGACAGCACGCACCTGTGACTATCACACGTTGCAGGCCATCCTCACGCACCGCTGGGATGTGCTGGCACGCTTTTCACACTCGGTGCGAAATATCTGCGCCGAGGAGGTCCGACGCATTGCCGAAAACAGTCGCGCCTCGGCCCTCGACTTCAGGCGCTGGTTGACCCGGGACGAGCGCTTCATCAGCGAGCAACAACACGCTCGTATCGCCAAGCTGGCAGAGAAAAGTCGAACTCTCAAGACGGTGGTAACCATGCGCCAGGAACTGACACAAATTTGGCAACGCTCATCGGCGACGAAGGAGCAGCTTGTCAAGCAGCTCGAAGACTGGTGCCGGCGGGCAGAACTGTCCGGAATTACTGCACTGCAGGATTTTTCGCGAACACTGCGTAGCTACGCCGTCTGATTACGTCGAGCGGCAGCGCGACACACCAGACACACAAAAAAAGCCCGCATGCTTGCGGGCTTTTTTAATACAGTTGGGTGACTGCCGGCTACTTGAGCTTGGTTTCCTTGTAAATTACGTGCTTCCGCGCCACCGGGTCGAACTTCTTGATTTCCATCTTCTCCGGCATAGTGCGTTTGTTCTTTGTGGTGGTGTAGAAGTGGCCGGTTCCGGCGGTCGACTGCAGTTTGATTTTCTCTCGCATTGCTTGCTCCCTCCTGATTCAGTACCTCAAACTGCCTCGCCGCGTGCCCGCATTTCCGCCAGCACGGCGTCAATACCTTTCTTGTCAATGATGCGCAGCCCTTTGCGCGTCAGGCGCAACCGCACCCAGCGATTCTCGCTCTCTACCCAGATGCGCTTATAGTGAAGATTAGGCAGGAAGCGGCGCTTGGTCTTGTTGTTAGCGTGAGAAACGTTGTTCCCCGACTGGGGCTTCTTGCCGGTCACCTGGCATACGCGAGACATGGTTTTCTTCCCATCGAGCAAAAACGTCAAGCGGCGCTTTATACCACTTCGAGACAATCCAGGCAAGAAGCCCTGCGCCGATGTGGCCCGGCTTGTTTCCAGCGCCAATCTGACCCGAGAGGCCGGAATGTTTCGGAAAACTGTAGCGCCCCCCTGAAGCCATGCCATGCCCAAAGACTGCGTAGAAATACTGCTTTTAACAGTTGTCTCAGCCTAGGCGACTAGTGTAATCTGCCGTACAGAGTCATCAAGACTCCACTAAAAAAGCAGGGCTTTAACAGCAGCGATTTGCCAGGTTCCTCCCATCGGGCCATGATCTGGGCCGAAGCTCAAAAGGCAATCGGGAAGGTGCGGATCGTTGCCGCTAATGATAAGACCACCATATGGAGGAAAGTCTAGCCATGAAGAAATCAACGATTTTCGCGGTCATCCTCGGGCTTGCCTGTGCCATGGGCGCATCCGTCGGTTCCGCACACAACACGAACATCAAGGCCTACTGGGCGGCCAGTGGGATTTTTGGCCCATTTCCGATTCGCGGCCTGATCCCTTCTCTTCCGGAAGACCGTGCTCGTGATATCACGATCCCGATCTCGATGTGGATTATCGACCACCCGAAAGGCGTGGTCGTATTTGACACCGGGAACAACATCGCCATTAGCGATGGTAACTGCAAGACGTATTGGGTTCCGGGCAACTGCGACTTCCTGAAGCCAAGCCAGCGGCGCGCTGACGTAATCGACATGCAGCTGAAGAAGCTGGGTTACTCGGTTAACGATGTCAAGGTCGTAGTCACCTCGCACTCGCACCTGGACCATATCGGCAACATCGAGATGTTCCCGAATGCGCTGCACATCCTGCAGAAGCGCGAGTTGTATCAGGCCTGGTGGCCGGAAAAGTTCCAGCGTGGTAGCGGTGCGCACGTCATGGCGGATTATGACAACGCACGCGACTTCAACTACCTCGCGATCGACGGCGACTTCGACATCTATGGCGACGGCGCAATCACCGTACTTGATGCACCTGGACACACCCTGGGCAACAGCTCGCTCAAGCTCAAGTTCCGCAACGGCGACACCTTCATCATCGCGCAGGACGCCCTGTGGATGCGTGAGAACCTCGAAGGTTATCCCGCCGGCTTGAACTTCAGCGTCAAGACCTATTTCGAATCGGCCGACAGGCTTAAGGCCATGTCTGACCTCGAAGGCGCCGAACTGTTCTTCGGTCACGATGAACAGCAGTGGAAAGAAAAAGGCGATCGCTGGTACAAATAAGCCAACGCTGGAAACGGCCACAAGCCGAACTTCAGTATGGAGGCCCTCCGGAAGGGGGGCCTTTTCTATTGTGCGTTTTCTCTAGTATTCCAATCCATGGCAGCAGCAATTGAACTGCGGTCCGTAACCAAGCGCTACGGTCCGAAAACCATTATTCACAACGTATCGTTTAACGTCGAACAGGGCGAGATCGTCGGCTTTTTGGGACCCAACGGTGCCGGGAAAACGACGACAATGCGAATGATCGCTGGATTCACCACCGCGACTTCAGGTCAGATCGCGGTGGCCGGCCACGACATGGCCACCGATCATGCCGCGGCTGCGGAGAAATTGGGTTACCTGCCCGAGCATCCGCCGCTCTACGACACCCTCGACGTCTCGACCTACTTGCGCTTCGCCGCCCGGGTCAAGGGAGTGCCAAAATTCGCGATGGCTCGGGAACTCGAGCGCGTTATCACTGCCTGCCGGCTCGAAGCAGTGGTACAGCGAGAAATCTACAAGCTGTCCAAAGGGTACCGACAACGTACTGGACTGGCGCAGGCGCTATTGGGTAGTCCGGAAGTGTTGTTGCTCGATGAACCGACCGCCGGCCTCGATCCCGGACAAATTCAGGAAACGCGCGAGGTGATACGTTCGTTTGGAGAGAATCACGCCGTGCTCATCAGCACCCATATCCTTCCGGAGGTGACACTGATCTGCAAGCGCGTCGCCATCATCAACAACGGCAGGCTACTTGCTATCGATTCGCCGAGCGGCCTGCAGCGCGCATCGGAAGACAGCAGCCGCGTCACACTGCATGTTTCGGCTCCTGCCGATGGCCTGCGAGACGAGCTGCTCAGCATCGACGGTGTACAGTCCGTAACAGTGTCTGACATTGCGGGACAGACTGGTATCGCCAACGTGGATTGTCACGTCGAGGCCATCGACGGTATCGAGGCACGAATCGCGCGCGCTGCTACTTCCAAGTGGGATCTGCACAAACTGGAACGCCGGCAACCGACCCTGGAGAATGTCTTCTTGAGCTACGTTGGTGACACCGCGCGGGAGGCCGCATGAATCGCGTTCTAGCGCTTTATCACAAGGAGCTGATCACTTATTTTCGCTCGCCGATTGCCTACTTTGTCGTAGCCGTATTCCTGCTGGGAACAGGTTATTTCTTTTTGTACAACGTGTTTTTGACCGGCACAGCCACCATGGATGAGACATTCCAGAACATGGGAATACTGCTTATGACGGTTAGCCCGGTGATTACCATGCGAATGTTTCCGGGCGAATATACCGGGCGCACCATGGAACTGCTGAGTACTTTGCCGCTGCGTCCCTGGCAAATTGTTCTGGGAAAGTATCTGGGAGCACTGACGATCTTCCTGCTAATGACTGCTGGCACCGCGATCAATCTGATCCCGCTGTATCTGTACGGCAATCCGGAAACCACAACGATACTGTCGGGCTATATCGGATTCATTCTCGTCGGTATGGCCTGCCTTGCTATCGGCCAGTTTCTTTCGGTTCTGACGCGCAACCAAGTGATTGCCGCACTTGCCACGATCCCGGTGCTACTGAGCTTCTGGTTCATTGGACATCTGCAAGGCTTCCAGCAATCAGCCCTGCTAGCAAATGCGTTCAATTACATTTCCTTCTCGTTGCACTTCGGTGATTTCATCATGGGACTGGTTCGCAGCGAGGCCGTCGTTTTCTATCTGGTTGTAACCACTATTGCATTGACTCTCAATGCCAGCTTTCTTGAGTGGCGTCGTTGAATATGGAACAGTCTTTTCGTTCATTGTTGATATTTCTGGCCGGCTTGGCCATTCTTTTTACGGCGCTTGCCCTCGATGCAATCGTTCTCGAATCCGGGTGGTGGATGCCGTTGCTGGGATTGGCCGGACTGGCACTAGTCGCTTTCGGGAGCTGGCAATTGCGCGCCGAATTAACCGGTCTTATAAAACGCCGACGCGGCGAAATTGCCACTTTTACCGTCGGAGTGATCGGCGTGCTGGTGGTTATTGCATATTTTTCCACCCGCTATTCGGCGCGCCTCGACCTGTCGGAGGCAGGGCTTCATTCGCTGTCCGAGCAAACGACGACCATGCTAAAGAAGCTCGAAAACCCAGTTCACGTAACTTACTTTCATGACAGGGGCATGCGCGAGACGGTCGAACTCTACAAGTTGATGGCGAGGCAGACGGATAAGCTCACCGTCGATTTCTTTAACCCGATGCTCAATCCGGCGCAGGCACGATTGCGCGGCGTTAAATTTTCCGGCACGGCGATCTTCGAAAGCGGCGGGCGCAGCTTTGAAATACATAGCCCGGAAGAAACAGACATCGCCAACGGGATTCTGCGCGTATCGATCGGCGCACAGCAAACGGTTTGCTTCCTCGACGGGCATGGTGAAGCTGATCCCTTCAGCCTCGAATCACACGACCATAGCGAAGGTGCGGCGGGGCATAGTCACGGCGCCGGCTCCAAAACAGTGGTGCACGAAACACATGGCATGGCAAAAGCGCGCAATAGCCTGGAGGCCATGAACTACGTTGTCAAGAAGGTGGCACTAACAAGCGCTGAAGTATCGCTCGGCGAATGTACGGTGCTAGTCGTGGCTGGGCCGAAAACCAGGCTATTACCTGGAGAAATAGACGTCGTCATTCGCTATCTTGAAAATGGCGGAAACGCCTTGTTCATGCTCGATCCCTTCGTTGCCACGGGGCTGGAAGAGCTCATACGCTCTTACGGCATCGTCGTCGACAATGACATCATTATCGATGAAAAGAGTCATTACTGGGCCGACATCTCTTCGCCGGCAGTGACCCAGTACAACCGGCACCAGATTACCCGCGACCTGCCATTGACGTTCTTCCCGGGCGCCAGGTCATTGTCACCAACGCCGAATCGCGTTCCCGGCACATCTGTCATTCCGCTGGTCGCTTCGTCGAGAGTGAGTTTTGGTGAAGTCGACCCCAACCGCATCGAATATGACGAAAAGCGTGACCTCAAGGGACCTGACAATACCGGGATGATCATCATGGTGACATCGGCGCTGCGCCCTCAGCCGGTTGACGCCGACATGACCGTGACCTTGCAAGAGGGAACTGACCTGCCCTCGCCGATCATCGAAGGTACGGCACAATCCCGCATCGCCGTTATCGGTGATTCGGACTTCGCGACCAACTCATTCTTCCACATTCTCGGAAACGCAAATTTGTTTCTCAACACGGTCAATTACCTAGCAGAGCAGGAGAATCTGATCGGCATCGAGCCACGAACCTACGATCCACCAAGCGTGAACCTGACCAACCGTCAAATGAAAGGCACATTCCTGCTATCGGTGATCCTGGTGCCCGCCTTGCTCGCTGTAATTGGCATCGCCGTGTGGTGGCGGCAGCGATGACGGGCGACACGGGCAGCCGCAGCAAAATTGTATGGATCGCATTGGCTGCCCTACTACTGCTGCTGGCTGTACAGCAACTGCGCGACCGTGCACAGCAGCGCGAACTCGCCGCCGTCCCGAGCGGGCCGCAAAGAGTCATGCCGGCGGCGCTGGAGGAGATCGGAGCGATCGAAATCGCGGTAGAAGGTGTGCACCGATTCTCGCGCGACGACACCGGCGCCTGGTTTTATCACGGCGTGCACGATGGACCCCAAGCCGCGCATGAACATGACCCCGATCCGGAAATGTCCTTAACGATCAAAAAGGCGTTCGAGGCATTGGCGCGAGCCCGCATCGAGCGCCGTCTGGAAATGCCCGAAAAGGACGACCCATTCGGCGTAACCCGACCGAACATGATTATCCTGGTTTATCTTGCAGGCCAGATCGAGCCGCGCATACGCTACCATGTCGGTGACCTCGCCCCCGACGAGCTAAGCCGCTACCTCCACGTGGCCGACACCAGGGATGTCATCACGCTTCCGAACTACCAGATTGCGAATCTGGAAAAGTTGCTCGCAACAGTGACCGCGAAACCCGTGCCGCAAACGTCGGCAGAGCATTGAGCNNTGCTAGCTATCAGAGCAAACCGAGCTCGGCGAACGACAGCATGCTACCGCGGCCAACCACGAAGTGGTCGAGTACCCGGACGTCCACGAGCGCCAGCGCCTGCTTCAGCGCCTGGGTCAGACTCTTATCTGCTCGGCTGGGCTCGGCTACTCCAGAAGGATGATTGTGCGCGAATATGACCGAAACGGCATTGTGGCGCAGAGCGCTCTTGACCACTTCGCGCGGATACACGCTGGTCTGCGTCAAAGTGCCCGAAAACAGTTCCTGTGCAGCGATCAACCCATTCTGCGCATCGAGAAAAAGGCCCATAAATACCTCCACCGGCTTGTGTTCGAGGTGAAGTCGTAAAAAGCGCCTGACCGCCTCGGGAGAGCTGAGGTTGTCGTTGCCGCGCATTTCTTCCGTCAGGGCACGCCGGGCCAGCTCCACGGCGGCCTGCAACTGAACGAATTTTGCTTTCCCAAGACCATCTATCGCAGTGAAATCAGCGATGTCGGCTGCCGCAATACCTCCCAAAGACCCGAATTTCTTGAGCAACAGACGGGACAGGTCAATCGCGCTCTTGCCCCGCACCCCGGTGCGCAGGAAGATTGCGACCAGTTCGGCATCCGCCAGCGAGGCAGCACCCTTTGCCAGCAGCTTCTCGCGCGGCCGCTCGTCTTCGGGCAGGTCTTTCAACACCATCGTTCACTTCTCCCTAGGGTACTTTCCCCATTCGCAACAAGAGTTTACACTGCTGCCTCAAGTAGCGATTCGAGCGACCACTGATGGGTGAACTGACCGATAAACGGATATTGCTCGGCCTGACCGGCGGCATTGCCGCCTACAAGGCCGCCGACCTCGCGCGCGCATTGATCAAGGAGGGCGCTGACGTGCAGGCAGTAATGACGCCGGCCGCGACCCGCTTCATCGCTCCAACGACCCTTCAGGCACTGACCGGCAAGCCCGTCTATACGAGCATGTGGGATGAGCGTATTGGCAACGGCATGGCGCACATCGAGTTAACGCGAGACCGCGACCTGATCGTAGTCGCACCGGCAACCGCCGATTTCATGGCCAAGCTCGTCCACGGCGCTGCCGATGACTTGTTGGCAACGCTGTGCATTGCCCGAGACTGTCCGCTGATGGTTGCGCCGGCAATGAACCGACAAATGTGGGAAAACCCCGCGACGCGGCGCAACGTTGAACAACTGCGTGCTGATGGCATCATCATCGAGGGGCCGGAGAGCGGCGACCAGGCGTGCGGAGAAAGCGGCATGGGCCGCATGTTGGAACCGACACAGATTGTTGAGTCGATCATCTCGTGGTTCCAACCCAAGTTACTTGCCGGCGCCCGGATTCTAGTCACCGCTGGCCCAACATACGAACCAATTGATGCGGTACGTGGCATTACCAATCTCAGTTCCGGCCGCATGGGCTATGCGGTGGCACGAGCGGCGCGCGAGGCCGGAGCTGCGGTGACGCTCGTTTCTGGACCAACCGGCTTGGAGCCACCCGCCGATGTCGCCTTACTGCGCGTGGTGACAGCGCAGGAGATGCATGATGCAGTGATGCAACTCGTTCCACAGACCGATATCTTGATCGCTGTGGCCGCGGTAGCTGATTACCGCGTCAGCGATCAGAAAGTCCACAAAATCAAGAAAACCGGCGTCGGACTGCAGCTGGAATTTACCCCGAATCCGGACATCCTCGAAGCCGTCGCCGCGAGCGAAGATACGCCTTTCTGCGTTGGATTCTCTGCTGAAAGCGAAAACGTAGAAGCACATGCAGCAGACAAACGCCGCCGCAAGAATATTCCTCTAATTGCGGCCAACCTGGTTCAGGACGCCTTTGGCAGTGAGCAAAATGAATTGATCTTGATCGATGAGGAGGGCACGCATCGACTACCGCGCAGCTCCAAACTGCATCAGGCGCGCGGTTTGATCCGGCACATCACAAGGCTCTACAAACCGACTCGCAAATCAATCACCACCGCCCGTTAGGCGCTCTAAGATTGGCCTAGGAATATGATGCAAATCGACGTGCGGATACTCGATCGGCGCCTACGCGAGCAATTACCCGAATATGCCACTCCAGGCTCGGCGGGGCTCGATCTGCGCGCATGCATCGATGAAACTATCTTGATCAAACCTGGAGAGACGATGCTGGTGCCGGGCGGCATCGCAATTCACATCGCCGACCCTAGCCTGGCGGCGATGATTCTGCCGCGCTCCGGACTGGGCCACAAACACGGTATCGTGCTCGGCAACCTGGTCGGTCTGATTGATTCGGACTATCAAGGCCAGATCTTTGTCTCAGTGTGGAACCGGGGGACTGCGGCGTTCGAACTGAAACCGTTGGAACGAATTGCCCAGCTCGTTGTCGTGCCAGTCGTTCAGGTCTCGTTCAATGTGGTGGATACGTTCAGCGAAAGCGCACGCGGCGCAGGTGGCTTCGGCAGCACAGGGAAAAGCTGACGGCACACATCTTCAGCTTAACAAAAAAGGCCGGCAATTGCCGGCCTGTTTCTGAGTCATTACTGGTGGAGCGGGACCAATCCCGCTCGGTCAGGCATCACTCGGGGAAGACCAGCTGCTGATTTGACTCATCCTTGGCAGGATCGGGGATTTCCCCGGCAGCTATTCGGCGTCTCTCTTCCCACCGCAGGAAAGTCACAACACTGAGAATCTCTTCTCCCGACATGGTCGTGCCAAACGCACCCATGGTACCGCCCAACGAGCGGTTTGGCAGCCCACCAGCGATTGTTGCGTAGACTTCGGCGTTAGTATTGCCGATATAAGAAAACTTACCGCAGCTCAGGCACGGACCCTTGCCGCCATGGCCATCACCACCATGACAGAAAGAACAACGCTGGGCATACATCCCTTTGCCTTTCTCAACCACGTCCATGTTGTCAATCGGCACCTCGAGATCAGTCTCGTTCTTCTTATGCTGCGCCATCGCCGGTTCAACAAGCAACCCCATCGCCAGCACGCCTACCGCCAGAACGGCCAAGCTGAAGAGAACGCCCCTGGCAAAGTGCGTCTTGAACGCATTCATCAACATGACTGTCAACCTCCAAAAATTACTTTACGACGAAAACGGCGGGTAGAACGGCACGCCGTACCTCTCTACGATTTCCTTGATTTTGCCATTATCGAGCAACTCCTGTACGCCCTCATTGATAAATTGCATCAATGACTTGTCTCGCTTACGCACGAGATACTTCAGATCCCAATGTTGCCCTTCCACCGGAACATAACCTTCCGCCATTTTGAACGTCGCATCGGGATATTTGCGCTGCGCGTTGGTGAGCACCGTGGCCCACACCAAGGCCGCATCGATTTCGCCCCTGTACATACCACGCATCACGCGAGGATTATCCGGATAAAGCTCTCGCCCGATGCCGTTGTCGTGCAGATAGGCGTCGATCGGCGTCGACATTTGCACGCCGATCTTCATCCCCGCCCCTGAAATCTCTTCGATATTTGTCATCCCGGCCGCCTTGTTCTGAACAACCAGGATATAGCCCATGCCTAGGTAGGGATCGGTAAAAGCTAACTTGCCCATCAGGATGTCGTCGTCACCGCTATCGGAGACGCCAGCAAATACGTCGCAGCGTCCCTTCATCATGGACCTGCGCAGTGCGCGGGACATACCGCCACGGCTACCCGTGTCCGCCCAATACATTTCCAGTTCCATACCGCCGCGCTGAGCGAGCGCCTGCAGGATGTCGACGTCGAACCCCGGGGGGTTTGCATTGCGAGCTGCATAGGGAAATCCGTACGGGTCGGCACACGCGACCAACTTGCCCCTTGCTTTCGATTTTTCCAGGACGTCAACGAGTTCCGAGCTGTCCTGAGCCTGCACTGTGGCGCACACAGATAAGGCCAATGCAGCCGTCAAAACATTTAACAACCAATTCTTTGACAAGACTCTCTCCTCAGGCACGTTATTTAACAATTTCACTGTTTATAGTGATTATTAAACGCGCTCCAAGTTCCAATGGATGACTCCAGCACCAAAAAAAACAAGGGAGGGCGCATTACGCCCCCCCTTGTATGTACTACGTGCTGCAGTTACTTCCCTTGTGGTTTCCCCGACGATCAGTCAACCGTGAAGACCATTAGACCGCCACCCTTGGTGTGCGTCTTCAGGAAGTTCGCATAGTACAGCGGCCAGATACCGCCACCACCGGCACCGTATACGATAGCAACATATTGCTTGCCTTCCTTGGTGTACGAGGTCGGGCTGCCGTGTACACCGCTGCCGGTGTTGAACGACCAGAGGTGTTCACCGGTCTCGTCGTTGACGGCGTTGAAGCGCCCATCCGGGTCGCCATAGAAGACGAGTCCACCACCGGTAGCCAACATGCCGCTAGTTGCGGGCCAGCTCTGGGACTTGGCCCAGACGCGTTTACCGGTCGCGCCGTCGTAGGCCTGGATTTGACCAGCACCGGCGTTGAAGGTAATAACCTTCGCGCCGAGATACCACTCACCACGCTTCCATTCCATCTTCTTGGCCTGGAGGTCCATGGTGAAGTCATAGACCGGCACGTAGACCATCTTGGTCTTGTGGCTGTACGCCATCGGGTGCCACTCTTTGCCACCGTCAAGCGAAGGAGCAATGTTTTGCGTCACGCGGTCGTAAACAACGTCCATCCTCGGCCAGTCGTAGTTCGGACGGCAGTTGTTCTTGTTTGGCGAGAGCGGTTCCTTGATGTAGTTAACCCTCAACATCGGCGACGCCCAAAGACAGATGTGCTCACGGCCGTACTTGGTACGGCGCGTGTTGACGCGGTCAATGCTGTAAACATGGCCGTTACGATCGCCATGCAGGAAGACCTTCTTGCCGCCGAGATCCACGAGAATGTTCTCGTTTACGCCGTCATAGTCGTACGGATCATTTGGCGTGTAGTTGAAGTAGCTCTGGATCTTGCCGCTGTCGGCGTTGACCACGATAGCCGAGTTTGAGAACAAGTTGTCACCAGGCCGCACGTGACGGTCGAAGTCGGGACCGGGGTTACCAACCGGCCAGTACAGGAGGTTGGTTTCCTTGTCGTAGGAACCGGTAATCCAAGTCGACCCACCGCCGTACTTCCAGGAATCGCCACCCCAGGTTTCATTGCCCGGCTCACCCGGACCAGGGATGGTATAGGTCTTCCAAGCTGGCGCGCCAGTGTCCGCATCAATTGCAGCGAGCCAACCGCGCACTCCGTATTCAGCTCCAGCGGTACCGAACACGATCTTGTTGTTGACTGCCAGCGGCATGATGGTGAACGTCTCAGCGTATGTGTAGTCGCCGGCTTTCTTGTCCCAAACGACATCGCCGGTCTGGTTGTCTAGGGCAACGACGTGCGCGTCGAGTGTGGCCAGGTAAACCTTGTTCTTATAAACGGCAACTCCGCGGTTAACCACGTCGCAGCACAGTTTCGGGAACACATCGCCCGGCAATTCACGCTCGTACTTCCAAATAATGTCCCCGGTCGCACCGTCAACAGCGATAACGCGGTTGAACGAAGTGGTGACATACAGCGTGCCATTAACAGCAACAGCCTGACTGTCCTGACCTTCGAGAATACCGAAGGACATGTTCCATGCCGGCCTCAGCGACTTGACGTTGCCCCGATTGATCTGGGACAGAGCGCTGTAGCGGGTCATTTGGTAGTCCTTGCCGTAATGCAGCCAGTTTTGATGGTCTACGTCGGCGTTCAAGAGCATGTCATCCGTAACATAGTTTGGATACAACGTCGACTCGAGCCGATCCACACCAATTGCGGAGACAACCCCCGAAGCGCCCAGCAGCGCTACCGCAGCAGCAGACACTGCGACGCGCTTAAAGTGCATCGTTTGCTTAACCATGAAGTGACACCTCCCGAAAAGAAACGCAGGTCGCCATCGCTGACAACACCACGTTATTTACAGTTTTGGTTAATTACTTTCGGTGCGTAAATGACCCCGAAACGCTCACCTGACGAAACTCGGAGCGAATTCGAAATATTGGCCTTTACGACACAGTGGACGTTAGTCGAAGCGTGCCTCGCTGTCAACAACGTGCGCCCGAAATCGGTTCGAGAACCGAACCTTATCTGATGCGGCACTGCACCATCCAAGCTACGCTGCAACTAAAGACAGTGACTTTGCGACATACTGATAAGCATCTCAATTGGCCACCATGCACATGCTTAGTTCCATCCTGAGAAAGATATCAGTCACGCCCGCGCCAAAAAGGTATCTCGCTCGCCACAAGAGACCGGCCGACCTGCTAACGAAGCAGGCCATCTTGCTGGTGCTCGCGGCGTTGGTAACCACACCGCACGCCGATCCGCTTCTGACCTACCCATTGCGCATCGGCGAACATGCGATCCGCGCCGAAGTCGCGAACACACCGGATACAAGGCGGAAAGGATTGATGTTTCGCACGCAACTGGCAACTTCGTCAGGGATGATTTTCGTTTTCCCCCGGGAACAACGTGTGTCGATGTGGATGAAAAATACCGCTGTTCCACTTTCGGTTGCCTTCATTGACTCCAGTGGGCGCATTGTCAATATTGAACACATGCAGCCTCATAGCGAAAAAACACACTCCTCCAAGCGTCCAGCAAGATATGCGTTAGAGATGAACCAAGGCTGGTTCAGCAAACACGGTATTGAAAGTGGCGACCTCGTAACCGGACTGGCGCGATTGCCACAAGCGAAGTAGCAGCATTGGCAAGACGCCGGCGCATTGCGCTATCGAAGCACTTGCACCGGCGCCGCCTGGCTGGTTAGAAGTAGATCGCTCCGTGTGCGCCTGCTGCCATAAAAAATAGCATTGGGATTGAGAGCATCGTGTTGGTGCGCGAGGCAAGAAAAGCGACGCGACGCGCCGTATTCTTTTCTTCATCACTGGCACTGACCATGCCGAGAACTTTCTTCTGGTTTGGCCAGATCACGCCCCAGACATTGATAAGCATAATGGTTCCAAGCCAAGCTCCAATCCCGATAGCCGCGTGACTTGGTTGCAGCAGGAAGGCATCACCAAAGTTTGCCCCTAACAAGGCGGCTCCCGCGAGCCAAGTAATCAGCGCCGACCAACGGAAATAGAACAACGCGCGCGGCGCAACATGCTTGCTGATACCAGCAGCGCTGCCGTCAGCTTGCGCAGACTTCAATGCCGCGACTTGGACAAAGTTAAAGTAGTAAAGCAAGCCGATCCACATAACACCGGCCAGCAGGTGAATCCAACGGGAAATGGCAGATAACAGATCGAGATCCATGGTCACCCTCCCATTAACCATATAGCGACGTAATAGAGCACGATCGTCAGGATGACGCCCGAGATAACCGTTCCCCACAGAGAATCTAACGGATTAGACATGACGCTACCCCCGTTTTTTATTGAGTGGCTGGACTGATACCGCAACGCGCAAGTGTAGGCCTCAAAGCGGCCCGGGGCAACCCGAGCGGTCATTTGCTGACACTTGGCAAACTGGACTGAGCGCCAGCGGGTTCAACGCCCGGAACCGACCGCCCGGACGACCAGCGCCGAGGCGTCGTTATGGCCCATGTAGCGGCGCTGATTGTGTAACGATCGCTCGACCAGTTCGCCGGCAATGCCCTCAACGCTGTCGTTACCAATGAGCGCTTTCTCAAGAGCTGAATCACCAAGAACCTCCCAAACACCGTCGCTGACAACCAGGAAAACGTCATCGGATCGCGTTCGCCCGGATTGATAATCGATCACCAAATGGCCGTCAAGGCCGACCGCGCGTCTGAGCACGTGGCGCATGTCCCGACGCGGCCACGTGTGATCCGCCGTTAGTCGATCAAGCGCGCCGCTCTGCCACCTGTAGACACGCGTATCACCAACGTGCGCAATATGGAAATGATCACCAGCGAGCAACAGCATGGACAAGGTACTGACGACACCATCGAGCTCTGGATCGCGGCCGTTTTGCACGTAAAGCCAGTTATTAACCGAGCACAGAACCGTATCAATGGCGCGTTCGACGCTCCAAGTGGCGGGCGCCGCATAAAAGTCCTGGAGGAGGGTGCGAACTGTCAGCTCGGACGCGACACGCCCGGTGCCGCTCGCGCTGCCACCATCAGCCAGCGCAATCGCCACACCGCGGTCGCTCGCCTCCGGCATCTCCTGCGGCGTAATCAAACCGAAACAATCTTCATTTATTTTCTCTCCAGCCGCCGCTGACGCGTAACCGATCGCAATCGCTCCCGGCACTTCCGCAGTTCCACTCAAAGGCGTTGCCGATCTCATATCGGTCTCTTTCTGGATTCCGCAAATCCCTAGTTACTGTGAATTACTCAATCATGATCAAGTTTAAAACGAGCACAGTGCTCTCGTATGGCGAACCGCTGATCGATTGCGCGTAGAGCGGCACGCACTTCGCTGACAGCAACCATGGGCATGATTTTCAAATGACTGTTTTTCAGTGCGCAACGCTCATGCCACCACGTAAATTCAGTGTATCACCATGATAAATAGTAAGAAAATAAGCGAGATCACGTTACCGACTGGTAAGCCAACGGTGCAGCGTGACCTCGTGAAGCCCCAAACCGGTGCATCGCCGTCCAGAGGCCGGCGCACGCCTTGGGTGTGTCCGAAGGCGTCCAGGACAGTCAACGCAATACAGCACTCAACTGCACCTCTCAATGTGCCACCAGTAACGGCCGGAAAAAGACGTCCATCATCCGCTCGGCAACGAGCCGATTTCCTTCATGATTGAGGTGACAGAAGTCCAGGTACACTTCATTGCCCTCTGCTCTACCGTCGAGGGCGTCCGAAATATCATGAAATGCGATACCTTCGTCCGCAAGCGCCACCGCTTCAGCGCGCAACTGAGGATACCCTTCACGAAACGCGGTCTCGACGCCGGGCGCGGTCGTGAGTGGGTTTTTCAGAACTTCCCGTTCATAGGATGTCAGCCTCGCACTAGAGAACGCCGTAGGCTGCAGGAAATGCGCGAACACGGTGTCCGCCCCGCGTGAAATCGCGGCCGCCTCCCGCACCGCTTTACCGAAATGTAACCTCGCATTTGCAACGAGACTCCGCAACTGCTCGGCATCGGTTACCGTGCTCGGTTCTCCGCGCTGGTAAATGTCCAACGCGACCCGAGCCGTGTAGCTGTAGTCCTTGAGCCGCTCATGCCACACATTCATCCACTTGTGCAGTTCGCTTAGTTTCTGAACCGGGCGAAACGCCGGCAAGCCGCTCACCCACCCCTGCTCGTAACCACCGAACACCGGATAATAAATATCGTTGACGCCGTGGTAGAAGACAACAATGTCCCCCGGCTTGAGTTTCACCCGCTTCAAAATTAGGGTTTGCTGCGCCGAATTCATTCCTAGCAGGCCGAAGTTGCGCACCCGCCAGTGCACTCCTGTTTCATTCAGCCTGCGCTGCAAGTAACTCGCAATGGTGTACTGATCGGGAACTTCCTGCGCGAACAGCGTCGACCCGCCAAACATCAGCACGTCCCGCTCTGGATTGGCCGGGGTGTCTGTTGTTACCCTAAAACCATCAACGACATTGAAGTAACGACCCTCGAAATCACGAAGCTCCACAACCGTTGAAATGCGCCCCGACACTGATGCTTCGGACTCAGCAAGAAATTCAGCGCCGAAGTAGTCGGCGCCACGATACGGTGCCGGCTGCTTTGCGCGGAATTCCCACTGGGTGAGATGCTGCGGGCGAAGCTTAGTGACCCAGATCCAGGCACCAAGTTCAATCACCCCTACTGTGAGCACAACCGAGCCCACGATAAGCATCGTGTTGATCGCCAACAATACAAGTTGTCGTTTCAGAACCCGCTCCCGTTTTTAATTTGATCAACGCTACCGAATATGCAGCTCGACGAGGCCGATTCGACCACGCCATCGGCGCGTACCGCTTTAATCAAGAAAACGAGAGATTATAGCGAGGCAGAACTTTGCGGCGAACGCTGCTGCGGCAGGCGCAGCGAATCCTGATCATGACGTTGCGCAAACATCCTTCGGCGCTTGTTGCAATGAACAAGTTCGATGCACCACCCTCGCGCGCCCGAGTGGTTATAATCGCGTCACCTCCTGCCATGGGTCCGATGCACCTTGACGCCGGTTGGCAGAAGTCCCTAAATCGCAAGACCGATCGCTGATTTCTGTCAAAACACCGTTGTTCCGATCGCAAAACAGGTCAGATACTGGTTGCAAAACTTCAGAGGCCGTCATTAGGACTGCTAAATGGGCGCTGCGGTAAGCTCGGACCCACTGCTTAACACGGTACTGTGGGCAAGCGTGATCATCGTGGCGATCGCCACACTCACTGCAGCCTGGACTATGCTGATGAGACTGCAAGGCAAGGCTCTCGGCACACACGAAATTCGTTTCCTTGCACGGTGGCGACCGTTGCTTCTAGAAACCATCGACGCTGTTCCGGCGCATCTACCGCGGGTCAAGAAGCCAGACTGGTTCGTGTTTCTGGCGCTTTGGAACCAGTTTCATGATTCGGTAAAAGGTCCTGCGCAACACCGTCTCAGGGCAGTGGCGCTGCGCCTGCGGATGGATTTTGCGGCACGGAGTCTAGTAGGCACCAAAAACATGGAAGACCGGTTGGTCGCCGTAGTGGCGCTGGGCCACCTTGGTGATCGAGACTCCTGGAATGTTCTGGAGTCAATTGCTCGAGGCCATACCCCGATTCTGTCAATGGCAGCACTGAGGGCACTTTTCCTGATTGATGCCCCGAAGGCAATGGCGATTTTGTTATCGTCACTCGCCACCCGCGCCGATTGGCCCACAAAACAGTTAAAGACGATCCTTGCGGAAGTCAATCCCTCGGAAATATCGGAGGACCTGATTCAGGCGGCGGAAGTAGCCATTCCCTCCGAGTTGCCCCGGCTCATCGCCTTGATGGACTCGGCAGATGAAAACGCTGTCACCCCCTATTTGCGCCGAGTGATCGAAACAACCAAGGACGAGGAGGTTCTCATCGTTTGTCTGAAATCGCAACACGTTCCTGGTGATCTGGATTTGCTAACGCCTCTGACGAAAAGCCCCAGTTGGCAAATCCGCGCACAGATTGCACGCGTACTGGGGGAGAAAATATCACCAGGACAGGAACACCTGTTGATATCCCTGCTGAAAGACAAGGTGTGGTGGGTACGTTACCGGGCAGCGGAGTCACTGTCACGTTTGAAGTTTTTCTCGCGAGACGAACTATGGCGGCTACGTTTCTCGGTCGGTGATCAGTTCGCCCAAGATATTCTCGACCAAGTCGTCGCAGAAAAAAGATTGACATGACGCTGGCTGCCATTGATGTCGGGTTTTTTGTTGCGTCCCTGGAGTGGCTATTTATCGGCTACTTTTTGCTACTTCATGGCGGTCACACGATCCTCGCCGCCGTATCGGTGAACAGCCCGCGGCTTCGAATGGAATCTGTAGCCGTTAAAATGCTGCCACGACTTTCCACCGGTTACGAAATCCCGGTGTCGATCATTGTCCCCGTCACAGGGCCAACCGATGATCTCGTGCAGTTCGTGAAGACGCTGTTCCATCTCGATTACCCGGCATTCGAAGTCATTGTCGTCATTGACTCGGATGACAAAGTGGCTCTTTCGCACCTGCAAAGTGCATTTGAACTGGTAATCTTTCCCAACGCATATTGGCGCCAGCTACGTGCCAGACGCGTTCGTAATGTCTATCGAACACCGATGTTGCCTGCATTGCAGGTTCTCGAAAAAAAACCTGGGGGGCCTGGAGACGCCATCAACGCCGGCGTGAATGCTGCTCGTTATCCGATCATTTGCATTGCGCATGCTGATGCCATATTGAGGCGTGACAGTCTGCGACGCTTAATACCCGATATTGTGCAGGATGCAAGCACGATTGCAGCGGGAACCGCGGAGTTCGTCGCTAACGGCAGCTTTATCGTCAACGGTTTTCTGGAACGCTGCAGACTGTCAGGAAATCCGTTGATCTGGGTCCAAACAGGTGCAAACTTGCGCGAAGATCTTTGTATCCGCCAAGGCTGGGCCAGGCACAACGCCACCCCGGCTTTTTCTGACCGCTTTTGCGCTTTCCGCAAGGACGTGGTGGTGCAAGCCGGTGGCTGCGAACGAGACGCGTGTGATCCGGTGCTGGAGCTTTTGGCACGACTGCGTCGCCTCAGTAGCACGTCTGACGCGCGTTACCGAGTTGCATTTGTGCCTGCCCCGCTTTTGTGGCGGCTCGCTCCAACCACTCCAGCCGCTATTTGCCGCAAGGTTGCCAGCGAACGTCGCGCATTGGCTAATGCAATGAGGACAAATCGCAAGCTGTTGTTTGGTCACGGCACAGGGCTTGCTGGTTATCTGGCATATCCGTTCGATAAGCTGACAAGAGTAGCTGGTCCTTGGGTCGAGCTGCTCGCCACTATCTTCTTCTTTGCTGGGTTCGCACTCGGCCTGATTTCCCTGCAGCACCTGATCGCTTTTCTGCTATTCGCGGTCGTCCTCGGCGTGCTAGTTTCATGGCTAGCAATATTGATTGACGCATTCGTTTTTCGTACCTACCAGAGTGCCGGGAATTATGTCTTACTGGTAATCGCCGCCATTTTTGAGCATACCGGTTTCAGGCAAGTGTTCGCCTTGTGCGCTGCACCCTCCCCGCGGCCCCGTCCTACCAAACGTCGTGGCATCGAAGAGTAATCTCAGTCCGTCGTCAGTTACTGGGTTGCCCACATCCAATGCCGAGCATTGCTAAAATCGCTATTAGTCAGACCTGAGCTCGTGAGCTAATGGTGTGTACAATTTGGAGATGACGTGGCGCTTGCCCGTGCCGGCTCGCCAGTTCCTAAACCAAGATCAGATTGAGTACTAACGAGGGGGAGATATGACTGACCCGATCAAGTATCTTTTGACGGAAGCCGAAATTCCAAAGACCTGGTACAACTTGATGGCTGACTTGCCAAGCCCGCCTCCGCCACCGTTGCACCCAGGAACCAAACAGCCGATCGGGCCAGACGATCTTGCACCCTTGTTCCCACAATCCTTGATCATGCAAGAGGTATCGACCGAGCGCGACATAGAAATTCCTGAACCGGTTCGTCAGATTTACCGACAGTGGCGCCCGGCGCCGCTGTTCCGCGCCCGCAACCTGGAAAAAGTGCTCGATACGCCTGCGCGTATTTATTACAAATATGAAGGTGTCAGTCCGGCTGGATCACACAAACCAAACACAGCCGTCGCGCAGGCATTTTTCAACCATGAAGCGGGAGTCCGCAAGATCACCACCGAGACTGGCGCTGGCCAGTGGGGTTCATCGCTGGCGTTCGCGGGCGCCCTTTTCGGCATCGAAATCCAGGTATTCATGGTGAAGGTGTCGTTTCAACAAAAACCCTATCGGCGGGCGCTGATGGAAACTTACGGCGCCCGTTGCATCGCCAGTCCATCCAGCGAGACTAATGTTGGGCGCCAAATTCTGGCGAGCAAGCCAGACAACACAGGTTCTCTTGGTATCGCTATCTCGGAAGCGGTGGAAATCGCGGCAACCAATGACGATACAAAGTACGCGTTGGGATCGGTTCTCAATCACGTTCTGTTGCACCAGACTGTCGTTGGCAAAGAGGCGATGAAGCAAATGGAGATGGCTGACGATTATCCAGACGTCATTGTCGGATGTACCGGTGGCGGATCCAACTTCTCGGGGATAGTCTTCCCCTTCCTCGGCGAGCAACTCCGGGGCGGCAAGAAAGTCAATATTGTGGCAATCGAACCGGCAGCGTGCCCGTCGCTGACCAAAGGCAAATATGCTTACGATTTCGGAGACACTGGCCACCTGACGCCACTGGTGAAGATGCACACACTGGGATCAACGTTCATTCCTCCATCGGTCCACGCGGGAGGCTTGCGCTATCACGGCATGGCCCCATTGGTTTCGCACATCAAAGACCTCGGGCTAATTGACGCACGCGCCTACCAACAGGTTGAAGTGTTTGAAGCCGGGGTACAGTTCGCGCGGGCGGAGGGCATTGTGCCAGCGCCGGAGGCCAATCACGCGGTGAAGGGTGCCATCGATGAGGCACTGAAATGCAAACGGGAGGGGCGCTCGCGCGCCATCCTATTCAACCTTTGCGGCCACGGCCACTTCGACATGCAGGCGTACAGCGATTACTTCGCCGGGCAGCTGACGGACATGACTTATGACGAGTCCGAATTGGCGATGGCACTGGCAGGCCTGCCGTCTGCCAAGGCCGCTTGATATGCCCACTAGCCGACGGCGAATCTTTGTCGCCGGCTAGTGCTGTCCGTACCGCCTGTTTCGAACACTGTCGCGACGAGAACCCCACAAAGCCAGCAGCCCAATCGGTTCACCGATCTTTCGGCTACACCACCGACAGCAGGCGCTCGCCACCGCCCAACGCCACAAAATCAGTTTGTTACCTCGCCGCCTACGATGCGTTACGACTCCCAATCGAGCAGACTGGTCACTACAGCCGACCAAGCCTTACCGAGGTTAGCTCGGTTGTAGCCACCACCGCCGAACGCCATTAACCTGCCATCCGCACAACGCTCGGCGACTGAAAGCAGCCGTTTTGCAGCGTAGGCGTGTGTTGCCTGCGTGTAGCGCAATCCGGCCAACGGATCGCCCTTCAATCCGTCGGCGCCACACTGGAAAACAAGAAATTCCGGTGCAAATTTCTCCAAATGCCGTTCAACATCTGGCCACGCTTTGCGAAATTCGTCGTCTCCCGAACCGTAAGCCAAAGGAATGTTGAGCTTGGTGCCCTCAGCCTGGCCCTTGCCGGTTTCGTGCGCAAATCCGGTGCCAGGATAAAACGTGCGCGGATCCTGATGAATATCGGCGAAAATAATGTCGGGATCATCTTCAAACGCATAGAACACGCCATCGCCGAAATGCACGTCGATGTCCACATACCCAATGCGCCTGACGCCGTAACGGCTTCGCAGCGTCTCGATGACGACACCGAGATCATTGAATACGCAAAATCCAGCTGCATGGCTCCGCCCCGCATGATGCAATCCGCCAATTGGCTGGAAGCTGCGAGTACATACGCCATCCATTACCAAGTCAAGGCCGTGCAAAGCGGAACCAACCACATGCGAAGAGATCTCGAATACGCCCGGAAACACAGGCGTGTCGCCGAAATCGAGGTAGTCAAGGCCGACTGATTCGGCAGTAAGTACACGCTCAACATAGTCGGCGCTGTGAAATTGCTCAATTGCGGTGCGTGCGGCCATTTCCCCTTTTCGCAGCTGCACACGCTCCAGCAAGCCCTGCGCTCCAGCCTCTCGCAAGAAAGCGTCCTGCCGATCGATACCGAAGGGATGCCCCTCGGGAAAACCGTAACGTGCAAGTTCCTCGTCCGCAATCAAGCACAGATTCATGTCGTTGCCTTCTTTAGCGAAGGATGTTACAGCCGCGGTCAGAAAAAACGAAGCACTGCCGCGTAAGAACTTTCTTCTTGACCAACAGTTATTACGATTCAAGCGCTCCTCCGCAATTCCAGCATATTTCGAAATTCTCGGGATTCAACTCACGGCAAATCCGGCATTCGACCTGCCGGCTCGTCCCGCCGTTTTCCAGTTTGCGGATGACATCGAGCGCGCGAGCGGCGTCAGCTGCGTCTTCCAGCCAAACTTCGGGCCACGCATGCGTGAACGGAATTTCGCCGACACCACCTTGGGCGTTTTCGTTAAAGACTTTCGCGGTGATTCCCGCCTGAGCCAGCAATGCAACCACGAGATGCGCATCTGGCAGCGTTGCCGCAGTATAAATTCTGCGCATCAAAAAATACTCACACCACCGTTCAGAATTTTCACTGGAAAAGCTCCATTTGCCCGTTACTCCCGAGAGTCCTGAACTGCGATGTGTCCAACGTACGCTGATCGAGATTGAGATTAAAACGCCGACAGGCTACCTGGAAACGCTTGCTGAGCAGTTTTGCAAACTCGCCTCTGCCAATCATGCGCGAACCATAGCCAGGATCATTGTCACGCCCATCGCGCATGCTGCGAACTCGGCTCATCACGTGCGCAGCTTTCAGCGGGAAGTGATCGTCGAGCCAGTCACGAAAAAGGTGTTTCACCTCGTACGGCAAGCGAAGAAGTATATAACCCGCCTTTGTTGCGCCCGCCCGCGCCGCTGCCTCTAGAACAGATTCAAGCTCGGAGTCAGTCAGAAATGGGATCACCGGTGCAAACATGACGCCAACCGGCACGCCCGCCTCGCTCAACCGGCGTATTGTTTCGATTCTTCTGCTCGGCGCCGAAGCGCGGGGCTCCATGCGCCGCGCCAACTGATGGTCAAGAGTGGTAACCGAGATAAAAACAGCCGCCAACCCACGCTTTGCCATTGGCACCAAAATATCAAGATCCCGTTCAACCAATGCATTCTTGGTGACAATGCCTATCGGTTGCTTATAGCGCGCTGCAACCTCGAGCAGCGAGCGGGTAATCCGGTATTCGCGTTCGACCGGTTGGTAGGGGTCCGTATTCGCGCCCAGAGCGATCGCCTGGCAAACATAATGTGGAGATGAAAGTTCGCGTTCTAAACATTCAGAGGCATTCACTTTCGCAATCAGGCGAGTCTCAAAATCAAGCCCGGGAGAAAGATTGAGGTATGCGTGCGTGGGTCGCGCAAAACAATAGATACATCCGTGCTCACAGCCACGATACGGATTGATGGAGTAGCTAAAAGGCACATCGGGGGAACTGTTGCGCGCGATAATCGACACAGCGTGCTCCTTGCTAATTTGTGTTGCCAACGCGCTTTGCTCCGTGGATTCCTCAGTCATCCATCCGTCGTCCACGACCTGCCTTTCCATAAGCTCGAAACGACCTTCCGGATTAACGCCCGCACCGCGTCCCTTCAAACGCGGCCAGCCGTCACGCCTGAGATTGCCAATCCGTATCTTGTCAGTCATGCCGTAACTTTAACGAGTTTTTGGCTCGGCACTCCAGTGAACCTCATTGATCCATCATTTGCATAAATGTTCGGAACAACTCGCTTTTGGTATCTGCAAAATTTTCCAGAATACTGAAATGGTTTTCGGCGGGACATGGAATATCGGCAGCAATGTTTCTGGACCAAGCCTGCGCAATGATCCTGTGCTGATCCTTGAATCCGCCTAGCTCCTGCCCACCCACCGCGATGGACAGCGGTGCGTCGGTGGGCGGAGTCATCAGTGCCGGGCTGAGCCTGATCGCCTGCTCGGAGCTCATTCGCAAATCGTCATTTATTGAGGGAATTGAGGTCAGCACTCGCAAATCATACAGTCCGCTGATTGACAGCGCTCCCTGGAAAAGCTTGCGTGGAAGGCCCGGCGAAGCTTGCGGCCACAAGCAAGCAAGCGCCATCGCCGCCAAGTGACCACCCGCGGAGTGGCCGGCAACAAACATCTTCTTCCTCGGAATCCCAAAATCTGTTGCGTTACGATACAAAAACGCGCTGGCCGCGATCATTTGCCGGACGATGCTTTCCATTGAGGCCGCCGGGCACAAGGAATAGTTGATTACAGCCACGACGATGGCGGCGTCAACGAAGGGCGCCGCAACAAAAGCGTGCTGCAATTTGTCGAGCGAACGCCAGTAGCCGCCGTGAATAAACATCAGCAGCGCCTTGCTTTGACCTTTTGGCAAGAACACGTCCATTGTTTCCATGATGTCATCGCCGTAAGGGACGTCCCTCTCGAATCGGTTACTCATCGAGCGGCGCGTCAGTTCCGACCTTTCGGACCAACGATCTAAATAACTCTGAAAATCGCGGACCGCCGCCCGATTGTTGTAGAGCGAATCAAGGTACGCGGTATGATCGTTCATCTGTTGTATCCTGCAGGTGGCGGAGTTCGGATAATCATGCAACAGACGCACTGCGGCTTGAAGCCCCAAACCGACATTGGCACTACGAATCGCCAGCCGCGCCCTGTAAGCCTCTATTTATTAGATCTTTTTCTGATTGATCGTTTCCGTTGTACCCGAACACCACGGAGCGCTAACGAACTGTCATCAGCCGGCGTGGACACTAGCCAAGAATCGGCCGCAGGTAGGGATGCATACTACCGTGCGGATCACCGATTCGGTTTTTCACATACACTTTGACAGATGACCGATAAGGGTGCCCATACCTATCCCCGCTTTCTGGTCAGCACCGACTGGTTATTCGCCCATCTCGACGATCCTCGGGTGAGGATTCTGGATCCGTCGACGCTGCTGCCACCAAAACCGGATTTTTCACTGTATGACGTTGTCCCCGCGCGCGAAAGCTTCGAGAAAGGCCACATTCCGAATGCTGTGTTCGTCGATATAGAGCACGAACTATCCACTCCACATCCGGAATTGCACTTCATGCTCCCCGATGCGAAGACATTTGCCGATGCAATGTCGCGTTATGGTGTGTCCGACGACAGTTTCGTGGTGACTTACTCGACTTCCAACCATTGGTGGGCAACACGACTCTGGTGGATGCTGAGAGTATTCGGGCACGAGCAAGTTGCGGTGCTCGATGGTGGTTTCCAGAAATGGCTTGAGGAAGCGCGGCCAATTGAGACCGGCCCGGCACGAGCACATGCCAGTGGACGATTTTCCATGCGGGAGTCAAACCGCGAGATGGTCGCGACGCGCGACGATGTGCTTGCCGCGATAAACGCCGCTGGAACCTGTACCATCAATGCCCTGCGCGCTGAGCAGCATGCCGGAACTGGTGGCGTGCATTACGGACGTCGCGGACACATCACTGGCAGCATCGGCATACCGGCGCTCTCTCACGTTAATGACAACAATACCTTCAAGAGCGAAGACGAATTGCGAACCATGTTTGCCCCGGCTTTTCGTAAACCTGAGGTCATCACGTACTGCGGTGGCGGCATCGCAGCCACCAGTGTCGCCTTGATCTTGGAGATGCTCGGCCACAAAAAGGTTAAAGTGTACGATGCGTCACTGACCGAATGGGCGGCAGACCCCGAGTTGCCAATGGAAATCTGACACGGCCACGGATCAACCTAACCGGGAATTTCCGAAACCAGTAAAAAAGCAGCAACAAGAGGAAAAAACAGACCGATGCTCAATCGATTCAAAATTAATGCGGAAGATTTCGACGGCCCAGTTCTGCTAACTGGCGCTGGTGGCTGTATTGGCAGCTGGGTACTTTCATTATTGGTCGATGCCGGCGTTCCTGTGTTTGCACTCGATGTGAACAATGACAAGCGTCGTCCAAAACTACTGATGTCCGATTCCGAGCTATCTTTGGTCAAGTGGTTGGTCGGTGATATTTCCGAGCCAACAACCATGATTAAGGCAATTGAGGTTAGCAAGGCCACATCGATTATTCACCTGGCTGCCTTACAAGTTCCATTTTGCAAGGCCGATCCCATTGGCGGCGCCAAAGTCAACGTCGTCGGCACTGTCAACGTATTCGAAGCGGCGCGCAAGCGTAAGATTTCACGTATCAGCTATGCGAGCTCCGTCGCGGCACATGGTGTTTTCGATGCGAAGACGTTGCCCACACTGTATGGCACTTACAAGTTTTGTAATGAACAAACAGCGCGGGTCTATCTGCAGGACTGGGGAGTCCCCAGTGTTGGATTGCGGCCTGGCGTCGTGTACGGAATCGGTCGCGATCAGGGCATGACTTCCAAGACGACAGTCGCAATACTTGCTGCGGCGGCCGGCAAGCCCTACACGATTCCATTTACTGGCGCGGTATCTTGGCTCCACGCCGGGGAAGCCGGCAGCGCCTTCATCAAGGCAGTCTCACAACCACGCGACCAGGCAGTGGTCTTCGACATCAATGGCGCCGCTTCGACTATCGAAGAATCTCTGGAAATTCTTAAAAGAGTCGCTCCTGATTCCAATGTCACCGCCAGCGGACCGGCACTACCGTTTCCAATGGCCTTGTCGGACAACCCCTTGCGCCAGTTTCTCGGCGACTACGGGGAAGTCCCGCTCGATGAGGGCATCGCGCATACGCACAACATTTTCCGCTCGTTGCTGGGAAAAGGTCTGATCAGCGCTGACGTGATCAGCTAAATCGTTGTTGCTACCGGTGCGCGCGAGCCCGTACAGTTCACGCAACCCCTGGATCGTTAGTGATTCCAATCAGTCTAGGAACCGTGGCTTTGATCGGCGCAAGCCGTCCACGACCACACAACCAACTCTCGACAACCTCCCAGACCGGTACACCCTGCACGTCTGAAGCAGTTGATGCCCAGCCCGCTACTCGATACTTGCGCCCGGCGCTGATTGGCACCCCGTTCAACCGCATGTCGCTAATTCTCGAACCAATCGACTCGCTTGGCGCACAGGCGTAGGTCAGGCCTCCAACACGCACCATGTCGCCGCCTTGCTGGTAATAGGGGTCTGGGTTGAACACGTTGTCACACACATCTTCCAGAATCGCCTTAATCTCCTCCCCGGAGAGCTCACTTACAGTAACTTCCGGGTAGGTAATCGCTGTATGACTCATCACGTCTTCGCGCGTCAAAGTTTGCCCAGGCAAAATACTCGGGCCCCAACGAAATCCTGGCGAAAATGCGATCTGCGCATCATTAACTTCCATCAGCGCCTCGAGGATGAGTTGATCGAAGCTGCCATTGAAGTTACCGCGTCGATATAACAAACCGTCAGTAACCGCCATTGGCTCGTCCAGTAAATCAGCAAAAGGCCGCCGCAAGTCTGTAATGAGTTGTTTCATATCCGCATCAGCGGGCAAAAAATTCGAGAACACTGGCAACAGTCGGTACCGATAGTCCCTGACAGCACCATGTTTGACGTCAAAATCGAGCACCCCGAGAAATTTGCCATTTGAACCGGCGTTTGTGACCAAAGTTTGCCCACCCGGGTTGTCCACACGAACTGGTGCAGGCACGGCATCATGGGTATGACCACCCAATATTGCATGGATGCCACGAACCCGCGATGCCAGCTTCAGATCGACGTCCATACCATTATGTGAAAGCAGGACAACGAGTTGCGCGCCCTGCGTGGCCACTTCATCTACAGTGCGCTGCAATTCGCCCTCTCGAATTCCAAAACTCCAATCTGAAACAAAATGTGCCGGATTCGCAATCTTCGTGTACGGATAGGCCTGGCCGATGATTGCCACCGGCACACCGTTGACCTCGCGCATGACATAAGCGGGAAACACGGGATCTTCAAAGTCAGTCGTGCGAATATTCTGTGCTACGAATTCGAAGCGACCACGCAAGTCGCCTGCCAGCAACTCATGAAGCCGCTGTGCGCCATAGGTGAATTCCCAGTGTCCAGTCATCACATCGACACCGAGCACACGGCAGACGTCAACCATGTCCTGCGCCCGTGTCCACAGCGCTGTCGCTGAGCCCTGCCACGTATCACCGCCGTCGAGCACCAGCGCGCCGGGGCGCGTTGACCGTAACTGTTTCACTAACGTTGCGATATGTGCAAACCCGCCGACCTTTCCATAGGTACGTGCGGCGGCGACAAAATCCAGACAAGTAAATGCATGTGCTTGGGCGCTGCCGGCAGCAATGCCAAAATGCTTCAACAATACCTCACCAACCAAGTGTGGCGGCCTGCCACGTGCTTCACCGACGCCGATGTTGATAGCTGGCTCACGATAGTGCAGCGGCATCAACTGTGCGTGGCAGTCTGTAAAGTGAAGGAGCGAGACGTTACCGAATGGCGCAATGTCATACAACCTATCGGTCTCGCCGGCAAGCGCGCGCATCGAACTGATCGGCATGCCGGCGCCAGCCCCAACCGCTAGAAGCTGCAAGAATTCACGGCGATCCATATCAGTTCGTCACCTTTAAGCTGTCGCCCATGCCTCGTAAAACATGGCGCCAAGCCGCACAACTAGCCAATGCATTGGGCCCACGATACGAAGTTTCGAGATGACTACTTGTTGACCGGCGAGTCAGAATCAAGCAAAAACGCGACCGCGTCAGCAACCTCTTGCGGTGTCAACCACTCGTTGTGCCCGAAACGCGGCATCTGTGAGCAAGGGTAAAAGGCCTGTGCATTATAGATTTTCTGGTACACGCGCCTGATACTCTCCGGAGTTGTCCCATGCGACTTACCGTAACCGGTGAGACTCGGACCGAGATTACCGGCTGAGAGCTCGGTTGGCGCGAGCGCATGGCACGCATAACAGTTAGCCCCCCGCTTGCGCCCCGGGGGATCGGGGCGGATCTTGCCAATGTGCCCGCCCTTTCCAGACAAGGCCAACC
>JABAOE010000378.1_pt4 | contig 66433 bp, 53 predicted proteins | sample 7062141 | NCBI WGS metagenome assembly JABAOE01 (sample SAMN14538627, study PRJNA623070) | marine sediment metagenome | biome: marine biome [ENVO:00000428]; feature: marine pelagic biome [ENVO:01000023]; material: deep marine sediment [ENVO:00002113] | place: India: Gulf of Khambhat ... | reverse complement strand
TGGAAGCCTCTGCGAAGGTGAGGAGAAAGCAGCCTCGAAGGTTGAGCGCAGCGAGTTTCGAGGCTGCCCGAGGCGAGCAGCTAAGGCTTTCCGCCGAGGGACCGCTGGAGCGAAGGGACGGCGGCCCCCGTCAATTTAAGATTTAGAATTGAAAACGTGATTGTGAAAAAGCTACCGGCGCTCAAGGGCGTTTCGGAGATCCGCAATGAGGTCTTCGACGTCTTCGATACCCACCGAATATCTTATTAAATTATCCTTGATTCCCACCAATAGGCGTTCCTCGGTAGTGAGCTCGTAGAAGCTCATCAAGGCGGGCTGTTCGATCAGGCTTTCCACTCCTCCTAAAGAGGGGGCGATTTGAGGAATACGGCAGGAGTCCACGATGCGGGACGTGGTCTTTAGATCTCCTTTGACTTCGAAAGAAACCACCCCACCAAATCCCTTCATTTGCCGCTTGGCCACTTCGTGCTGAGAATGGGTAGGCAAACCCGGATAGTGAACAGCCGTCACCCGGGGGTGTTTCGCCAGAAACTCCGCCAGGGCCAAAGCGTTGGCGTTTTGTCTCTCCACCCGTAAGGCAAAGGTTTTCAAACCTCGCAAGAGCAGATAGGCGGCGAACGGGTCCACCACGGCGCCGGTCACGGCCTGGAGCGACCGGATGCCGTCGATGATCGGCTCGGTACCCAGGACGGCGCCTGCCAGAAGGTCGTTGTGTCCTCCCAGATACTTGGTGGCAGAATGTAACACCAGATCGATGCCAAACTCTATGGGACGCTGGTTGAAGGGCGTCGCGAATGTCGCGTCGATGATGGTCTTAACCCGGTGCCGTCTGCCGATGTCGGCGAAGCGCTCCAAGTCGAGAACATAGTTGTAGGGGTTGGTTGGCGATTCGCTTATAAGGACCCGGGTTGTGGGACGCAAGGCGTCTTCCATGGCAACGTAGTCTCCCGCAGGGGCAGTGGATACCTCGATACCGTAGCGGGCGAGGGTCTGGGTCAAAAACTGCCGGGTGCGTCGATACGAGTCGTCTGTCACGACGACATGGGAACCGCGGGAGAGCAGCGCAAACAGGGTGGTCGTAATGGCGGCCATGCCGCTGGAAAAGAGCAGGCAATCCTCAGCGCCCTCGAGAACCGCGAGCTTTTTCTCCGCTATCCTCTGGGTGGGATTGCCATAACGGCCGTATTCCTCGCGCTCTATGCGTCGCTCGAAGTGAGCACTCAACTCTTCGGTATCGGCAAAGGTATAGGTGGCCGTCTGCATGATCGGCGTGGCGAGGGCGTTTCCCGGTTTTGGATGTGGTTCGCCGGCGTGCACCGCCAGAGTGCTGATACCTTGTTTGTTCTTGGATGCCTCCTCGGCCGACTCACCTCCGACAGTGGAATCACCTGTGGAAGTTTTCTCTGTCCCGCGGCTCGGCGCCTGGGTTCTGTCCTCTTCTGACTTTCGGTCCTTCATTGGCCCTCGAGAAGTCGAACGCGCTCGACATGCCGCTGAATGGCATCCGTCACCGGCTTGACGTTGGGTTTGATCTCAACGGGCATGTTGCTGTGGCTTGAGCGTATGCCCTCGAGACTGCTCTGATGATAAGCGATTTTCTGATCGGCGAATTTTAGACCGTGAGCAGTGGAAATGACCACCACACGTTCATGGGATCGGATAATTTTCCGATCCACGAGTTTTCTTAGCACTGCCAGGGCAACCCCTGTGTGGGGGCAGTTGAACATACCGGTCCGGTCAGCGCGGGCCGACTCGTCGGCAAGCTCCTGTTCCGAGGCTTGCTCCACGACCCCGTTGAACTTTTGCAGGGTTCGAATCGCCCTTTGAAAACTTACCGGGTTGCCGATCTGAATAGCACTGGCCAGGGTCTTTTTAGCCGTAACGGGCTTGAAGCTTTCGAAGCCCTTCAGAAACGAGCGATAGAGCGGATTTGCGTTCTGAGCCTGCGCGACACAGATGCGTGGGAGTTTCGAGACCAGCCCCAGCTCGTGAAGCATGAGAAAACCCGTGCCGAGAGCGCTCACATTGCCAAGGTTCCCCCCTGGAATGACAATCCAATCGGGTACCTCCCAGTCAAATTGCTGGACAATCTCAATGGCGACGGTTTTCTGGCCCTCAATACGCAAGCTGTTCATGGAGTTGGCCAAATAGACACGAGGGTCGGCGGTTATCTTCTGAACCACGGCCATGCAACCGTCAAAGTCCGTATCCAGGGATAAAACGAGGGCCCCGTTGGCCAGCGGTTGTACCAACTGGGCCGGAGAGACCTTGTCCTTGGGGAGCAGCACGACTGAGGGTATACCCGCAGCAGCGCAATAAGCCGCCAGCGCTGCCGAGGTGTCCCCGGTGGAGGCGCAGGCCACCACGTCGATGGGTGAGCCGCTGGCGATCATCTGCTTGACGACGGACACCAGGACCGTCATGCCGAGGTCCTTGAATGACGCCGTATGGGAATTGCCGCACTGCTTTACCCAAAGGTCCTCGACGTGGATTTGCTTGCCGTAGCGGTTGGCCCAGAAGAGGTTGCTGTTACCTTCGTAGGTAGAGACGATGTTCTCGTTGTCGATGAACGGGACCACCCATTCCTTCTTGGCCCAAACTCCCGAGCCATAGGGATACTCGTTCTGGTGTCGGCGATCATCGAAAAGCCTCATCCAGGCGGAGGGAGCTCTCGTTTTGAGCGCCTCCATATCATGTTGCACCTCGAGGAGGTTGTCGCATGTGGGGCAACGGTAGATACTCTCGAGCAAACTGAATTGCCCGGGGCAGCCGTTGATGCATTGAAACCAGGCGTTATAACTCATGTTTGTCCTCGTTCGGTGTAACCAGTATTCGCCAACGTGGGATTTATGTCAACCCGCCATTCCGGCACTATAGAGTAGACGGATTTTGAGCGCAGGGCCCACCAAATGGAAGCACCAAATCACAATCTCCAAATCTCAAAAAGACAAATCATTCGACTCTTAGAATTGAAATCCAAAACGAAAACGTTTGTTATTTAGGATTTGTAATTTCAATTTTGCTTAATTGTCTTGCGACTCTGCACGAGAGCTTTCTGTGTGAATCGCCGAAAATCTGCGGTTAAAAGTCTTTTACGCTTTGCTCTGTGCCCTTAGCGCTTAGCGGTTTAAGCAGTTTTGATTTGCCCTTTTCAGCGTTGGCACATATCTTTGAGTGATGCCGAGCGTTCTCGTTCAGTATCGGATGCTTGTCCTTGGCATACTTGGATGTCTTCTGTACGTAGGGTGCATCGGTCTGTTTGACCTCTGGTATCCCGATGAGCCGGATATTGCCGAAGTAGCCCAGGCCATGTTTGTTAGCGGGGATTGGATTGCGCCGCGACGCATGGGAGTCATCTGGGTTGACTATCCACCCCTCATTTATTGGGCTGGGAGTATTTCGTCCTCCATCTTCGGAGGCATGAATGCGTTTACTCTTCGTTTCCCCTCCGCTTTGGCGGCCATGGGTTTGGTGCTTTTGACCTGCGCCGTGGGCACACGCTGGTATGACGGCAAAACCGGACTGTGGGCAGGTTTTTTCCTTTTGACCTCATCTCAATTCGCGCTGCAGGCGGTGGGATTCCGAACCGACATGCTGTTCAGCTTTTTCATCGCTTCGGGATCGCTGCTCTATGTTTCCGGCCTTGGGGATAGCAGGCGCTGGTGGCCAAGGGCGGCGGGTTTTGGGTTGCTGGGCCTGGCCATGCTGACAAAAGGCCCCCTCGGTTTATTGCTGCCAGGGCTCGTTCTGGTGCTCTGGCATTCTGCCCGGCGAGAATGGCGACTGCTGTTTGGGCTTGCCCCTCTATCACTGATCAGCCTGGCCATTTACCTCCCATGGTTCGTGGCCTGTGCCAAGGAGATGGGCTCGGACAACATGCTTTACGAGCTCTGGGCGCAAAACTTCGACCGGTTCATTAGTGGGGCACGCAAGCATGAGAGGCCGTTTTACTATTTCTTCGTTGTCATCTGGTACGACCTCGCACCCTGGACTCCGATATTGCCCCTAGCCCTGTGGTGGACCCATCGAAACCGCTTGTGGCAAGACCGCCACACGCAGTTTGCCCTGTGGTGGTTCGGAGCCTTCTTTGTGTTCCTTTCAATCGCCGTTACGAAACGTCAGATGTACCTGTTGCCGGCTTATCCGGCCATGGCCCTCTTGATGGCACGATGGATCACTGCGGTCACGGCAAAGGGGGTTCAATCCCCGCAGCCCGACCTGGTTCTGGCACGACTGTTGATGGGTTTTTATGTGGGAGTGCTGTTTTTGCTCGGCGGCGCCTGCTTGATCAGCTTCGTTGGCACTGGCCCTGTCGTGGCACGACTGGAGCTGGAGCCGCTGTACAAGAACATTGCGCTAGGAATGCGCCTTCCAAGCCTTCTGTTGGGGGTTGGTGGTGTGGCAGGGGGCCTTTGGGTCCTAAGGGCGTGGCGCAACAAAGACATGGAAGGTGGTTTTTTCCGCGTCGCTGTGGCGCTCTTTATTGTCTATTGGGTCGGTTTTACGATGGTCATGCCGACCATCAATCCAGCCAAGACCTACGCTCCCGCAGGGCAGTGGATCAAGAATAACATAGGGTCCGAAAAAGAGTTCGGCGTGGCCTTTCCAGCTCGAGGATTTTCGAAAATGGGAGCCTTCGGCTTTCACACGGGAGCCCTGGTGAAATTGCTAAAGAGTCGCGAGGAAATTGAAAAATTTCTTGAAGAGCACCCCCGCTCGGTCGTCCTATTGGAACATAAAAGCGCCGCGAGCCTTTATGGAAAAGAGAATTCTAATTGGCGCTCCCGGATTATTCATGAGCTTTTCGCTGGTCGCTATCACTACCATGTGATGCGCGGTTCATGAAGCCGCCGCATTCATCTTAGCCTTCATTGTGAATATTCTGCTCAAGATATGGCTCGTCGCACTGTTCCTGAAACTCCTCCTTGCCGCCTTTATCCCCCTTTATGACGATGAAGTCTATTACTGGGTTTGGGCCCGGCATCTTCAGCTCAGTTACCTCGACCACCCTCCTTTTGTAGCTTGGTTGTTTCTACTCGGTCAGCCACTGGAGCCGCTCTTGAATGCCGTTCGCTGGCCGTCGGTCCTGATGAGCCAGGTAACCTTTTTGGTCTGGCTCAAAATTCTCAGACCCGTCATGACCGATAGACAGCTTTTGTGGTGGTTGGGTCTGGGTCTTACCTCCCCGTTCTTCGGCATGAGCTCACTTATTGCCACGCCGGATATCCCGTTGTTGTTTTTCTGGTCTCTATCCCTTTGGGCGATGCTCAGGGCAATCGACACTGGGAGTGCGCGATGGTATGCGGTGCTGGGGTGTTTCCTGGGTCTAGGGTTTTGTTCAAAATATATGATTGTGCTCTTCGTCCCGTCGGCACTCCTGTGGCTGGTCTTTAGCCGAAGACTTCAAGAAGTTCACTGGCGCTGGCTGCCTCTCACCGTTCTGTCGGGTTTTGTTTTTTCCCTACCGGTCCTATGGTGGAACTTTCAAAATGATTTTATTTCATTCCGGTTTCAGCTTTTTCACGGACTGGGTGGACAATCATGGAACCCCGACTGGACCCTGGAGTATTTTTTCAGTCAGGTGGGCATTCTATTCCCAACCACTCTTTACCTGGCACTGCGTCGTTGGCCGGAACGGGAAGCTGACTATCTGCCTTATTTTGCCTGGTTTCCGCTCCTTTTCTTCCTCGGGTCCTCCACCCAAGCCCATGTGGAGGCCAACTGGCCCATCATGGCTCACCCTGCGGTCATCGCCCTGGCCGTGCTGAACGCGCGGAAAGAAACACTGCTCAAGTTTACCTTCGTTTTTTGGCTCCTTTCGGCGGTATTGGCATCTTCCGAGCTTGTGTTTAGATGGGTGCCGCTCTCGATAACGGATAAAATCCACGAACACGCCTACTACGATGACCTTGTGGACGTGGCTTCCAGATTCGAACCCATTTACGGGTCGAGAAACCAGATGGCTGCGCAGCTTACCTACAAACTCAAAAAAGATGTCCATAAACTGCGGTCCAAAGAACCCCATGACTTTTACGATTATTTTAATGGGTCGATCCCTACTGCGGATCGGATCCATGTGATCTTACACAAAGGGAGGAGTCTCAATGGATTTCACACCGACGGTTACAAGGTGAAATCCAAGGCCCCCGTCAAAGACCGGTACGAATTGTACGAGCTACAGAGGTTGCCGCGAGAGACTAAGGAGTCCCAAGGTCCGGCAGGCCCGTGAGGGCTAGGTATAGGCGTGCAGCGGCAAATTGAGCACTAGAGAAAAATTCTAACTATTTCGCGGGGTTGGTGCGGCTCCTTTGGCCCCGTTTTCAAATCCGCCGGCAAAGTGAGAAACTAAAAAAGTGCGGTGTGTGGATGCTAGGGGGAGGAGAACGGACAAGGAGGAAGCTCAGTGAACACGAAAGTACTTTCTCGCACCTACCTGTTTGAAGGGCTTAGCGTCAAGGAGTTGGAACTGCTTCTGGTGGCGGCAGGGGAGAAGGTCTGTGCCAAGAACGATGTGGTCTTTCGGGAAGGTGAAGCAGGTAACCAGGTTTACATGGTTTCGCAGGGAACCGTAGAGATATGGAAAAAAGAGAGCGCGGACTTGAAGGGTACTTGCATCGGCAAGGTCAAAGACGGTGAGCTTTTTGGTGAGATGGCGGTTTTTGACAAGCAACCGAGGTCTGCCTCGGCCATTGCCGCGGGGGAGGACAAAACCAAAGTCTTGGTCTGGGGCGAGAAGGATTTAATGAAGCTGATTCAAGAATACCCTGCGCTGGGCACAAAGATCATGACCAACGTCATCAAGAAACTGAGCGGTCATTTGCGTAATGCCAACAATGCCATTCACAGCCTGAGAAGGACCTTCCTGCCCGTTTCGGGGTAAACCGTTACTCGAACCGCCTTGTTTCGGGTTCAGGCCGTCCGGGTTAAACCGGGTTTTTTCTAAGCCAGTCGATATAGGTCGCGACTCCTCTCTCCAGGTCGTACTCCGGGCGGTAACCCACATCCTCTGTCATTCGTTTGATTTCCATGTAACCGTTCTCTTTTTGCCGGGGACTCTGTCCGGGCTGGAGTTCCACCTGAACATTGGGCACAACCTTTTTCACTGCTTCGGTAAACTCGCGGTATGTGTGGGGTCCGTCCCCGCTGATATTATAGGTGCGGTGGGGAAGTTTTTCGGCCGTCTGCAGCAGCTGGATCCCCAACGCGCAGTCCTTCACGAAAAATGCACCCACTTCATCATTCTCGTGAGGCACCCCTGTACGGGTACCTTTAAAATCCGCCGGGATACCCTTGACGGCGGCATGGCAAATCCGGCTGGTCGCTGCGGCCAGGGTGTGATAGAGGGGCCCAAAGGGGCCGCCGATACGCATGGCGATCACCTCGAGGCCCGTCCGGTTGGCATAATGCGCTCCCAGGATCTCCAGTGACTTTTTGAAGGTTTCCGTGGGGTTTCGGGATTCCACCGGTAGCAGCATGTCCTCGTGAAATGGGCCCTTGGGAATACCACCATAGACAGAAACGGAGCTCCCCCAGGTGACTCGTTTAATGTCGGATACCCGAGCTGCCTCCAGGATGTTGACGAAGCCCGTCACATTGACCCGGTAGTCTTCCGCCGCGGACAAAGCCGCGAGCGCTGGTACCGCCAGATGCACGATCCCGGTCACCTTGTGCTTCTTCACAACGTCAATCACGTCATGGGGACTGGTGACGTCCAGCCTCTCAATAAAAACACGCTTGCCGATCTCGTCCTTGATGAAGTCCGGTTCTCGACGAACACGGAATTGAGTCAGCACCACCTGCTCTCCCACATCCAAAAAACGTTTCGCGGTGTGCAGACCGATAAAACCCAGACCGCCGGTGATCAAGATCATACTTCTGCCTCCTGCCTCCGTAACGAGGCTCTTGCGAATTGACCTGGCGTTCCACGTAACGATTGGTAAACCGCCCGGTACGCTAGGCTCCCAACATTGAATTGCTATCCCTTTTAATAAGGAAGGAGGTTTGGGTCAAGTCGGCGGGGAATTCGCTAAGCGCAAGTAAATTAAAAATTTAAAAGGAGAAAGGAAAAAACATCGAGCAAGGAAAAACAGAAAGTACTGGGAAGTAGGTGGCAATTCAGTGCTGAGGACTGCGTTTTGCAGTAAAGCTCTGCCAGAGGACGGATCAGCCTTTGGCAGAGCGTGGCGCATAGCGAAAGCGTCAGGAGGAATCGGTTACAGAATTTCCAGGAAATTTGACTCGCGCAAAGGCGCAAAGTGAGCCAAGTATCATTAATTAAAAATTTGAAGTCCGAAATATCAAACAATTTCGAATGACAGAATATTTAATGTCCAAAACTGGTGAATTGGGTGGTTTGGAATTTTATGATCCCTTTGCGTCTCCCCGGCGAATTGTCCGAGAATTTGTGTGCGCTAATCTGTATGGGTGTGCGGTAAGGTGTCTTTTATCGCCTTTGTTAACAGCAAAGGGATTAGTTTACACCGGGGGGCAGATGAAGGCCCTGCGGAGAGGCTTGGCGAAGTATTTAAGGATGGTCACCAGGAGTAGAAATATTCCGCAGGCAACGTAAAGCAAAACAAGCGATTCCGATGAGGCGCCTTGGGAGGAAAGCATCTGCAAGAGATTTTTAAATCCCCAGTAATAAGTAAACACAAATGTCCCAAGTAGGAACGAATGGTAGAGCCCCATGAACAAAAAGACGACCGACAGCAGCGAAAAGGCAAAAGCCTCCCACGGGGCAATGGCCGCTCCCTGCAAAAATGCCGCAAACGTATCCAGATAGGCCATGATTTCCATAGTACGAAGATGTAATAGCAAAAGGACTGCCAGGCCGAAATTTATTAGAACGCTTGGCCTTTTTGCTTAAAACTCTTCCCCAGGTGTTTAATTTTGAGAATGCGGTTCTACCTCCAGAGCGGTGAGGAGGTGGAAGGTGTCTTAAAATGAGGTGGTGTTAGGCTTGTCACGGATGGGTAGGGATCCCACCACGGTTTACTCTTGTGATCAAAACAAGCCTTTAGGCGGCAGAATGGGATCTTTTGTGTACTTTGGAGTTGCCGATCTCCTTGAGGAAATCGTCAGTGGTCAAGGGATCCACGTGGGCTTTCTTACACATGGCCTCTACCATGCCTTGCCAGAGTTGGCCCGCGTGTACTTTCTTGTGTTTGTTTATACCCTTTACGCTTTTTTGAATTGTTCGTTCCATGGTCTACAAGGAAAGCAAAAATTATTCCCGCTGCGGAGATGATTCCGTCAGCGGAACTTGACGCTTATCCTCTCCTCACACGAACCTAACACCGTTAATGAGGCAAAAGTTCCACGTCCGACTGTGGGAATCCTATGACACGTGGCGATGGGATTGTCCCCCCCGGTATCGGCGGGGATGCAACAGGGCTTACCGACATAGAATCCCCGCCGTACTCATTTCCAAAGCACGGTTTTGATTGACTCTGCTGTGCCGTGTGGTATTGGTGCTTTCGAATTCAGGATTAAGTGAGGGGAAGATGATAAGCCAAGAAGAAAACGACCTTTTGACGAGGACCGATCCGGAGACGCCTTGCGGAGAGCTCATTCGGCGCTACTGGCAGCCCGTGGCCTTATCCGAAGAGCTTCCGGCCGGCGGCGCTCCATTGCCCGTGAGGCTGCTGGGCGAGAATCTTGTCCTTTTCCGGGATGACCAGGGACGACCCGGTCTTTTGGGCATCCATTGTTGCCACCGTGGAGCGGACCTGAGCTATGGCCGAGTGGAAGACGGGGGGCTACGGTGCATCTACCATGGATGGCTCTACGACATTAACGGCCGCTGCATGGACCAGCCCGGGGAGCCGAATGGGGGGGAGCACCGAGATTCCCTGCGCCAGCTCTCCTACCCATGTCGGGAAGCAGCCGGGGTGGTTTTTGCCTACCTGGGGCCGGGTGAAAGCCCGCAACTTCCCGCCTACGAGTTCCTGAACGCACCGCCTGGTTACTCCGTAGTGACAAAATACTACCATGAGTGCAACTATTTGCAGTCAAACGAGGGAAACATTGACCCGGTGCACCTGTCGTTCCTGCATCGTAATCTGGAAGCGACGGAACGCGATCGGAACAGGCAGGTTCGAGGCACGACTCATTCAACGAACACCCTGTACGGGCAAGACCTAGCCCCGCATATTGAGGTGGAGTTCACGGACTTTGGAGTGAGAATTTCCACGCTTCGCAACAGCGAAGCCGAAAAGAATTATCTAAGGGTGTCGAATTTCATTATGCCCAACCTCAGCGCCTTTCCGGGGCCCACGGGAGGCGCAGGCTATTCCGTCAATTGGCATGTGCCCATCGATGATACCCATCACTGGAAGTTCGTTTTTTCCTTTAGCCGCGAAAATCCCATAAGCGACCAGCTATTGGGACGAGAGGGCGCCCATCGAACCCCGGACTATAAGTTGATCCGCAATCAGCGAAACCGCTACATGCAGGACCGCGAGGAACTAAAAACCAAAACCTATACCGGGCTGGGACATCACTTTCCCAGCCATGATGCTTATGCCACCGAAAGCCAGGGCTCCATCCAGAACCGGACACAGGAACATGTAGTTTCGTCGGACAAGGCCATTGTGGCGGCCCGCAAGCAGATCCTGCAGGGCATCAAGGACATCCAGGCGGGCAAAGACCCAACGCATGTAGTGCGAGATCCTAAACAGAACAAGTTTCCCCACCTCGTAGTCATCTCGGAGGTTATTCCGAGTTCGGTGGATTGGAAAGAACATACGCAAAAAGCCGAAGCACGAATGAAAGCATAATTTTGGAGGCGTGAGATCAAAATTGTAACCTAAATTTTAGGAGGTGTTCGTATGATTCAACCAGCGACATTAGGTCTGAAACTCCTGATTGGTGTGGGACTGGTAGTCATGGGCGGATTACCGTCAACCGTTCATGGAGGTTTTCAGGAAGAGCAAAAAAAACTGCTCAAAGCGGCTCAAAAAGAAGGCCAATTACAGGCTTTCATCTGTTGTGGCCTTGGGAGAGGTATTGGCAAACTCATGCCGGAATTTGAGAAGAAGTACAAAATCAAGGTGACCTTTTCTACAGGATCATCGCGAGAGCAGGCGCCCAAGGTGCTCGCCGAACGGAGAGCCGGGCGGTATACCCTCGATATTTGGATGGGAGGTTTAAACCCGGCGATTCCCACTCTGATCCCTACTGGAAGCATTCAACCCCTAAAGCCCATGCTGTTTTTCCCGGAGGCCCTGGAGACGAAGGGGTGGTTCAAGAATCAACTCCACTGGTTTGACGTTCATAGAGAATACGTTTTGGGATTTCGTGGCAACGCAGCAAAGGCGGATTTAACTTACAACACGAAAAAAGTGGACCCAAAGGAGATCCAATCCTATTTTGATCTGTTAAAGCCGAAGTGGAAGGGAAAAATTATCATGCGGGACCCCCGCACCGTGGGCGTGTCGGGTTCTACGGCCTTCTTTTACCTATCTCTGGGGGAAGAGTGGCTGCGTCGATTGCTGACGGAAATGGACGTTACGGTGACAAAGAGTGCCCGTCAGGCCGGAGAGAAGCTAGCCCTAGGAAAGTTCGCTTTTTGCCTGTTTGCCTGCGGTAACGAGGTGCGCCGGCTCAAGAGAGAAGGCCACCCTGTGGAAAACGCGTTTCCACACTATCTGAAAGAGGCGTCCCGAATCAGTCCGGGGGGCGGAGCCCTTTACGTCTTGGACCGGCCTCCTCACCCAAACGCCCAAAAGTTTTTTGCTAACTGGTGGCTTACCCGGGAGGGGCAAATCATGATGCAGCGTGGATCCGGCGACCAGTCGCTGCGCGACGACATACCGGTGGACGCGGTGTATCCCGATAACCTCCGCGAAAAGGGAAGGGAATATCTCATGATGGGTAGCCAGAGAGACTATCAAAAGCTTCTGGCAAGGGCCATGAACGTCACACGTGAGGCGCTGGCCGCGGCGGGCAAATAGGTTCAAAGGGACAAGCTTTGTCGATGGGGGAGATAAAATAGTGGACAGGGTTTCCCGAGCTCCAGCGGAAGTGTGGCCGTCTGCGCCGTCGTGGATGAGCACGGCCACCTTCGTCATGGCCGTGATGATCATCGGCTTCGGTTTTTGGATCTTTGCCCCCATCGTGGTTGTGCTGGTGAACAGTTTCAACCTTGCACCGGCAGGCCAGCCTGCCGTCTGGTCCATGGAGAACTGGATCCTGGCGTTTTCGGAGCCGGGAGTTATAAAGGCACTCGGCAATACTTTTCTTGTTTATTTCGTGTACACCGGTATCGGTTTCCCCGTGGGCGTCCTGATTGCCTGGACTCTGGCCCGCACGGATATTCCACAAAGCCGCGGGCTTGAATTCATGTTTTGGCTGTCGTTCATGTTGCCCAGCATTTCCACCACCGTGGGCTGGGTGTTCCTCCTCGATCCAGACGTTGGATTGTTGAATAGGGCCATCGAGTTACTCCCCTTCGTGGAAGATAGCCCGTTCAATATCTACAGCGTGGGAGGAATTATCTGGACTCATTTGATGGCCAATACTATTTCCGGCGCGGTGATGCTTTTGACACCGGCCTTTCGCAACATGGATAGCGCTCTCGAGGAAGCCAGCCGGACATCCGGGGCCAGTAACTTTCAAACCATGATGCGGGTAACTTTCCCCGTGATGGTTCCGCCGATCATCTTGGTTTTCATGCTTTCTTTAGTGCGCATCTTCCAGTCCTTTGAGACGGAGCAGATATTGGGCACTCCCATCAACTTCTATGTCTATTCAACCAAGATCTTTCAATTCGTCAGGTTCTATGACCCGCCCAATTTTGGCGCGGCAACGGCCCTTGCCAGTATCGTTCTGGCGGTTATCGCGGTTATTGTGCCTACCCAGAGGTGGCTGATTTCACGCAAACGCTATACCGTTGTCACGGGCCGGTTCAAACCGGGGCTCATTCACTTGGGCCCGTGGCGATACCTGGCCTATGGAACCGTTGGATTGATTGTGTCGCTATTGACGATAGTCCCGGTGGCGACTCTGGTGGGTGGAAGCTTCATGACCCGGGTGGGGTGGTTCACGAGTAAACCGCTGCTTACCCTGCGCCATTACCACGAGGTTCTGACGGATCACTTTTTCCTTAGCTCCCTCTGGAACACTTTCGTGCTCGCCTTCTCAACCGCCGTGGTGAGCCCTATCCTTTTTTCTCTCGTCGCCTATGTACTGGTTCGCACCCAATGGCGCGGGCGCACCGTCCTGGACTCCCTCCTTTGGATGTCCACCGCAATGCCCGGTATCCTCTCAGGTCTCGGGCTGTTGTGGCTCTTCCTCGGTACTCCGTTTCTTACTTTTCTGTACGGAACCATGTATGCCCTGGTGCTGGTGGTTATCCTGCAAGGCAAGCTCACAAGTACGCAACTCATCAAGGGGGTCTACCTGCAAATGGGATCCGACATGGAAGAAGCGGCTCGAGTGTTAGGATCCGGTTGGTGGTCTACCTATTTTAGAATCTGGATTCCGCTTCTGATGCCAACCCTCGTCCTGATTGGGGTTTTCAACTTTGTTATTGCCGCTGGTACCACCTCGAGCATTATCCTGTTAGCCGAGCGTGGAACCAAAACCCTCTCCATATTATCACTTGAGCTCATGTCCCGTTCCGACGGCGCGGACCTGGAGGGCGCGGGGATTGTCAGCCTCGTTATTGTGATCCTGACGGCCGGCGTGGCTTTGATCGCCCGGAAGTTCGGACTGCAGGTAGGAGTGAGGCACATTTAAACCGACGGAAAAAAAGTTGGTATTGCAATTTTAATATTACCGGAGAACTTCGAGAAAGGAAGAAAATCATGGGAAAGATCGAGCGACCCCGAGTACAGTACAACGATCTTCGAGAATATCTAGGACTCTTGAAAAAGGCCGGGCTTTTGACTCACGTCACCGCTCCGGTGGACCTGAAACACGAAATCGGTGCGATCTGTACGCGGGACATGGAAAGACACGGACCCGGGTTGGTATTTGACAAGGTCAAAGGATACGAAGGAAAGCCGCTGGTTAGCAACATCATCTACTCGGTCGAGCAGCTGGCCATTGCTTTCAATACGGATCCAGATCCGGACAAGATCTACACGATCATCGTAGACGGGCATAGAAATCGACTTCCGTCGGTCACGATGAACTCGGGACCTTGCAAAGAGATAAAGTGCTTCGGCAACGATGTGGACGTGACCGAAATTCCCACTCCCGTATGGCATGAATTGGACGGCGGGCCGTACCTCGGGACTTCCGCCGGCGTCATCACGCGGGACCCGGACACGGGAATTTTGAACATGGGAACCTATCGTGCCATGGTCGTCGACAAGAACACTTTGACCGTCTCAGGACAGCTCATCCGGGATGTGGTGAGAAATGAAAAGAAGGGTCAGCCGACTCCCATCGCCATCGTGATGGGAATGGATCCCCTGCTGACCCTGGCCTCGGGAAGTCCGGTACACGTAGATGAAAACGGCAACATGGAGTACGAGGCGGCCGGCGCTTGGCGGGGGAGCCCGACGGAACTCGTTAAATGCGAGACCAATGATCTGTTAATTCCTGCGCAGGCCGAGTACGTGATCGAGGGTGAGATCGCCGTCGGTGCCCGGATGAAGGAAGGGCCCCATGGAGAGGCGGGGGGATTTTACGGACAGAACCTGGAAGCCTTCCCCATGAAGGTGAGCTGTGTTACCCATCGCAAGGATCCTATCACCTACGGAATCATCTGCTTGTTGGAAGAGGACTATCCTCGTTGGTTATTTCGATCGGGGGCCTTCCAGGATCGCCTAATGGCGGAGAAGGGTATGGAGTGCGTTCGAGAGGCCTATTATCCTGAGTTAGGTGGGCGAGGATGGGGCGGGGCGATCATCGCAGCGAAGATCGAGGATCCGGAGGCACCGCGGCGGATTATTGAAGCAGCCTGGCGAATCAACTCGAACCGGTGGGTCATCGTAGTCGACGAGGATTGCGACCTTAGAAACTGGAATGACGTCATGTGGCGCGTGGTGACCGCTGTCAGAAACGGCGAGGATATCTACAAAGGCAAGGCAACCAACCGCGGTCCGACTTCCCAGGAGCCGAGAAACGTCCGCGCTTCGGAGATGGATATCGACAGCGATATTCCCGATCCGACCGGGATAAATGCCAGCTTGAAGTTCAAGTTCAAACACCTCCCACCAATCAATCGGTCGAGCCGTGAATACATGGCTAAAATTGCCGCTCGATGGGGAGAGTTGGGTCTGCCCTAGGGAACAGCAAAGCGCAGAGCGCATGGCGCAAAGCGTCAGGAGGATTCGGTTCCAGGATTTTAGAATTGATGACTCGCGCAAAGGCGCAAAGCACGCCAAGTATAATTTAGATTGCAGATTTCAAATCCGAAATAATTGGAAACAAAAATTCGAAGCAGGAAATCTGAAACAAAGAGGAAAATTTCAAACCATTTAGAAACGCCGAAAGATTCTCGTTGAAGGGTTTTGAATTTGAGAATTGAAATTTTGAAATTGTTTCGTGTTTCGATATTCGGATTTCGAAATTCAAATTTGCCTGTTTCGGATTGTTTGAGATTTGGACCTTAGGATTTTAATAAAGGTGATGGTTAGTGGCTCAAAACGCTATGCGCTTTGCGCTGTGCTCTTTGCCGGTTGCGGGGGCACGGGACCGGGGTTAGTTGGAGTGGTAGCGCCAAAGCTGCGGTATCGCTCGATTGATGCCCAGAATAATTATGACGCACAAGATGCTTCCCAGCATCACGGCCGTTGGCGCACCCAGGAAAGCAGCGGCGGTTCCCGCAATCAATGCCCCTAGAGCATTGGCGCTCTGAGCAAACACCGTGATCAAACTGGTTGCCCGGCCCCGCATGGAGTCCGGCGACAAAAGTTGAACCACCGTGCGGCGCATGGCTACGCTGATGGCATCGGTAAATCCCAATGCCCCCACAGCCAGGATCCCTATCAGGAACCAGGGTACAGATCCCAGCAAACCCAGGCTCCCCGCAAATAGCAGGGCCGCAATCACGGCCAGGGCTCCTTTTCGTTTGACATCCCCTAACAAGAGCAGTGTTGCGGAACCCAACAACAGACCTATCGCAGGTGCGGCGTAGAGAAGACCAAGACCGCTGGCGCTGACCTGATACACGTCCTGAGCAAAAACCGGAAGCAAGGGCTGATAGAATCCAAACAGAATCGTACCAAAGTCCAATAGCAGAAGGGACAGAATGATTCGTTGGATCCAGATAAATTGGATTCCCTCCACCGCGTTGCGAAGACCCACGGTGCGCCGGGCGCCCATGGGTTTCCCTGGAGTGCGAATGGCCGGTACCGCTAAAATCGCTGGTACGAATAGAGCCGCGCTCAGGAAATAAGTGTTATCTAGACCGATGAGATCGATAAACAAGCCCGCCAGGGCGGGACCGAAAAGCAAACTGCCCTGATGGGTCAGGGTGTTCAAGGTAACGGCATTCATCAGGTGGCTTCTAGGGACCATGGCAGGGATGATGGCTTGGCGCGCAGGTTGACCAAAAACCTGCACGAGGGAAGTCATGACGGTCAAGATGTAGATATGCCATACCTGAATGGTTCCGCTGACGGTCAAGATTCCCAGGGCGAAGGCGGGTAGGAGGTTTAGAAACTGAGCGGTCATGATCAGCTTCTTCCGATCCATGGCGTCCGCCAGAACTCCGCCCACAAGGCCGAATACAATGAAGGGAACGGATTGAAAGAAGCCGGTCAGTCCCAGTTTGATGGAGGAACCGGAGAGTTGATAGACCTGGTAGAGGTTGGCCACCTGGCGCATTTGTGATGCGGTGGCGGCAAAAAACCCCGAGGTCCAGATCAAGGCGAAGTCACGAATGAACAGGGACGACCAGGGGTGTACGGTGGCGGCTGTGTCCTGTGGAGTTGTATCGCTGCGCTCTTCCAATCCTAAACTTTCATCCAAAAAAGAATTGGAGTGTACCCGGATGGCAAATATTCGTCAATGGTTGCTGGGTTTCATGAGGCTCCAATTGATGCAATCGTATCGTTGGACAGGGGGACAGAAGGTCGTTTGACAACGACTCTTTGCCGGAGATATAAAATATTGACCTCGATTTTACTCTTTCGATAGCAAATGTCGTTAGAAGCCATCGATTTGCCAAAGGAGACGTTATGGCCGCCTGGCAGGAAATCACTGATCTGAAGGATTTTAATGAGGAATTGGAAAAAGAATCCATGCGGGGTCTCTGGGCAACGGGAGAGGGCGTTTTCCGCGAACCCAAGCCCTTTGGTTCCGCCAAGCTCTGGAAGTGGGCCAAGATCAGGGAAGGACTCGAGGTGGCGGGGAAGCTCATCCCGACAAATTACATGGGCGCTCGAAGAGTGCTCCAATTGGTTCACCCCAACCTGCCCCATGGCGCGACGCATACCCTTGGAATGGCGATCCAGCTGGTGAAGGCGGGGGAGGCCGTTTACTCTCATCGTCACACCGCGGCTGCGATGCGTTTTGTGATAGACGGCGGTAAGGATGTCTACACGATCACCAACGGAGAGAAATGCGTCATGGAGCGGGGCGACATGCTCATCCAGCCCAACTGGGGATGGCACAACCATGTCAATGAGACTGACCGTGACGCGGTGTGGATCGATTGCCTGGATGTGGGTCTGATGGGCATGTTGCGAACGATGTTCCAGGAGCCCCATCCGGCGGAGGACGTCAGACTCTTTAACAGTCCGGTGGACAATGCGGTGCGTAACCCAACGACTCTCGCTCCTCCGGGAAAGGCGGTGAAGAAGCTGGTCTACAAATGGGGTGAAACGCTGCCGGCTCTTCGTGAAATGCTTCCGGACGATAAAAGCCCCTACGATGGCCGTCTGCTGGAATACCGAAACCCCAATGGCGGACCCACCTTTCCGACCTTCTCATGCTGGATCCAGATGCTGGATGGGGGCGAGGAAACTGTGGCGCATCGGCACACGGCAAACCATCTGTATTATGCCTTTCAAGGAAGCGGTGTTACGGAAGTGGAGGGAGAGAAGCTCTCGTGGGAAGAGGGGGATTTTTTTGTCATCCCCAACTGGAGCTGGCACCGTCACCAAAACGTCTCAAAGGAAAATCCCGTCATACTTTTTTCGAACACTGACCGTCCCATGCTGGAGGCCATGGGGGTTTACCGGGAGGAAGGAAAGGAATAACGGAAAGGCCATGACCGAAGAGGAACGCACCTATAATACGCCGGACTTTGTTTTTGGAGCCGCGGCTCCGGAAAATCCGGGAGAACGGATGCCCGCCAAAGTCGGATTTCCGGCACCGGAGTTCGAAGTCAAAGATCTCGACGGGAAAACGCATCGGCTCAGCGATTTGCGAAGCCTCGGCCACGTCGTTTTCATGACGGGCGCAATCACGAGCCCCATGTGCGCTTTCGAGATTCCTGCCTTAAACAAACTTCGGGAAAAATTCGAGAAACAGGGATTTTTCTTTTTTCTTTTATACACTCGAGAGTCTCACCCCGCAGAGAATTATCCCCACCACACCTCCTGGGAACAAAAAGTTTCTCATGCTCGTGAATTTAAGCGCTTGGAAAACGTGGGGGTCCCCGTCTTGGTGGATGACCTGGCGGGAACGATCCATCGGGCCTATTGTATCTGGCCCAACGCTGCGTTCGTGATCCACCGGGACGGGCGCTTGGTTTATCGTTGCAACATCATGAACTCGCCCGAACTGGAACAGTATCTTCAGGATCTAGCTTCTGCCGACAACCTGGCCGCCCAGGGGGAAATGCTGCACCTGCAATACTCGGAGCGTGTCGTGATGCATCATGCGGAGAAGGAAGTACACCATCGAGTCTACGAGCGGGCCGGTCAGAAAGCATTTGAAGACTATTGGAAAGTTCGGCCGGATTTACGAAATCGCTGGCCCTAAGAAGGAAAGGTATCACCATGAAGTATCGTTGCATTTCAGCCGATGGTCATCTCGAAGTGAGACCCGATCGGTACACAAAGCGGGTCCCGGAGAAGTACCGTGATCATGCCCCCCAGGTCATCACGCTCCAGGACGGAACACTCGCGGTCCTACAGGAAGGGAAACCCCTCGAGCGACTGATCTCAAACATCGCCTGCGGCAAGCCCTATGAGGAGCGGCACCCCTTCGATCCCTTGCCGGGAGAAAACTATGAGAACTCACCCGGGACTGGCTCACCGGAACAGCGACTGAAAGAACAAGACATGGACGGTGTCGATGCAGAGGTTTTGTTTGCGGGTAATGTGGGCCCTAACTACTGGCGGGGTATCCGAAACGACGACGCCTTTAAAGCCGTGGTGCGTGCTTACAACGACTGGTTGGCGGAGGAATACTGCTCGTGTAACTCGGATCGTCTCATCGGAGTAGGTGCCATACCCATGACCAACGTGGAGGATGCGATCACCGAGCTGCAGCACTGCAAGAAACTTGGCATCAAGGCCATCGCCTTGAACTCGTTTCCTTCGGGTAAGCGGTTTCCGACGCTTGAAGACGACAGATTCTGGGCCGCCGCCGTGGACATGCAGATGCCGTTGACGATTCATGTGGCGTTCGGTTTTCCCCAGCGGGGTGCGCCACCGCCGCCGGCACCTTCCTTCAACTATGCCAAGAAACCCGACCCTGAGGCTGCCGTGCCGGATATGGTGGACCGGTTCAACAAGTATGGCTTTCGAGGAGCCATCCAGATCACCCAGCTCATCTGGGCGGGTGTCTTCGATCGATTTCCAAAGTTGGGGGTATACGTGGCGGAAGTCCAGATCGGTTGGATCCCCAACTGGTTGGACCAGCTGGACAACGAGTACGGCCGTCAACGCTACTGGGTGGAGCGGGTGTTTGGTCTACCACAACTCAAAAAAATGCCGAGCGAGTACGCACGGGAGCATGCCTATTGGGGTTTTAACCGTAACCCGGCGGGTGTTCGCATCGTTCGTCAGGAAATGGGTGTCGATCGGGTCATGTGGGCGAACGACTTTCCGCATCTCGAATCGGACTGGCCCAACTCGAAGCGGGTTCTAGAGGAGAGCTTTGTAGGTGTTCCCGAAGAGGATCAGTATAAAATGACCGTCGGAAACGCCGTGGAGTTCTTCCATCTCGACAACTCTTAACGACCATCGTGCGGACTCACGCGGACAAATCGTTTTGCTCAACTAGCGTCGGGATGGTTCCATGATTCGCAAGGTTGCTGCGTAGTCTTCCAAGGCCTTTCCCAGCGGGTAGTCGGGTTGATATCCGAGCTGTTGGCATGAGCGGGAGTTGTCGTTGAGAAGTCCTATCTCCGGGTGAGGAAGGGGTCGGGTTACCTGTTTTAGGGTTATTCGAACCTTGGGAAACTGATGCTCGAGTGCCCGGACAAAGTCATCTCCGTCCAGCAGTTCTCCGCTTCCGATGTGGAAAACATCGTCCTTCAGACGTTCGGTGAGACACGCTGAAACCGTTCCTTTCGCCGCATCCTTACCATAGAGGAGTTCCATAGTACCTTCCGGCCACTGGACGGTCGTCGACCGTCCACGTATCGCGGCTCGAACCATATCTTGAATGGCCTGTTCTCGAGTGGACTTCTTCGCGACGGGCGACGGACCATAGAGGCCACCAACGTAACGAACGGAAATGAATTCAAAACCAAAGCTCCGGGCATAACTCCTTCCCAGCAACTCCGCGCTGGCTTTCGTTGCAGCGTACAATGACGTTGGATTGAGCGGGATGGATTCGTCGATGTTCTTTGTTCTCTCATCGAGGGAACCGAGGTAAACGGCCCCGGAGCTTCCGTATACGACACGCGATATGCCCTCCAAGCGGGCGGCTTCGAGTACGTTCACCGTGCCCATAATATTAAGCTCTGCCCCGGCGTAGGGTTGCCGCTGCGCTTGCTCGCCCAATGCCGCCGCGAGGTGGATGATGCGACCGATCTGGTATTCCCGCACCACGAATTGCAGCCTGGAAAAGTCGAGAACGTCACCTTCAACCAAGCTTAATTCGTTCAAGTCGACTCCTACGGCTTGGAGTAACCTACGGTCCGGCCTTAAATCGTAGGCAACGGTTCGTACCGACGCGTTCAATAGCCTCGCAGTGGTGTAGGCGCCCACAAGTCCGGTTCCACCGGTAACAAGGATTCCGTTCCCTGCCATCTTCTCGTTCCCTCGTGGCCTAGGTACCTGGAAGCTGCGCTTTAGTCAACTTGGTCGCTGGTCTCTCAATTTGACAAGGACCGGTTGCGTAACGTAGGTTGATTGGGATAATCGTTGTGATCAAACTTCATCGAAAAACGAGGTAGAAGTGAGCCAACAGTCTCCTTTCGGCAAAGCGCTGGATCAAATCGTTGCTAACTATCATCCCAAGTCGAAGTGGTATGCATACTCACGTGACCGGCTGGGAGTGGAAGGCGCCAGGACACTGATTCAGCAATGGGGGATTTTTAATCGCCACAGCCGGCGCTGTTGGGCCTATGTGGTGGGGAATTGTCCACACATGGAACTTAGAAAATTTATCGTTGGGGAAAATCTGTACGAAGAGGAAGCCATCGAAGGCCGATCCCACTACGATTTGTTGATTCGACTCGGTGAAGCCGTCGGTCTTACGGCGGATGAAATTTGGCAGGCCAAACCGCTACCCACCACGATTGTGGCGCTGCATACCTGGGAGACTTTAACAAAGAATCGTACCTGGTATGAAGGCGCGGCGGCGAAAGTGATGCTCGAGCGGACCAACAAACCCGAATGCGGCAATTTCTCGGCAACAGAAACCGAAAACTGGATTCGCCACCTTGGACTTTCTCTGGAAGACGTGGAGTTCTGGACCCTCCACGATTCCGTGGACCAGGTCCACAGTGATGGAACTGTGCAGTTGCTGGAAAAGTATATGACGTCGGATAGTGAAAAAAAGGCCGCGCTGGAGGCCGCCGAAGATTCCATGATCGCGTGGAAATTCTACCTTGATGGAATCGCCGAAGCTGGGATAGAGAAAACCCAGGCATGATGAATTAGCCATTACTATCTCTTAGCTCCCGCCCCATTCAATTTCTTTGACGGTCCTCCGTTGCGCTTTGCCGCTAGCGAGACGGGGATCGATGGAAAACTCAAAGTGACGGAACGAACGAATAACTTGACCGAAGGTCCCATCCTGCGCGCAGTTTTGGTCTTCGGGATCCCCATGGTGTTCGCGAGCCTCCTTCAGAACGTTTCCAGTGTTGCGGACATCTACTTTGTAGGGAAGCTCGGTGCCGAAGCCCTGGCTGCAGTCTCCATAGGTGGAGTTGTTATCGATATTCTATGGACTTTTATTTCCGGGACGAACCTCGGGTTTCGTGCCCTGATTTCCCGAGCGGTCGGAGCGAGGCATTTCGACGAAGCCTCTCATGTGGCCCATCAGGGCATCATCGTAACCCTGCTCGTCTCTGTTCCCATTGCAGTGGTAGGAGGGATCTTCGCGCGTCCAATAACAATCCTGCTCGGGGCTGAGCCATCCGTCGTTCCGCTTGCCACTGTATACTTTCGCATCATTATCGTCGGCGCATCCATTTATCTGCTGACCCACGCCCTGTCGACTATTCTCCAAGCCGCAGGAGATGCAAGAGTCCCGACACAGGCCATGCTGCTGGTAACCCTGCTCACCCTGACTCTGGAGCCGCTCCTGATTTTCGGTTGGGGAATCGTTCCCGCATTGGGAGTGCCGGGAGCCGCCGTAGGGTTGATCCTCGTCTATGTTCTCACCTGTGCCTACCTCGTGACCGTTCTCTTCCATGGCCATAAGGGCATCCAGATCTCACTCAGAGCATTTCGCATTGACAGGGACATGATCTGGAAAATCCTTAAGATCGGTATCCCTCGCTCCTTCCAACGGTCATTTCGCGCCTTCGCTGCTATTGCCATGCTCAGAATCGTCGCCGGGTACGGCACCCATACCCTGGCGGCCTATGGTGTGGGCATTCGCATCTTTGTATTGGTTCTCGCTCCTGGATGGGGTCTGGCGAGTGTGGCTTCGACCCTCGTGGGTCAAAATTTGGGAGCCAATAAACCCCGGCGGGCGGAAATGAGTGCGTGGGTGACCTTCGTTGTCTATGGTTTGATCATTTCTTTATTTACCGCCGTGTTCCTTCCCTTTGGGGACAGTATCATGGGCCTTTTTAATCGTGATCCCGAAGTCATCCGGCAGGGTGCCAGGTTGCTGCGGATCACCTCGCCCTTTTTCTTGTTTCTTGCCTTGGCTATGATTATGGGAGCAGCTCTTGGGGGATCGGGTGACACGATTCCGCCCATGCTGATCACGGCCATGGCCCAGGCTGGGGTGCAAATTGGAGCCGCTCTGATGCTCCCACGCATGTTTGACCTACAGGAAGACGGTCTGTGGTGGGCAATCTCCGTGGGCTTTATTGCATGGGGAAGCGGGATGGCCCTGTGGTTTCGTCTCGGCGNNCGGCGGTTGGAAAGAAAAGGTCCTGTGAGGATTAGGTGCCAACCCATTAACTGAGACAGTCCACTCCACTCTCTTCGCATAACGCTAATTCCGAGCTGGAAGGGGACTCTTCCACTTTGTTGGCTAGGTCGCGAAGGGCGGTGCGTAGTCCCTCTTCTATCACCGGGTGATAGAAAGGCAGTCGTAAAACCTCGAAGACGGTCATACCCTTTTGTATGACCCAGGAGAGGAGATGTGCCAGGTGCTCCCCGGCGGGAGCGACCATTTCCGCGCCCAGCAGCCTCCCCGAACGGCGTTCGCCGTAGACTCGCAGCAGGCCCGAATTTTCTTGCATGACCAACGAGCGTCCCTGGCCGTCAAACTTGACCTCGCCAATCACGATGTCTTCCTCCGAAAGATCGGCGAAGGAACGACCCGCCACGGCAATGTTTGGGTGGCAGAAGGTAACCTTTAAACCGGCTCTCCGACTGAAACAAGTAGGAACCTTTCGGACTGCGTTGTAACCGGCAATGCGGCCCTCGTCGGCGGTTTCGTGCAGGATGGGCCTGTCTCCGTTCATATCACCGGCGATAAAGATAGGGAGTTTATCCACTTGCATCGTATTGGTATCGAACAAAGGCAGCCCGCGGGCGTTGAGTCGGACGCCAATTTTTTCCAGACCGAGGTTCTCCAGGTTGGGTCTTCGACCCAAGGAGGCGAGGATCCCATCAACGACAACGCTTTTATCCCCGAAGTCCAGACGAAAGCCTTTACCCTCAGGTTTTACGTTCGCTTCCTGGCCTGGAAAAAACTCCATTTCCTCTTTCATGGCCGCCACCGAATACCGGTTCACCTCCGGGTCCGTGAGCCCGCCGACAAAAGCATTGCGGCCCACGCATGTGGTTTGAACTCCCAGTCGGTGCAGGGCCTGCCCGAGCTCCAACCCGATGACCCCAAGCCCTACAACGCCGATGGAGGCGGGAAGATCCTCTCTTTCGAAGATGTCGTCACTGGTGATTAGTCGGGAGGTAAATGACTGCCAGGCCTCCGGAATGAGAGGCCGGGAACCCATAGCGAGAATTACAGATTCAGCCTTGACTGTAACATTGTCCACCTGCAGCACGTTGGGTTCTACAAATCGGGCGAAACCTTTCATGCTGTGGTTCCCTAGCGCTTCCATCGTTTGCAAAACCCCGCCGACAAAACGATCCCTGAGAGATCGAACATGCTTAAGGACCTCCGGTATGCTCAGGGAGAGGCTCTCACCTCCGTGAATTCCGGTCTTCAAAAATACGTGGCGCCGGTGATAGTCGTTGGCCGCTTGAATGAGCACTTTTGAAGGCATGCAGCCCACCCGGGCGCAAGTGGTGCCGTACGCCCCGCCCTCAATGAGAAGGAAGTTCTGGGTAACCTTTCGTACTTCGCGAACGGCTGATAGTCCCGCGGTGCCGGCACCGATAATTGCCACGTCGACCTTTTTGTCCATGGCCCCTCCCCTAAAAAAATTACAAATTCCAAATCCGAAATTCGAAATAAATGGAAAGTAAAGTTCAAAACACGAAATCTGAAATTCGAAACAACAGGGGAAAATTCAAATTATTAATTTCAAAACATTTAAAACGCAGAAGAAGTTCTCATGAAGGGTTTTGGGCTTCCAGAATTGAGCTTTTGAAATTTTTTCGTATTTTGATATTCGGATTTTCTGCCCATAGAAATTTAGATTCTACTAGGTTATTTTTCAATGACTCAGGAGGGTTGCGAGCTGTGACGGAATCAGAGAGAAAAACTCCCCGCCCCGATCCTACTGTAGATACTTCTCGATGCGGGAAACCAGCTCTTTCGGAGTGAAGGGCTTGGCAAGGTAGTCGTTGCAGCCGCTTTGCAGGCATTGTTCCCGTGCCTGAGGTTGCACCCTTGCGGTAACGGCAATGATAGGAATGGATTGGCTCTCGGGTCGCTGGCGAATGCGTCGCGCGGCTTCCAGCCCGTTCATCTCCGGTAGCACCACATCCATCAAGATCAGGTCGGGAAGTTGCTCGGAGGCCATATCCACAGCCTGCTTTCCATCCGTGGCCACGATGGAAACGTATTCAAGATTGTGGAGAAGGTCCTTCAGGTAATCGATGATATCCAGGTTGTCTTCAACGATGAGGATCTTCTTTGCCATATGGATTGGACCCCAGTGGGTTCGCTAGTGCTGATTTTGAGCAAAAGGGATGCCAGCCTGTAATTATGTGATCTTCGACGGTTCCATCCCCGTGGAATGCGCCTTTTTGGTCAAATATCCGTCTAAAACGTACGATGACCGTCGTGGGAGGGGGCAATCTTCACCTTGGGGCTTGAACTTCAGAGGTCCAACTTACAGAGACTGAGGAGAAAATGAGAAAGGGAAATGAGGTTACGGGTTCTGGGAGAGCTGGGGAGATTTTCCGAAACAGCACTTTTTATATTTTCTCCCGCTTCCGCAGGGACAGGGATCGTTGCGACCCACTTTGGGAGGCGCGTTTTCCATGTCCCGGGCGCGCATGATGGCCATCATTTGCTCGATGGGTTGCCCACTCCTGCTGAGTGCGGCCATCTCTTCGAGGTACGGGCGGCTGTACTTGAAAAACTTCATGAAGCCGGCGCAGAGATAGTTTAGACCGTCCTCACCGTCGGGAGTCTTGATGATACGGTCCTTGGGACACCCGCCGTTACACATGTCGCGGACTTCGCACTCGCGGCAGTAACGGGGCAGCAGGTCTCGTTTATCCTCGCCGAATTTTTTCTGGGCCTCGGTCTCCAACATTTCGACCAGGGGAGTTTCATTGACATTTCCGATATAGAATTCAGGTTCCACGTAATGGTCGCAGGCGTACAGATCACCATTGTGCTCGAGGATGGGAATCTCACCGCAGGTTTCTCGAAAGATGCACAGAGAGTGCTCCATGCCGAACGCGGGTCTGGCAGCTTCATCAAAGATTTGCACCATGATCTTGCCGACATCGTATCGGACCCATTCGTCGAAGACGGCGCATAGAAACGTACCGTATTCCTCAGCGGGGACCGAATGGGGTGTCACGGCTCCCTCGGCGCCCATGACACGATTCACCAGAGGGAGAAAGGTCAGGTACTCCGCCCCGATGTCCTTGAAGAACCGGTAAACGGTAATGGGGTGTCGAACGTTCTGGTTGTTTACGACGCAGAGGAGATCCGTTGACACCTTGTGCTTCCTAAGCAATCGATACCCATGCATCACCTGGTTGTGGGTTGGTTTCTGGCCTTTAGTCACGCGGTAGTTGTCGTGCAACTCCCTTGGGCCATCCAGGCTGATGCCAACGTTGAACTGTTCCTCAGCGAAAAACCGGCACCACTCGTCGTTAAGAAAAGTGCCGTTTGTTTGGATGCCGTTGGCGATCTGACGGTCCGCCGGTTGATGCTTGCGCTGGAGCCGGACCACGTTGCGAAAGAACTCGAGACCCAGCAAGGTGGGCTCACCTCCGTGCCAGGAAAAACGGATCTCCGGCGTGGGGCAGGCTTCGATATGCTGTTTGATGTAGTTTTCCAAAGTCTCCTCGTTCATGCGAAAGGAACCCTTTGGATAGTGCTTTTCGTTCTTCAGGTAATAACAGTAGTGACAGTCCAGGTTGCAGATGGCACCCACGGGCTTGGCGAATACCTGAAATTCACGAGACGCTTGCGCCATGGCTAAAGAATTTCCCCCGATGATTTCATGGGGCAAAGGGTATCGATTAGGTGAGATGATGTCAACTGACGTGGGATAACATAGCGTGATGTAACGAAGAAACAGTCATGTACGGAACGCACTCTTAAAGCGAAACGAACAGAAAGGGACAGGGACAGAGAAGGATACTATTACAGAGAATTACACAGCTTTTTGCGGAAATAGATGGAACGCAACAACGCCCGAGCTATCAGAGAATCTAGGCGCCGTGCTGTTCGACGGGAGGAGAGTCGTCCCGCTCTGCTGGGATAAGCCATTCTGTGAGAGGGTTTCCATCCGCCAGGGCCTTCATTTCTCGTTGCCATAGTTTTCTTCGAAGCACGACTCCCATATCGAGTTTTGCGATTCTCTCCGCAGAGCGATCGGCGATGCGGCCCTGTCCGACCTGGGTGACATAGTCCTCGATTCGGAAGATCTCGTAGGTGCTCAACTCCGGACCCAGGTCTTCGATGCTCAGCTCACCGGCCAGGATTTGGTCTCCGAGCCGGTTAAGACGCTCGCCGACTCCTTCCGTCTGCCGGCGACGCGTTTGCTCCAGCGCCTTCGCGGCTTCACCGGTCACGTCCACCAGATTGACTTCGAACCGGTAACTGTTTTCATCGTCCTGGGGCACCGCCCAGGTCATGCGATCCTCCCACACGGACAAGACCTGTTGACCCGGAGCGCTCGCCATACCCGTGCGCACCCGGATCTGATTCACATTGGGCATGTATTGGTGAAGGTACTCGATCTCAGAGTCCGGTAGCCGCACGACGGTGCGCAGTCCGTAAGGGGTCAGTTCGGCTGTCGTCTCGCGTTTGGTATAGCGACGTTGCCGGTTCGCGCGCCGTATGGACTCGGTGTGAGTGTAAACCACATGGTAAGCATCCGGATCATTGTCTAGTCGGTTAAAATAGTTGCAGGGCCAGCACTCGGGCGGAAGGGTAAAGAGGAGACCCGGATTTTCGAATTGGGGATAACGCCTGAAAGCCGGCGGGGCCCCTTCCCCTAAGTAAGCGAATAAAAGACCGAGATATTCCTCCACCGGGTATGTCCGGATTTTGACGTTCTCAGCGGATCTTCCTTCTTCCCCGGGTTGTTCTACGCATTGGCCCGAGCCGTCAAATTTCCATCCATGGTAACGGCAACGGATGCAGTCCTCCTCAACCCATCCCGTGGAGAGTTGGGTCCCCCGGTGGGCGCAGCGTGCGACCGTAAGATGCGGGTTCCCGCCTTCGCCACGGTAAAGAGTAAAGTCCTCGCTCATCACCCGCAGGGGTACGGCACGACCCGGGTGCAGGTCCTCCGCACGGTAAATGGGCTGCCAGTAAGCCCTCATATAGCGACCTGCAGGGGTGCCGGGACCGGTATGTTCTATGTCGCGAAAGTCTTCAGTTGTCATGGGTCAACACTCCGTCATGGTCTCTGTAGGCAGAACGTTATCGCACAACGAACGGATCTGTGAAAAAGGTTGACGACCTCTCACAGCTGGATGGCACGAGACTATCCGTAGAGTTTGTAGATGTCAATGCGCGGGTGGGACTTAAGAAGTCCAGGAGCCTGCCGGGAAGCAGTGCGAGCCGAATGAGCTAGTCGTCGTCGAGCCGATCGTCCCTGCGGCTTGGCCATGGCTTGGGTTTGGACTTTAGCCTTGAGATCTTTGTTCCCTGCAATTCAATTCCGGCCATGGCCCCTTGCTGGTCAAAGATGAAAGCGTAGACACCCTTGCGCAGCGTCGTGGTCGTTGCAGAACCTGCAATTCCCTTATTTAAGACCACAACGCCAGGTCCTGAGCCAAGCTCCCAACCGCGGCTTCGGTTGAGATAGTCCAGGGACTTGTCATCCATGAACATCAAAACATAGTCAAACGCCTGGAGTCCCATTTGAAAACCAAACGACGCACCGACGGAACGATAGTAACCGGTAAATTTCCCGTCCTGGAGAAGAGCGCCGTCACCCACCTGGGCACCGGCCAGGACACCGAGCTTTACCATTTTGGGGAACACCATGATGCCCTTGGCTTTATCGCCCAACAGCTTGGCTCCAGGGGTTGTTTCGTAAAGGGTTTCCAATGCATGGGTTACCTTGTGGTCGAATTCGTCTGCTTCCTCCGCATGGGCCGGGCTCGAAATCCAAAGATGAACCGCAAGGAACATCGGGAGCACCAATAAAGACCTTGTGATCCTGAAGGCTCTCATCTCTTGCATCATCGTCAATCTCCTTGTTGGCAAATTATGCTCTTGGTCACCGGTCATACACCGCTACGCTTTGGATGAATTCAGAAGGGACTGGATCAAGTTGGAATGAGCCGGCGGGGAACTCGTAAAACACGATTAGCTAATGATAATGCTGATGAATCTTAACCTATCCATTGTTCAAAGGTCAAGAAAGAAATTGAGCAATGATCGCCCATCTCGTTGATCAGGTCCTTCTTAAAGCGCCACTCCTGATTGGGGGTGCAAAGCCGCTTTAATTTTTCAGCAGCGACTTGACAACTTTTCCGGTGGGTCCTTTAGGGAGGGTTTCGAGAATCGTGATCCGTCGAGGGTACTTGTATCCAGCAAGACGCTCCCGGCAATGGGCCTCAAGATCCGCCATGGTTGTGTTGGCGCCGCTGCGGAGGGACACGTAAGCGGCCACTTCCTCACCCATGTCCGGGTCAGAAACACCCATGACCGCGGCTTCGGCAATGGCTGGGTGGGCAAGAAGCACGGCCTCTACTTCTTGAGGAAATACGGAATACCCACCACGGAGTATGCGCTCCTCCTTGCGCCCGGCTATTTGGATGAAGCCGTTGGGCAGAATGATCGCCAGGTCACCGGTTTTAAACCAACCCTTCTCCAAAACCGCTTTGGTTCCTTGTGGGTCCTCGAAATACTCATTCATGGCAGCTGGGGTTTTGATCAGCAGCTCGCCGATCTCGCCCTGACGAACCTGTTTCCCATTGTCATCCACCAGCTGGACATCCACTCCGGGCACCGGTTTTCCGATGGCGTCGGGAACTTCCGTCGGATCCGCTGCGAGGTGAGAGATGGGACGAAAAAGCTCCGTCATGCCATAACCGCGGATTATTCTTGTGCCGGTCCGTGTCCTCCACTCTTTGGCCAATTCCCATGGGCAGGGTGCGGCACCGGAAATAGCGACTCGTAGGCTGGATAGATCAGTCCGGTCAAACGCGGGCGAGCTCAAGGTCCGGCGAAACATGGTGGCGACTCCGGGATAGACCTTCACGTGGTGGGCGGCAATGGCTTCCAGCACTGTTTCTGGTACGAATCGTTCCACAACGGCAACGGTGGAACCTGTAAGCAGCGGGGCCAGTAACCCTCCATGCAAACCGAATGAATGGGGAAATGGCAGGACAGCGAGCACGATGTCCTCAGGCAGCAATCCCATCACGGGGCCAGCCCAGGAACGTTCTGCGAAAGTTAGCGCGTCGTGGCTAAAAACCGCCCCCTTGGGATGACCGCTGCTGCCGGAGCTATAGGTCATCAGGGCCGGAGCGTTGGTTTCGGTTACGGTTTTCCAGCCGGCTGACGTCGCGTTAACCTCAGTCACGACCTCCTTGGGTTTGAGGGCTGCGAGAATTTCCCCTCGCTCCTGTTCCTTGAGAAGAACGCTGATGGGGGCCACCGTTGCGCCCAACTTGAAGCAGCCCAACAACGCCACCACGAAGGACCAGTCGTTTGGTAGGTGAAGACAGACCCGGTCGCCGGAGTGAACACCTCGCTCAGCCAGATCGGCGGCGAAACCCGAAGCATGTCTATGGAGGTCACCGAAGGATAGCGACCCTCCCTGCCAGACCAGTGCCGTCTTGTTCGGTTGGCGCCGAGCCGTTTCCTCCAGGAGGCAAACAAAGTTTTCTGCCACGGTCTTAGCTTATCATCCTGAATTTAAACCAGGGATGTTGAACAAATTTACTTCAATTAAAATTTTCGCGGCAAGACAACAATGAACCCAAATCCCAAATTCGAAATACGAAACAATTTCAAAATCTCAATTCTCAAAATCCTAAACTTTCAATCATAGGCTTCCCCGGTTTTTTAATGTTTTGAAATTTGAGTTTTCCTTCTTTGTTTCGAGTCTAGGGTTTCGTGCTTCGGATTTTGTCTGTCATCCGTTACGACCGGTCTCCGCAGCCGAAGCTGCTGCAGTGGATTAGGGTCTTCCCGCGAGCAATCTATTTCCGGAAGTCAAGTATCTTTGACTAGGTCTTTCAGATTAATTCGATTCCAAACATCCGAGGGAATGCCATGACGCGGCGTGTAGGCTTCGAGAGAAGGTTTGGCCGTGGCATCGACTCCCCATTTCGCGGTAAATCCGTCTTCCTGAGTGGAGGGATCCAGGTCGGAGCCCCGGGTGCGGGTAACGATGCTGATGTCTCGGTCCGGCTGGCACCGAGTTCCGATGGCCCAGGCGACTTCCCGGTCGTTGAACAGGTTCACGTCGTGGTCCACTACCACGACACGCTTCATGTAGATATCGCTCCCCAGTACCGCGAGGATGGCGTTTTTTGCCTGGCCCGAAACGCGTTGTTCAATGGAAACATAACAGGTAAAGGGTGCCGGAACCCGGACCGTCTTTACCGTGGGGACGATCGCCCGGACCGAGCGGTAGAGGCTGGCCTCAATGGGGATGGTGGAGAGCAGCAGGTGGTCTAAGTGGGCCACTGTTATGTCCTGAAACAAGGCTTTCCTTCGATGGGTGATGGCCTTGACTCTGACCACCTCGCGTTGTCGTTGCCCCAGGCTGTAGCCCGTGAACTCACCGAAGGGTCCTTCCGGTGTGCGTTCTTTCGGCAGGATCTCAGCTTCGATGATCATTTCCGCATGAGCAGGGACTAAAAGATCCGAGGTCTCGCATTTTACGAGTTGCAAAGGCTCCCCCAACAATGCTCCCATCACGCCCCTCTCGTCCTCGTCAATGGAACCGTTGGCGAGGGCTCCCAGCGCAATGGCAGGATGAACGCCGATGGCAAAGGCCACGGGGAGCGGCCGGCCGTTGGCCTCGGCGGAGTGATAGAACTCCCAGAGATGTTTGGCCAGGGTGAGATGGATCGAGGTGGTGTCCTTCCCCTTGATCATCAGCCGGTTGTACGCACAGTTTGTCGTCGTACCTGTCGGATCCTTGGCAAATGAGATAGCGGCGGTGATGTAGGGGCCTGCATCCCCCTCGTGATGGACGATCTGCGGCAGTTGTTGAAGGTCCAGCTGCTTGCCTTTCAGGATTATCTCTTTAACGGGTGCCTTTGCGACGACCTTGGGAGCCTGAGGGTGGTCCAAGGCGTCAAGATAGGCCTTTTGAGTTTTGTCCGGTTTCGTATCCATAGCCAAAGCCAATCTGGAACGGCTGGCATGAACGTTGGTAATGACGGGAAACGCGCTCCCTTTCACCTTTTCAAAAATCAGGATGGGGCGCCGCTTGGCCTCACGTTCGAGTTTGGTTACGGTGGCGGTGATTTCGTACGCCGGATCCACTTCCTTTTTGATGATGCAGATATCCTGGGGGTCTTTCTTTTTAACCTGTTCGAGAAAGCTTCTTAGATCCTGAGGCATAATAACGTTTTGGATTACAGGCTTCCGTCAACCCTGTCAAGCAATGGGTCAATCGGTACAGATTCCTTGATCTAGTTAGCGATTCATGGCCGAAACAGGGTTGACACTGAAGACGAGCCGTTATAACGGTATGTCACTTGAAATCAGGAATAATCTACGAAACGTAGGACCTTTTAGTTTAACATTTCCTCTTGGGCCGTGAGCGGATCGTGGCGGCGTGAGTAAGTTGACACAGCTGCCGGGGTAGCGCTCCGAACCCTTGGTGTTTTTGATTACCGCTAGGAGGACAAATGCTTGAGGCTGCCGTAACCGCATTTAATAACCTGATGGACCCGATGCGGATGCTGTTTCTATTTCTAGGCGTGCTGATGGGCCTCGGTTTGGGTGCCATTCCCGGGCTGGGAGGGTTGGTTGGCTTGGCAATCATTCTTCCCTTCACCTTTGAGATGGATGCTTTCATGGCTTTTGCCCTGATGATTGGGCTAATTTCAATTACCAGCACTTCGGATACCATCCCTTCGGTGCTTTTCGGCGTGCCTGGAACGGCGGCATCTCAATCCACGATCCTTGATGGGCATCCCATGGCCAGGAAAGGGGAGGCGGGTAGGGCCTTCGGTGCCGCATATATGGCATCCATGCTTGGGGGAATCTTTGGTGCATTGATTCTTGCCATTTCGATACCTGTGCTACGCCCAATTGTCCTGGCCTTCGGTTCTCCCGAATTTTTTATGATGGGTTTGTTGGGAATCTCGATGGTGGCCGTCTTGAGCGGCAACGCACCTTTTAAAGGTCTTATCGCGGGAGGTCTCGGCTTAGCCATCGGCATGGTGGGAATGGATCCCCAAACGGGTGTACTGCGCTGGGTCTTTGGCCAGCTTTACCTTTGGGACGGTCTCCCGCTGGTGCCGGTAGCCTTGGGGATATTTGCCATACCTGAAATTGTGGACTTGACTATCAGGGGAACCCGCATCGCGGATGTGCCGGCAGAAAGCATCAAAGGGGTTAGCGCCGGGATCAGAGACGTTTTTAAAAACTGGTTCTTGACCCTTCGCTGTGGTGTCGTTGGCGTCTGGGTCGGAGCGACGCCGGGCCTGGGAGCATNNGCCTACGGCCACGCCATTCAATCGGAAAAGGGGGCGGCCCAGACGTTTGGTAAGGGCGACGTCAGAGGTGTCATCGCTCCCGAAAGCGCCAACAATGCGAAAGAGGGGGGTGCACTCATTCCCACCATTGCGTTCGGTGTTCCCGGCAGCGCTTCCATGGCCCTGCTGTTGGGAGCCATGACCATCCAGGGGCTTACCCCGGGTTCGGCCATGCTGACCAAGAATCTCGACGTGACCTACACCATGATATGGAGCCTTGCCATTGCAAATATCTTTGGCACGGGTCTTTGCCTTCTGTTGACCAACCAGCTTGCCAAGATCGCACTGATGAGGATCCAGTTGTTGACGCCGGTCGTCATCGTGATGGTTTTTCTCGCAGCCTTCCAATCCACGCGGCATTATGGTGACATTTGGTCACTGATCTTCTTCTCATTGTTGGGTTGGTTCATGAAGCGGTTCAGCTGGCCGCGCCCGCCGCTAATTCTTGGATTGGTGCTGAGTAGCATTATTGAAAACTATCTGTTTATTTCCATCGCACGCTACGGGGTGCACTGGCTTCTTCGGCCCATTGTGCTTATCATTAGTGCCTTGATTGTCTTGAGCCTCTTCTATGGTTTCAAGCAGAAGAACAAACCCGCCGAGGAGGCCGACCAATGAGGTTTAGACTGAATCCCGGCGCCTTCCTTAGCGCGTTTTTATTGCTAGCGTTCTTTGGCCTCGTCTATACGGCTGCCCAATGGCAGTATCAGGCCAGGTTGTTCCCCTGGGTCATCGGCATCCCCGTGCTTTTTCTCTGTGTGATTCAGCTGGGGATGGACCTGTTTAGCACCAGCGATGGCAAGGAGGATGACCTCACGGGACTCATGGATCTGCCCGTGGACCGTGGCGTCCCGGTCTCGGTTGTTGTCTCCCGGGCCGCCAACATCTTCGGCTGGATCATGGGTTTCTTCCTCGTGATCTGGTTGGTCGGTTTTATTATCACGGTGCCTTTGTTCGTCTTTTTCTATCTTAAGGTTCAAGCAAAAGAGAGCTTGACGGTTTCCATCGTTTACACCTTGGGAATCCTCGTCTTTTTATTGGGTTTGTTCCATTACGTGCTCCACATCCCGTGGCCGTCCGGTGTGATCGCGGGGCCGCAGGACTTCCTGCTCGGTGTGTTGGGTGACTAGCGTAGACAATAAGATCTTTGGGTGTAAGCTTGATTCAGATTTTAAAGCCAGGGGGTAGACCATGATCGTAAAAGCATCAAAGATTTTCCTAGTAGCCCTGCCGGCCGTTTTGTTGGCTGCTATGATTACGGTGGTGGCGCCCGCAACGGCCATCGCTCAGCGCGATTTTTTTGGAGGTAAAACCGTAAGGGTCATTGCCGGTTTCTCCCCGGGGGGTTCCATCGATTTGCGGGCCCGGCTTTTCGCGCGTCACCTCCCCAAGCATATTCCCGGTTCACCAACATTCATTGTCCAGAACATGACCGGGGCGGGAGGCATCATTGCCGCCAACTACACCCTGGGTGGAATAGCCAAACCCGATGGACTCAGCATGCTTCACTTCCCATCCAGCACGGTCATGAATGTTTTTCTTTTGGAAGGACGGGTCAAGTATGAGATTCGCAAAGCCCAAATACTTTGGGCGCAGGCCGATAGTTGGGTGACCATCATCAATCCCAAGTCGTCGAAGGTGAAATCTGCGCGCGATCTGACCACGACGCCTGTGGAGCTCGCAGCCGGCGGAAGCGGCATTACCAGCCTGCGCAGCCTGAGACCTGAACTTGCCCTGAGGCTGAGGCTCTTTGGCGTGAAACATAGATGGGTGACCGGATACCGGGGATCTGCTGGCCTGGCTGCGGCACTCGATCGTGATGAGGTTCATGTGATCGAGCTCCCGCTGGCAAGCTATGGCAATATCATTGAACCAAGGGAGAAGGAAGGAACCGCGCTCATTCTCTGGCAGACGGGAATTCTAAACCCCGACGGTTCTTTTAAGAGGTCCCCCCTGATGCCGAATGTTCCAACCTTGGACGAGTTGCTACCCAAAGAAAAGAAGGTAGGCCCTGCATGGGAAGCGTGGCAGGCGGCGGTTGCTCCCCAGGCGTTTCAATCGGCGTTGGCCTTGCCGCCGGGTGTTCCGGCGGATCGGGTTCAGACCTTAAGCAAAGCCTTCAATGCATTGTCAAGCGATGGGGCTTATAAAAAGGACTACCAGAAAGTCATCGGCCAGCCTTCGGATGCCTTGGTTGGGGATGAAGCCGTCAAAACGGTCAAGGCGGGTCTGAAGCAGCTATTTGAAGATTATCGAAAGGGTCTTGAGTATCTCAAAAAATTGCCTCGGGAGGGATCCTAGCTTCATCCTTTCGCGTGAGTCAATTTAGACCTCCGCCACAATGACGAACTGAAAACGCCGTACCGGCGCCACCGGACCTCCCAACCCCGAACGTGTGATAGCTCGCAAATCTTTTGAAATCGCTCGAGGTCATCAAAGTCGTTGGCGAAGACAGTTCGTGATTCCATGGAAACCTTCCCAAACCGAAATCTCATTCAGAGGCATCAGACCGAACGACTTCGTGAACTGATCCGTGAGTTGCTGCCGGGAAACCGCTTCTATCAGGATAAACTCGGCGGCAATGTTCAATCCGACAGTGTAACTTTGCGGGCTTTCAAGGAGTTTTCGTTTACTTCAAAGGCCGAGCTGGTTCGGGATCAGGCCCAACATCCACCCTACGGTAGCGTGCTGACCTTTCCGCTGGATCGCTACGTCAAAGTGCATCGAACCTCCGGAACCACCGGGGCCCCAATGTACTGGCTCGACACCGAAGAATCCTGGGACTGGTTTACCGACTGTTGGGCGGATGTATTTCGAGCCGCCGGTGTGCGCTCGGAGGATCGAATATTTTTTGCTTTCTCCTTCGGCCCGTTTGTTGGATTTTGGAGTGGCTGGGACGGTGCCCGTAAGGTAGGAGCCCTGGCCGTGTCCGGCGGCGGCCAATCCACCCAGCAACGGCTGCAGGCTATTTTGGATTACAGGGCAACGGTTGTGGTTTGCACGCCGACCTATGCCCTCCATATGGCAGCTGAAGCCGACAAACTGGGCCTCGACCTGGCTAAAGGTTCGGAAGTGAAGAGGGTTGTAGTGGCGGGAGAACCCGGGGCCAATATTCCCAGTACCAAGTACCGGATCGAAGCGGCCTGGGGGGCCAAATGTTACGATCATACCGGTGCCACGGAGGTTGGGGCCTGGGGTTATGAGTGCGAGCCCCAGCCCGGTGGAGTCCACGTAAATGAAAATGAATTCATCGCAGAAGTGGTCAATCCCGATACGGGTCAGGATGTGGCTGAGGGGGAACGGGGCGAGTTGATCCTCACGAACTTGGGCCGGCTTGGTAGCCCAGTGATACGTTACAGGACTGGGGATTTAGTTCAACCAAGCTACCGACCCTGTCGGTGCGGTCGGTCGTTTGTCTTTTTGGAGGGTGGAGTTTTGGGGCGGGTGGATGATATGGTTGTGGTCCGCGGGATCAATGTCTATCCTTCAGCCGTAGAGGGGATCCTGAGAGGATTTCCCGAGATAGAGGAGTACCGGGTGGATGTGTTGGCCTCGGAGGGCCTCTCGGAAATCAAACTGACCCTCGAGCCCAGACCGGGTCTGACCTCAACGACTGAACTCGTCGCAAAAGCGGAAGACGGGGTGAGGAATGGTCTCGGTCTACGGGTGACGGTGGAGTGCGTACCGCCCAACACGTTACCCCGGTTTGAGCTCAAAGCCAGGAGGTTTTTCAAAGGGTGAATGCGGTGGGGCCACAAAAGTCGATGAAAAAGCATCGATCCCTCGTTGGAGACAGTTCAAAAAAGCTGCTTCTCCGCCTAAAGGTGAACGGCGAGACCAAAGAGGTTGCCAGCGATACCAATAAGACTTTGTTAGAAGTGCTGCGCGAGGATCTGGGGCTCACCGGGACCAAACATGGCTGCGAGCTTGGTGAGTGCGGCACGTGTACCGTCCTCATGGATGGGCAGGCGGTTCTTTCGTGCCTGATTCTTGGTGTGGAATCGGAAGGCGCCGAGATCATCACGGTGGAGGGGATGATGGAGCGGGATCAACCCCATCCGCTGCAAAAGGCGTTTGCTGACTGTGGCGCCACTCAGTGCGGTTACTGTATCCCCGGCATTCTCCTTGTGGCCAAAGCCTTGCTAGATCAAAATTCAAAGCCCACCCGTGACGAAATCCGCGAAGCGCTTTCCGGAAACCTGTGTCGCTGCACCGGTTATACGAAGATTATCGACGCGGTGGAGATGGCCGCCGGCAAGGAGATTGCGCCGTGAACCCGAGGAAAGGCTTCTCCGTCATAGGAAAACCCCTGCGTAAGGTGGATGCGGTGGCCAAGTGTGCGGGCGAGACGCGTTACGCCGATGACATCGAGCTGCCTCGAATGCTCTATTCAAAGCTGCTTAGAAGTCCTTATCCCCATGCGAACATCCGCGGCATCTACACGAACAAGGCGGAAGCTCTGGACGGAGTCCATGGAATCATTACCGGTGAGGACCTGCCGCAGAAGTTCGGTATCCTCCCGTCGACTCAAGACGAGGAGGCCATGGTAACGGAAAAGGTCCGCTACGTGGGCGATCCTGTGGCCGCGGTGGCGGCCACCAGTGAGGCCATTGCCGAACAGGCCCTGGGTCTCATCGAGGTGGACTATGAGGTGCTGCCACCGATTCTTTCCATTGAAGAGGCCTTGGATCAAGAAGACAACCGGATTCACACCTGGGTGCGGCGGGCCAATATACAAAAGGCGGTGTCCTTCGAGTTCGGCAAGGTGGGTGAAGGATTCGATAAAGCCGAAGAGATCTTTGAAGACACCTTTTTCTATCAAGGCAACACGCACCTCCCCATGGAGCAGTACTGCGCCATCGCCCATTTCACCTCCGATGGCAAATTGACGCTCTGGTCCGCAACCCAGACGCCACACTACCTTCACCGGGCGCTTTCAAAGGTTCTGGGCCTTTCCATGAGTCACATACGAGTGATTGCCACGCCGGTGGGAGGAGGATTTGGCGGGAAGAGCGATCCTTTCTCGCACGAAATTTGCGCTGCCAAGCTCTCCATGATGACCGGTCGGCCGGTAAAAAATACCCTGACCCGGGAGGAGTCTTTTTATGTCCACCGGGGTAGACATCCAGTGAAGATGTGGATTCGCACCGGGGTGAAGAAGGACGGCACCTTGCAGGCCATGCACTTCAGATCCTTTCTCGATGGCGGCGGGTACAGCAGCTATGGACTCGCAACGGTTTATTACACGGGTGCTCTGCAGACAGTCACGTATGAGCTTCCGGCTTACAAGTTTGAGGGTGTTCGTGTGTTTACCAACAAACCGCCCTGTGGACCCAAGAGGGGGCACGGAACTCCCCAGCCACGATTCGCCGTTGAGGTGCAATTGGAAAAGATTGCACGAAAGCTGGATATCGATCCCCTTGAGCTCCGTTTGAAACAACTGGTACCGGAAAATACCGTAACTGTGAATGGCTTGCGGGTGAGCAGTACGGGGCTGAAAGAATGCATTGAAAAAGTTGCCGAACGCGCGGATTGGAAGTCGAAGTATCGCAAGCTTCCCCTGGGTCATGGAATCGGCTTTGCAGCGAGCTCATACATCAGCGGCGCGGGACTGCCCATTTATTGGAACGACATGCCCCACTCAGGAGTGCAGATCAAACTGGACCGGGGCGGCGGGATAACCATCTTTTGCGGTTCCAGCGATATCGGCCAGGGATCTGATTCTATCCTGGCGCTGGCTGTGGCGGAGGAATTCGGAGTGGACCCGGGGGAGATCCGGGTGGTCACGGCGGACACGGATTTGACCCCTGTGGACCTGGGGAGTTATTCCAGTCGTGTTACCGTGATGACGGGGAACGCAACCATTCAGGCCTGTCAAAAGTTGAAGCTAAAGCTGTTTGAAGTGGCAGGAGAAGTTCTCGAGGTACCGCCGGACGATCTTGAGATGGCCGACGGACAGGTTCGAAGCATCAGCTTCCCCGACCGCGGCATCAAGTTCGTCGAGTGCGTTCAGAGAGCGGAGGCAAAGTTTGGTACCCTGGGTGAGACGGGCAGCTACCGCCCGCCCAAGAATCCGCGTGATTTTAAAGGTTCGGGAGTAGGCCCAACGCCTGCCTACAGTTTTTCGGCTGCCATAGTCGAACTCCACTGCGATCCGGAGACCGGAGAGATAAAAATCGACAAGGTCTGGATCACTCATGATTGCGGTCGAGCCTTCAACCCTCTGCTCGTCGAAGGGCAAGTGGAGGGAAGCGTTTACATGGCGTTGGGAGAGGCCTTGATGGAAGAACAGGTGTTCCGAAAGAACGGCCTACACAAGATCCCGTCGATTCTTGAGTACAAGAGTCCCACCACGTTGGAGACACCGGAGATCGAGACGATTCTGATCGAGACAAACGATCCTGAAGGACCTTTTGGTGCCAAGGAGGCAGGGCAGGGTCCGCTTCTCCCTACGGTTCCGGCGGTGACCAATGCGATCTATGATGCCGTCGGCGTCTGGATTGATGAAATTCCTATTACCCCGGATAAGGTTCTGAGGGCACTCGAGGGCCGGTTGAAGCCCATTTCGGTCCCGACGTTTGAATTTCCCGCTCCTACGAAGTGGTCACCCCAAGAGGGAATTGAGGTTCCTCAGAAGGCCTAGAGAATCATGCTGCGGTTACCTGAGTTTGGTTATTTAAAGCCCAAGTCTGTTAAAGAAGCCGTGGGTCTTCTATCGGATTTAGGTGGGGATGCGATGCCCGTGGCCGGCGGCACCGATGTCTATCCAAAAATGAAACGCGGGCAATTTACCCCGAAGTATCTGGTCTCCCTTAAGGATCTCCCCGGACTGGTGGGTATTCGTCCGGGAACAAAAGAGGGTATGTGGATCGGTGCGGGGGAGACCCTGACCGCCGTCGCTCAACACAAGGCGGTTTTGAAACAGTTCCCCGCATTGGCCCATGCGGCAGAATCCGTGTCCACCCCGCCGCTTCGCAATGTGGGAACCATCGGTGGCAATATCTTCGTCGACACCCGGTGCAACTATTACGATCAGACCTTTTTCTGGCGCCAGGCTGCGGGTTTTTGTCTTAAAAAAGACGGTGATATCTGTCTGGTGGCTCCGAAAAGCAAACTCTGCCTCGCGGTGTTCTCCTCCGATACGGCGCCGGTTCTGTGCAGTCTCGGTGCGGAAGTCACCTTGGTGGCCCCCAAAGGCGAACGGAAGGTTCCTCTCATGGATCTCTATCAGAACGACGGGATCCGTTACCTGATAAAGGGCGGGAACGAGTTGCTCAAGGGTATCCAGATTCCTCGAGCATCCTTTGGCATGCGCAATGTCTACCTGAAGCTTCGCCGCAGGGGGTCTTTTGACTTTCCCGTCCTCGGCGTTGCCGCAGCCATGAATCTGAACGCACAGGGCGAATGTTCTTCGGCACGAATTGTTCTCACGGCGGTTGGATCGGCACCAAGGGCTGTGAATGAAGCTCAGCAGCTACTTGAAGGTAAAAGGATAGATCAGGATATGATCGAGGCCGTCGCAGAACTCTCTATGCGTGTTTCACATCCCGTGGACAATGCGGATTTAGACTACTGGTATCGCAAACGAATGACCCGGGTCTACGTGAAAAGAGCGCTGGCCCAGCTTGCGGGAGTGAGACTCGAGACCGAAAAAAGTTCTAACCAAACATGAGTGAATTATTCCCTTGAATTTAAGTTTGGGGAATCGGATTGAAGATTTCTCGCGCAAAGGCGCAAAGGATGCCAAGTCTTGAGGAATAGAAGTTTTTTTGCTTTGCCTGCTTGGCGCCCGGCCTTCGCAGCCGAATCTGCTTCGGCGGAGTAGGCTCTTGGCGAGAGATTGTAGTCCTAAGGAGCATTGGCCCATGGACAAAAGCCTCGGCGGCTTTATCAAGGAGCTCCAGGAACGCCTGCCGCAAGACCTGGTTCGAATTCCAAAGCCTATTTCTCCGGCACAATTTGAAGTGACATCAATTCTCCAGCACCTGGAGAACGATCGAAAATTTCCGGCGCTTCTTTTCGAAAAGCCTCTGGACGTTGAAGGCAAGCCGTCTTCCTTCCCTCTCTTGAGCAACATCTTCGCATCACGGCGCCGCTGCGCTCTAGCCCTGGGGATGAATCCAAACGATGAGGGTTTGCCTCTGAGTTTGGAATACGCCCGCCGGGAAGAGACGCTCTTGGAACCCGTATCGATTGCAGGACAAAACGCCCCGGTCAAGCAGGTCGTCAAGAAAGGAAATAAAGCCAGTGTGTTGGCGCTTCCCGTGGTGCGTCACCACGCCATGGATCCGGCTCCCTATATTGACATGACTCCGATCATGAAGGATCCGGATGGCGGATTTTACAACGCCGCCTTTATGCGAAACATGGTGAAAGGACCCAGACGTCTGGGCCTCCACATGTCTCCCAGACACAACTGGCAGATCCATCGCAAATACGAATCACAGAATCAGCCCACGCCGGTGGCAATCGTGATCAGCCATCATCCAGCCTTCTACCTGGGAGCGTTGAACGTCTCGCCCTTCGGCGTAGACGACTACGCACGAATCGGTGCCATCATGGGTGAACCGTTACGTCTCACTCCATCGGAAACCCTGGGAAACGATTTTATGGTTCCTGCGGACGCGGAGATGATCATCGAGGGGCGTGTGCTGCCCAAGGTGAGGGAAGCGGAAGGACCCTTTGGTGAATTTACGGGTTACTACGGTCCCCAGCGACTCCGGAACGTGATTGAAGTCACAGCCATCACTCACCGGAAGGATGCTGTTTTCCAACACATCTTCACCGGGCATCGGGACACCTGGGTGGTGGGAGGAATCCCCAAAGAAGGCAGCCTGTTCAATCTGATTCGTGGAATCGTGCCTACCGCTAAGGCGGTGCATTTCCCCATGTCCGGTTGTTGTCGGTTTAATTGTTATATCTCCATCGACAAAAAGGTGGACGGCGAGACCAAGCAAGCGGCTCTCGCTGCACTGGGGGGTTGTGACTTCGTCAAACACGTCGTCGTGGTAGATGCCGATATCAATATCTACAACGAAGAAGAGGTCATGTGGGCGGTGGCCACGAGAGTCCAGGCGGACCAGGACGTGGACGTCATTAAAAACGTTAAAGGGAACACTCTCGATCCCTCACAGACGGATAATATTATGGGTGCCAAGATGATTGTCGATGCCACGCGCCCGGTCCAACGGCCCTATGAGGCGCGGGTAGAGGTGCCCAAGAAGGCATTGGATAAAACCCGGCTGGAAGACTTTATCCCGCCGGATCTCATTGATCGACTGCAGAAATTCTAAGGGAGCGGGGATTGTGGCGAAAATCTTTTGGGTCACCTGTCCTCAATGTGAGGGCGAGTTCTATTGCCATTGGGAAGAGTTCCGCCACAAGAAAGAGCAACTTCTATGCCCCTATTGCGAGCATCGATTCCTGGACCAAGAGAGTCCGAAGATCGTGGAGTAGGATTGATCTATTAATTGCTCGCTTAATAAGGAAGAACCTGCAAACATCAAACGAAGCTTCAAAAGTCGTATCTCAACCCGATCCACACTGAAAAGTATAAGGAGGACATCCGATGGCTAAAATTCGACACATTGCAATAATGACGAAAGAACCACCGCAGCTAGCCGAATTTTATAAGACGACATTTGGTATGAAGGAAGTCCCTCGAAACGCCCCTAACCCGGAGTCGCGCGCGATCTATCTTTCTGACGGCTACATCAACCTGGCTATCCTGTATGCTGGCAACAATCGAGAAGGTATTCATCACTTTGGCTTTCAGGTGGATAGCGTGGAAGAAACTTTTCGTACTGCCAAAGGAGCGGGTGCACGAGATGAAATCGAAGAAAAGCCGCGCGACGGCCGGTTTGCCGAAGTTGCCATCAAGGATCTAACCGGGACAAAAGTGGACCTATCCAAAGCGGGTTGGCGAACTTAGTTGGCGAATCCGTAGGACATCCCTTGCATCCTGAACCCGTCACCTGAAGATTTTCTGTCCGCCTCCGCAGAAAACCATGGGCGTAAGCCCGTGGAGGCTTCATTCTGAACCTCGAACGCCTCGGCTTCCAAGTTGTTGCCTGCACCATCGGGGCCGGCAGTTAAGTAACTCCTTCCACCCGGCCCTCGTGGCGCAATTCCTTCAGTGCGCCGTCGTGGTTTGATTTCCGCTCCGTCGCTCCCCGTCAAGTTGACATCAGTTACCAATTATTGGATAGTCACTCGCGCCGTAGAAACTCTACCTTGGATTGAGGTGACTTGAGGTGAAGTTCGGAATATTTTTGATCGGTGACAGCGATCCGGGGCTCAACAAGCCACTCAAGGATTACTATGACGAGATGATCGAGCAGGTGCAATGGGCCGAGCGACTCGGATACAAGTGCTTCTGGTTTGGCGAGCATCACTTTGACTTTTATGGAGTTATTCCGTCGCCGCCGGTGCTCATGTCGGTTGCGGCGAAGTGCACGAACAGGATTCGAATTGGTATTGCCGTGAGCCTTCTCCCCTACAGAAACCCCATGTTTACTGCGGAAGAATATGCCATGGTGGATGTCATCAGCGACGGACGACTCGATTTTGGTGTTGGGCGGGGAACCCCGGACGAGTTTGTCGGGTTCAAGGTGAAGGAAGACAATCGGGATCTTTTCATCGAGTGTCTTGAGATGATTGAGATGGGTTGGCGTGACGGGAAGGTCTCTTACGAGGGTAAACATCACAAGGTCGAAGATTTTGCCATTAACGTCCTGCCGGTGCAAAAACCCACACCGCCCATTTACGTTGCTGCGCTGAGTCAAGCCTCATACAAATTTGCCGGCGAGAGGGGTTATCCGATTCTCGGCATTCCCTATGCCACCTGCAAGAACATTAAGGATATGACGGGGAACATCGACCTCTATAAGGAGACACTTGCAGCCTCAAATCGCAGTCCAGAACAGTTTGAGGTAGTGCAGTGCTTTCATGCCCATGTGGCGGAAACGGATGCCGAGGCCAATCGCATCGCCAAGGAGCCCATGGACACCTTTTATCGCCATCGATTGCACATCCGGCCGAGGACCTATGACGAGATGCAGAGGGACAGAATGATCATGGTGGGCGATCCGAAACACTGCATCGAACAGATCGAGGAGATCGCGGAAACGGGCACGAACTATCTTATCCTGATGATGAACTTCGCCACCATCGGACAAAAAAATGCGCTGAACTCCATGGAGCTGTTTGCGAAGGAAGTCATGTCCAGGTTTAGCTGACATCACAGGTTTAATGGCATTCCCTCTATAGGAGAAACAAATGGCGTTTAAAGATTTGCGGGAATTTATCGACGCGGCCAAGGAAATGGGAGAGGTCAAGGAGATTCATGGTGCCCATTGGGATCTCGAGATCGGTGCTCTGACCGAGATCCTGGCCTATCGTGAGCCCTCTCCCCTCCTTTTATTCGATCAGATTCCGGATTATCCGCCGGATTACCGGGTGGCTTCTAACCTGGTCCTCCACCCGCGTCGCGCGGCTCTGATGGTCGGGTTGTCACCGAAGAGTTCAAAACGAGACGTGGTCTGGCGGTGGAGGGAAATACTTACGAATTTAAAACCCATACCGCCAAAATACGTTTCAGATGGATCAGTATTCGAGAATGAGCGGACCGGAGATGACATCGATATGATGTCCTTCCCGACGCCTCGTTGGCACGAGCAAGACGGTGGAAGGTATCTGGGAACGGGTTGCTGCGTCATTACCCGTGACCCGGACACGGATTTTACCAACGTGGGCATCTACCGGATACAGGTACACGACAAGAAAACCCTTGGAACCTATATCTCCCCCGGTCACCACGCGCGAATTATCCGGGAAAAATTCTGGGCCAAAGGTAAGTCCTGCCCCATTGCGGTGACCTTTGGTCAGGATCCAGCTTTGTGGCTCTGCGCCGGACTATCCGTTCCCTATGGAGTTTCGGAGTTTGATTATGCGGGAGGGCTCCGTCAGGAGCCCGTGGAAGTTGTGCGCGGTAAAGTCACCGGTTTGCCGATTCCGGCCCACGCGGAGATCGCCATCGAAGGCGAAGTGCCCCCGCCCACTGAAGAGAGCCGTGTCGAGGGGCCGTTTGGCGAATGGCCAGGGTACTATGCGCACGGTGCAAAGAATGAACCCATCATCCGTGTTAAGGCTCTCTATTTCAGGAACAAGCCGATCATCGCTGGAGCGCCACCTTTAAAGCCGCCGGCATTGACCTTTGGAGTGCCCATAGCGGCCGCCGGCGTATGGAACTACCTCGAAAAGGCGGACGTGCCGGATGTCCAGGGGGCTTGGTGTTTTGTGGGGGGGTCCGCTCCCGGCGGAGGCGCGCCCTTCATCGTGGTGTCCATCAAGCAGCGGTATCACGGTCACGCTCAACAGGCAGCGTTGGCGGCACTCGCCTGCCGTGCAGGCAACTACCACGGTCGATTCGTGGTGGTGGTGGATGAGGACATTGATCCTTCCGATATGGGTGAGGTCATCTGGGCCATATCCACACGCTGTGATCCCAAAACTGCAATGACAGTTATCGATGGGTGCTGGAGCACACCGCTGGATCCGACGTTGCCTCCGGAAAAAAGGGAGGCGAGCGATTGGGTCAACAGCCGCGCGATCATCAACGCATGTCGGCCGTACTCTTGGAAGGATCAGTTCCCACCAGTCAGTTCCATGAGCCCCGAATTGCGTCAAAGAGTTACCCAGAAGTGGAGGAAAGAGCTGGAATAAAGTTGACGTGATGCTTGCGGGGCTGGATTTGGCTCGGATGAAACGGTTTGAATTCAGTTTAGGATGGTACCCTTGGCCTTTTCAGGTCGGCTGTTTAAGCTCCAGTCGTATTTAAGATAACGAACCTGCACGCGGTTGTTCTTGAGAAACACGCGGTCCTCATCGCTTCCGTGGCGAGTCAGAAACTGGAGCACTCCTTTATCGTCGCCGCCAAAGTCTTCAGCGAACCAGTTAAATATCTTGGAGACGTAGTAGGTGTCGTTTTCGCGGTCCAGGTAGTTCTTTCGCTGGCCTTGCCTCGTGAGCCCCGTCTGCACCCAGCGTCTGGCCTCTTCATCCAATTGGGAATCCAATTCCCCGGCGGTGTACGCCTCGGCCCTCAGACGCGGGCAACTCGACGCGCCGCAAACCAGCTCAGCATGGATTCGGTTGTCCTTAAATCGCTTTCGCAGGATCCCATGCTCGATGTCGTCGAGGGATCTTAGTTTCCTTCCCACACGGTAGGTCCTCTCCTTGAAAATATTCTTGCCAAAGAACGCCGCTTTGGGAACCTTAGCAGGGAGACCAGCATCCAATAGCTTTTGTACGGTCAACGCATTATAGGCGTTGATCCAAAATGCCTTTTGTTCTTTGGCCGTATCCAAGTTTTCAGGTGAAACGTTCCCCAGGTAAGTGATGTATTCTTTCAACTCACCGGTAAATTCATCTCTGATGCGCTGATAATCCACCCACCCATCATGGGTAACGGTTATTTTCAAGATCCTGTTCCAAATGGAATGGTCCACGGACTGCTGCGCATGGACCAGTGACGTGGTCGTGGAAACTAACAGAAGAAAAAAGACAGAACAAATCTTGGTGCTTAGACTATCCAACATTCCCTCTACTGCACGCGGTTCACTGTGACCAACAGTGGAAGGTTTGGAATAGTTCCCTCTTGGAGCAATGGCGACCATTAGGGAACTTTAAGGTGCCGGCGAGGGTTAGTTGAGAGGGGTTATTTGGAATTGCTGGTGAAAAAGCTCCCTGCAGATGGACTAAAAGCAAGCCGATGCTTTTTCAGGTGGCCGGCTTGCATCGATGAAACAGACATTTCATCGGGTACAGTCTAGCTGTTGGTGAGGGGAAATTCCCGTATTACTTGGAACCGTAGTCCAGCTTGGGATACCAGTTCCCGCGACCTGCAGGCGTCATGTCGAGGATATTCCAGAGGGGCCATACGAGATCCAGATGGCGCATGTTCCCGCCCTCGATCCAGGGCCCCATGGTTAATTCGGTTCCCCAGAAATGACGTATTCCATCTTTGCCTCGAACGAACACGTTTGCATTGGTGATCTGACGTCCGTCCACTTCGCCGAAGTAATCGGTGTTGTAGGTGTTCCTGGCAGAGGATAGTAGTCGCAAGTGGGACCAACTCCTTATGTGTGCATGATCGTGGATCGCTGAAAGAGAGTGCTTTGCCACCACGGCAATGTCAATGTGCTCCCTGATATGCACGACCTGTGCGTCGAGGCCGTCTAAAAAAGAGGTGCACATGGGACACGCCGCCTCCATATCTGGGGAATACATGAAGCTGTACAGCAGCAGGGTGTCTTTCCCCTTGGAAAAGAGGTCTGAAAACTTTATGCGCACTTCTTTGCCGTTTATGCGTTCATCGAAGACGTAGTTCTCTTTTAAGACGCCGCCCGGAGGAAGAGTCCGCCCTTGTCGGGCAACCTCCTCGATGTGTTCTCTCAATTTAATCTCAGCTTGCAGTAGCTTGTTCCGGGCGTTTCTATATTCAAGGGACTCGTTTGGGTAGGAAATATCTCCCATCGGGGTTGCCTCCAAAGTTCAATAGTCCGGCTTTGAAAAATACCCTGCGAGATCGGTTGCAGATAATCCGAATGCTAGCCCACAGCATGTCACGGCGGTAGCGACCTCTCAACCGATGGAAGATAAAAAGGTTATTCGAACAGGTTTCGGATGCCTTCGATGATGAGCCCTTCGGGGAAGGGTAGGCTCATAAACTCGATAAAGACCAGTCGAACGAACAGCCACGCGATCAGTGTGAGAATAAGCGTGATTCCCCAGCGCTCGCCCCCCTGGAATTTCAGATAACCGAACATGAGAGCAGTCATGGTGATCTCGACTCCCACCAGCCACACGCCGACTAAAATTCCGATGGTCCATGACAAGATGTTGATCATGCGGGGGCGGGCGACGGCCGGATCGATGCCTTCCGCAAACTGAAAATCCAGGATCTGCCCCTTGGCCTTGCCCGCGGGTGCTATCAGATCCCGTCCGAACTCGAGCAGCGACAACGCAAGGGCAGGGAATGCAACAATCCATGGGAAGAGCCTTGCTTCGAAGGGCCAATCTCGCCCTACCCAGATAAAAAAGGCCGTAAAGCTGGCAAAGGCGAGGCTAACCACAAGCCTGGGATGAAAATGGAATCTCCGGCCGCTTTCGGTACGCGTTGATTCCTCCTGCACGGGTGCATCCGTCACTACCTGGTTTTCTTTTCGTCGGAGCTTCTCCCGCCGGCTCTGGTAAAGTGGATAGAAAATAGCGGCCACGATTAAAATCGAAATGATGATGAATCCCGGTTGTGTCATCATCCTCGAACCGTAAATGCTTGCCGAAATGAAAAGGTAGTTCTCCGCCAGGTGGCCAAGCACCAAGCCCAGCACCAGAGGTGGACGCGGCCATTGGAACAGGACCATGATGTAGCCCAGGAGGCCGAACAAGACCATCACGAGCATGTCGCCGATGTGATTGTTTGTGGCAAACGCGCCAAGGTAGATCAGCAATAGGAGGAAAGGAATCAAGAGGACCCCTCGCACGGTGGTGATCTTTGCCAGCTGATCCAGGAATGCCAGGCTGATGATTACCGTGATGATGTTTGAGATGACGATGACCCACACCATGGAGAAAGTGATGTTGAGGTCTTTCGTGAGCATTTCCGGACCCGGGTTTAGGCCCAGGATCAAAAATGCTCCGAGGAGAATGGCCATGCTCAGGCTGCCGGGAACGGCGAAAGCCACCGTGGGAATCAGGCTTCCACCCTCCTTTGAGTTGTTGGCCGCACCGGGGCCCAGCACGCCGCGAACGTCACCGCGGCCGAACTGGCTTTTGTCGTCTGCGCTCTGTACCGCGTGCCCGTAGGCGATCCACTGTGCGACTCCGCCTCCCAGGCCAGGAATAATGCCGATGAAGGTGCCCAGGAAGCTGCTTCGGATCGTGACGCCCCAATGTCGAAAAGTATCTTTGACCCCTTCCCACACGCCGCCCAATTTACCTACGCTGGTCTCTGCAATACTGGTCCCTCTCACTGCGAGATCGATGATCTCCGGTATGGCGAACAGCCCGATTCCCACCGGAACCAGGCTGAGTCCGTTCATCAGATACGGCATGTCAAAGCCGAACCTCATGGCACCCGTTCTCGGATCCATCCCGATGGTGGCGATCAATAAGCCGGTGCAGCCTGCGATCAAACCCCGGGTCAGGGATTCTCCGCTCAGGGCGGCAATAAAGCTGATGCCGAGCAGCGCCAGCATAAAGAATTCCGGTGAGCCCAGAGATAGCACCAGCGGCGTCACGATGGGTATCGAGGCCGCAAGGACAAAGGCACCTACCACCGCTCCGATCAGGGAACTGAACAGGGCGGCCCCGAGGGCTCGTCCCGCCTCTCCCTTTTTGGCCATGGGGTGACCGTCGACGATGGTCGCCGCCGCCGTACCCTCGCCGGGAACGCCGAATAGAACGGAGGTAATGTCTCCAGTTGTCGATACGACGGCATGCATCCCCAGGAGGAAAGCGAATGCCGCGATGGGAGGCATGTCGAAGACGAAGGGCAGCATCAAGGCAAGCGTCGTTGCGCCTCCCAATCCCGGCAATAGTCCCACGATGAACCCAATGACGATTCCCAAGAGCATCAGGGGAAATGCCGGGAATTGGAAAACACCGACTAGACCGTCGATAAACGCTTCGAGAAGGTACATTCTCTGCCCGAGTATCGTTCGAAGCTTCTATTTACCGAGAATCTTTCTTACCTGGGCTTTGACCTTGTCAGGCGCTGCGAAGGCCTCCTTGTAGAGCTCTTCCACTCTGTCGCCGAATACGGGTGTGATCGGACGGCGAGCTTTTTTCGCCTGTGCGAGTAACTCGGGATCCGCCATGGTTTTTCTGAAGGCGTCCTGTAACAGCGTTACCCTGTCCTGGGGCACACGGGGCGGAAGCCAAAAAGGCCGTGCTACAAGGGTGTTCAGCAAAACTAACGTCAGGAGTTGCTTGTGTTCCTTGGTCTTGGCGTATTCCGCGAGGGCGGGAACATTTTCAAAATCAGGGTCGCGCTTGCCGTCTACGGTCCCGGTTTGGACCAGGACTGAAATTTGACCTGCCTTCAGCATATCGGACATGCGTGCAAAGAACGAAATCTTGCTGCGGCCCGCTGCCTGGATTTCTCCCTTACGAAGAGCCAGGTCCACTTCGGAACCGCCGGGATAGCCCAACACTTGTTTGAATTTGATCCCCGGTTCAAAGTGTTCCAGCACTTCACCCATGACAAAGCTGGTGCCTGAACGAGTCGTGCCCCCCATGATCGGAGGCTTCTTGCCGCGTTTTACCTCTGCCATCAATTTCTTCAACGTTGGCATGCCGGAGTCGTTCCGAATATAGAGAAGGGCGTTCTCATCCGCCGCGCTCCCGATGGGGATGCCTTTTCTAAAGTCATATTTTTGCGCCTTCTCGCCGGCGATATTGTTGAGATAGCCTTCCCTGGACAGCACCCCCCAGGTGAGACCATTCGGTTTCGCAATCCAGAGCGTGTTGGCGGCCATATAGCCGATCGGCATGTTTTGGACCAGCACCTTCGGATTGCCTGGAAGATATTTGGATATGTGTTGTGCTACCAATCGCGAGTAGTAGTCGTATCCACCGCCGGGTGTGGCGAAAACGAGCACCCGAATCGTTTTACCTTCGGTGAATGCATGGGATACCGCGGGCTGTGCTAAAAATACGAACGCCGTTGCTAGAACCGTAGCAACGGCGTAATTGATGCCGGTTTTGATTGTTCTCATAGGACCCCCTTTGGCGAAGTTTTCCTCCACACCCAGTCACCTCGAGAAAGGTGGCATCCTATGTAGGTTTTATGAACTAGTCAAGGGGGTAATATGCTTTCGGCGCTCTCCATGAGCTTATCCCAAGGGAGTGGGGCGTTTTGCTATGCTTGTAATTTCGTTAAGTAACTTGCCCCATCTTTCGGCTACCTGCCGGCGCTCCTCCGTGGAGAATATATTTGTTTTAGGGAAGGAGTCCATCCAGGAAAAGGGCTTGCAGGCGTTAACTAGTAAACGTCCCATAGTGTAATCGCCCGAGGCCTTTTGTTCCGGAGTAAGTCGCGGGTCCAGATCAGTGGTCCATGCATTATGAAGGATGTCCACTGCCGTTGCGGGATTCACGCGAGTGCAGAGCGCCCAGACTACTTCGTTCAATTCCGACGGATCAACGTCATCGTCCACGACTACGAAGTAGGTATTCATACTGGCCGAGCTGCGTAGCCCCGCTGCAGCCAAAAGCGCTTGCTGGGCGTGTCCCGGGTAGCGTTGCTTTAACGAGATTACAATTAGCAACGAGTTACAATAACCCCACACTCCAACCACATCAGAGATCCCCGAATTTTCCAGATGGTCCCACATCGCCACGGGAGTAGTGGGTAGATCATCACGCAATCCCAGTAAAGGTCTGAGGGGTGGATTGCCGTTGATGATGGGTGAGCTTCTGTGCAAGATCTGTTTTATTTTTACGACGCATTCGGGACCCGTGTGAGAGTAGTAGCCCGGCCATTCGCCAAAGGGACCCTCCACTGCGGTTTCTTGATCAGGAGAAGGAATTTCCCCTTCGAGGACGATTTCGGCATGGGCGGGGATGGGAAGGCCCGTGAGCGGTCCCTTGACGACCTCAACCGGAGCGCCGTGCAGCGCGCCGGCCTCTTCGTATTTCAAACGGCTGGTGCCCGCCATGAAGGTGAGCGGGTCACACCCGAGCACTACGGCTACGGGGCACGGTTGGCCCTTGGACCAGTACTTTTCGGCAATGATTCGGCCGCGTTTGTGTTTAATAATCCAAATGCTGATTAAATCGCTCCCCTGAACGCAGGCACGGTAGGTGCCGAAGTTAATCCACCCGGTTTCGGGGTCGCGCATGATAACGATGTCCCCTGTACCGATGTAGTGACCGCCATCACCCGAGTGCCATTTGGGAGCCGGGAATTTTCCAATATTGGCATCTTTTCCAGAGAGAATATGTTCGAGAACCGGACCATCATTAACCTCAACGGGAGCGATAGGTTGTTTTCGTTTCCGCCTCTCTCTCAGTTGTTTGACCAGCTCGATGGCATGGGCATCCACCGGGAGACCCATGGCCAGGGCGTATCGGCGTCGGCTGTTACGGACGACATTGCTGGCAATGCGAAAGTCTTCTGGAAAACCTTTGAACTGGTCGAATACGAGCATGGGACCGTTCTGCTCCGCTGTCAGTTCGGTCAGGCAGCCGACATCCATCTCGAGGTCGGCGCCATGCACGTCTTTAACTTCGCCGATGGCCCGCGCAGCTTCGATAAAATTGCCCAGGGATTTGTGTCCCATAAGTTAATTCCTCCAACTATTTAGTCTGCCGCGACGCCCACTCTTCCATCTTCCACTTGGACCATGTCTCGTTTCGCCTGTCTTCACTGAGGAGGTTGACGGCGGAAAAGTTTTTACGGCGATCAAACGGCCGGCAGCCGTTTAACGTGAGTCTTTTGTAGGGTAGCGATGGACGTGCGGCTCGCTCTTCCACCTTGCGTAGTGGGTCCAATAGCCATTCGCTTTCGATGGTGCTGAGGCGTGCTCCGGTAGACGGATCGTATCGAGTTGCGACCGCCCACAGCACGTCCCTGGGGTCCTCTGGGTCCACATCATCGTCCACCAGGATAAAAAGGCGATGGGGTCCCTGAACCTGATCGATGGCCTTCATGGCCCGTTCCACGTCGTCTTTTTGTTGTTGCTCAATGGTGATTACCGTCACACCCATCTTCACGGGATTGGAGACGCGGCGAACCGGGATCCCCTGCTTCTGTAACCGGGTCAAGACTCCCGTTACGAAAATCATCGGAAGGGAAAACGAATAGGCCTCATCGTGGGGCTTTAATGGCGAAGCCCCAAACAGGATTGGGTCGTTTCTATGGTAGAGCGCTTTCACCCGGATCACCGGCTCGGGTATGGAACCCCCCATATAGTATCCCGTCCACTCCCCGAAGGGTCCTTCGGGCCTCGACTCGGTGTCGGGTGATGGTATCTCTCCTTCGATTGCGATTTCAGAATCTGCGGAGATGGGTAATCCGGTTAATGGTCCTTCAAGGATGGGAATGGGTTCACCCAGTAGGAAACCAGCATAATCATACTCGGGTATGCCTTTTGGACATCCGGTACAGCCCGATGCTGTCAGAAAGATGATGGGTTCGGGTCCGAGAGAAACGGCAACGGGGCACGCTTTTCCCTGGGCCCAGTACTTCTTCATGATTTTTGTGCCGTCGTTGCCCGGTTCACTGAAGATTCCCGTGGTGTTGCGGTCGTGGCGCTGGAGACGGTAGCTTCCCAGATTGACCCATCCTTCGTCCGGGTCCTTTACAATTATCGCAAGCCCTGTCCCGATGTAGGGACCCCCGTCCAGCTCATGCCACACGGGAACGGGAATCTTCATCAGATCTACGTCCTCTCCATTTTGGATATTCTCCATGACCGTGCCGCTTTGGACCCGCACCGGCGGAATCGGCTTGAAGTTGTCCCACTTTTGTTTGAACAGCTTCATGGATTCGTTCTCGGTTAGCTCGGGATCCATCCCGATGGCAAGCAGGGATCTCTTTCTTGTGCTGCACACGTTGGATGCGATTCGAAAATTGGGCGGATACTGACTGATACGGTCGAAGAGAAGGGCGGGGCCGTGATTTTGAAAGGCGAGTTCTGTAATCGCGCCAATCTCGTATTTCAGGTCGGCACCACTAATACGCTTTAGTTCCCCGATAACTTCTAACTTTTGTAAAAAACCTCTCAGATCTGGAATCATCAATTTACTCCTTTAAGTTATCGGCTGGATTCTAACACCTGGTTTAATTCGCAACGGCCACTTGATGGGACATCGGTATCTCTCGTTTCTCCTCCGCCGATTGCAGGATGGCCAGGCACACTTCCAGGGTGGCCTCTCCCCACCGGCCGTCGTGGAAAACCGGTCGGTGGTTAACGACTCCCTCGTATAGCTCTCTGATTTCTGCCTCCCGGCCATGGGCTCCCGCGGTGATGGGAATTTCGCTGCGACCCTGGTCGGTGTAGACGTAAATCCCGTCCGGAGATTGACGAACGTCTCCCTTCTCACAGGTGACGATGTTCAAACCAAAGAAGGGCTGGTGCTTTTTCCCGGGGAGCGCACCGGAACTGCCGCTGCTGAACCATTCCCCCGCGTTGGCACCGCCGTAGCGCCATGATTCCAGCAGCTGCTCCATTTTTTTCTTCCGGTCGGGACCTGTGCCGATTTCTTTAAAGAAGCGATGGGAATTGACAAACGACTGCGGGTCGATGGGTTGTCCTCCCTCGCCGATATTCCATACCAGCTCTCCCGTATCGAGATAGGCATAGCCGCTGAAGACCAGACTCGCCGGCACTCCATTTTCAAACTCGAGATAACAGATGTAGTGTCCTTCCGCCGGACGCGGTTCGCCTCGGCTCGGGTCCCCTACGCCGGCCATCGCCCTGACGCTGCGAACCTTTCCCCCGCCCAGCAGCCTTACGATGTCCACCTGGTGAGGACCCTGATTGAGCACCACACCACGGCTGGTTCCCACGTCATGATCCGAAAAGGGGCGGTAGATGAAGTTCTTATAATAGGAGCTGTTGATCATCAGGGGACGTCCCAGTTTTCCGCTACGAACCACCTCCGCCATTTTTTGAATCGGAGGGTCGAAGCTGTGGGTATGACCGCACAGGAGTTTGACACCGTTGGCCTCGGCGGCCTGGTTCATAGCCTCACATTCGTCGATGGAAAGGGCCATGGGTTTTTCCACAATGACATGCTTCTTGTTTCTGAGAGCAATGAGGGAATGCTCGCAATGAAACTCATGAGGCGTGCAGACGTACACCGCGTCGACGTTGGGACTCTGGCACATCTCTTCGATGCTTTGATAGGCCTCTGCGCCAAACTCTTTCTTGAACTGTTTGACGGCGTGCGGACGCACGTCCGCGCCCGCCGTGAGTTTGACAAAAGGCAGGTTGGAGATCTCCGGTATGACTCGGCCGGCGCCCATACCCAGGCCCACAAACCCCAATCGCAGAACGTCTGGCATGCTGGTCCCTCCTGTTGATCTCGCTTGTTGCTGACTCTAACTACCGGTGTTCGTAATGGCCGGTCTCCCCACCCAGCCGCGACCTTCCGCCACCAGTTTGCGGCAATGGTCTTTCCAGTCCGTAGATTTCGGGATCACGCCGTTGGTGGCTACAATCGTGGAAAAACTATTCTTGGCGGGGTCCCTTACAACGGCGGGAGGATCGCGTCCCTCAAGCACGTCCTGGATGGCCCCCTCCAGAAGCTTCCGACCCACAACCAGAGGTTGGTCCGAGGGCATCAGGTGCTCCTTGGTTCGATCCTGGATTGGGCCGGCTCCCTCGGTGACACAAAGGTCCTGAGCGGGGAAGTTCCATTTGTCTACACCGCTGTAGCTTCCCGCCTTCATGGATTCGCGATCCTGTAAGTATCGATTGGCTTTGTTCAAGACCGGTTTGAAATGTGGCGGGGGCGTGAACTCGTCCCGGGTCCGGCGCAGCGCTTCCTTGTCGTAGGGCTTGTCCCGATCGAAGGCCACAATGTATTTCCAATGATGGGTATCGTCGATGGGCACGTGCCAATTCAAACCACCGGCGGGAAAGGCATAGAGATTGGGCAGGATCAAGGTCCCCACTCGAATGTATTCACTATCGGTTCCGAGAGTACGGATTTTGCAAACCCGAAGCCCGACGTCCACGATCTCCGCTTCGCATCTCTCCATTTCCGGCGCCGAACCCCTTGGGGACAGGGCTTCCAAAAAACCGGCGACACCGGGTCGATTGGCTCCACGCTCTTCTTTCAAATCCCGGTCGCTGTAATGGAGGAATGAGACGTGAAGCAAGTCGACGTTGCCTTCGTTACCCTGGAGGTAGTTGCACTCGCTGAAGACTTTTGTGACGAAGACATGTTCCTCCGGGCTCTTCAAAAATTCAAAATTGGGAAGTTCCGGCGGCTGGCCGGGACCCAGATAGGCGAAGATGAGACCTTGACGCTCAATGCAAGGATACGCCAGCTGCCGTACCTTTTTATGGGTGTTGCTTCCCCGCGGTTCGCCGGGTTGGTCAAGACAGTTCCCGTGGATGTCGTAAAGCCAGCCATGATAAATGCACCGGAGCCCACCGTCCTCCACTCTTCCGTAACTCAGGTCGGCCCCACGATGACAACAGTGGAGTGCCAATAGACCGGGGCGTCCTTTGTCGTCGCGAAAGAATACCAGGTCTTCTCCAAGCAACCGAATGGTAAGAGGGGGTCCTCCCGGGGGCAGTTCTTCAGAAAGGGCAGCCGGCTGCCAGTAGCGACGCATTAGATCCCCGCAGGGTGTCCCCGGCCCCGTGCGAGTCAATAAGCTGTAATCATCCATGGTAAGGATTCCCTCCTGTGGATTCACATCTACAGAAACTATGAGGACAGGACTACTTTTGTCAAGAGCAAGTACACCACACCGGTTTGGCCAATTGCCTGTCATTGTGGTGACTTACGTCGGTTCGTTGGTTTGACAGGTTGGGGCCAACTATACTATGACCCTTGGAGCATACCGGCTATCATCACCCGAAACAGCCGCCTTCATGATCGACAGAATTTATCGAAAGGACACGATTCATGGTGATACAAAAATGGCTCTTGGCCCTGGTGATAACCTCGGCGACATTTTTGAGCTTGCCGGGCCATGTTTGGCCGCAGGATTGGGAGCAGGTTCTACAGGGGGCGAAAAAGGAAGGTACGATCTCAGTGGGTGCGACCGTAGGGGCCGATTTCCGTCAGGTCCTCACCCTGCCTTTCGAAAAGAAATACGGTCTGCGCGTCAACTACATGGCATCGAGAGGGTCGCAACTGATACCCCGTGTCTTGCGTGAGAGGCGGGCCGGTAAATACCTTTGGGATGTATTTGTCCAGGGTACAACGACTGCAATTACTGGCATGATACCCGCTGGCGCGTTGGATCCTATCGGGCCTGCGTTGATTCTTCCTGAAGTAAAGGAACCCAAATATTGGCGGGATGGTGACCTATGGTACGCCGATAGAGAACGTCGTTACAATTTGCTGTTGGGCTTAACTACCAGGCCCGCTTTTGCGATCAACACAAAGCTGGTCAATCCCAAGGAGTTCAGGTCTTTCAGGGATCTTTTGGATCCCAAGTGGAAAAGTGAGATTATAGTGGGCCGCGACCCCAGAGGCCCGGGACCGGGACAATCCATTTTTACCTTCTTCTATTTGAATCCACAGTTAGGCCCAGGGTTCATTCGGGCTTTGTTTGAACAGAACCTCACTATGCTGCGAAACGATCGTCAGTCTCTCGACATGCTGGGCCAAGGGAAGTTTGAAATTCTGCTCGGCCCCGCCGAAACAGTAACGAGAGACCTGATAAAGCGAGGAGTGCCCATTGCGTTGATTGCACCCCAACAATTGAAAGAAGGTGGACCTTTAAGTCCGGGCCCTGCGAGCCTGATGTTGGTTAACAAGGCTCCCCATCCCAACGCAGCCCGCGTCTATATTAACTGGATTCTTTCCAAGGAAGGGCAAACGCAATTTAGCCGAGTTACCGGCATACCGAGCCTAAGGGATGATGTCCCGCAAGATCACATAGAAGCCTGGCGGCCCCCTATGAAGGGGGGTATTCCGACTTATACCGAAGAGGCAATGGCTGCTAAGCCACTCCTACTGAAACTCCTCAGGGAGAGTATGCGGAAATAGGAGTTGGTGTGTGGGGCAGTTATAGCTTCGGTCTTGAATTGTCAAGGTGAGAATCGAAATAAGCAACATTGTCAGGAAAAGAAGGGGACACGAAAGGAATGCCGTACTATAAAGACCTCAGAGAGTTTTTGACAGAGTTGGAACGACGAGGTCGGCTGCATACGTTCACGGAGCCGGTCAATAAGGAAACGGAATTGATGCCGTTGTACCGGGTGCAGATGCGCGGCCTACCCGAAGAAGAGCGAAAAATTTTGCAATTCAACGACGTGCGAGGAGCCGACGGAAAACCATTCCCCATGAGAGTGGCAGCAGGAGTTTACGGCGCCGCACCGGATTTCGTCGCCTGGGGTCTGGGCTGCGATTCCATACGGGAAGCCATGGACCGATGGCACGAGGGTATGGCTCGTCCCATTGATCCCGTGGTGGTGAAAAACGGTCCCGTCCACGAAGAGGTGCATACTGGCAAGGAGCTCAAGGAGTTGGGATTGGACGAGTTACCCTCGCCTGTGGAGGAACCGGGATTTAGCTGCATGATTCGGACGGGCACGGCAATTCTTACAAAGGACCCCGAGACGGGCGCACGGAATCTGGGTGCCTACAACGGATTTTTTCGCGACCGTGATCGAATTGTGTCGGGTGCTGCGGTTTTTCACGATGCCATGGCTTACCACTGGCCAAAGGCTCGGCAGCGGAAGGAGCCATTGCCCATTGCGATCATCGTAGGGTCCACGCCCGTGATCATGATCGTTGCTTCCGCTCCCATTCCATACGGCAGATACGATGAACTCGCGGTGGCGGGAGGCATCATGGGGGAGCCTGTGGAGTTGGTCAAATGCAAGACCGTTCCGCTGGAGGTGCCCGCGACGGCGGAGATCGTGATCGAGGGGCTCATGTCCACGGAAACCACCGAGGAGGCGGTTCCCTTTGGGGAATACCCCGGTTACATGTCGACGGAATCCACCTTTTTCCCGGTGATTCAGGTGACAGCGATCACGCACCGGAAAAACGCAATCTTTACTCCGATCACCGTAGGAATGTATCCTAGCGATTCCAACACCATTCTGAGTTATACCTACGCGACCATGCTCTATGACCACTTATGCTACGGTGCGGGATATCCCATTGAAGACATTCATTTCCCCGACAGTGCAGGAGGTCGTGAGTGGTGTCTCATCCGCTTGCGGAATCAGCGAGGTGTGGATCCCTGGACCGTGCTCCATGCCGCCGCGGGCTTGATGGGAGGGTCGAAATACATCGTACTTGTGGACAATGATATCGATGTCCGGGATCGGGATGCGGTGCTTTGGGCCATGGCTTACCGGTGCCGGCCGGAGCTCGATCTGGAAGTGGTACACGGTCGTAACCCTGCTCTTGATCCATCCGGAACGCCACCGGGCTCAGGGCACGGTGAAATGGTTTACGGGGCCTCATTGCTACAGAACTATCACCACAGTCGTTTGTTGTTTAACGCCACCCGCAAATGGGCCTACCCGCCGGTGGGATTGCCGGCGAAGGAGTATATGGAGCGGGCCATGGCCATGTGGTCTGAGCACAAGGACCTGCCGCAGCCGAGACTACGGGAGCCGTGGCATGGTTACAACCTGGGAAACTGGAGCAAAGATCATGAGGAGTTCGCCAAGCTCATCGTAAAGGGAAAGTACCGTGAGGTAGGCGAGAAGACGGCGAAGCGTCAAAAAAAGGTTACTTCAGACACGGAAAAAAAGGACATCACCATTGGCCGCTAGAAGCGACATGTTGTTTCTTTGTATCTGATCTTAAGACACTCACAACCTGCTTCAGCAATGGAGGGAAATCCAATGAAGAAGAATTTATACTGGGGATATTGGATCGCTGCGGTGTTTGTTGCAGTGGCTTTCTTAGCCGGCGATGTTACGGCCCAGGCAGCATCCGATTGGTCACAGGTAGTCGCAGCAGCAAAAAAAGAAGGGCAGATCGTGATTATTGGGCCTCAAGGGACCGAGACGAAGGACGCACTCACCCTTGGGTTTATGAAGAAATATCCAGAAATCAAAATCGTGCATAGCGGCATGCGCGGATCCACGGTCACAGCGAAGGTGCTGAACGAGCAGGGAGCCCGTAGATTTTTGACGGACATTGCAGTGGTGGGAACCACGACGGCAATTACCGGGCTACTACCCGCCGATGCCATCACTCCCATCCGGCCCCTTCTCGTCGGGCCCAATAGCAGCGACGAATCCGCGTGGAGGAATGGCGGAGGATACAAATTTGCGGACAACGCGAAAAAATACGTTTTCGTCATGAGTGCATACGTTAAAGCTCCGTTCATTTATAACCCGGAGGTGGTCAATGCCCGAAGGATCAAATCGTGGAAAGACCTCCTGGATCCAAAGTGGAAGGGGAAGATTGCCATCCGTGACCCCCGCCGGCCCGGTGGGGGTATGGGTAATGCGACCCTGTGGTATATCACTCCATCCCTTGGCAAAGAATTTATACGTCAACTGTTCACGCAAAAAGTCATCGTGTCTGGCAATGATCGCCAGATTTTAGATTTCGTGGCCAAGGGTAAAAATCCCATTGGCATCGGTCCCAGCGATGTGTTGACCAATGAGCTGATTGGCAAGGGATTGCCGTTAAAGCATTTTGAACCGACAAAGATAAAAGAGGGCACCTACATTACCGCAGGCAACGGTGCCGTAGTGGCCATGAAAAATGCCCCTCATCCCAACGCGGCCAGAGTGTACCTCGACTATCTGTTCTCGGAAGAGGGCCAGGCCGCGTGGAGCAAGGGAGCCGGTTTTGCCAGCCTTCGGAGCGGAGTGCCTCACGATCACGTCTTGCCCCAACTGGTGCCGGACGCAAGCATGCCCTATCCGCAATTCTCGGATGAAAAATACGTTACCAAGCGAAATGAGATCGTTAGTTTCCTAAGAAGCGTCATGGGCAGGCGGTAAGCGACTGCACCGAGGTTAAATGAGCATGGAGGCGAGAGATGTCCTTTAACGGTTTGCGTGAGTTCGTTGAGTTGCTGGAAAAAGAAGGAGAACTGGCACGAGTCAAGGTGCCGGTCGACCTCAATCAGGAGTTTGGCGCGGTGTGCGTCAAGAGCCTCAAAAACTACGGTCCTGCATTGTTGTTTGAAAAGCCTGGTGGGAGAGACATCCCAGTGGTGATCAACATGCTGGCTACCCGCCGTCGTTATGCGCTTGCCATGCAGTGTGAACAAGAGGAGATACACTCCGAATGGAACCGCCGTGTGAGCAATCCTCTGCCTCCCATCATGGTGGAAAGCGGTAAGTGTCAGGAAGAGGTTTGGCTGGGAGAGGATGCGGACCTGAACCGCCTCATCGCACCGATTCTTAACGCCCGTGACGGAGGCCCCTACCTCACGCTTTCCTGTCACATTACCAAAGACCTAGTCACGGGAAATCGCAACGTCGCGGTATATCGTAACATGGTTCATGACAAGCATACCCTGGGACTGCTGTCCGGGCCCTATACCCATATTATGCTTCAGCATCGCACGGCACCGAACGATCCCTTTCCCGTGGCCATTGTGATGGGAGCCGATCCGCGGGTTGTCATGGCTGCTTGCTCACCCTTTCCTTTCGGCACCGACGAGTTGGCCATGGCCGGCGCGCTACGCGGCAAACCCATCGAGATGGTGCCGTGTAAGACGGTCCCGCTGGAGGTGCCGGCGGACGCCGAGGTGATTATCGAAGGTGAGGTGAGGCCCGCGGAGAAGCGGGAAGAGGGCCCCTTCGGTGAATTTACGGGCCACTACGGTGGACCAAGGTTGCCCCGGTCTACCATTCACGTTACCGCTATCACCCACCGCAAAGGATTCATCCAGCACCTTGCCTACCAAGGTGCGCCACCGCATGAGACGGACGTGCTTACGGCGATTGGTAAGGAATCGGAAATCCTGCGAGCCATCAAGTTGCCCGGGGTCAGGGGCATCCATCTGACCGAAGGGGGATGTGGTGTCTTTCATGCAGTGTTATCCGTGGAGAAACTTTTCGAGGGTTACGGCAAGATGGTAGGCATGGCGGTCCTGGGTTCTCCCAGCGGCCGACACATTAAACATGTGACGGTGGTGGACCATGACGTGGATCCCACCGACCCGGTGGCCGTGGAGTGGGCGTTTGCTACCCGCGTCCAGGCGAAAAGGGATGTGGAAATCCTGAGCGACGTCACGGGCATCTTTTTGGATCCGTCGTTACCTCCCGAGGAGCAAGCCGGCCCGGCACGCTGCTCCAAAATGATCATCGATGCGACCCGTTACAACGTGAAGGACTTTCCGGAGGTGTGTCAACCGTCACAGGACGCCATGGACAAAGTCACCCGTGAGTGGGACCGTTATGGGATCAATCTGGGATCATCCGCTGGCAAGGGACGGTAGAACTAGAAATTCGAAATCCGAAGCGCGAATTCCGAATCTTGAGTCACAAACAGAAAGTTGAGATTTCTAATTTCAGAGAATCACAGACAGGGAAATATCCCTCAAGAAAGAGTTTTTTGTTTGAGCATTGAGATTTTGAGATTGTTTCGAATTTCGATATTCGGATTTGACAATTTTTGCCGAGAACAACAGCGAGCAGTATGAAAGAATATCACAGGAGTAGAGGTTAGATTATGCATGAAGATTCTGGTCAGATTATCATTCAGACGTTCAAGGAAGAGGGAATCGATATGGTTGTGACCCTCCCGGAGGAACCGACTTCCTCGTTGACCGAGGCGATCCGCAAGGACTCCAGTTTTACCTCTCTGACTGTTGCGGCGGAGGGCAACGGCATCGCCCTTTGTGCGGGGGCAGCCCTGGGAGGACGGAAAGTCGTGTTCGTTACGGGCATCGCCGGCTTGATGGTAGGGACCTGGGCCCTGGGGCAGTGTTCTGCCATGAGCTATGGAATTCCTTTTTTGATACTGGCTTCCTACCGGGGCGATATGGGCGATCACAGCGGAATACCCGGTTCGCAGCTTTTGCTCTTCAAACAAGTCGCCGAGCCGTTGTTAAATACGGTCCAGGTGCCGTACCGGGTGGTCAATAAGAAGGGTGACCTGCAGCGTACCATTCGGGATGCGAATTTCGCGGCCCACGACTACGGTTCTCCGGTGGCCGTGTTGCTTTCAGGGGAGGTGCTCTGGTGAATCGCTTAGAATGTCTTACAGAACTGGCAAAATGGGTGGACGTCAATGATCCGGTGGTGACGAGTCTGTCTTCCAACTCGGCCATCTGGCCGACCCTCAGGGAAAAGGGCGCAAACTTTTATGCCTGGAACATGGGGCTCACCGTGGGCTTCTCCGTAGGGCTGAGCTTTGCCTTTCCCAAGCGGAAAGTTCTCGCTTTGGACTCCGATGGAAGCCTGATGATTGATACGAGTTCGCTGATCACCATGGCTGATGCCAACCCGACGAACTTGATGGTGTTCGTGTTTGACAACGAGTCCTACGCTCGAATGGGGCCCACTTTTACTTCTCGAAAAGCGAACCTGGAAAAAATGGCCCAGGGTGCGGGAATTGAAAAGACGGCAACCATCCGAACCCTCGATGAGTTTATCCGGGTCGTGCAGCCCGCGGTCAAAGAGCCGGGGCCGCATTTTTTTGTTGTCAAGGTTGATGCGGAAACAATCCGGATCAAACGGGACCCGCGGGTCACTTCCGGTCGACCCATGAAAGAGGCATTTGTCAACGCCGTGCTTCAACACCCGGACTATTGGGGGAAGAAGCAAAGCGGTTCGTGATCGCCTATACTTTTGATCGGACATGAAGATGATCCTGTCTATTCCACCTCGGGCGGTTTACACCGGCCCGTGGGCATCCGACCCATCTTGAGTAAACAAAATCAATAACTAAATCAATGGGTTACCTAGGTTTCCGAGTTGTGTGGCGATTTGTGGTTGACATTAAGACGTTTGTTTAATACAAGCGTTTATATCTTATGACGAGGCAGGGAAATCTGAGCAATCCTGACAAGCTCGGAACTGAGGAACGCCTTCTCGAGGCGGCGGGAGAAATTTTCGCCGAACATGGCTACCGCGCGGCGACGGTCCGGCAGATTTGCGATAAAGCGAAAGCGAACCTGGCAGCCGTCAATTACTATTTTAGAGACAAAGACGGACTTTACCTTGCGGTGATGCGTTATTTGCACATCACCGCAACGGATCTCTACCCGCCGAGTCGTGGTTTGAAGCGAGGAGCCGGTCCAGAGGAGAGGCTCAGGGCGTTTATCCTCTCGCTGCTTAACCGACTCCTGGGCGACGGTCGACCGAGTTGGCAAATGAAATTGGCCGCCCGGGAGCTTATCGATCCAACTCCGGCCCTCGACGTCATTGTGGAAGAAGCCATTCGTCCTCTCAGTCAAGAATTGGAATCCATCGTCAGGGAATTGCTTGGGCCGGAAACCGGTGCTGAGAGTGTACGGCTCAGCATGTTGAGTGTCGTGAGCCAGTGCAGTTTTTACAACAATTCCAGAGCGGTCATTAGCCGATTGTATCCCGAGCAAACATTTTCATCACAGGATATTGAAAATCTAGCCGACCATATTACGCGATTTTCCCTCGCAGGATTGAGGAGCCAATCCATGCGACTCACAAAAAATAATAGCAAAGCAAGATCAGAGCAAACGCATGAAATGAAATGATCATTTACATATTTCAGGAGGAAATAAAACATGAAAGTATTCACATTTGATTTTTGTCCTTACATTAAAGATCTATCGGGACGCCTCGGCTATCCGGTGGGAGTCAAGAACTATGAACCGGAGATGGCCGCAAAGACTTACGAAAACCATGTGGAACAGTTTCTTCTCATGGAAGAGGTGGGCTTCGACGGGGTTTGCCTCAACGAACACCACGGGAGTCCCTATAGCCTGGACAATTCCCCCAACCTGTTTCTGTCCTACATCGCTGCGAAGACCAGCCGTCTCAAGCTCGCCATGGCGGGGAACCTTCTGCCGCTTCACGGACATCCTCTCCGCGTCGCAGAGGAATTGGCCATGTTGGACAACCTGTCCAGGGGCCGCGTGATTGCCGGCTTTGTTCGAGGCATTCCCCGGGAATACCTTCCGTATTGTATTCCAGTGAGCGAAGGCCGGCCGCGGTTCGAGGAGGCTCTGGATGTCATCATCAACGCTTGGAACAGCGAGATATTCACTCACCACGGGAAGTACTACCACTATCAGGAAGTGGACATGTGGCCCCGTCCTTACCAGAAACCCCATCCCCCGGTATGGGTCGGCGCCATTGGGCCGGAACCCACAAAGAACGTGGCCAACCGACCCGGGGTAACTCTCTGTGTGACTTTTACCCCCACGGCGTTCATCAAAAAACAGCTGGATTATTTTCGTGAGTGCTGCGCCGAAGCGGGCCGCAAGATCACGGAGAACGATATCCTGCTAGCACGGCATGTATTCGTTGCCGAGAGCCAGAAGGAGGCGGAAAAGGCTTGCAAGAAACACTTCGAGTACTATTTCCAGAACCTTTTGGGTGAGATCAACAATGCAGCGATAGATAAACTGCTAGCCCAGAACCCCGATTTGAAGCGGGAACAGGTGCAGACCCCCTATCCCTTCGATACGACTCCCATGGAAAAGATGCGTGATGACGGATTTGTACTGGTGGGGACTCCGGATCGTGTCTTGAGCGACCTCAAGGCCCAGTATGAAGAGCTGGGCGGATTCGGCACTTTTATGGCTATTGTCCGGATGGGCGCCATGCCGCAGGAGTTGGTACTCAACAACGTTCGGATGTTTGGTAAAGAAATCATTCCGAAGCTCCACGCCATGGGAAACGGCGCAAAAAAGTAAGCCGTAACTGGTCCTGGAATTAAAGAAGAGATACTCGCGCAAAGTCGCATCCTCCTACGCCAAGGCTTCGAAGGATATCCCTCGAAGCTTGAAAAGCGAAGTGGGAAAGGGCGCCAAGTTCAGAGAGAAGAACTTA
>JABAOE010000077.1_pt3 | contig 67615 bp, 70 predicted proteins | sample 7062141 | NCBI WGS metagenome assembly JABAOE01 (sample SAMN14538627, study PRJNA623070) | marine sediment metagenome | biome: marine biome [ENVO:00000428]; feature: marine pelagic biome [ENVO:01000023]; material: deep marine sediment [ENVO:00002113] | place: India: Gulf of Khambhat ... | reverse complement strand
CGGTAAGTGGCTGGCAAGGACCATAACGGATTTCACCAAAAAGCTGATGCAGAAGAAAAATGTGGACGAAACGCTCGTGTCATTTACCGGCCAGCTCGTCTACATCCTCCTGCTGGGCTTCGTCATCATAGCGATACTCGGCCAGCTCGGCATACAGACGGCTTCGATCATCGCCGTGCTCGGAGCCGCCGGTATCGCCGTGGGGTTCGCGCTGCAGGGCTCACTCTCCAACTTCGCAGCCGGCATACTCCTGATCGTTTTCAAACCCTTCCTGAAAGGGGACTTCATCGAGTCCGGCGGCTCCCTGGGAACGGTGGAGGAAATTCGCCTCTTCACGACCACGCTGAAGTCACCCGACAACAAGACCATATTCATCCCGAACGCGAAAATCACTTCCGACACGATAACGAACTTCTCCGCCAAGGATACCCGGCGGGTCGACCTGGTCTTCGGCGTGAGTTACTCCGACGACCTGGACAGGGTCAAGAAGGTGATCGAAGATATCCTTAATAAGGATGAGCGGGTTCTCAAGGACCCGGAGCCAACGGTTGGCGTCCTTGAGCTTGCCGACAGCAGCGTAAACATAGCGGTGCGCCCCTGGGTAAAAACCTCCGATTACTGGGGTTTTTACTTCGACACGGTAAAAGCGGTCAAGCAGCGCTTCGACGCGGAGGACATAACGATCCCCTTCCCGCAGCGCGACGTGCACGTTCACGGCCAGTAAATGCGGTGCGGCCCGGGGATTTCGGCGCCAGGATAGCCTTCGTCGATTACCCCGGGAAAGGAAAACATCGCCCGGGGACCCTCACCCGGGCCGGAACGTATGGAGGTACATATGTCGCTTTCTTCGAAAAGGTGCGTCCCATGCAGGGGGGACGTTCCCCCCCTCTCGCCATCCGATGCCGAGATGCTCTCCCGCCAGGTGCCGCTCTGGAGCCTCTCTTCCGGGGGAACCAGGATAAGAAGGGAGTTCAGGTTCAAGGATTTCAAGTCCGCGCTGAAGTTCGTCATGAGGGTGAGTGAGCTGGCAGAGGAGGAAGGCCACCATCCCGACCTGTCCTTTGGATGGGGCTACTGTTCCGTCACCTTCTACACCCACAAAATCGGCGGCCTTCACGAAAACGACTTCATCATGGCCGCCAAGACGGATGCGCTGCTAAAAGAGCCGGCAGGCTGAGCACGCCGCCTTGAGAAACAGCTTTTGCCGCGCACACACTGCCTGCAGAGACACTTTTGATTGAAGAAAAAATGTCAATCTGGTATCGTACCGAAGTGGAGGAGCAAACCTGTTGCAAGGAGGGGAGGAATGGCTGACACGATCAAGAAGGTCGACTACTACAAGATAGAGACAGCGAACAGGGCAGGAGAAGGTGCCCGCATTCTCGGGGCGTTGAAAGAGGCCGGCGTCAACCTGATCGCCTTCACCGGATTCCCGCGGGGGCGGCGGACGCAGCTGGATTTCATCCCCGAAGACGGCGCTGCCTTCAGAAAAGCCATGAAAAAAGCGGGCGTTGCCGCCAGCAAGAAGAAGACGGGGTTCCTGGTCCAGGGAAGGGACAAGGTAGGGGCGATAGCGGACATTCTCGCGAAGCTTGCAGACGCCGGGATAAACGTGACGGCGCTGAATGCGGTAACCGCCGGGAAAGGCCGGTTTGGAGCAATTCTCTGGGTCAAGCCGGAAAGCGTGGCCAAAGCCTCCAGGGCGCTTGGCGCATCCTGACACGGGTAAGGTTCATCACTAATACCGGGGTGGGGAACGATGAAAGTGAAGAGGCTCGAAGTAAAGACAAGCAGAACCCAGGAGATGGTCGACATCACTTCCAAGGTCAAGCACGTTATCAAGGATAGCGGTGTCAGTTCCGGAAGCTGTACCGTCTTCGTCCCTCACACGACGGCAGGGGTAACCATCAACGAAAATGCAGACCCCGACGTGCAGCGGGACATACTTGCAGCCCTCGAAAAAATCGTCCCCACAGACGGAAAATATTACCACGTAGAGGGAAACGCCCACGCCCACGTGAAATCCTCCATGATCGGATGCCAGACGGTGATTCTGATAGAAAGCGGGCGCCTCGTCCTGGGAACCTGGCAGGGTATATTTCTGTGCGAGTTCGACGGCCCGCGCACGAGAACCGTCCTGGTCAAGGTCACGGGCTGACAGAGAGCCGGTATCTCTTCCAGAGGTTTTCTTTCCCGTACCCGCGGTAAACCCCGTCCCAGGGAAGTATCTCGCCGGGGGTTTTTTCTCTCATCGTGAAGTAATCGGGATTTACCGGTGCCCTCTTGAAATGGACCAGCGGGTCCGTTTTCCCGTCCCACCCGGAAAGGGCACGGGAGATCCTTCTGTCTCCCGTCGACAGGAGGGCCTGGAGGTAGGAATATTTCGGCACGTCCGATTCGAACTTGACCCCCCGTTCCGGCCCGAGCATTTTTCGCAGCTTCCAGTAGGTGGAGCGCAGCCTCTCCACCCCCGGGAAAGGGGCAAACTGAAACGGCGTCATTCCTTTCGGGACGAACCCCCCCATGCTGACAATTATCATCGGCGCCGAGGATTTTTTCCGCGATGCCCGTATGTGGTGGTTGAGCTTTTTCACAAAAGAGACGGTGTGGTGGACGTCGTCATCCTCGCGGGTTCCCGGAAGCCCCGCGATGAAGTAGAGCTTCAGGTTCGCTATGCCCCTGGAAAAGAGAAGGAGGGAAGCTTCGAAGAACTGCTCGTCCCGTATCCCCTTCGCCACGCTCAGGCGCCTGGCCTCATCTCCCGTCTCGGGCGCGAGGGCGGCCGTTTTCAGGCCCGATGCGCCCAGCACATCTGCCACCTCCTCGTCCACCATGTCCGCCCTGATGGATGCGGGCGACACCGCTGCTCCCTCGTCGAGGACGAAACGCGCAATTTCGAGGAAATCGGGGTGATCGAGGACTGCCGATCCCACGAGCCCCACCCTCTTCCTGTACCGAAGCCCGTTCAGGATCAGCCCTTTGATCGTCTCCTTGTCAAGACACCGGAACCCGTGAGGGCTGTGGGACACGCCGCAGAAGAAACACTTTTTCACGCACCCCCTGGCGATCTCCACGAGAAACATATCGCCAAATTCGGTCCTCCGGGTAAAAATGGTCGTGTGGGCGGGGTACCTGTTTATGTCGGCCACAGCGGGCTGCACGCCTTTCGTGTCACCCCGGAAACCCTGGAAAGCCCCTTCACTGCTGTAGAGGGGGTCGTAGAGAGAGGGTACGTACACACCCGGGATCGACGCAGCAGCTTCCAAAAATTTTCTCTTCGATTCCGGCTTTTTGCCAAGAATTTCCAGGAGACCGGTAAGGGGCGGCTCCCCGTCTCCCAGAACCAGAAAGTCGCATATTTCGGCGAGAACCTCCGGGTTCAGGTGCGGGGCGAAACCGCCGCAAAAGACCAGGGGTGCCCCCTCGTCCCTCTCCGTGCGGAGAGGGGTGATCTTTTCCGCCGCCAGAGCCCTGATTATGTTCAGATAGTCATTCTCGAAGGAAACGGAAAACCCCACAAGGTCGAAAGCGCCGACCCTGCGCTGTGTCTCGACGGTAAACAGCGGGGCCGCTCTTTCCCCGCCGGGTTGAAACGCATCCGCGGAGAAAGCCCGCTCACAGAAAACGTCTTCCCGGGAGTTCAAGAAGGAGTAGATGCTCGTGAACCCCAGGTTTGACATGCCCAGGTGGTAGGTGTTGGGATACACGAGGCAGACGTTTATCTTTCCCCCCGGGTCCTTTATGCAGATCCCTTCTTCTTCGCCTGCGATCTCCTTGAGTTTTTTCCTGATTTCCCAAGACATTTTTCGTTCATTCACACCTCTTTCTCAGGAAAGCGGGGATATCGAGCTCCTCGATCTCCTCGATGTCGATATCCTCGTCGAGAACGCCTATCTCCTCCTCGGGTTCCAGGCAGACCATCTCCTTTCTCCGCTCGAATGTGGGCCTGTCCAGGTTCCCCCCCTTTACATCGAGGGAGTAGATCTTCTTGCGCTGCTTTCCCATCTCCGACAGTTCCGGGCCCTTATCGAATCCCGTGGCAATGACCGTGACTTTCATTTCATCATTGTAGCTGTCGTCGATCACGGTCCCGAAAATAATGTTCGCCTCGGGATCCGCCTCGTTCTGAATCAGCTCGGCAGCCTCGTTCACCTCGAAAAGCGCCATATCGTTCCCACCCGTCAGGTTCAGGAGGATTCCCTTTGCACCCCGGATGGAATAATCTTCAAGGAGCGGGCTCGAAATCGCCTTCTCGGCAGCTGCCATTGCGCGGTTTTCCCCCGAGGCGGTCCCCGTTCCCATCAGGGCGATTCCCATTCCCGTCATGATCGTTTTCACGTCCGCAAAATCGAGGTTGATGTACCCCGGCTTCGTAACAAGGTCCGTAATTCCCTTGACTCCCTGGTAGAGCACTTCATCGGCTTTCCTGAACGCGTTAACCAGGCTCATCTTCTCTTCCGCGACGATCAACAGCTTGTCGTTGGGTATGACGATCATGGTGTCGACGACTTCCCTCAGCTCCTTCAGGCCGTTTTCCGCCTGCTTGATCCTCTTTATCCCCTCGAACCTGAAGGGCTTGGTAACGACGGCGACGGTGAGTATTCCCATGTCCCTTGCGACCTGGGCGATGATGGGGGCGCCTCCCGTCCCGGTGCCGCCTCCGAGGCCGGCAGTGATGAACACCATATCCGCACCGGCTAGGGACTCTCTCATCATATCGATGTCTTCCAGGGCCGCCTGCCTGCCTATGTCCGGGTCGGCACCGGCCCCGAGCCCCTTCGTGAGGTTTTCCCCGAGCTGCAGCTTCATGGGGGCCATGTTGTATTCCAGAGCCTGGAGATCGGTATTGGCGACGATGAAATCAACCATCTCGAGTCCCATGTCGATCATCGTATTCAGGGCGTTCCCGCCCCCGCCTCCGATGCCGATAACCTTGATTGCCGCGCCGGCCTTGTGTTCCTTGACGAGTTGAAACATACGCACCTCCTATTTATAGGAATTCCTTGACCAGTCTGATTATCTTTCTTCCGATCTCGCTGCCCCTTCCATTGTCCGAGGGCCTGATGTCATTCGAGACGAACCGGGCCCCGTAGAGGAGCAGGCCGACAGCCGTCGCATAGGAGGGGTGGTTCACCAGATCGTACAGGCCGGTGACCCCCGCCGGGTTGGCCTTGCGGACCGGCAGACGGAACACCCGCTCCGCCAGGTCGTCAGCCGAGCCTAAAAGGGAGCTTCCCCCGGTCAGGACGACGCCGGCGCCGATGAGGTCCTCGAAGCCCGACCGCAGAAGTTCCCTGAAAACCAGGCTGTATATTTCCTCGACTCTCGGCTCGATGATTTCGGCCAGGCTCTGCCTCCTGATCAGACGTGGTTTCCTTCCTCCCACGCCGGGAATCTCCACCAGCTCATCCTTCTTGACCTTCTGGACCAGGGCGCACCCGTCCATCCGCTTGATGTTCTCGGCATCGCTCTGGGGCACCTTCAGGCCGAAGGCGATGTCACTGGAGACATAGCTTCCCCCGACCGGGAGCACGAAGGTGTGGCGCAGGGACCCATTGTAATAGACGGTCATGTCCGCCGTCCCTCCTCCAAAATCTATGAGCACCACGCCCACCTCCTTCTCTTCGGGAGAGAGGACCGACTCCGATGACGCGATGGCAGAGAAGACAATATCATTCACGTCTATTCCCGCCCTCTCGCCGCAGCGAACCAGGTTCTTGGCGCTGGGTATATCATCGGTGATGACGTGCACCTTTGCCTCGAGCCGTATGCCCGTCATTCCCCGCGGGTCTTTGATCCCGTCGTTGTCATCGACGATGAACTCCTGTGTGAGCACATGGAGAATCTCACGGTCGTTGGGGAGCTCCACCGCTTTCGCTTTCTCCAGGACGTTGAACACGTCCCCCCCGTTAACCTCCTGGGGGTTCTTTATGACCGCTGCCGCATGGCTGTTGAAACTTTTTATATGGGCCCCCGATATTCCCATGATGGCGTTTTTGATCTCCACCCCGGCAGACTTCTCCGCCCGTTCGACAGATTCCCTGATTGAATTGACCGTTGAGTCTATGTTGACCACGACACCCTTTCTCAACCCCTCGGACGGGGCCGCCCCCATTCCGATGACCTCCACGTCTTTCTTCTTTTTCTGCCCGACGATGGTGGCCACCTTTGTCGTCCCAACATCGATTCCAACGATGATCTCCCCTTCGTATTGCAATTTCCCCTCCCGTTATCTGTCTTTTTTCTTTCCCACGAAAATCTTACCGGGATACTTCAGGTCCACGTACACGGCATCATTTCGGTAGTGAGTTATCTTGTCGTAATTCTTTTCGAGCCGCGCAAAGGCGCTTTTTATCTCACTCGAACCGAGCTTGATCCTCAGGCCGCTGTCTTTCAGCACGAGGGAGGACCCTTCCCTCGGACTGTAGTTGATTTCCGAAACGTTTCCCTCGACCACCGACCCCTTCAGCATTCTTCTCAACTCGAGGGAACGAAGGAGTGTATCCCTTCCATCATCGTCCTCTATCATCTTCCTGGTAAAACCGGTAATCACGGGGTATACCTTGCTGTCATACCGGGTCACTTTCTTGAATATCCTTCCCCGGGCGTCAACGAAATGGAGGCCGTCGAGATTCAGCATGGCAACAGGCTTGCGCCGGGAAAGAGTAACGACCAGTTTGCCGGGGAACACCTTTCTCACCGCCACTTCCTCGACCCAGGGGTTTTTCTTGAAAGCATCGGCCACCTCTTCGAGATCGAGGCCAAAGAGGCTGCCCTTTTCATCGAGACCTGCAGCTTTCTCGAAGTCAAAGTCTTTGAGGCCCTCTTCCTTGACCACCTTCAAATCCGCGATCGCGAACAGGGGGGAGGTGGTGAAAAAGGAATGCGTCAGCTTTCCGGAAACGACAAGCGCCGCCCCGATGCCGATGGTAAGCACCATATACTTGAGACGCCCCCCCTTTTTCACATTTTTGCTTCTCTTGCTGTTGCGCTTTCCGAAGAACAGAGCCCTCCTTTTGTTGTTCAAGGACTTCTTCTTGTATCTCTTGTATTCGAGCACCGTCATTTTCCGCACCCGGCATCGAGAAGTATCTGCTCGACGAGATCGTCAAACCCTATTCCCGCCACCAGCGCCGCCTTTGGCAAAAGGCTCGTCTCCGTCATTCCCGGGATCGTGTTGATTTCCAGAAAGTAGGCATTCCCGTCATCACCCACCCTGAAATCGAGCCTCGCCGCCCCCCGGAGGTTGAGCACCTTAGCCGCGGTGCTGGAGGCATCGTAGCTCTTCTCGAGAATCGCGTCGTCGATCAGGGCGGGGCACACGTACTCGGTGGCCCCGCTCGTGTATTTCGAGCTGTAGTCGTAAAAACCGGATTTCGGGATGATCTCGATCGCGGGAAGGACCATGCCGTTCAGCACACCGACCGTTATCTCCTTCCCCTTCACATACTCCTCGATCATGACCCTCTTATCGAACCGGGAGGCCTCACGCACGGCATCGCCGAGTGAACCCGGGCTCGTGACGATCGAAATGCCGATCGTCGACCCCTCGCGGTCGGGTTTTACCACCACGGGAAAATCGAGGACCCCGTCAACGGAGACCGGCAAATCGTCAACCACGTCGAAATACACGTATCTCGGGGTCTTCACGCCCGAGTCGGAGAGAATTTTCTTGGTCATGAGCTTGCTCATGGAAATCGCCGAGGCGGCAACCCCGGAACCCGTGTAGGGCACTCCCCGTACCTCCAGCATCCCCTGAACCGCCCCGTCCTCGCCAAGCCTCCCGTGCAGGGCTATGAAGGCCACGTCTACCTTCCCTTCCTCGATGATCTTTGCCCAGTCGCCTTTCATGTCGAGGGCCTCGGCATCGTACCCCTTCCTCAAGAGGGCCTGTAAAATAGCCCCTCCCGTCTTGAGAGAGACTTCCCTCTCCGCGGACTCGCCGCCGAGGAGAACCCCGATCTTTTTCTTCTTCATCCCGGCCATCGACGTGTCAGCCAATGCACTTCACCTCCAGTTCGAGATCTATATTTTTTCTCTTAGAGACGATTTCTCTTACCTTTGAAATCAGGCTGAGCACGTCCCGCGTCCTGGCCCCGCCCCGGTTCACGATGAAGTTTGCATGTTTTTCAGACACCCGGGCATTGCCCACCCTGAGACCCTTCAGGCCCGCCTCCTCGATCAGCCGCCCTGCTGAATCTCCCGGAGGGTTCTTGAACACCGATCCGAAGCTCTTCTCCCCCCACGGCTGAACATCTTTTCTCCTCCTGTTGAGCTCCTTCATCCTGCTGAAAACTCTCTCGCTATCGCCCCTCTCGAGGACCAGGTACGCTCTGCTGACGATGCCGTGCACGGGAAAGACCGCCTTCCGGTAGCCGAAGTCGATCAGAGAAGGGGGGATGCGGTGTGTCTCTCCCTGTTCGTCGACCACTTCGACCCAGCGAACGAGCTCCCCGATCTCCCTTCCGTAAGCTCCCGCGTTCATGACCAGGGCGCCCCCCAGCGCTCCGGGTATGCCCGAAAACTCCTCGAGCCCGGTGAGGCCCGAAAGAGCCGAGAGGACCGAGAGCCGGGGAAGCGAGGTCCCCCCGTCGGCGATGATCCCTCTCCCGTTGAACCGAACATCCGTGAGGTGCCCGCAGATGCTCACGGCCACCAAGTCCACGCCCCTATCGGGTACGATAATGTTGCTTCCCCTGCCGAACACGAAATACTTCACCTCTTCCCTCCGGAGCCTCTTCATCACTTCCCCGAGCGCTTTTTGGCTTTTCGGCAGGACGAGGGCCCGGGCCCTCCCTCCCGTTCCTATCGTGGTCAGCCTCTTGAACTCGGGGGATTTCTTCACCTCCACCCCCCTTATCCCCCGCAAGACCTCTCTAACGTCACTTTTCATCACTCCCCCCCTTTTTGAGAAATTTCTCCCCCACCCGGTAGACGTTTCCCGCACCGAGGGTGAGGATCATGTCTCCCTTCTTTGCAAAAGCCTCCAGGAAGTCCACGGCATCCTCAACGGAGCTTTGAAAGTAAATCTCCCTGTGGCCGTGACCCTTTATGCCCTCGAACATTCCCTCTCCCGTTACCCCCTCTATCGGCTCCTCTCCCGCGCCGTAAATCTCCATAACCAGCGCCACATCGGCATCGTTGAACGCCATGGTGAACTCCCTGAACAGGTCCCTTGTCCTCGTGTAGCGGTGAGGCTGAAACACCACGACGAGACGGCGGTCACTGGTAACATCACGGGCTGCCTGTATGGTGCTCTTGATCTCCTCGGGGTGGTGGCCGTAATCATCCACGACGATCACTCCCCCCCGTTCCCCCTTGAGCTCGAACCTCCGGGCAACCCCCGAAAAGCTCTCGAGTCCCTGCTTGATCTTTTCATACGGCACGCCCAGCTCCGAGCACACGGCAACGGCGGCAAGGGCGTTTGCCGCGTTGTGCCCTCCGGGCAGGTTCAGCCGTATCTTCTCCCTCTGCTCTCCCCGTATCTGCGGGGAAAAGGACACGTAGAGCCATCCCTTCTCGACGTTTCCCACCACATAATCCGCCTGACGCGAGTATCCGTAGGTTATCACCCTCCTCTTCACGCCGGGCAAAAGGTCCTGCACGTTGGGGTGGTCGAGGCACAACACGGCAAACCCGAAAAAGGGGAGCCTGTCCAGAAAGTCAGCGAAGGCATCCTTCAGCGCCTCGAGGTCCCCGAAGTGATCCAGATGCTCCGGGTCTATGTTGGTCACCACGGCGACAGTGGGGATCAGCCTCAGAAATGATCCGTCGGACTCATCCGCCTCTGCCACCAGGAACTCGCCCTTTCCGAGCCTCGCATTCGATCCGAGGGCCTTCAACTTTCCGCCCACGACGATCGTGGGGTCCCAGCCGGCAGCGGCCAGTATCATCGAGATCATGGATGTGGTGGTGGTCTTCCCGTGGGAACCTGCAACGGCGATGCTGTACTTCATCCTCATCAGCTCACCCAGCATTTCGGCCCGCGGTATGACGGGGATCTTTCTGTCCTCGGCAACGGCCACCTCCGGGTTGTCCCGCTTCACCGCCGAAGAATAGACCAGAACGTCCACGTCGTCGGCAACGTTTTCCGTGGAGTGGCGGTACGCTATCTTCACGCCCAGCCCTTCGAGCCGTTCCGTCACTTCGCTCCTCTGGAGATCGGATCCCGTTACGCTGTAGCCGAGATTTCTTAAAAGCTCGGCTATGCCGCTCATGCCGATCCCGCCGATTCCGACGAAGTGGATATTTATGTCTTTCCTGAACAATTCCCGGCCTCCTCAAACGAGCTCGATGCAGGCCCTCGCGATCTCGTCGGCAGCGAAGGGCCTGGAAAACTTTTTAGCCATCCGGCTGCAGCCCTCCAGCCTCTCGTCGTCCCTGGCCATCTCGAGGAAATAGTCCAGTATCCTTCCCGGGTCGAGCTCATCCTCCTTCATGATGAGCCCGCAACCAACCTGCAGGTACTCGAGGGCATTTTTTTCCTGATGGCGGTCCGCCGCAAAGGGGTAGGGGATGAGAACGGCAGGGATGCCGAAGCATGACAGCTCGGCAATCGTCACCGCCCCCGCCCTTGCCACCGCAAAATCGGCCAGCTCGTAGTACCTCCCTATGTCCTCGCTGAAGGGAAAGAACTCAACGATATCCTCCAGTCCCCCATATGCCTTTTTCATCTCCTCATAGTTCTTGTTTCCCGTCTGGTGGAACACGCTGAAGGGCAGACCCCTCTCCTTGATCGCCTTTACCAGGTCCAGGCCAAGCCTGTTTAACCTGACGGCCCCCGACGAGCCGCCGAGTATGAGGAGGTTGTACCGCAAGTGCCTTTCCACTCTCTTGGCGAGGGCAACTTTCACCAGCTCGTACCTCACCGGATTCCCCGAGTAAATGGCCTTTTCCGCTCTGAAAAACTTCCCCGCATCCCGGAAACCCGTAAATACCTTGACGGCAAACCTGCCGAGGAATCTGTTGGCAGATCCCGGTATGGAGTTCTGCTCGTGAAGGACCATTTTCTTCCCGAAAATCACCGAGGCAATGCCGACGGGGAACGACACGTATCCCCCCACGCCCACGACGAGGTCGGGTTTGAACCCGACCAAAATTCTTATGGACTCGATAATGCCCCTGACCATGGAGAGGGCGGACCAGAGCAGGCCCAGCCCCTGCCCCCTCACCTGCCCGGTGCTGATCGGGTAAAACCGGTACCCCCTTTTCGAGAACACGGCCATCTCCAGTCCCTCTTTTCTCCCCGCAAATGCAACATCCGTATCGGGGGCGATAGCTTTAATCGCTTCCGCTATGGATAATGCGGGGAATACGTGACCTCCTGTCCCTCCCCCAGTAATCAGCACTTTCATCTTCAGGCTTCTCCCTGGAAAAACAGGAAATTTTGTACACAACGCCCATGGCAATCATGTGGGCTATCACGGAGCTTCTCCCGTAACTCATGAAGGGGAGAACCATCCCCTTCGGAGGAAAAAGCTTCAGGGAAACTCCCATATTCATGAAGGCACAGAGGGCAAGAGAAACCCCGGTGCCGAAGGCGAAGTACCTCCCGAACTGATCTGAAGCCCGACGCGAAATCCTGAGACAGAAGAGAAAAAGTACCAGAAATATCGTGGCAACGATGAAAACACCGAGGAAACCCAATTCCTCACCGATGACGGCGAATATGTAATCGGTATGAATTTCCGGAAGGTAGAACAGCTTCTGCTTGCCCGCACCGATGCCGGTACCGATCAGGCCCCCATTTGCAAACCCCACGAGAGACTGGATAACCTGGTAACCGGTGGTCTTTGCATAGGCCTGGGGGTCGAGGTAGGCAAACAGCCTGTTCATCCGGTAGGGGCTCGAAACGAGCAAAACACCGAAGGCGACGACGCCCGCCGCAAAGAGACCGACAAGTGGCCGGATGGGAAAACCGCCAACGAAGACCAGGCAAAGGAAAAGGGCGCATATTATGGCTGACATGCCGTAGTCCGGCTCCAGAACGATGAGCAGGAGCATAAGCCCCCAGACGACGGCGGCGGGAAGGAAGTGGTAGATGCTGCCGCCAAACTCAGCCCCCTTTTTATCGGCGTAGAAGGCAAAGTAACCTATCAGGGCAAATCGGGAAAATTCCGAGGGCTGCAGCGTCACCGGGCCGGCCTTGAGCCATCTGTGAGCCCCCTTTACCGACACCCCTATTTTGGGAGCGAAAACCAGGGACAGTGCCACCAGGGAGAGGAGAGCAGCCAGGGGGACCAGTTTTTTCATCCGGAAGTAATCTATTTTCTGAATGACGAGGAATAAAACGAGGCCCATGAGCAAGCCGCCAACCTGCCGTTTTATGTAAAACGCCTTGTCGAACCCGAGCTCCTGGTTCGAACCCGCCAGGATGTAACTGCTGCTGTAGAGCATGACGGCACCGAAGGTGCACAGGAAAAAGAGGAGCAACAAAAAGGCTATGTTCTCGGTTTTTTTGCTCATTTTTTTCCCAGGACCTCCACGGCCTCTTTGAATGCATCGCCCCTTTTCTCAAAATTCTCATACATATCGAAGCTGGAGCACCCGGGTGACAGAAGCACCATATCGCCGGGACTGGCGCTCTCATGAGCGTCGCGCACCGCTTCATCCATGGAACGGGCAATCCGGGAGGGTATGCTGTTGCCGAGCTCTTCACGAATCCTCTGCGCTGCCTCACCGATGAGAATGATCTTTCTCACCTTCTCCCTCACCAGCTCTCTGGCAGGTTCGAAGCTCAATCCCTTGTCCTTCCCCCCTGCTATGAGGACCACTTTCCTCTTTACCCCCCTGAGGGCAGAGCAGAGTGCGTGAACGTTCGTCCCCTTCGAGTCATTGTAGTAGTCCACGTCGTTCACCGACCCCGCATGCTCCATCCTGTGGGGCAACCCCCTGAATTCCCCTATCGCCTCCTGAATAGGGCCCGGGGAAACCCCGGAAAGATGCGCGGCGAGGGCTGCAGCCGCCACGTTTTCCCGGTTGTGGTCACCCTCGAGCCTGGTTCCCGAGACGTCGATTCGGGCCTCACCCGCATCGGTTCTCAGGACGAGGCCGTCCTGTGAAATCCACGACCCTTCGCCGGCCCCCTCCGTCGCGGAGAACGGATACTTTCTCCCCCTGCTGCCCCGTGCCAGCGAATAGGTGAGGGGATCTGAGGCGTTGTATATGGCAGCATCACCTTCACCCTGGTTGAGAAACAACCTTCCCTTTGCGAGGCAGTACTGTTCGAAGCTCTCGTACCGGTCCATGTGGTCCTCGCCCAGATTGAGCAGTACCCCCACGGCGGGCCTGAAGCGCTTGACCGTCTCCAGCTGGAAACTGGACAGCTCGACGACGAAGAAGTCGTAGGCGCCATCACAGGCAAGGGTCAGCGGGTCACGCAGGTTGCCTCCCGTAAAGACCCGGAGGCCTGCCCTCTCCATCATCATTCCCGTGAGGGCGGTAACGGTGGATTTTCCATTGGTCCCCGTAATGGCCACGATCCTTCCCTCCAGGTTCCTGAATGCGTACTCCACCTCCCCCATGACCTCTACGCCCCGCCCTTCGAATTGTTCCACGGGCAACCTGGCCAGAGGAACGCCGGGAGACACGACGACGCACGCGACGCGATCAGCCACCTCCTTCGTCGGCAACCCCCGGACGAGCTCGACTCCGGGGAGAAGGAGGCCCTTCGTGCTCTCGGCGAGCCTGCGCGAATCCATTTCGTCGAACAGAAGCACCCTCTCCCCACGACGCGTCGCGTGGTTTGCAACGCTTATCCCTGATTTTCCCGCTCCGACAACCGCTATCAATTTCACGCTACCTCAGCTTCAAGGTGCTGATTCCGATCAGGGCCAGGATTATCGCCAGCAACCAGAACCTGACCACGATCTTTGCTTCGTGCACCTTAGCTTTCTCGAAGTGATGGTGTATGGGCGCCATGAGAAAAACCCTCTTCCTGGTGGTCTTGTAGGAAATCACCTGCACGATGACGGAGAGGGCTTCGACGACGAAGACGCCTCCGACGATGACCAGGAGTATCTCCTGTTTGATAATAACCGCAACCGTCGCAACGGCGGCCCCGATCGCCAGCGCTCCCGTATCCCCCATAAAAATCTCGGCGGGATGCGCATTGTACCAGAGAAAACCCATGCCGGCGCCCGCCATTGCGCCGCAGAAAACGGTGAGCTCCCCCACACCGGGGACGTACACGATATTGAGGTAGTTCGCGATTTTTACATGCCCCGTTACGTAGGCAAAAAGCATGTACGTTCCCACGCAGATGACCGATGGCCCTATTGCGAGCCCGTCGAGGCCGTCGGTCAGGTTGACGGCGTTCGAGGCGCCCACGATTACGAGCACGGCAAAGAGGATGTACGTCCAGCCAATGTCGGGGGTGAATTTTTTGAAGAAGGGAACCATGATCCGGAAATCACGTCCCGCCCACGTGAAGATCATCAGGGCAACCGACAGGGCAGCACCTATTTGCAGCAGAAACTTGATCCTGCCGGGGAGGCCCCTGGCGTCCATCCGGATCACCTTTCGGTAGTCGTCGAAGAACCCGATAAGGCCGAAAGCGAGGGTGGCAAAGATCACGATCCAGACGAAGGGGTTGTCGAGCCTGGCCCAGAGCAGGGAAGGCACGACCGTACCGCCTATGATGAGCACTCCCCCCATGGTGGGAGTCCCCTCTTTCACGAAGTGGTTCGGGGGGCCGTCTTCACGGATGGGCTGACCCAGCTGCCGGCTCTTGAGCATGTCTATAACCGGTTTCCCGAAAATGAAGCAGATGAGAAGGCCCGTTATCAGGGCGTAGATGGTCCTGAAGGTGATGTACCGGAAGACGTTGAAGTAGGGTATCGCTCCCTTGAGCGGGTATAAGAGGTGGTAGATCATGCCCCGTTCCCCCGGGCGGAAAAACTCTCCACGATCCTGCCCACGACCCTCTCCAGCTTCATCATCCTCGATCCCTTCACCAGAATTACCGATCCGCGTATTTTGTCCTCTAAAACCCTCTTTGCAAGCTCCTCCACATCCTCGAAGTGGCCGCACTGGGACTGCGGATATCCCGCGCGAAGAGCTCCCTCGTGTATCTTTCTCGCCAGCTCCCCAAACGTATAGATCCGGTGAGGCCCGAGGGAGGAGGTGAGGCCGCCGATACGCAGATGCGAGCTATCGGCGGCCTCCCCAAGCTCAAGCATGTCACCGAGGAGGAAAACAATCTTCCTCCCCGGAAACATCAGCCTGAGGTTACGTATGGCGACCTCAACGGAGAGGGGGTTGGAGTTATAGGTATCGTCAACGACCACCACGTCCCTGCCCGGGTGCAGGATGGAAAATCGCCCGCTGCCGGTTAGAAATGATGAGAGGCCGTCATGCACCAGCTCTTTTGGAATCCCGAGGGCAAAGGCAATCCCCGCAGCACAGAGGGCATTGCTGAAAAACTGCACTCCCGGGGAGGCCATGGTGACATTCATCCTGTCCTCGCCGTAGTCGAGTTGAATATCCATCGAATCCGGGTTCATTGCCAGAATCTTTCCCCTCACATCGCCCCTTTCTTCCCCGAAGGAGACCTTTCTCCCCGGAAAAAGCCCCGACACCGCCTTGACGCGGAGGTCGTCTTCATTTACCACGGCGACGGCCCCTGCATTCAGTTTCTCAAAGAGATCTCCCTTTTCCCTCTTCACACCATCGATGTCGCCTAAGCCTTCGAGGTGGGCAGGTCCGATATTGGTTATCGCTCCCACCCGGGGAGCGAGAATTTCCGTGAGCCTCCCGATCTCCCCCGGGGTATTCGTTCCCATCTCAAGCACCCCGTACTCGTCTCCTTCCCGCATCATCATGAGGGAAAGGGGGAGACCGACCAGGTTGTTGTAATTTCCCGGGTTCTTGAACGTCCATCCCGCCCTCCCGAGGATGGCGGAAACCATGTCCTTCGTGGTCGTTTTCCCGGCGCTCCCGGTGATGCCGACAAATACCGTTCCCTTCATCTTTTCTCTCTTCTCCCGTGCCAGCTCGCCGAAGAAGAACAGCGGATCCGCAACGCAGATGGCCGCCTTTCCCATGCGGCGGGCCTTTTCCTTCACCTTCCCCCAGAATTCTTTTCCCACGACGACTCCTGCAACCTGCCTGTCCAGGGCCTCCTCGGCAAACCGCGAGCCGTCGTGTTTTTCTCCGGGAAGACCCACGAAGATTGCTTCTCCAACATCTCCCCGAGAGTCGGTAACGACCCTGAATGGCATGCCGCCCGAGAGAAGGTGCCCGTTTACCGTTTCTTCGGCCAGCCGGGAAACAGCATCACCGCCGAAGGAGGCTTCGGGAACCCTTTCATCCCGCGATACTTCTGACAACTTCCCTGTCATCAAATTCTATTTTCCTCTCTCCGATTATCTGGTACGGCTCGTGGCCCTTTCCCGCGATGAGCACGATGTCTCCTTCCCGGGCCACCTCGATCGCCCTGCGAATGGCAGTTTTTCTGTCGGGCTCGACGATGTAGAGCCTTGTCCCCGGCTCCATTTTATCTTCCTTCCCCGCCCTTGCTGCGCCGCCCTCCTCACACCCCGGCACGATATCTTCGATGATGGCCAAAGGGTCTTCCGTTCTGGGGTTGTCGCTCGTAACGAATGTAAGGTCGGCCAGGCCCCCTGCAACATGACCCATCAGGGACCTCTTGCCCCTGTCCCTGTCTCCCCCGCACCCGAACACCGCGATCAGCCTGCCGACTTTATGGGGTACCAGGGATTCGATGACATTTTTCAAGCCATCGGGCGTGTGGGCATAGTCGACGAACACGTGGATCGGCCTCGACGATTCGACCCGCTCGAGCCTTCCGGGCACCGCTTCCAGGAGGAAAATTCCCTTCCCCACCTGATGAATGTCCATCCCTCCCTGGTGGGCGCAGGCTATCGAGGCGAGAATGTTCTCGAGGTTGTGCGCTCCGATGAGCCTGGAAAAGATCTCCAGTTCCCCCGAAGGCGTTTTCACCGCGGCGCTGGTGCCGTCGATGGAGAAACGGGGGGAGGGCGCGCAGTAGTGGGCCTTTTTCCCGATCCCGTAGGTGATGGCATCGCCTCCCAGCTCATCGGCCAGCCTTCTGCCATAGGGGCAATTGAGGTTGACGATCAACTTCCCCCCTTCTGTAACCGGTGGCGCCGCATCGGTGAAAAATGCCTTTTTCACCCGGAAATAATTCTCCATATCGCCATGGTAATCGAGATGGTCCCGGGTCAGGTTCGTGAATATTTTCGTTCTGAAACGGATATCCGATATCCTTCGCTGGAATATACCGTGAGAGGACACCTCCATGAACACGTGCCTCCCCCCCATGGATTTCACCGCTGCCAGCGAGCCCTGGAGCTCATGGGGAAACGGGGTCGTCAGGCCTTCCCGTATTACCTCCCCGCCGAACCGGTAGTTGATCGTTCCAATCACTCCCGCGGGGACCCCTGCGCTCTCGTATATCGCCTCGAGAAGGTAGGTGATGGTCGTCTTGCCATTCGTCCCCGTTATTCCCACCACATCCATCGAGGAGGAAGGGTCCCCGAAAAACTTCGCCGAAAACTTTGCCAGGGCGTCGACGGGGTCCTCCACCACGATGCGCCGCGCCGGATCCACATCGGGGGATGCTTTGCTCGACACGACGCAGACCGCTCCCCGCGAGAACGCATCGCCGACGAATTCGTTCCCATCGTAGGTGGCTCCGGGTATTGCAAAGAAGACATCTCCCGCCTGAACAGTCCGCGAGTCAACGCTTATGCCCCGTATTTCGGATAGAGGTCCCGATCCTGCGGGAAAGTCCCCCCCGATGATATCTTTCAGGCATTTAACGGTAAGCAACTACTCCTCTCCGAATGTTATCAGGCATATGCCTCCTGCTGAAATCCGCTTTCCGGGGAGAGGATACTGCTTCAGCGCCACCCCCGACCCCCGAAGACGATACTCCACGGGGAAGGGCTCCAACATCTCTATCACCTGCGCAACGGTCAGGCCCTCGAGGTCCGGCATGGTAACCCCCTCCTCCTCATCGCCGGTATAGGAAACTTTCATGACGGGCAGCCTGGCTTTCTGCGGGACTCCTCCTTTTCCCGCGTCATCCATCTTTGCCTCGGCAACCCTTACGAAATCCTCCTCCGGCTCATCCGGGGCAATCCCGGCATATATCGCCACCTTGGAGGCGATCCTGTTGAAAACGGGGGCGGCAACGAGCCCCCCGTATACCTCCTCCTTCGGCTCGTCGATCAAGACGAGAATCGCCACCGCGGGCTCGTCGGCAGGGAAAAAACCGAGGAATGACGCTATCCTCTCATCCGAATATCCACCCCTCTTGAAGTCCACCTTCTGCGACGTCCCCGTCTTTCCACCGACGCTGTAACCCTTCAAATCAGCGAGCGTTCCGGTTCCCTCTTCGGTAACAACATCTTTCAGAATGTCTCTCATGACCGCGGATGTGCGGCTGGATACTACCCGTCCTGCATAGAGCGGTTTCCCCCGGTACACAATTTGCCCGAATCTGTCCCGCACCTCCTTGACGATGTAGGGCTTCAGGGAGATACCGCCGTTTATGACGGAGGAGAAGGCCGTAATGACCTGAAGGGGGGTCGCGGCGACTCCCTGACCGAAAGAGGCCGTCGCGTAGCGAATCGGCCTGTTGAACACGGTCTTGCTCGGGAGGATACCCGACGACTCGCCATCCAGCTCTACGCCCGTTTTCGAACCGAAGGAGAATTTCAGAATATAATCGTAAAACCTCCCGGGTGAAAACTTTTCCGCGATCTTCACGGCACCGATGTTGCTCGAGAATTTTACCACCTCGGGAATCGTGAGCCACTCGCTGGGGTGGGTATCGTGGATACTGCGCCTCTGGACGCGGTAAACCCCGTTTTCGCAGTAAATCCTGTCGGTGATGCGGACCCTCCCCGAATCGAGCGCGCCTGAAAGGAGGAAGACCTTGAAGGTCGACCCGGGTTCGTATACGTCGGTTATGGCCCTGTTCTTCCTGGACCAGGGGCTGAATCTCGCCGGTTTATTCGGGTCGAATGCGGGGTACACTGCCATGGCATAGATCTCTCCCGTTCTTGGGGACATGGCGATCGCTATCCCGCTTTTCGCGTGAAACTTCTTGACACCTTCCGCTATTTCCTTCTCGCATATGAACTGGATGTTCTTGTCCAGCGTAAGCTGAATGGTATGGCCGAAAACCTCATTATCGGGAATGACTTCGGGTATGATGAGCCGCCCTTTCGCATCCTTCTCGCAGAGAAGGCTCAACTTCTTCCCTCTCAGGTATTTGTCGAAGGTCTTCTCTATCCCCTCCAGCCCGACGGAGTCGATATCGCAGAAGCCGACCACGTTCGCCGCGAGCTCTTTTCCCGGATAGTACCTCTTCGGTTCCGCAATGATGTTGACGGCCCCAATCTTGCCAAAAATCTTGTACTCCCGTTTGAACTCATCGAGCTTGCCCAGTTCGTTCAGGAAGGTGTTCGCCGCATCCCTGTCGACCTGCCTCTTTACGTAGACAAAAGACCTGTTGGATTTCATCTTCCCCAGGGTCTTTTCAACGGGCACCTTCAGCACCTTATGGGCAACCCCGGCAAAACCCTTTTTGTCCTGTATCGCCACCGGGGAGGCCCCGACGGAATAGGCGGTGACGGTTACGGCGAGCTTGCTTCCGTTCCGATCCAGAATCGGTCCCCGCGCGGGGGGGATAACAATCTTCTTTTCATACTGCGACTCGGAGCATTTCTTGATCTCCGCATCCCCGATGATTTGATAGTAGAAGGCTTTCGCAACGATGGCCGCGTAAAAACCGATGAAAACAATCACGACTCCCTTGAGACGCCTTTTTACCATCAACGCTCTCCGTATACCTTCCCCGAATCGGGCTCCTTGAGCCCGAGTTTTTTCAGGGCAATCCTCTCTATTCTCCTTGGATTTCTCAGCGATTCGATCTGCGCCGACAGTTTGTTTCTCTTGTCGCTGAGCTTTTCAAGGATCATGATCGAATCGCTCACCCGGTACCTGTAATTGGTCGTCACAGACCGGATGTTTGCATCGATGCCCATGAGGACGAGGAGAATCAGAACCATCCACAGCACGGGCCAGATACCCCGCCTCTTCCCGGCCTCCTCGTTTTTCCTCCTCCCCCGGGAGATGATTATCATCTTTTCTCCGATGAGAAACTCGTTCATCCTTCCTCCTCCCTCGCTGCCACCCGCATCTTTGCGCTCCTTGCCCTGGGATTTTGCGCTATCTCCCCGGGGGACGGTCTGAGTGGCTTGGGGGTCAGTATCTGAAAAACCCGCTGCTTCCCGCAGGCGCACTGCAAAATTCCCGGGGGACAGACACATTTTCCCGTGTATTTTTTGAAGTAGCTCTTCGCCAGCCTGTCTTCCAGGGAGTGGTAACTGATAACGGCGACCCTGCCCCCTGGATTCACGATTCGGGGAAGGTTGATGAGAAACTGCTCGAGATTCTCGAGCTCCCCGTTCACGTAGATCCTCAGGGCCTGAAACGTTCTGGTGGCCGCGTCGGTTTTTTCCTTTTTTCCCTTTACCCCCTTCGCTTCGGCTACGATGCTCCTTAGCTCCGCGGCCGTTCGTATCCTCTCCTGGCGCCTCTTCAAAACGATCTTCGCCGCTATCCTCCTGGCCATCCGCTCCTCACCGTAGCGGGAGAGTATCTCCCTGATCTCCTCCTCGGGATAGCGGGTCAAGACTTCCTCGGCCGTAACGCCTCCTCCCTCGGGGTCGTATCTCATATCGAGGGAATCATCATCGCTGAAGGAAAACCCCCTCCCCGGCCGGGCAATGTGGTAGGAGGAGAAACCGAGATCGAGCACGATGCCGTCAAACCCGCTGACGCCCATCTCCTGCATGACGGCAAGCGAGTTCCTGTAATTTTCTTTCCGCACGATAACGTTCTTTTTGGCCGCAAACTCCCTGGTTCCCTGCCGGACGAGCTCGCCGTCAAGGTCCAGGGACAGGAGCGTACCGTTACCACCGATCTTTGCGGCAATAGCGGCGGTATGACCTCCCCCGCCCAGGGTGCAGTCCAGATACCAACCGCCTCTTTCGGGTGAAAGGTAACGAACAACCTCATCAAGAAGCACCGGCCGGTGAACCAATATCTCCCTCTTTTCATATGCCAACGATATTTTGAATCTCCTCCCGCGCCTTTTCGTCTTTCAACATCTCCACGGATTCCCTGAAGTTGTTGAAATAAGCGTCCTTGGACCAGATTTCAAACCTCTTCCCCACCCCCATGATGACCACATCTCTCTCGAATTGCGCATAGTCCCTGAGGGATTGCGGCACGAGGATCCGCCCCTGCTTGTCGATCGCCACCTCGGAAGCGCTTCCGAGAAAAAACCTAACGAAATTGGAGACATTTACATTCATCGACGGGGCCCGGGCAACCCTCTCCTCAATTCTCAACCACTCCGACTGGGGATAGACCAGGAGGCACCCGTCCAGATTCGTAATGACGACAAAATCCTCACCGTTTTTCTGAAGAATCTCCCTGAACTTTGATGGGATGTTTACTCTCCCCTTGGGATCCACCGTGAATTCGAATCTCCCCCGAAAATGCATTAAAGTTCCCCTTTAATACACTTTATACCACATTTATACACTGCAACTATTTATAGTCGTCTCCGGGGGGGGGTGTCAAGCAGAATTTCGGAAAACTTTACCGGGGGAAAGAGAAAGGTGATGGAGCGAAACGGAACGCATCGTATGAAATGCCTGAGAAGGGCATAAGCCGAGTTCTGTACATGAAAAATGCTCATGTCGGCGACCATTACTCTGGGACCGGAGTTGCCTGCCGGCCTCGTGCGATCTGACCCGAGAGCATCGGACGGGCCATCCTTTTCCCTCAAGAGGGAGCGCTCTCCTATTTGATCTTGCTCCAGATGGGGTTTGCCGTGCCATCCCGGTCACCCGGGATGCGGTGAGCTCTTACCTCACCTTTTCACCCTTACCGGCATCGTGCCGGCGGTCTGTTTTCTGTGGCACTTTCCTGAGGTCACCCCCACTGGGTGTTACCCAGCATCCTGCCCTGTGGAGCTCGGACTTTCCTCTGAAGGGTATTCCTTCAGCGGCCGCCTGCCCTTCTCAGGACGTATCATCTGCCCTGTCTATCGCCAGGTTTGCCAGTTGGTCCGCTTCCCGGTTGCGTTCCCGGTCTATGTGAACTATTGTAGCAGAATTAAAATTTTCCAACAATTTCAAAGCCCTTCTGTATAGCGGATCGATGTTTGGGGAGCGAACTTTATATTCGCCCTGTAATTGCCTCACGAGCAGCTGTGAGTCGGAGAGGATCTCCACGTCGCGAATGCCGATCTCGCATGAAAGCTCCAGGCCGTGGAGAAGCGCTGTGTATTCTGCATAATTGTTTGTTTGAATGCCGATGTACCTGCTTCCCGAGCCAACCTCCTCCCCCTTCACGTTCTTCACCACATATCCTGCCCCCGATTTTCCCGGATTTCCGCGGGAAGCACCGTCGATGTAGAGGAAGTACTTCACCCGCCTTCAGCCCTCGAAGGCCTCTACTTCCTTGTCATTCTCGTAATAGAGGATTCTGCTGCAATTCGGGCACTCGTAGAGCCTGTCCTCTTTCTGAATCATGTTGTAGAGCTGGGGGGGGATGTTCATATTGCACCCGGTACAGATGTAATTCTTTGCCTGAACAACGGCGATACCGTTCCTCCTGTTAAAAACGAGTTCGAACCGTTTCGTCTTGTTGACGTCCAGCCTCTTTGCAATCAACTCTTTTTCCTTCTTGAGCTTGTCAATCTCGCCGTCGAAGGTTTTCATGTGCTTCTCGATTGCCTCCATTTTCAGGTCGAACTCCTTCTTCAGGGCCTCGTACCGCTCCTTCGCCGCGCCGTGCTTTGCCTCGACCTCCTCGAACCTGACCATAAGCTCGAGCAGCTCCTCCTCTCTCTGCCGGTTGATCCGCTTCGTCATGTCTATTTCCTTGAGCATCGCGAAATATTCCCTGTTGGTTTTGATCGTCATAAGCCGTGCCTTACCCCGCTCGACCGTCTCTCTTTCATCCTCCAGCTGATACTCGATCTCTTTTTTCTGCTTCCTCAAATTATCGTATTCGGTCGAAACCTCCTGAAATTCCTCCCCCGCGGAAAGCATCTCCTGCTTCAGGTCGGCGATCCTTTCCGGAGTTGCGTTTTTCTCGTCCTCGAGGCCCTTTATCTTGAACATCACCTCCTGAAGCATCAACATTGTCTTGACATCTTCCAGCAATTCACACCTCCGTGTCCCTGTTTTGATATTTTGATAGCGTTAAAGACGTCTGGGTATTCATCGGAAAACCCTCATGTATTCAGTCGGCTCATCGAAGGTGTCGACGGTGACTGAACCTCCGAAATCCTCCTCGATGACATCTTTGAACCTTTCCATGATGAACTTCTCGGAATCGAAGTGCCCGATGTCCACAGCGATGATGGATGCGTGAGCAAGCCGGTGTGCCTGATGGTGCTTCAGGTCTCCCGTTACGAAGACGTCGACATCGGTGCCGACCACGTTCTCCACAAACCCCCCGCCGCTTCCGGCAAGGACTCCCACCTTCCGTACCGTGGTGCCGAGGTCACCGGTGTGCCTGATCGTCGTCGGCCTGACCGAGTCCCTGACGTGGGTGAGAAACTCTTCCAGGGTCATCTCGCGGGAAAGTTCGCCCCTGATCCCGAGCCAGCCGTCAGGCAGCTCCGTGGCCAGGGGATATACATCAATTGCCGGCTCTTCGTAAGGGTGAGATTTCTTGACCGCATCGAGAACACCCGGCAGCACCCTGTCGTCTGCGACGAACTCGACCCGCTCCTCCGCAACGCTGTTTAGCTCTCCCACCTCCCCCAGGTACGGGCGGGCCTCCTGCTCAGGAAAAAATGTCCCCGTTCCGGCTGTCCTGAACGAGCAGGACGTGTACTGGCCGATCTGTCCTGCTCCCGCAAGGAAAGCCTGCCCCAGCACCTTTCCCACGTCGGCCGGAGGCACGAAGACCACAACTTTATGCTGCTTTACCCTCGTCGCCACCCCCAGGGGGGACTGGTTCACGAGGCCGATCCTCTCTGCAAGCTCCCTCGACACGCCCACGGGCGAGAGGTCGGCATTGGTATGGGCGCAAATAAGGGAAATGCCATTTCGTAAGATCTTGACGAGTAAAAGGCCTTCCTCTGCCTCGTCGGTCACCCGCCTCACAGGCTCCAGAAACAGCGGGTGGTGAGTGATGATGAGATCGTATTGGGATGAGATGGCCCGATCGATCAGGCGAGGCGTCACGTCAACGGAAACGAGTATCCTCTCTACCTTCTTTCCTTTTTCTCCTGCTAACAACCCTACATTATCCCAGGAAGCAGCCCGTCCAAAAGGAAATCTTTTGTCCAGGGCCATCAGTATATCTTTGACTGCGGGCCTTTTCGACTCGACCACCCTGAACTTCCTCCAGAAACAAAAAATGCACCTATTCGGCGCATTGCAGATGCTTTTTCCGACTTTATTTTATTTCTCTCAACCATAATGATCGTGGTGGGCCCACCTGGACTCGAACCAGGGACCTACCGGTTATGAGCCGGTGGCTCTACCAACTGAGCTATGGGCCCAAATACGTGCCATAAATTTAAATTATCGAACCTTTGCTATTCATAGTCAATGTTTTTATCTTTTTCCCCCGGTGACCGTGAGTGCGATCGCCGGAAACAGCCGGCCAATCCGTGCGTGGCCCTGCTCACTCCGTGAAGGTCTTGAGTATCCTTGCCCGGGTTTTATGCCGCAACTTCCTCAGGGCCTTCGCTTCGATCTGCCTGATTCTCTCGCGCGTCACATCGAAGTCCTGGCCGACCTCTTCGAGGGTGTGGTCCGATTTTTCCCCGATTCCGAAACGCATCCTCAGCACCTTCTCCTCCCGCGGGGTGAGGGTGGCAAGCACCCTTCTGATCTGGTCCGCCAGGTCCAGGTTGATCACGGAATCGGTGGGTGAAACGGTATTCTTGTCCTCTATGAAATCCCCGAGATGGCTGTCCTCCTCCTCGCCGATGGGGGTTTCGAGGGATATGGGCTCCTTGGCTATCTTCAGGACCTTCCTCACCTTCTCCAGGGGAATGTCCATCCTGCCGGCGATCTCAACCGGAGAGGGTTCCCTGCCAAGCTCCTGCACGAGGTACCGGGAGGTCCTGATGAGCTTGTTGATGGTCTCGATCATGTGGACGGGAATCCGGATCGTCCGCGCCTGGTCGGCGATAGCCCGGGTAATTGCCTGGCGAATCCACCAGGTGGCGTAGGTGCTGAATTTGTACCCCCGCTTGTACTCGAACTTGTCGACTGCCTTCATCAGCCCGATGTTGCCCTCCTGAATCAGGTCGAGAAACTGAAGGCCCCTGTTCGTGTATTTCTTCGCAATGCTCACCACGAGGCGGAGGTTCGCCTCGATCAGTGCCTGCTTGGCGTTGTTGATCTTCCTGTCGCCCTGCTCAATGTTGTTGAGGATGTTTTTCAGCTCCCCGGCCGAGATTCCGCTCTGCTCTTCGATGCTCTTGATGTTGTCCATAGCCTTTCTGACCACCCTTTCGAGTTTCAAGAGCTCTTCCTTCTTGGTCCTCAACCTCATGGCCGCCCTGCCCAATCCCTTATCCTCGGAATTCGCCTTTTTCATCACCTTGAGAAAATCTCCCGGGTCCATAATCATGCTCTCGGAAAAATCCATCAGGATCGACTCGTTTTCCTCGATGCTGTTCACGTATTTCCGTATCTTCCTGCAGATCTCCTCTACTTTCCTGTCTTTTAAGTGAATAGAATTCAGAGAGTCATCTATCTCATCATTGGTTTTGATGAGCCTTTTTCTGACCCTCTCCTTTCTCTTCTCGCTTACGTTTTTTGCCGCAAGCTCCTTCGCATACTTGTCCACGAGCTTCGATTTTCTCTTCAGAACATCAATCGTATCGAGGGTCTTTTGCAAAAATTCCTCCTCTTCATCATCGGAAGAATCATCATCGAGATCCTTCAAAACCTCCCTGATACTCAACTCCCCGGCTCTGAGCATCTCTCCCAGCCCGAAGACCTCCTCCATGGCAATGGGACAGCTCTTGACTGCTGAAATTATTTCCCTTTCCCCCTGCTCTATCCTCTTTGCAAGCTCGATCTCCCCCTCCCGGTTGAGAAGGGGAATCGAACCCATCTCCTTCAGGTAGAGCCGGACGGGGTCATTGCTCTTTACCGCCCCGAGGTCGACCCGTTGCTCCTCCTCCTGCTCCTCGACCATCCCATCGTAGGCAAGCTTGAGAGAAGGGAGTTTCAGGTTCTGGACAGAGTCGACAATTTCGATGTCGTTTTCGCCGAAAATCTCCATGATATCCTCGATATGGTCCGGGTTCACCACATCCCTTGGAATCGCATTGTTCAGCTCATCAACGAGAATATACCCCTGCTTCTTCCCTTTTTTTATCAAACCCTGGATTGAATCTGCACCGCGCTTTCTCGGCATAGATTTCTCCTCTTTACAAGTTTTTTCTTATTTCCTCAATTTCTCTCTTCAATTCCATCTGGAGCTTCAATATCTCGCCTCGCCTGCCGTCACTTTCTTCCTCACGAAGGTCATCGGCCAGTTTTGCAAGCTTTCTCTCTCTTTGCTTCAGTTCCATGAAAACCAATATTTTTTGCAGGTTTTCCTCCCTTTCTTCGGGAAAAAACTGCTCATAAACGAGAACGGCCCTCGAGGCCCTCGAGGCATACTCTTCGCCCTCTATTAAGATAGACGATTCAATATCCGTTCCAGTTTCACCCGATTCGGCAATGATTTTCTTCCCTATTTCGGCAAGTTCCGGGTCCTCGAGGGAGGAGAGGGCCTTCCTCGCGGCCTCTTTACCCGCCAGCGCCGGGTGCTTCAGCAGCAAACCGACAAGTGCCTCCTCGAAGTTTATCCGCATATCCCCCTCGATATTTTCCCCCACAGACCGAAGCCGGCCCGGAGTTTCCCGGGATGCAACCCACTTTCTTATCTCGTCCCCTGAGAGGTCGAGCTTCGATGATATCTCCTTTACGTAAATTTCCCTTTCCACGGGATCTTTCACGTTTTTCAGGTACTTGCCCACCAGCCTCACGTAGTCGAGCTGGTGGGAAAGTATTTTCAGGTCAAACTTTTTCATCGCTGCCTCAATGATGTATTCCATGAGAAGCTTTGCTTCCGCCAGTTCCCTCCTGACCTCTTCCACCCCCGCCTTTCTCACCCATTCGTCGGGGTCGAGTCTCCCGGGGGGAAAGAAGACCAGGGGGGAGACCCCCGCCTCGTAAGCAGGCGAAACGGACCGAACGGCCGCCTTTTTCCCCGCCATGTCACCGTCGAAAAGCAGCACCACCTTATCGGAAATTCTCTTCAGTTCCCGGAAATGGCCCGGGGTAACGGCTGTGCCGCAGGTAGCAACGACATTCTTGATTCCCGCCTGCCACAGAATGAGCCAGTCCGTATAACCCTCCACCACGAAAACCTTCCCCTCTTCCCTGATGAATCTCCCGGAAAGGTTCAGCCCGTAGAGAAGGTTTTTCTTTCTGTAAATCCTTGATTCTGAACTGTTTATGTACTTTGGCCCGGCATCATCCATCGACCTGCCCGCAAATCCCGCAATTTTCCCGGTCACGGTAAATATGGGGAATATAATCCTTCCGGCAAACCGGTCGACTAGCTCGCCGTTCTTTCTTTTGAGAAGAAGCCCGCTTTCCACGGCGATGTTTGCATCGAGGCCTTCGATGGCAATCGCCCTGGCGAGTTCCCTCCTGCCCCTTCCGCCATACCCGATGAGCAGCTCTCGAGCCGTATCCTCCTCGATGCCCCTTTCTTGCAAATATGTATTCGCCCTGTTACCTTTTTGAAATAAAAGGTTGTGATAAAAATCGGCAGCGAAGCGGTTGATGTCGAACATGGTCCTGACGGTATCGGAGTCATCCCTCCCTCCTTCCACGACGACTTCCACACCCGCACGAGCACACAGTTCTTCGACGGCATCGCGGTATTCCAGTTTCTTCAGCTGCATCAAAAAAGAGATAGAATCCCCTCCCGTGCCGCAACCGAAGCAGTGAAAGACCCCTTTTTCGGAGCTCACGAAGAAGGAGGGTGTCTTTTCCCGGTGAAACGGGCAGAGCCCCTTCAAACTCGATCCCGCCCTCCTGAGATCTACATACTCGGAAACCAGGCCGACAATATCGGACCGTAACCTGAGTTCCTCCAAAGTCCTTCTGGAAATCCTCCCATTCATAGTCATCCGGCTTGTCTGGCTGCCCTATTTTGTTTGTGGAGAACGGAACATCCGAAAAATGGCTCCGTTTTATTTTGAGAGAAGATCCCTGACGAGATCGCTCACTTCTTTCCCCTCTGCCCTCCCGGCAACCCTGGGCATTATATCCTTCATGACCCTGCCCAGGTCCTGCATGCCCCGGGCTTCCAGATCTTTTATGACGTCCTTTATGAGCGCGATAATCTCATCTCTGTCCATCTTCGGGGGCAGGTAGGTCTCGAGGACATCTATCTCCTTTTTCTCCTTCTCGACTAAATCCTGCCTTCCCCCTTTTTCATAGAGCTCTATCGATTCCTTTCTCTGCTTGATGTTCGTTGCGATGATCTTCACTATTTCCCCGTCTTCCGCCTCTTCGCGCAACTCGATCTCCCTGTTTTTAACGGACGCAAGCAGAAGCCGTAAAGTAGAAAGCGCTACCAAATCACGTGATTTCGTAGCGCTAACCATATCCTGTTTTAGCCTTTCCTTGAGGGACATGTAGCCTCAAACAATCATTTTTCTCATCTTCTTGAGTGCCCTTTTCTTGGCTGCGAGCATCTTCTTTTTCTTCTTCACGCTCGGTTTTTCGTAGTATTCCCTCTTTCTTATCTCCGACAGAATCCCGGCCCTCTCGCACTGCTTCTTGAAGCGCTTCAGGGCCATCTCGAAGGATTCACCCTCTCTTACCTTGACGCCTGGCATGAAATTCCATCCCCTAGATTGTTCTTATAGAATCAACCTTTAATACTATACTAGAATTATTTATCCTGTCAACCTGTTTATCCCATTTTATGGCCAAGCTGCTTTCCGCCGATAAGGTGCATGTGGAGGTGCATGACGATCTGGCCTCCCTCGCCGCCGTTATTGATAACCGTCCGGTAGCCCTTTTCGTGTATTCCCTTTTCTCTGGCTATCCTCGACGCCACGAGAAGCATGCGCCCGAGAAGGTCCCCGTCGCTTTCCTGTACGTCATTCAAATTGACCATGTGCTTTTTTGGAACGATCAGCACATGGACGGGAGCGACAGGGTTGATGTCGTTGAAGGCGATCACCGCATCGTCCTCCCACACGACGGTTGCCGGTATATCCTTCTCTATGATTTTGCAAAAGATGCAGTCAACCACGCCTGCACAACTCCCCGGAAAGTGGAATGCGACCCTGCAGCGAAACAGGGTCATATTATAGTATATTACGTCAACTTTCTATAGAAACATGTCCTTTCACCGGTGTGGCAGGCCGGCCCCTTCGGCTTGACCCGGTAGAGCAGCGTATCGATATCGCAGTCGTACAATATTTCATCGATCTCCTGCACATTGCCCGAGGTTTCCCCTTTCAACCACAACCTGTTGCGCGACCGGCTGAAGTAGTGGGCCACCCTTTTTTCCCAGGTCAGACGTATCGCCTCGGCGTTCACGTAGGCCACCATCAAAACCGTATTGTCGGACACATCCTGTGTCACGACGGGTGCGAGGCCGGACCTGTCGAAGGTTATTCGTGATAGGAGCTCTTCCAGATTCATCTGCCTTCCCTCCGGCATTTTGTCCGTTTTGTGACAGGCACAAGCGGCTCGGGCAGGAAAAGAAATCGAGAGCGGCACAACGGTTTTCATTCCATCACTGAACTATCCTCACGGGAACGCCTTTTTTGAGCAGGTACTCTTTGGCCTCCCCGATGGTATGTTCGCAGTAGTGGAAGATCGATGCCGCGAGCACTGCATCGGCGTTCCCCTCTGCGATACCCTCATAGAGGTGCTCGAGCGTGCCTACCCCACCCGAGGCTATCACCGGTATCCCCACCTCCCCGGTTATCGCCTTCGTCAACTCGATATCGTAACCGTCCTTTGTACCATCCCTGTCCATGCTGGTCAAGAGTATCTCGCCCGCCCCCAGTTTCCAGACCTTCCTGGCCCACCGCACGGCATCGATGCCGGTGGGATTTCTGCCTCCGTGGGTGTAGACCTCAAACTTCCCTCCCCCGCCGGGAACCCTCCTGGCGTCGATGGCAACAACGATGCACTGACTGCCGAACCTTCGAGACGCTTTCCCCACGAAGCCGGGATCGATAACCGCAGTCGTGTTGATCGAAACCTTGTCCGCGCCGGCCCGGAGGAGGTCCCGGATATCATCGAGAATTCTGATCCCTCCCCCCACCGTAAGGGGCATGAAAACCCTCTCGGCTGTCCTTTCAACGACGTTTAGGATGATGCCTCTTTTTTCGTGTGAGGCCGTTATGTCGAGAAAGGTGAGTTCGTCGGCACCCTCCTCGTCATATCGCTCTGCTACCTCGACGGGATCTCCCGCGTCGCGAAGGTCAACGAAGTTCACCCCTTTCACCACACGGCCGTCTCGCACATCGAGGCAGGGTATGATTCTTCTCGTCAGCATCAGGTGCCACCCACCGCCTTCCTGGCTTCTGCAAAATCTACCTTCGAGGAGTAAAGGGCCTTCCCCACGATTACTCCCACAATCCTCTTTTGAGCCCCTGTATCCGAAATCTTCTTGATCCTCCGGATATCCTCGATCTGCGACACTCCCCCGGAAGCGATGATGTGGCCCTCTATGCTTTTCGCGAAGGACTCGATCCGGTCAAAATCAGGCCCCTCGAGCATGCCGTCCCGTGAAATGTCGGTGTAAATAAAAGAGCGGAGCCCCCTTTTTTCAAGATCCCGGGCCAAATCGACGGCGCGAATACCCGTCACTTCAACCCATCCTCTGATTGCTACCGCACCGTCCACCGCATCGATCGCCGCCAGCACCCTTTCCCCATAGGCATCTATGATCCTCCTGATTTCGTCCCTGTCCCTTACGATGGTCGTCCCCAGTATGACCTTCGACACCCCCGCATCGAAGTACCTCGACGCGATCTCGAAGTTTCTTATCCCTCCCCCCACCTGGATTTTCGCACCCGAGTCCGCAACCATCCTTTCGATAACCCCGAAGTTGACCGGTTCCCCCTTGAACGCTCCGTCGAGATCGACAACGTGAATCATCTCCGCGCCGAGATCGGCCCACCTCCTGGCCACGATTACGGGGTCGTCGGAAAAGACGGTCATCTCTTCCTTTTTTCCCTGCCTGAGCCTGACACACTTTCCCTTCATGATGTCTATTGCCGGTATGACCTGGAACCCCATCAGGCCCTCCTTTCGTAATCTCTCATGGTAATCTCCCCGAAATTTGAGAGAAGCCTCAGCCCCACCTTCTGGCTCTTCTCCGGGTGGAACTGCACGGCAAGCATGTTATCCCTCGCCACACCCGAAACAAAGTCGATGCCATATTCAGTCATCAAGGTACCGATGTCTTCCTGGGGGACCACATAGTAGGAGTGGACGAAATAAAAGAACGACCCCTGCGGGATGCCCCTGAAGAACCTGCTCTCTTCGGGATAGTTCACCCTGTTCCAGCCCATGTGGGGAATCTTCAGCGTGCGCCATATCCCCCCTTCCCCGGGAGAATTGCCGTTTTGCATGTCATCGGCGAATCTCACCACCTTTCCCTTCAGGAGGTCCAGGCCCCTGTGCGTGCCGAACTCGTGGCTCTCGGAAAAGAGCAGCTGAAGCCCCAGACAGATACCCAGGAAAGGCTTCCCGGCACGGAACCAATCTTTGAGAAACCCGGTAAGCCCCTTCTTTTCCAGGTTGACCATGCAATCCTTGAAAGCCCCCACGCCGGGCAGGACCAGGCCGGCGGCACCTTCGAGCAGCGAGGCCTCTTCACCGATTCGGACTTCGTATCCAAGAGAAAGAAATGCCCTGGACACGCTCATCAGGTTGCCCATTCCGTAATCGACAACCCCTATGTACGGGCCCCTCCCCACTCACATGACTCCTTTCGTCGATGGAATGCCCCTGGTCCGCTCATCAATGAGCGTCGCCATATCGAGGGCCCTTCCGATTGCCTTGAATATCGCCTCAATGGTGTGGTGCGCGTTACTCCCGTAAGGCACGTTCACGTGGACACACACCCCCGAGGACTGGGAGAAAGCACGCACGAACTCCTCGACCAGCTCCGTGTCGAACCGCCCGACCTTCTCGCTCTGCACCTCGCACCTGAACACGTGGTGGGGACGGTTGCTTATGTCCACCGCCACCTCCGCGTATGCTTCTATCATGGGGATAGCGGCGAAACCGTACCGCTTGATACCCTTGAGGTCTCCCAGTGCCTCTTTCACTGCCGCTCCCAGCACGATTGCCGTGTCCTCCACGAGGTGGTGGTAATCGACTTCGATGTCTCCTGTCGCCTTGACATGCAGGTCGAAAAGCCCATGTTTCGCCAGCAGAGAGAGCATGTGATCGAAAAAGGGAACACCCGTATCCACATTGTACTGGCCCGTGCCGTCGAGGTTTATCGACAAATCGATGGATGTTTCCTTCGTGCTCCTGCTGAACTTCCCTTTTCTCTCCATTACCTCCTCCTTTTTCTCTCCTTCCCGTACCTCGCAGCAGCGGCGTTTCCATGAGCATTCAACCCCTCACGCCTGCAGAGGGTTACGATATCGGGAAGGTCCTTTTTCAGGGATGTGGCATCATAGGAGACGACGTTCATTTTTTTCATGAAGTGATAGACGCCCAGGGGAGAGAAAAAGCGCGCCGACCCTCCCGTGGGAAGCGTGTGATTTATCCCGGCAATGTAATCCCCCACGGCAACGGGGGAATAGGGGCCTATGAACACTGTCCCAGCATTTTTCAAAACATAGAGGATTGAACCGGGATTCTCGACCTGAACGGACAGGTGCTCGGGCGCAAGCCTGTTCACGATCTCCACCGCCCTTTTCATCCCTCTTGCCAGAAACACGGGAGCACCGGCAAGCGACGCCGCCAGGATCTTCGATCTCTTCTCTTTTCGGGAAATCTCTCCCACACGTTTCACGACCGCCTTTGCCACCGCGGGCGAGTCGGTGACAAGGGAAACGAAGGAGTCTTCGCCGTGCTCGGCCTGGGAAACGAGATCATAGGCGGCAAATGCCGCGTCCGCCTTCGCATCTGCAAGCACGACCAGCTCCGACGGGCCGGCCAGCATATCCAATCCCACCGACCCATACAGTTGCCGTTTCGCTTCCGTGACAAACACATTGCCGGGGCCAACGATGACGTCCACCTTCGGCACCGTTTTCGTCCCCAGGGCGAGCGCCGCGATGGCCTGTGCCCCCCCGATGGGGAAGAGCATGTCAACGCCTGCCACACTGCATGCAGCCAGAACGTCATCGGAGAGAATCCCTCCGGGCGATGGAACGGCGGCGAAAACTTCCCGGACCCCGGCAACCTTCGCCGGAATGGTGTTCATCAAAACCGTCGATGGATAGGCTGCCTTTCCGCCGGGAGCGTACACACCTGCCCTTTCAACGGGTATGTTCATCAGGGATACCGCACCCCCCGCATCGTTGTATACCGTGTACCCCCCGTCTACCTGTTGCTCATGAAAGCGCCGCAGCCTCCCGGCCATCTTCTCGAGCGACTTTCGCACCCCGGAAGGCACCCTGTTCCAGGCACCCTCCATCACGTCCCTGCCCACACCGAAACCCTCCCCGGCGAGATCGAAGCCGTCGAACTTCCTCGTCAGATCCACCAGGGCCGCGTCCCCCTCATTCCTCACCTGCTCGATTATCCCGGCAACGGCATCCTTCACCGCGGCGGGCAGACCCATCGCTCTCGCCGACCGTTCTGTCAGCTCCCTCTCAAACCTCCGCGTCCCGTCAGTATATAACTTCACATTCACCCTCCTCGGGCAACCGCCTGATCGATGCCCCGAGACTGTTCAGTTTCTCCTCGAGCTTCTCGTATCCCCGGTCGAGGTGCTCTATGTCTTTCACAATCGTTTCCCCATCCGCTACGAGCCCCGCCAAAACGAGCGATGCCGAAGCCCGAAGGTCGGTCGCCGTGACGGGGGCGCCCGAAAGCTCCGAAACCCCCTTCACCACGGCCACCTTTCCGGAAACGGATATGTCTGCACCCAGCCTCCGAAGCTCCGCCACGTGCCTGAACCTGTTTTCAAATATATTCTCCTCGATGGTGGACACCGAGTCGCTCAGGCACATGTATGCCATGAACTGCGCCTGCACGTCCGTGGGAAACCCCGGGAAAGGGTTCGTCGCCACGGTTACGCTCCTGACCGGCTCACGGCGAATGACCCGCACGCCCCTCTCATCACAGGAAACACGGGCACCCGACTCTTTTAGCTTTTTCAGCACGGATTCAAGGTGCTCAGGGCCGATGTGAAGGACCGTGACGTCCCCCCCCGTCATGGCCCCTGCAATAAGGAGGGTCGCCGCTTCGATTCTGTCGGGCATGGCCGTGTGTTCCGCACCTGCCAGCGATGCAACGCCTTCCACGTGAATCGTGGACGTGCCCTCTCCCTCGATACGCGCGCCCATTTTCTTCAGACATCGCGCCAGGTCCACCACTTCCGGCTCCAGCGCAGCGTTGTTGATCACCGTCTCACCCCGGGCCAGGCAGGCGGCGATCAGCACGTTCTCCGTTCCCGTCACCGTCTTCATGTCAAAGTCGATCCTGGCCCCTTTCAGCACGGGAGCCGTCACGTGCCACTTCCCGTGATCTTTCACGCACTTTGCGCCCATCATCGTAAACGCTTTGAGGTGCTGGTCTATCGGCCTGTCACCTATGTCACACCCGCCCGGTATGGGGATGTCCGCAACCCCGTATCGTGCCAGCAGGGGGCCCATGAGCAGAACCGAAGCCCTCAGCCTCTTTGCCAGGTCGTAGGGCACCTCGCAGGCATCTGCGGCAAACTGATCCATCGTGACCGTGTCGTTCTCCCGCTCAACCGATCCCCCGAGCTGCTCCAATATCTCGCCGAAAACATCCACATCATCGAGTTTCGGGACGTTGCGAATGCGAAGGGGTGCGCCGGCGACCACCGAAGCCGCCATCATGGGAAGGATCGCATTTTTCGCCCCGCCGGGAAGTATTTCCCCCCGAAGCGGAGGACCTCCCTTAATGATGAAATGGTGCCTTTTTCCCTTCATGCCCTCGCTCTCTTTTTCCGGGCAGCCGCGACCCGGGGAATTCGCGCCAGGTCATCTATTATTTCACATTTCTCGAACCATCCGTTACTTTCGATGATCTCGCACACCATCGTTTTCTGGCCGAAACCGAACTCGATGAATAGGAAGCCCCCCGGAACCAGATGGTCATCTGAGATCCGGACAATATCCACGATCGATTCGATTCCCGTCTCACCTCCAACGAGAGCCTCCTCCGGCTCAAAATCCCTCACTTCGGGCATTGCCCGCAAAAACTCCCTCTTCGAAAGATACGGGGGGTTGGAGATGATGAAATCGTAGCCCCCGCAAAGCTCCGATGGAATATTCCTGAAGTCACCACGATGGGCGTTAAGCCTCTCCGGGACCTGGTGGAAACCGGCGTTCTTTTCAGTCATGGCAACCGCTTTTTGGGCGATGTCGACGGCGACCATGCGGATGCTTTCCATCTCCTTGAGCAGTGTCACGCACACCACACCGGCCCCCGGCCCCACTTCGAGCCCCTTCAGCGCTCCCTCTCCCAGCAGTGGAAGCCTCGCGAGCGCAGCCTCCACGAGCACCTCCGTTTCTTGCCGCGGAACGAGCACGCCGGGCTCGAGGAAAAACTCCCGGCCGAAAAACTCCCATTTCCCGATGATCAGCTGAAGCGGCTCCCGCTTTCTCCTCCTCGACAGGACTCCCTCCAGCCGCTCCGAAATCCCCTCTATCTCAACGTCTCCCGCTACGGGAATCTTCCCCGGGGCCAACCCGCAAACCCAGGAGGTGATGAACCGCGCCTCCGAATCGACATCATCCACCCCTATCCGGCCCAGTTCACGCCGCGCAATGGATAGTACATCCGATACCTTCATCGGGCTCTTTACTTGGCCTGCTTGAGCATTTCCGTCTGATAGTAGGTTACCAGATTGTCGATCACCTCATCCAGCTCTCCGCTGAGAACATCGGGGAGGTTATAGAGGGTAAGACCTATCCTGTGATCGCTGACGCGGTTCTTGGGAAAGTTATAGGTCCTGATCCTCTCGCTCCTGTCCCCCGTCCCCACCTGAGATTTCCTCATCTTTGAAATCTCTTCCATCTGTTTTCTCTGCTCCCTCTCGAAAAGCCGGGCCCTCAGTATCTTCATCGCCTTCGCCTTGTTCTTGTGCTGAGATTTTTCATCCTGGCAGGAGACGACTATTTCGGAAGGAACGTGGGTTATTCTCACTGCAGAATCCGTCGTGTTGACGGACTGGCCCCCTGGCCCGGAAGATCTCATCACCTCGATCCGCAAATCGTCCGGTTGAATATCCACGTCGATTTCCTCTGCTTCGGGGAGGACTGCAACCGTGGCCGTGGACGTGTGTATTCTTCCGCCCCCTTCCGTCTCGGGAATCCGCTGAACACGGTGAACGCCGCTTTCATACTTGAGGAGGCTGTATGCCCCCTTCCCCGCTATGAGGGCGATGATCTCCTTGTACCCCCCAAGGCCCGTGGGGTGGGAGCTCAGGATTTCAATGGAGAAGCCCTTCCTCTCGGCGTACATGGCGTACATCCTGAAAAGGTCTGATGCAAAAAGAGACGCCTCTTCGCCCCCCGCTCCGGCTCGTATCTCGAGAAGGATGTTCTTGTCGTCACTCGGGTCTTTCGGCAACAACAGCACCTTGAGGTCACTCTCCTGTTTCTCCTTCTGCCCCTCCAGCCGGGTAATATCTTCCTTGATAAACTCCCGGAGCTCTCCGTCATCCTCGCCGACGAGCATCTCCCGCGCTTCCTCCAGTTCGGCGAGGGTACGCTTGTAATCCCGGTAGTGACTCGCTATCTCGCTGATCTCGGCATACTGCTTCGCGTATTCCCTGAAGACCCTCTGATCGCCTATCACGTCGGGATCGGACAGTATCTTCGAAAGTTCCGCTTCCCGCTTCAGTATCGTTTCAAGCCTCTCGAGCATTGCACGTATCTCCCTTCAGGCAAGGGGCCCATCGAGCGAGCTCAGTGAAGCGAGGGCCACTTCAACCTGTTTGACATCCGGCTCCCTCGTCGTGATCTTCTGAAGGAGCATACCGGGACCGGACAGCAATCTGAAAACAAGCGATTTTTTCCTCTTTCCCGCCAGCCTTATGAACTCGTACGAGATGCCGGCAATGATCGGGAGGAGTACGATGCGCATTGCACCCTTTGCAAACACCGACATACCAGCCGGTACGAGGCTGAACACGACGATGCTGATACAGAGAAGGAAGAGAATAAAAGAGGTACCGCACCGGGGATGGAACCGCGGATAGCGCATCACCTCGCTTGCCTCGAGAACCGCACTGTCCTCATACGCGTTCACCACCTTGTGCTCCGCCCCGTGGTACTCAAAAACCCTCCTGATATCATCTATATACGAGATTGCCCCGATGTAGAGGAGAAAAACGAGAATGCGAACGCCCCCCTCCAGGAGGTTGAAGGTGCCCCCCCCCACCGGCAAGCCCGTTGCCCCGGAAAAGCCGAGCCCCGCAAGAAAGGGAAGAAGGAAAAAGAGGACCAGGGCCAGGCACAGAGCCATGATCACGGTAACGCCCATGAGGAGAGGGGAAAACCCTTTCTCCTCTTCCTGCGTTGCCACTGCAGCGGAATAGTTCAGGGCCTTCAGGCCGATCACGAGCATCGAGAAAAGAATTATCAGTCCCCTTAAAAAGACCGTCTTCTGCAGTTTTTTCGCGAAACGCCCGCTTTCGATAGAGAACCTTTCGCACACGATCCCTCCCGAGGGCGACCTGACTGCAACCGCATACCTGTCGCCGCCTTTCATCATGACGCCTTCTATCACCGCCTGTCCTCCCAGGACGAATTCCCTGTCGATATTCACGACCTATACCTCACGTAACCGACCTGGAACAGGGGACTCAGAGGTCCAGAAACTCTTTTCTGACTTCATCTGGCTTTCCACAGGTGAACTCACCTTCCGTGCAGGGGCCCCTCAGGCAACCAGGCCCGGATTTCTCGAATATGACGGGAGCCACCTCCCTTCCCTTCTTCAGCATTTCCTTCGCCATATTGCGTATCTCCCACTGGGCCCTCCTGCAGCAGCGCAGCTGAAAGAAATGATTCAGCTCACGGGCGTTCATCGTGATGATGATGCGGGTAATCGCCGCGTTGGGAAGTATATAACGGGCATCCTCGGGGGGGATACCCTTCTCGATCAACATGCGGTAGAGGGACTCGATGCCCGTGATCTTTTCCCGGAAACTCGCGAGCGCCTCGCCGTCCGATTGAATCGAGGGGGGGATGACGATCTCGATATTGTCAAATTCAACGTAGCGCTGGCTCTGCTGGGAATATGAGGCGATTCGGTGCCGCACGAGCTGGTGGGACGTGGCCCTCGATATACCTTCCACCCCGAAGGTAAAACTCACGTGCTCCAGAACGGAGAGGTGCCCGAGGGAGATGATCTTCCTCACCAGCTTTTTCGCATAATCGTGGGAAAGATTTGAGTTCAGATCTTCAACGGTTGATTTTGTGTAGCAGAGACGGGCTGCGAGTGCGACTACCTTCTCCGGGTCGGTGGTGTATTTCAGCAGTTCAACATACATGAAATTCCCGGTTCATCACTGTTCACTTTCCGGCTGGCCATACTTCCTTCTGAACTTCTCCACCCGGCCCGCGGTATCGACGATCTTCTGTTTGCCCGTAAAGAAGGGATGGCAGTTGGAACAGATGGCGACCTTGATCTCCGAGAGAACGGAAAGCGTCTCAAAGGTGTTCCCGCAGGCGCATTTGACCACCGCCTTCTGGACCTTCGGATGGATGTCGTTTTTCATTTGCTTCCTCCACTTTTCACATTTATTTCAATGAAAGTTTTCCGGTTAACCGATAGAGCGGACAGCGCCTACTGATTCATAGATTCGAGAAACTCCTTGTTGGTCTTGGTCTTTGAGACCTTGTCTATCAAAAACTCCATGCTCTCGGCCGGAGAAAGAGGAGAGAGGAACTTCCGAAGTATCCATATTCTGTTCAGGTCGTTCTTGTCGATCAACAGCTCTTCTTTCCTCGTGCCGGACTTGTTGATATCGATAGCAGGGAATATCCGCTTTTCGGAAATTTTCCTGTCAAGGACCAGCTCCATGTTTCCGGTACCTTTGAATTCCTCGAAGATGACTTCGTCCATCCTGCTTCCCGTCTCTATGAGCGCAGTCGCGATGATGGTCAAGGAGCCGCCCTCCTCGGTATTCCTGGCAGCCCCGAAAAACCGCTTCGGCTTCTGAAGGGCGTTTGCGTCCACGCCCCCTGAAAGGACCTTGCCCGAAGGGGGAACAACGGCGTTGTAGGCCCTGGCAAGCCTGGTTATGCTGTCGAGGAGAATCACCACATCGAGTTTGTGCTCCACGAGCCTCTTCGCTTTCTCGATAACCATCTCCGCCACCTGGACATGCCTCTGTGCCGGCTCGTCGAAGGTGGAACTGATCACTTCACCCCTTACGCTGCGCTGCATATCGGTCACCTCTTCAGGCCTCTCGTCGATGAGGAGCACGATGAGGACGATCTCCTCGTGGTTGGTGGTGAGGGCATTTGCTATGTTCTGGAGGATAATCGTCTTCCCTGCCCGGGGCGGCGACGTTATCAGGGCACGCTGCCCTTTCCCGATGGGTGCGACCTGGTCGATTATGCGGGTCGAGATATTCTCGGGATCATATTCAAGGCTGAATTTCTCCATCGGGTAGAGTGGAGTCAGGTTGTCGAAGATGATCTTGTCCATCGCGTATTGCGGGTCATCGTGATTTATCTTCTCAACCTTCAGGAGAGCGAAGTACTTCTCCTCACCCTTGGGAGCGCGGATATGGCCCGTAACGGTATCACCCGTTTTCAGGACAAATCTGCGGATCTGCGACGGCGACACATAGATATCGTCCGGGCCGGGGAGGTAATTCGAATCGGGGGACCGGAGAAAACCATACCCGTCGGGAAGAATCTCCAGCACACCCTCTCCCTGGACAACGATCTCTTCCTGGTCTGAAATCTGGCTCGCCTGCAAAATAGCGTATATCAACTCAGGTTTTTTCAGCGCCGCTGCACCCTCGATAGAAAGTTGCTTCGCAATTTCCGTAAGTTCACTGATGCGCATTTTTTTCAGGTCTTTCAGGTTCATAAAATTACTCCTTGATACTCATATGTCGGTTTTCACGATGAGTTAATTGCCGTGAGCGTGAGTTTTAATAGAAATAGGTATACCTCGGTGGGTCCCTCTGTTAAATACAGTGATATTTTCAATCCTCACCCGGCAAAAGTCAAGCAAAATATGACTCGGGGAAACCCAGGCAATAGAGAAATCATTTCCCTCATCATGTTAGATTCATCTGCAGGCCTTTTCGCTTCGCCGGTCTGCCTCTTGGGTGTGCCTTGACGGTACGTTCCTCACGCCACCCGTGAGCAGATCTGGATAGCTGCTCATGCCCCGCTCCTGTTCCTTCATGAAATGTAGGCAACGCTTATCTGCCTGAGCCTGTTTTCGCTGCTTCTCCGGACGGAGTGAAACCGACCGTCACAGACCGTGCACTCCCGCAGGACGTCTATGCTCTCCTCTAGAAGCCCCGATGAAACCAGCTTTTTCCGGCAAATCCCTTTCAAGTCGAGAAGGAACCTGTCCCCTTTCGACCCGGTCAGGCACTCGGGGTAAAGGGAGACAAAGAGCTTGGCCACATCCCGGCCCACTTCATAGCAGCAGGCCGATGCAGAGGGACCGATGGCCGCCCTCAGCGATTCGGGGGGAGCACCGGTGGTTTTGCGGTAGAGCGCCAAACCCGTTTCGACAATTCCACCATCGAGGCCCCGCCACCCTCCGTGAATCATCAAGAATCCGGGACAGGACTCTGAAGCGACGATCACCGGAAGGCAATCCGCGGTGAGGATTGCCGTGCCCATCCCGGGGCTGACGCAGACGGCACCGTCCGCTTCTATGGTCCCCCTTTTCTCGAGATCTTCCTCCCGCGCAATGAGAACACGGGGGGAATGTACCTGCCGGAGCGTGAATATTCTGTCCGGGGGGATACCGAGAAATCTGAGCCCTTCCGGCACAGCATCCGGCGATTCCGTGTCGAGCCCCCGGGAACCGAAGGCGTGCACGAAACCCCGAATGCCGTTCAGCACGGATGACTGATATACAAGGAAACCGTCCATTGCTATGCCAGAAATTTCCAGAACTCTTTGAACTCCGGGGGGGTTTCTATCGAAAAGTCCATCCATCCCTCCGATTCCGGGTGCCGGAAGCCGATGTGGAAGGCGTGCAGAAGGTTCCTGTCAACGACGTGCTCTCTTTCACTCCTCCCGCTTCCGCGTTTGATTATTCTGCTGCGGCTCGAGTACACCCGGTCACCCACGACGGGATGGCCGAGGTGGGATGCGTGAACGCGGATCTGGTGCGTCCTCCCCGTCTTAAGGGTAAACTCGACAAGAGAAAAATCCGCCCTTTCATCAATTACCCGGTACTCGGTCAGGGCCCTCTTCCCCCTGTCGGGCAACACGCTCATCTTCTTCCGGTGCCGGGGATGCCTGCCGATGAAAGTTTCGATGGCTCCTGTCTTTTTCCTCAACAGCCCGAAAAGGATTGCCCTGTATTTTCTCGAGATGGTGTGGAGGGAAAACTGCCTCGCCAGCCTCCTGTGGGCACGATCGGTTTTCGCCACGAGCATGATTCCTGACGTCTCCCTGTCGAGCCGGTGTACGATACCCGGGCGGGCTGCGCCGCCTTCGCTGGATAATTTTTTCAACCGCCCGATTAGGGCATTCACCAGGGTCCCCGAGGGGTGGCCGTAGGATGGGTGGACGACGAGACCGGAGGGCTTTTCTATGACCGCAACGGAGTCATCTTCGTAAATGATCCTGATATCAATATCTTCTGGAACGAGGCGGGGAACTTCGGGATCAGGGATCAAGATCTCGACCGCGTCTCCATGCCGGACCATCTCCCCTGCCTTTCTCGGCACGGTCCCGTTGACCTTGACACCTCCCCCATCAACGATTTTTTTAACAAACGACCTCGATAGGTGTGGGAGTTTTTCCAGAATGTACACGTCGAGCCGGGACGTTTTCCCTCTGTCTGAGACAAGGAAAGAAAATGATTCAGGCATATCACCAGATCTTGGACGGGATTTTCGGAGCCTGCTTCACCAGGATGTCGACCAGAGCCCTCTCGAACAGGTTATAGCTCTCGAGGATCTCCTGATCGACCCGGTTTTCGTAGTACTGCCTTCCCTCTTCGATTTCATCTTTCAAAATCGTGAAAAGATTGTCGTTTCTGATTCCCTCCTCCATCTTTGCCGCGTTGTACAGGGCAATATCCGAGACAACAGCCCTGGCGATCCTCCTTGCAACATCGGGGTCTTTGACCTTCTCCAAAGCAAAACCTCCCTTGTTTTTGCTGTAGATTCTACATTATTTTCAGCGCCAAATACAGAGTCCTTCCTTTTCTCAGGACGAGGGCGGAGAGCACATCGCCTCCTTCGAGGGAATCGATGATTTTGTTGTAATCGGCAACATCCCCGACCTTCATCCTGTTGAGGTCGATTATGATATCCTCGTTTCTCATCCCGGCGAGATAGGCCGGCGCCCCGGGCAAGACTGCCTCGATTCTCACGCCCCCGGTAACACCGACGCTCTTTTTTATCGACTCGGGGATATCACCCACCACGAGGCCGAGAACATCCGCTTCGGGATCTTTGAAAGAAAATATATCCGACTCCTTGGGGCTGTCGGCAATGACCGCATCCAGGGAAATCTTCTTTCCCTCCCTCATGACATCCACGCTCGCCTTCTTCCCCACCTCATAGGTCGCCACCATGCGCTGGAACTCCCTGACCGAGTTCACGGGTTCCCCGTTGAAGGCAAAAACAATATCTCCTCTCAACAGGCCCGCCTTTTCGGCAGGCGAACCCGCAAAGATGTTGTTTATCAGCACCCCCACCTGTTGCGGGATGCCGAAGGATGCGGCAAGGTCGACCGTTAAGTCCTGAATGCCGACCCCGAGCCAACCTCTCCTCACTCCCCCTGTCTTGATTATCTGTTCGGTTATGTTTTTCACGAGAGTGATAGGGATAGCAAACCCTATTCCCTGCCCCGAGCTTATGATTGCCGTGTTGATTCCTATTACCTCGCCATCGAGGTTCAACAGGGGGCCCCCGCTGTTGCCGGGATTGATCGATGCATCCGTCTGGATGAAGTCCTCATAGGTTTCAATGCCGATGTCAGTTCTTCCCTTGCCGCTGATGACGCCGACGGTCACCGTGGAATTCAGCCCGAAGGGGTTTCCCACGGCAATCGCCCACTGTCCGACCCTCAGGTCCGACGAATCCCCGAGTTTCGCGGGGACGAGCTTCCTCTCCGCAGATACCTTCAAAACCGCTATGTCCGTCTTCGGGTCTGCCCCGATCACCCTGGCTTTGTACTCGCTTGAATCAAACAGCCTGATCGTGATCTCCCCCGCATCCCTGATTACATGCTCGTTGGTAACGATGTAGCCCTTATCGGAAATGACGACCCCCGACCCGAGGCTCGTCTCTGCTCCGTGAGGGATCATGGGGAAGATACCCTCGAAGAAGTCGTGAAGGAAGGGTTTCTTTTCCGTCGTATCTTTTTGCTTGATCTTGGGTGTGGTGCTTATGTTCACCACCGACGGGACCGTGTCATCCGCAACCCGCACGAAGGCCTGCTCCATGCTTCGTATAATGTCGAGGTCACTGACCGCAGCAGCCGCACCGGGCCCTCCACCCACTGTCGCCTGCTTCTGCGTGTCCGGCTCCTTGACCCGCTCGCATCCGGAAACCACGAGAAGGAGCGCCGCAGTGGACAGGAGAAAAAGCAGCGCTCGAAGGATTCGAATCTTATTCAGTCGTGTCTGAAATCCCGCGCCCATCAACCGTCTCCAGGATCTTCCTGCCCTTTTTAACGTCTCTTTTCATCTGCCCGATAAGGTCGTTTGCGGAGGCAAACTTCCTCTCATCCCTTATTCTATCAATAAAGTGTAACGAAATCTCCCTGCCGTATATATCCCCTGAAAAGTCGAGCATGTGCACTTCGACCCTGAGCGTCTTTTCCCCGAAAGTGGGGTTGAAGCCGATGTTCGTAAGACCCCGGAATTTTTCGCCACCCATATGCACGACTACCGCGTACACTCCCGGAAGAGGTATGATCTCGCTCTGGAAATCGATGTTTGCCGTTGGAAACCCGAGGGTCCTTCCCCTGCCTGCCCCCCGGACCACCGTTCCGCAGATCCTGTAGTTCCTTCCAAGGAAGAGGGCTGCCTCCCGCACTTTCCCCGAGAGGATAAGCTCCCTTATCCTCGTCGAAGAGACGATCGAGCCCATGAACCTGACCGGCTCTATTACCTCCACGTCAAATCCAAACTCTTTTCCCATTTTTTTGAGCAGCTTCGTATCGCCGATGCGTCCCTTTCCGAAGAAGAAATCGTACCCCACCACGACGCCCTTGACACGGAACATGCCCACGAGGATCTTTCTGGTGAAAACCTCAGGGGGCATGTCCGCCACACCTTCTCCAAAGGGAAAAAGGACGAAGAAGTCGATGCCGAAAGGCGAAACCAGGTCGATCTTTCTGTCGACCGTTGAAAGTTCGTAGAATCTTCCCCCGGGGTTGAAAAACTTAACCGGATGGGGATGGAACGTCAACAGGGCCGTTTTCCCATGCCTGCCTGCCATTTTCTTCAAGGATTTCAATATCTTCTGGTGGCCGAGGTGAACACCGTCGAAAATCCCGATGGTTACATAACTTCCCTCCTTGAAATCCTCGAGATTCTGAATTCCCCGTATTACCTTCATCCCTCAGAGCACCTCGTTGAACGCTTCCCCGGCAGAGAAAAGGGGAAGCTGAAAATATTTCAGGACAGTCGCCCCGACAACGGAAAAAGTGTGTTTCACCCCGAGACTCCTGCCCGCCCTCCCCTTCCGGTATATGAGGAGGGGCACCACCTCCCTCGTGTGGTCGGTGCCCGGGTAGGTGGGATCGTTCCCATGGTCCGCCGTAACGATAACCATGTCGTCCGCTGAGAGCCACTTCAGGATCCCGGGAATGGCACCGTCAAATCGAGCGAGGGCTCCTGCAAAACCCTGCACGTCGTTCCTGTGGCCGTAGACCGTGTCGAAATCGGTCAGGTTCGCGAAAATAAGGCCGGATGGGGCCTTCCTGATACAGTCGACCAGCACCCTGGTCGTCTCATCATTATCCGCCGTTTTGATGATCCGCGAAAATCCCCTCCCGGAAAACATCTCCCCCACCTTTCCCACGGATACCACTTCTATGCCTTCTTTCGCAAGGATGTCTGCAACGGTATCCCCCTCGGGCTCGAGGGGAAAATCCCTCCGTCCATATGTTCTGAAAAAATTTCCCTCCTCCCCCGAGAACGGCCGTGCGATGACCCGGAGAACCCGCAGGGGATTCACGATTTCCCTCGCCTTCCGGCATACACGATACAGGCCCTCCTCGGGCAAAACCCTCTCATGGGCGGCGATCTGGAAAACACTGTCGGCCGATGTGTATACGATGAGCTTCCCCGTCCTCATATGCTCGAGTCCAAGCCGCGCGATAATCTCCGTGCCGGATGCAGGTCTGTTCCAGAGGTATCCAAATCCCGTCTCCCTTTCGAAGGCCTCCATGACGTGGGAAGGAAAACCATCGGGAAAGACGGGGAACGGTTCCCGCACCGTTATCCCCATCATCTCCCAGTGACCGGTAACCGTGTCTTTGCCGGCAGAGCTCTCATGGAGAGACCCGTAACAGGCCAGGGGCTTTAACACGGGAGGCAGTCCCCTGAACTGCCCGAGATTGCCCATGCCGAGGCCGGCGAGGTTGGGAAGGTTAACACCCGTCACCTCCAGAACATGGCCGAGCGTGTTCGCACCTTCATCCCCATAGAGCGAAGCATCCGGTGCGCTTCCGATACCCACTCCGTCCAGCACAATGATTATTGCCCTCTTCCTGCTCATACAGCCCTGTCATCTTGAGGATTTCTATTTCCTGTATTACTATGAAATGAAAATGAGCCGAACCCCCGATACGGAATGACGAGAATAAACCGCGCAATACTGAAAGAACTTTTCCCCTCTGTCATCGCCGGCGTCCTCATTTTCACCCTTATCGTGATTGCCCAGCAGCTCATCAAGATTTCAGATTATATCATCGCAGGGGGCGTCCCACCCCTTGAAATCGGAAAGCTCATTCTCTACTCCCTCCCTGCATTCCTGGAGATAAGCATACCGGTGTCGCTGATCCTCGGCGTGACGATCACCTTCTCACGGCTCTCCATTGACAGCGAACTCGTGGCCATCAGATCATCCGGCATAAGCATCAGACAGCTTTTACCTCCCGTTGTCGTTACTTCTCTCATCTGCTTTTTCGGCCTTCTCTACCTGACCCTATATGGGGCGGCAGCTGGCTATAACAACCTTTTCACGACGGTACGGAAACTATCTTACTACGGGTCGAGGGAAATCATCAAAGAGGGTGTATTCATCAAGCTCACCGATACGACGCTCATCTACGTTGAGCACATGAGCCCTGACGGAGCGAATTTGAACAGAATCATGATATCGGAAAAGAAAAACTTCGACGAACCGATAATCATAACCGCCCAAAATGGAGAGAGGGTCCCCTCCCGGGAAAAGGAAGAGGGTGGGCTCCTCCTGAGCAACGGAATCATGGACCAGAAAATCGCGAAAAACGATGCACACCACGTGGTAACCTTTGAAAAGCTCTCGTTCAACATAGACGGCGGCGAGGGGAAAGCCTCCCTTCATGTGAAAAAGCCCAAAGAGATGTCGGTGGCGGAAATACTCAAAGTCATCAGAAAGGGGGGGACCTCCAGAAACAGGATGGTCGATCTCATATTCTCCCTCAACCGGAGGCTATCCCTCCCCTTCTCCTGCATCGTTTTCGCCTTTTTCGCCGTTCCCCTGGGATCGGTGCAGAGGAGCAGGGGAAAATCGTCATCCCTCATCATCACCGGCGTAATGGTGTTTATATACTACCTTTTTCTCGGAGTGGCCAAGAGTTTAAAGAACGCATCCCCCGCGCTGTCCATTGGAATAATATGGTTCCCCAATATCCTGTTTGGCCTCGTGACGGTAATTGTCTTTACGTGGATGGAAAAAGATCCATCCTTCGCCGGTAAATTCCGGAAGCTGACGGGGATGAAAAGTTGATCCCGATACTCAAGAGATACATAAGCACGGAATACCTGAAAACGCTCGTTTTCACCCTCATTTTCATCATCATGCTCTTTCACCTCGTCGATCTGATGGACCACCTCGACAACTTTTACCTATACGGGGCGGGCAACGATGTGATCCTGAAGTTCTACATTCTTAAAACTCCCGAATATTTTGTCGCTTTCCTCCCCTTTGCCCTGCTGATTTCATCGGTCCTCCTCCTCGTCATCAGGTCCAGGTTCAACGAGACTATCGCAATGTTTGCATCCGGCGTGAGCCTCATGGGGATCATCGGGCCGATCCTCGTCATCGCCGTTTTTTCCGCTTTCCTCTCTTTCCTTACGTCGGAAATTGTCGTGCCGAGGACTTCGCTGGCAGCGCGGGACATCGAGGCAAACTACATAAGGAAGAAAGAGCGGGCCGCAAGGTTTTTCCAGAACAGGTACTGGCTGAAAGTGGAAGACGGGTTGATCGTAGCCCACCTGCTCGATGAAGAAAAAAGCAGTGTTCTCGGCTTCACCTATCTCGTCCTCGACGACCGGGGGAATCTCAAGCAGAGATTCGATGCGCGGGAAGCGACGTACAACGGCGTGTGGAACCTGAAAAACGTCGATATCCTTACCCTCGAAGGGCAACCGAGTATGGCAAAAGTGGCCGGCACATCACTTAAGCTCCCCGCGAGCTTCGACACCTTCTTCAGTTCCCAGAAGTCTCCCGCGGACATGAACTCGAGAGAACTGTCGCGGTACATCAGGGAGATAAAGCACAAGGGCTTCGACGCGCGCAGCTACCTCGTGGACTATCACTCGCGCTTCTCCTACCTCACCCTCAACCTGGTCATCATCTTCCTCGCAGCACCCTTCTCCCTGGTTGGACCGAGGAAGGGAGTCCTCATCACGAGCGTGGTCCTGTCCGTGGTGATCGGCTTTTCCTGCTGGGCCCTCTTTTCCGTTTTCATCGCCTCGGGCCGCAAAGGAATTCTCCCACCCCTGGCGGCCTCCTGGGCGCCCGTTTTGCTGGTGGCGGGGGTAGCTTACCTGGTCTACAAGAAGCTCCGGGTCTGAAGGTTTTTCAAGAAAAAGGGGATACCTGTCCTGTCTTGAGCAAAGCCCCCGAAGCTGCGGATCGTAATCCTGCCCTCACCGGGAACCTGAAATCCCCCGGCGATTGCAAAACGAGGTATCTTCAGGTCCCCTCCTGCCAGGACGATAGATATTCCCTCTGCCGCGCGGTGAGCCGGTCTATCTTCACGCCCATCGCGCGGAGCTTCATTTCGGCAATTTTCCTGTCTATCTCAGGGGGAACGCTGTGGACTTTATTCTCCAGCCCCTTTCCGGAGCGCACGATGAACTCGGCACTGAGGGCCTGGTTTGCGAAGGACATGTCCATGACGCTCGCCGGGTGGCCTTCTGCGGCGGCGAGATTGATCAACCGTCCCTCCCCGAGGAGAAAAATCCTTCTTCCGTTCTCGAGGGTGTATTCGACGACAAATTCCCTTATTTCCCTCTTTTTCACCGTGAGCTTTTCCAGGGCTTTGAGGTTGATCTCGACGTTGAAGTGACCGGAGTTGCATACAATCGCACCGTCTTTCATGAGCAGGAAATGCTTTTCATCAATGACATCGACATCGCCCGTAACGGTGCAGAATATATCCCCTTTCGGCGCAGCCCTGCTCATCGGCACCACCTGGAAGCCGTCCATCACTGCCTCCAGAGCCCTGAGCGGGTCGACCTCCGTTACGGTGACGTGCGCACCCATGCCCCTGGCCCTCAAGGCAAGCCCCTTGCCGCACCACCCGTACCCGGAAACGACGAACTCAGATCCGGCCATGAGCCTGTTCGTAGCCCTGAGGATGCCGTCGATGGTGGACTGCCCGGTGCCGTGCCTGTTATCGAACATGTGCTTGGTATGTGCCTCATTCACCGCAATGATCGGGTACTCGAGCACAGAAGAGGCGGCCATGCTTCTCAAACGTATTACCCCGGTGGTCGTCTCTTCAGTGCCCGCGACGACATCCTTCAGGTAGACCCGCTTTTGCCGGTGGATGGTGGAGACCAGGTCCGCCCCGTCATCCATGGTGATGTTCGGCTTGATCTCGAGCGCGTTCAATATGTGACGGTAATAGACCTTTTTGCTTTCACCCTTGATCGCATATACGAAAATGTCATGATTTCTGGCCAGAGCCGCAGCTACATCATCCTGCGTGCTCAGAGGATTGGAGGCGCAGAGGCTTACCGCCGCGCCACCCTCCTTCAACGCGATGACGAGATTTGCCGTCTCCGTGGTCACGTGGAGACAGCAGGCGACAGAAACACCCCCGAGGGGCTTCTCCCTCCGGAAGGTGTCCCGAATATCCTTGAGAACCGGCATTTCCATCGCCGCCCACTCGATTCGTTTTTCCCCCGTCCTGGAAAGCCTCAGGCTGGCAACATGCGATTTTTGCATCGTCCCTCCTTGCCACTCTCGTAATTTATGGGAATGGGTAACATTCCGGGGCCCCGGCAAAAGCGCCACAAAAAAGCTTCAAACCCCCAGCCTCAAGAGGTCTTTCAGGGCCGAAACACCGTCCCGGTTCTCCCAGGGAAACCCTTCATCTTCCCTGCCGAAGTGCCCGTATGCGGCCGTTTTCAGGTAGATCGGGCGAAGCAGGTCCAGTTTCTTCGTAATCATCCCCGGCCGCATGTCAAAAATATCGGGGATAACCTCCTCCACCTCTTTTTCCGGTATCACCCCGGTATTGAAGAAGTCGAGGTTCACGGAAACAGGTTCCGGGACCCCGATTGCATACGCGATCTGGATCTCACACTTCCTGGCCACCCCGGCGCCGATGATGTTCTTCGCGATGTACCGCGCCATGTACGAAGCGCTCCTGTCCACCTTCGAAGGATCCTTTCCCGAAAATGCCCCGCCCCCGTGGCGGCTCGACCCGCCGTAGGTATCGACGATGATCTTTCTTCCCGTAAGCCCCGTGTCGGCCATCGGCCCCCCGGCAACGAACCTCCCCGTCGGGTTCACGAGAAAGTTGGTCCGGTAGGTAATGAACTCGGGGGGAACCACCTTCTTCACCACCTCCTCCAGGATCCCGTCTTTGAGATCTGCGTCGCTCACCTCCGGCGTGTGCTGGGAAGAAACGACAACGGTGACCACCTCGACAGGCTTGCCCTCGTCATACTGAACCGTAACCTGGCACTTTCCGTCGGGCCATATGAAGGGAAGGATCCCCTCCTTCCTGCACCGGGCAAGCCGTTTCGATATCTTATGGGCAATCATTATCGGTAGAGGCATGAGCTCGGGTGTTTCGTCACAGGCGAAGCCAAACATCATACCCTGATCCCCGGCGCCCTGCTCCTCGGGAGCGCCCCGATCGACCCCCATGGCGATATCGGGAGACTGCCTGTTCAGAGCCACGACGACACCGCAAGAGTCGGCGTCAAATCCCGTCTCGGGGGTTACGTACCCGATACCCTTGATCGTATCCTTCACGATCCTCACCACATCGCAATCCGCCCCGGTGGTCACCTCCCCGCCGAGCATGACCAGACCCGCCGTTATCAGGGCTTCACAGGCAACCCGGGCATCGGCGTCCTTCCGTATGATATCGTCGAGTATCGCGTCCGATATCTGGTCGGCAACCTTATCGGGATGTCCTTCCGTGACCGATTCCGACGTGAACAGGTACGGCCTCTCAATCATCTATCCAACCTCCCGTGGCATTTCGCATTGCCCCGAACAGAACCGTCCGGGGAATTATACAATACCGCATCTAAAATTTCTCGACAATCTCCTCCGGATAGAGATCTTCGAATTTCCCGCGGAGCATGTCAGAAATGTCCCTCCCCGAGGCGCACGACTTTATCTCCTCCAAAAACTCCCGGGCATAGCCGAAGTCGGACTTTCGTATGATCGTCTTGGCAAGAGGAATCGAATCGGGATTCATGCTCAGCTCGTCGAGTTCGAGGCCTATGAGGACGGGGAGAAACATATGGTCTCCCGCCATCTCCCCGCACATGGCAGCTTTTATTCCCGCGCCGTGGGCCGCCTCAACGATGAACCTGATCATCCGGATTATGGCGGGATGGAGGGGGTCGTAGAGGTAGGTGACCGATTCGTTGACCCTGTCTATCGCGAGGCAGTACTGGATGAGGTCGTTCGTGCCGATGCTGAAAAAATCCACCATCCCGGCGAGGATATCCGAAATTATCGCAGCAGAGGGAACCTCGACCATGATGCCTATTTTGACCTCCTCGTCAAATGGGTGGCCATCCCTGGAGAGCTCCCGCTTCGCCTCGGAAACAACTTTCTTCGCCTCCTCGATTTCCCAGACGCAGGACACCATGGGAAACATTATGCGGACGTTGCCGTAAGCAGAGGCCCGGAGGATAGCCCGCAGCTGCGTCTTGAAGATCTCCTTTTCCTTCAGGCAGAACCGTATCGCCCGCAGCCCCATGGCGGGATTCATCTCCTCTGCAAGGTCAACGTGGCTCACGAACTTATCGCCCCCCAGGTCAAGGGTCCTGATCGTCACTTCACCCTCCTGGAACTTTTCGACAACACCCCGGTATATCATGAACTGCTCATCCTCCAGGGGCATGTCCCTCCGGTTCAGGTAGATAAACTCGGTCCGGTAAAGACCTATGCCGTCAGCCCCGAGAGCAAGAGCCTGCTCCGCTTCGTGGGGCATCTCGATGTTCGCCATGACCTTCAGCTTCCTCCCATCCCTCGTAACGGAAGGGAGTTTCGAAAATTTCACCAGGGCCTTTCGCTTCCTCTCCATCCGATCGAGTTTCTTGGTGTAATCCGATATGAGCGACTCATCGGGAGAGATGATTACGATGCCCTCGTACCCGTCTATTATGTACACCTCGTCGTAGGCAAAATAGCTGGTCACGTTCCCGAGACCGACGACGGCCGGTATCCTCAGTGACCGGGCGACTATCGCCGTGTGGGACGTCCTGCTCCCCATATCGGTGGCGAAACCCTTCACGGAACGCCCCACCATCTGGGCCGTGTCTGCCGGGGAGAGGTCATGGGCAATGACCACGACATCCTCGCCTACCTCGAGAATTGAATCAACCCTCCTGCCCGCCAGGTTCTCAAAAATCCTGTGGGCTATCTGTTTGATGTCATCGCCCCGCTGCTTCAGGTAGGGGTCCTCCATGCGGTGGAAGTTCTCGACAAGGTCCTTCAGCACTTTATCCAGAGCCCACTCCGCTCTGAAGAAATAATCCCGAATCATCTTGATCGTCGCATCGATGAGCATCGAATCTTCGAGCATGGAGATGTGGACCCCGAGAATCTGGTAGTGCTCGCCGTTTTTTTCGATTAACGACTCCTGGATCTCCGAGAGCTGTATCCTGGACCGATCGACGGCCCCCAGGAACTTCTCGACCTCTATCTCCACTTCCTCCCGGGAAACGTAGGACTTGACAAAGCTCGGCAGGCTCCTGTCGAGAAAAAAGCCCTTTGCGATTGCAATGCCCGGCGAGGCGGGTATGCCGCTTGCTATTATATTTTTCCTGTCCCTGTGCATCTATTTCTCGTAGAATCTTCTCTTTACCAGGTCTTCGATCGCTTTTACTGCCTCATCTGCGTCATCACCTTCCGCCGAAACCTTGATCATCGAGCCTTTGGGGGCCGCGAGCATCAGGATCCCCATGATGCTCTTGCCATTGACCTCTATGCCGTCCTTGAATATGAATATTTCGGACTGGAATTTACTCGCAAGGTTGGCGAGGGAAGATGCGGCCCTCGCGTGCAGTCCGAGTTCATTCTTTATCATCAGGTTCTTGACGACCCGGGTAGATTCACTCGTTTCCAGTTCGCTCATCCCGTTACCCCATGACGAGAGAAATGAGTACCACAAACATTGCCGAAAAAATGACTATCTCCGATGTGGCAGCAATCTTCCGGTAGATAAACTCCAGCGCAACAACCAGACACAGGGAAACCAGGAACTGGATCCCCGTGAAAACGAATTTCTGGTCAACGGCGAGAATTCTCGAAATGAAAAAACCCAGGTAAACCCCGAGAAAGATCATCACCAGCGCACGGATATACTCATTCTTTTCGGCAAAGTTATTTTCCCTGAGATACTGGTATATCCCATTTGGAGACGCGAGGGACATCTTGAATCCCATGATCCTCATCCGGAGGTGAAAATAGTTATACGCCAGCACGAGAAGCACGATCCCGAGATAGGGGTTGACCAGGGCAGCAAGAACCGACATGAGAGAAACAAAAGGTTTCAGAGACCCCCAGAAAAAGGAGTCGCCGATAGCCCCGAGAGAACCCATGAGACCCACTTTCGCAGAATTGACGGCGGAAGGTTCGACTTCGCCCTTCTGGATTTTCTCCTCGAAAGCAAGTGACATGGCCGCGAGGTGAGAAGAGAAATAGGGATGGGTGTTGAAAAACTCAACGTGCCGCTTTGCCGCCTCCCGTATCTTGTCCGGCTCGCCCGCGTATATCTTCTCCAACCCCGGAAGAATCGTATAGAGAAAGCCCACACTCTGCATGTTTTCAAAGTTCCAGCATGCCTGAACAAGCATGCTCCTTAGAAAGACCCGGGATTTCGTTTTGCGATCCAGCACCCTTAAAAAACCCCCATCTCGAATATTATGAACGCAATGGCTCCCGAAGCGAGAGCCATGTGGAAAAAAGCGCTCTTGTTGCTCACCCTGCAGTGCTGGTAGACGCTTACCGCTCCGGTTGCAGGGATGATGAGGTACATGACCAGAAACGGTGAGATGACATACCGCGGAATGGCGGGGACGACCAGTTTGCCCGCCAGGATGCCCAGGACTATCCAGGAAAAGGATAGGAGCACCCCCGCCAGGAGCCAGAGGACAATCGATGCGTAAATACAGGAGCGCACCGTCTCCAGGTCACCCAAATCGACACCCGACACGGCGTACCTCGATATCTTTCCGTTCATCCTCCTGACCAGGATGTCAACCTCCCTGCCCAGTTCCCCAACGAGAACCGACGCGGATCCGATGAGCGCAATATCGGCAAACCCCACTTCTCTGGAAAACGACAGATAGGCAACGGCTACGGTGCCGAAAAGAGCGGCTCCCGTATCGTCGGGAGGAACCGAGGCGCCAACGGGAAGCCGCGAAACCCAGAGCATTTCCAGGAGTATCCCAAGAGTAACACACTCCGGCAACCGGTTAAAGAGAGCCCCCGTGATCACCGCGATCGCTATCGGCCGGTGAATCATCATCTGCAGAACCGCGACCCTGTCCAGGTAAATAATCCCACACAGGAGTATCAGGACTGCCACCTTTGTGGTCAGGCTTATCTCCATCGTGGCTATTTCCCTATTTCAGCTCTATATCTATTTCCCTGTCAGAGGGCACTGCCTTGACATCGATCTGCACACCGAGATCCTTCAGCTTTCTCACGATCCTCTCGTCGTCTGCATCAAAAAAAACCGTGGAGGATATCCTCTTTTTTCCCGTCTCATAGTGGAGGTTGCCCACGTTGATTTTCAATATACCCGGGACCTCTTTGACGATGCTCAACGCAACTTTCAGATCCCTGCAGAGAACGAGAACCCTCTTGCTCTCTTTACCCCTGGCCCAGCACCCCGATACAAAATCCTTTACGGAAGAGCAGAAAAGGTCCACATCGGGTGGGACCGCCATCTTCATGACTTCTTTCATCATGAAATCTGATGCGGTCCTGTCATCAACGACGACTATTTCTGAGGCACCCGTGAAGGGCAACCATGCCTCGATAACCTGTCCGTGGACAAGCCTTGAATCTATTCGGACAAGAGCTATCTGCACATTTAACTCCTTCCTACCCTCCTCTTTAATATTTCGCTTGCGATTGTTATGTTTTTCTGTCCGTACTCCTTTATAAACCGGGCCAGATCCTCCAGATTCTTCTCCTTCTCCCTTGCAGTAGGAACCCGCAAAACCATCGGTGTATTCACCCCCGTTATCACCTCCACGTCATATCTTCCAAGAAATGACAATGAGAGGTTCGAAGGTGTGCCTCCGAACATGTCCGTCATGACGAGCACCCCGTCGCCACTGTCCACCGATTTGATTGCCTTCTCGATGTCGTTGTGAATCTTCTCCATAGACGCTTTCGCATCTATATTTACCGCCATGGCATGCTCGATCTTTCCCACGATCAACTCGGCAGTCTTCAGCACCTCCGTTGCAAGGTTTCCGTGCGATACGATGACGACACCAATCATGACTCATGCACCCCCAGATTCTGTTTTTGTAATATCCCTGTGCTTTACATTTATATCAGCATTGCCGTGCTTATTGCCAATGAATTTCACGACCTCCTCAGCAACTGCCACCGACCGGTGGCGCCCTCCGGTGCACCCGATTGCCACCGTGAGGTATGCCTTTCCCTCACCTATGAACTTCGGAAGCAAAAAGTCAAGCAAATCCCCAATCTTATCGATATATATCCTGGAATCTTCGTTGGCAAAAATATATTTTCTCACTTCCTCCTCCCTCCCGTCTTTGTCTTTCAAGCCCCCAACGAAGTGGGGGTTGGGGAGGAACCGGGCGTCAAAGAGAATATCGGCCTCGGCCGGTATCCCGTATTTGAACCCGAAACTCAGAAAGGTGACGTTTAGCTTCGTAAGTTCCTCTACGGGCATCTCCTTTCTGATAAATTCCTTCAGCTCATGGATGCTCATGTCGGCTGTGTTTATGTAGAGGTCGACATAGGACCTGACCGTTTTGAGAAATTCCCTTTCCTTGCCGATGCTGTCTAACGGATTTTCCGACTCTGAAAGCGGGTGCTTTCTGCGCGTTTCGCTGAACCTCCTCACCAGGACATCATCGTCGCAATCGAGGAAGATCACCCGAAACTGGATCTCCATCTTGCGGAAATAGTCGACGAGCTCGGGAAATTGGGAAAAAAACTCCTTCCCTCTCACATCTATGACGAAGGCCATTCTCTGCTTCGCCAGCTCCTCCCCGATCAACAGCTCCACGATTCGCGGTATGATAACCACGGGCACATTGTCGACGCAGAAAAAACCGGTATCTTCGAGCACTTTTAATGCGGTGCTCTTTCCGGAACCGGAGATCCCCGTTATTATGATAACCAGTGGGGGTGTCATTTTTCCTTCTTCTTCCTGTATTTAAGGCGTCTCTTAGCAATTGCGTCACGCTGTTTCGAGGAGAACTCGACCGCCGAATCGACCCCCGTCTGCTTGAGCAGGTAATTTCTCACGCCAACTTCCACGAGCGTCGACAGGTCCCGCGCCGGGCTCACCGGAAAAAGGATACTGGGCAGTTTCACGTTCAACAGCTTGAAAGACCTCTCAGGAATGCCCGTACGGTCATACTTCTTGTTCGAGTCCCACTCTTCGAGCTCGATGACAAGATCCACCTGTTTCTCCTCTATTATCGACGACAGGCCAAAAAGATCCCGTATGTTGATAATCCCCAGGCCTCTTATCTCCATGTAGTGCTTGATCACGTCCCCGCCCCTTCCAAGCAGGGTATTGTGCCCCCTTTTCTCGATTTCGATCGCGTCGTCTGCAACGAAACGGTGCCCTTTGCAGATCAGGTCGAGGGCGCACTCGCTCTTCCCTATCCCGCTCGACCCGGTGATCAAGACCCCCACACCGTAAATATCCATCAGGACGCCGTGGACCGTTGTCCGCTCGGACAACTCCAAAGAAAGATAACCGATTATTTTTTCTATCAGGGTCGACGTGTCATACCCTGACAGGAGAACGGGAAGCCGGACCTTGGCCGACATGCTCTTCAAACCATGCGGGGGGGTTACTCCCCCCGCAAAAATGATACAGGGGAGGCCGGAGCCGCACAGTTTTTCAAGAACCTCCCTACCTTTCCTTGCATCGAGGCTCTCGAAAAATATCATTTCGGCCTCGCCGGCAATCTGAATCCTGTCAGGATGGAAGGACCTGAATATGCCGGCAAAAACGAGGCCCGACTTCTGAATTCTGGATGTGGTTATCTGACGTGTCTTGCCCGACTTCCCTGAAAAAAAGCTGAGGTCTAAATCAATATTGGTATCTTTGAAAAGCTTTTCTACTGATATCGTTCTCATGTGAACCGCCGGCCGCTTTTTTCATAACCTCTCGTCCTCTTCTCTCAATATCTCAACCATCTCTATTTGTGATCCGGCATCCATGATTTTTTTCCGAAACCTATCAGTCTTGAGCAGTCTCGATATCCTTGCAAGGGCCTTCAGATGGAGGCCCGCTGAGTTTTCGGGGGCGACGAGAAGAAAAAAGAGGTGCGCCGGCTTTCCGTCCATGGATTGAAAATCAACACCCTTCGTGCTCCTTCCGAGAGCACCGGTCAGAAATTTGATCCCCGGGTACTTGCCGTGAGGTATGGCAACTCCCTCGCCTATTCCCGTCGACCCGAGCGATTCCCGCTCGAGCAGAATGTTTGCCAGCTCTACCGGCGCTATTTCCTCGCAATTTCCCGCGACAACGCCTGCAAGTTCCTTTATCACCTCATCTTTTGTTTCGGCTTTCAGCTCCTCTACCACCGTTTCTGGAAATAGGAGGTCAAATATCTTCACGGTTCCTTCCTCTACCCTTTCATGGTTCGATAAACCCTACCCTGCCGTCCTTCAGCCTGCACACGACATTGTAGGTATTTGTCTCGAAATTGAGAAAAAGAAGCACATCCTTCCCTGAAAACTCCAGGTGCTTTACGGCATCGTCCATAGTCATAGGTTTCGGCAGGGAGTTGTTCAACCTCACCACCTCAACACCCCCGGAAACCGATATGTCTTCCTCCTCAATCACCTCATCGAGGATACTTTTGTTGAGGGAACCGTAATTTGCATGCTCCTTCCTTTTTTCCCTGAATTTCTTGACCTGCTTTTCTACCTTGTCGACGACCAGGTCGATAGCGGAGAACAGGTCGTCTGTCTCCTCGATCGCCTTTACGGAGATTCCCTTTGCAGTGAGCAAAACCTCGGCTATGTGCCGGTATTTCTTGACACTCAGGATCACACTTGCGTCGAAGGGGTTGTTGATGACCTTGTCCAGCTTGGTGATCTTGTCCACTGCGTACCCCTTGAGCGTCTCATTGGGCTCTATCTGCCGGAATGTAACCGTGATCCCCATTTATCCGCCTCCAAACGCGAACGTTCCTTGTTCATATTTTGCAAATGTTTATGCTAGCCCAATTATTCAGCGAACGCAACGCTTTCTAGAAAATCTTTTTCCTCTTGTTAGATGGCAAAATCCCCAAAGATTCCCTGTACTTCGTAACAGTTCTCCGTGCTATATTGATGCCCTGTGACTTCAATATCCTCGCAACCTCTATATCGCTGAGGGGTTTTTGCGGATTTTCTCCCTGAATCAGCTCTTTGATCTTCTCCTTTACCGACTCCGACGCCACACTCTCACCGTCCCTCCTGGAAAGGGAGCTGGTAAAGAAGTATTTCAACTCGAACAAACCAAGCGGGGTGTGCACATATTTTCCGCTCGTTACGCGAGATACCGTAGATTCGTGCATTTTGATATCCTCGGCGATATCCCGGAGGGTCATGGGCTTTAAGAAGCCCGGTCCCTGCTCGAAAAATTCGATCTGATTCTTGAGTATCGACTCCATCACCCGGTATATGGTTCTCTTCCTCTGGTATATGCTCTTTACGAACCATGCGGCAGAATTCACCTTTTCCCTTATATACTCCTTCTCTTCCTTCGAGAGGGATGCTTTCTGCTTGATCAGGTCCCGGTAATAAGAGTTGATACGGAGCTTTGGCAATCCATCCTCGTTGAGGGAAATTACCCACTCTGAGCCAACCTTGAATACCGAGATATCGGGGACCACGTAATGTACCTCTGCTGTTGAATATTGCCTCCCCGGCTTCGGATCCAGGCTGGATATGTTCTTGAATGCCGCTCTTACCCTGGTCTTTTCAATTTTCAATGCCCGCGCAACGCCCAGAAGGTCCGTCTTGATGAATCTATCGAAATATTCATCGAGAATGCGCACCTCGAGAGACCTGAGGCCGAATTTTTCCCGCGCCTGCACGGAAAGGCATTCCTTCAGGTCCCGCGCCCCGGCACCGGTGGGGTCAAAGAGCTGGATCTTTTTCAGCATATCCTCCACCTCTTGTGCGGCAAGCTGAAACTTTTCCGACGTCTCTTCTATGCCAACCGTGAGGTAGCCATTTTCATCAATGTTTCCAATCAGATAGGTGCCGAGCTTTTTCTCCTCCAGGGAAAGGTTCTCAAGGGAAAGCTGAATCATGAGATGGTCGGTGAGATTGATCTCCGTCTTGAGGGTATTCTCGTACAGCGGCCTCCCGTCTTCATCCGCCCGGACCCTGCTTCCCTGATATCCCCCGAAGGATTCATCGGGAAAGTACGCATCCAGGTCGATCGAATCGAGGAAGGAATCGACTTCTTCCTCGTCCTCCTTTTCCTTCCCTTCAGCCGAAAGCTCCTCTTTTCGCTCATCCTCCTCCTCGAGAACCTCTTCGAGGACGGGATTCTGCTCGAGCTCATTTTTAATCGTCTGCTGAAGTTCCAGGCGGGTCAGCTGGAGAAGCTTTATAGCCTGCTGGAGTTGAGGGGTTATCGTCAGCTTGAGCTGCTGCTGCAGCCGGAGGCTATGTTTCATATCAAGCGCCATTAAAGCGTGAACTCCTCACCAAGGTAGACTTCCTTGACTATATCCGAACTGAATATGTATGCCGGCTCTCCCTCTTCGAGAATCTCCCCTTCGTTTATTATATACGCCCTGTCACAAACTCTCAAAGTGTCTCTGACGTTGTGGTCCGTTATGATAACCCCGATTCCCTCATCTCTCAGCTTCACGATAATTCTCTGCAGGTCAGCTATGGTAATGGGATCGATGCCTGCAAAAGGCTCATCGAGCAGGAGAATGGACGGCAGAAGGGTCAGGGCCCGGCAAATTTCAACCCTTCTCCTCTCACCACCGGAAAGGGAGTAACTCTTCGCCTTCCTCAGATGCTCGATGCCCAGCTCTGAGAGCAGCGTCTCGAGCCTTTCCTTCATTTCCCGCTGCGAAATGGGCAGCGTCTCGAGAATCGCCAGAACGTTGTCTTCAACGTTCATCTTTCGGAAAATAGAGGGCTCCTGGGGAAGATACCCGATACCCAGCCGTGCCCTCCTGTACATGGGGAAGGTGGTTATATCCAGATCGTTGAGGACTATGCTTCCCTCATCGGGGATGATGAGACCCGTGATGGCGTAGAAGAGGGTGGTTTTCCCGGCGCCATTCGGTCCCAGAAGCCCGAGCACTTCCCCCCTCTTCGCCTGGAGTGAAACACCTCTTAGCACTTTTCTCTTCCCGAAGTTCTTAACAATGTCTTTTGCCTGTAACGTGCTCACTCTTCTCCTTTTTCCGGGGCCTTTTGTTCTTCCTCTTTCTCCTTCATGAACGTGTCGGGATTGATGATCGCCTTCACCCTTCCCTTTTCTCCCCCTATGATGACGCTCCTGTTTTCGGCTATGTATATTATCAGCTTTTCACCCAGAAGCCTGCTGTCACCCTCTGATACTACCGTGTTTCCGATCAATTCGACAGTCTGATCTTCGTTGATGAAGATCGCCCGGTCTCCCCGCGCCTCTCTTATGTCTTCCTGAACGACCCTCACGTTCCCGATCGCCTCGATCTTTGCCACCTCCTTTCCCTCCTCGTCGTACTCGGCTATGAGGGAATCGGAGTAGATGAGCAAACTGTTCTGTGATGCGATGACATCCCCCTTGAAGGTCACCCTGCGCTTCTGCCTCTCCGCCACGAGCTCTTTCGCCGTTATCTCAATAGGCTTTTTGGACAGTTTTTCCGCCTTCAGCTCGTCGGCACCTTCGATTGCCTCCGCGGGGAGCAGCGGAAGGGCGAGGGCAAGGAAAAGTGACAGCAAAATGGCGGTATTCTTGCGGGCCCGGACCTTCTTCACCTGATCACCTCACCCAGCTCTTCCTTCAACACCGTAAGGTCTGAGATATGCGCTTCGACCCTTTCCAGCCTGAAGCGCTCTTCATTGAAATCCATGATCCCCCGGTCCCCCGTCACGGAGAGCGTGCCGGACTGGAGGCGAACATCCCTTTCCAGGATAGCTTCCCGGCGCTCGAAGTCGAAAATCCCCCCGCTCCCGGTCAGCCGGAAAACATCGGAGGCGGTAATGAGAACCCTCCCCGATGACACGAGAGATTTTATCTCGCTGTCATACACCGCCTCGGGCAGGGTGAAGTAATAGGGCACCTGATCCCCCTTGAAGACGCCCTGAACCTCCAGGAAGGAGACAAAATCAACCCCCCTGAAGTAGTTTGCCCTCCTGGCCGTGAAATCTACATCGACCCCCTTTTGTGATATCTCCCTGAATCCGAAATTATGAATGACCATGTCGGGGCTCGTTTGGGGAATAACCACGCCACCGGACCCGCCGACCGACATTTCTCTGCCCCCGTTCTTCGAGCAGAAAGAGATGAAAAAGGCGAGGAAAAGCGTCAAAAGAGTCGGCATCAGCTTATTCATGATGTTTATCATAGCACTTAATGAATGGAAGGTTAAAAGAAAGATATTTCAAGATCTTTCAGAATCGAAAGGAGGATGTGTGCGTCGATTTCCGGTTTTTCCGACACGGGAAAAAGGGTCCGGGCTGCCGGCGATAACGGGCCGCCAGGGCCGCGCCATTTTCCGCGGCGGGAAATCATCTACTCCAGGTACTTGGACATCACGGTGGCCCACAAACCCTTGTTTTTCAATATATATTCAATAATTTCCCTGACGGCCCCCCGGCCACCGGGCCTTTCCGCAACGTAGTGGGCGACATCTTTTACTTCCTGGACGGCATCCTGGACGGTGGCGGCAAAGCCGACCTTTTTCAGGACGGGAATGTCGACTATGTCATCCCCCACGTAGGCTATCTTTTCCCTTTCCACGCCGGTTTTTTCCATGATTTCCCAAAGCGCCGCCACTTTATCGAACTGCCCCTGGTACAGGATCTCTATACCCAGCTCCCCGGACCGCCTCGCAACGATGTCAGATTTTCGACCGGTGATAATTCCCACCTCGATTCCGGCGCGCTGGATGAGTTTGATTCCATGGCCGTCCTTTACGTCGAAAAACTTCCATTCCGTCCTGTCGGGGCCGTAGACTATCCTTCCATCCGTGAGCACGCCGTCCACGTCAACGAGAAGCAGCTCAACCCTCGTCGCTCTCTCCCGCGCTGTCTCCTGCCCGATCTGGTTCATGTAATCTTTGCCCTCAAAAGATCGTGTATGTGTATCACGCCAACGAGGTTCTTTTCCCCCTCGTCGAAAACAAAGAGTGAGGTTATCTTGTTTTGCTCCATTATGGAGAGAGCCTTGGCAGCAAGTTCGCTCTCCGTTATTCTCTTCGGGTTTTTCGTCATGATGTCCTTTGCCTTGACCGTGTATATGTCCACCTTTTTCTCCATGGCTCTGCGCAGGTCCCCATCGGTGATGACCCCGATAAGCTTGTTCTCCTCATTTACAATCCCCGTGACACCGAGCCTCTTCGACGATATCTCGTACAGGGCGTCTATGAGGGCTGTGTCGGGTCCTGTCAGGGGAATCTCGTCACCGGTGCTCATCAGATCAGAAACGAGTTTCAGCCTTCTCCCGAGAGCCCCCCCGGGATGCAGCATGGCAAAATCATCGAGGGAAAAACCCTTCTCCTTGAAAAGGACAACGGCCATTGCATCGCCGACAGCGAGGGCAGCGGTCGTGCTGGAGGTCGGGGCCACCCCCATCGGGCAAGCCTCTTTGGAGACACCCACGTCGATGGTAACATCGGCGTGCTTGGACAGCGTTGACTCGCTATTGCCCACCAGGGCGATCACCTTTACCCCCATCCTCTTGATAACCGTTAGAATAGAGATTACCTCCTCCGTCTCGCCCGAGTTGGAAAGGGCGATCAGCACATCGTCGGGCATGACCATGCCAAGGTCCCCGTGTATCGCCTCCCCGGGGTGGAGGAAAAAGGCGGGAGTGCCCGTTGAAGCGAAGGTGGCTACGATCTTCTTGCAGACGATCCCCGATTTCCCCATTCCCGTAAGAATCACCTTTCCCCTCGAATTCTTGATTATTTCTATGGCCCTCGCAAAGTCAGCGCCCACCTTGTGGATCTGTTCCTGTATTGCCGCCGCCTCGATGGCAAGCACCTCCTTTGCCGTGCCGATGATGTCTTCGGGAGCCATTTTTCATTCCTTTTCGAGTAGTTTACGGTGAGCGACGAGAGACCGAACGATCTTTCCCACCATGTCGAGGCGGATGCTGTTCGGTCCATCACACAGTGCACGATCAGGGTCCGGGTGAACCTCTATGAACACCCCGTCCGCGCCGGCGGCAACGGCAGCCCGGGCAAGGGGGGGAGCAAGATCCCTCTCCCCTCCCGATGCATGCCCCAATCCCCCGGGAAGCTGCACACTGTGCGTCGCATCGAAGACCACCGGGACAACCTCCCTCATCATGCTGAAAGAGCGCATATCCACGACCAGGTTATTATATCCGAAAGTCGTTCCCCGTTCCGTCACGAATACGTTTTCGTTCCCCGTGCTTTTCACTTTCTCCACGCTGTGGAAAATATCTGCCGGGGCCATGAACTGGCCTTTTTTGATGTTCACCGGCTTCCCCGTCTCCCCCGCGGCGAGGAGAAGGTCTGTCTGTCTGCAGAGAAAGGCGGGAATCTGAATAATATCAAGCACTTCTGCCGCAACCTCGGCCTGCCATTTTTCATGAATATCGGAGAGAAGGGTAAGTCCGTACCGCTCTCTCACCTCGAGGAGGACTTTCAACCCCTCCTCGATATCCGGTCCGCGAAAAGAAGTCAGGGAGGAACGGTTCGCCTTGTCGAAGGACGACTTGAACACGAGGTTTACCTGCTGTTCCGAAGAGAGCTCTTTCAGAACCCGGGCAGTCTCGAATACGACCTCCCTGCTCTCGATCACACAGGGGCCGGCGATAATAAGCAGCGGCTCGTCCGTTCCCACATGTATGCGTTCGGTCAATCGTACCTTTGGCATGTGTCTAAGCGATCTTCAAGTTTGCTTTTGAAAAGTTTTTTGCAGAGAGTATGAAATCCCTGAACAGGGGATGGGGGGCGCTCGGTTTGGACTTGAACTCCGGGTGGAACTGGCAACCCAAAAACCAGGGGTGTCCGGCAAGTTCCGCAATCTCCACCAGCCTTTCATCGGGAGAAAGCCCGGAAAAAACCATCCCTTTTTCTCCGAGCAGGTCTCTGAAATCGTTGTTCACCTCGAATCTGTGCCTGTGGCGCTCCGATATATCGGGTTTCCCGTAGGCAGACTTTGCCAGGCTCCCGTCAACGAGGGAACAGGGATACGCTCCCAGTCTCATGGTGCCGCCTTTGTCTTCGATATTTTTCTGATCTGACATCAGATCGATAACCGGAAATGGCGTTTCCGGGTCGAACTCCCTCGAATTGGCCTTCTCCATACCGCACACATTCCGCGCAAACTCGATGACGGAAACCTGCATGCCCAGACATATGCCGAAATAGGGGATGAGGTTTTCCCGCGCGTAACGGGCCGCCTTGATCTTTCCTTCGATGCCCCTCTTTCCGAAACCCCCGGGGACAAGGATTCCGTCCACACCCTTGAGGAGAGGCTCGGGCCCGCTCTTTTCAACCTCCTCGGAGTCGACGTACCTGAGGGAGACTTTCACGTTATTGGCAATCCCGCCGTGCACCAGGGCTTCGTTGAGGCTCTTGTAGGACTCTTTGAGATTCACATACTTCCCCACGATGGCGATGGTAATCTCGCCCTTCGGGTTTTTCACCTTGTCCAGGATATCCAGCCACACGGAGAGGTCGGGCTCCCTGGTCCATATATTGAGGAACTCAACGATCTTGTCATCCAGGCCTTCCTGGTTGAAAATGATGGGAACCTCGTAGATGGAATCCACGTCGCGGGCGGTGATTACCGCATCTTCCCGAACGTTGCAAAAGAGGGCTATCTTCGACTTAATTTCCTTCGGCAGGAGCCTGTCCGTGCGGCAGAGGAGGATGTCGGGCTGGATTCCGATCTCCCTGAGCTTCTGAACGCTGTGCTGGGTCGGCTTCGTCTTGAGCTCGCCCGCCGTGCGTATGTAGGGAACGAGAGTGACGTGAACGTACACCACACTGCCCTTGTCCTTCTCGATGCCTATCTGCCGGATCGCCTCCAGGAAGGGCAGTGACTCGATATCACCTACCGTGCCGCCCACCTCGACGATAATGAGGTCGTATCCGCTCCCTGCGGTGTATATGACCTTCTTGATCTCGTCCGTTATGTGGGGAATTACCTGCACCGTCCCCCCGAGGTAGTCGCCCCTGCGCTCTTTCGTGATCACAGAATGATATATTTTCCCCGTGGTGCAGTTGTTTTTCGCCGACATGACAACCGAAGCGTAACGCTCATAGTGTCCGAGATCGAGATCCGTTTCGGTCCCGTCGTCGGTGACATAGACCTCCCCGTGCTGGAAGGGGTTCATCGTGCCCGGGTCGACGTTTATGTACGGATCGAGCTTCAAAATGGTTACCCTGAGACCTCTGCTCTCGAGGAGAGTGGCGATAGACGCAGCAGCGAGACCTTTGCCGAGAGATGAAACGACTCCGCCGGTGATAAATATGAACTTAGGCTTCACGGAAACCATCCTCCTGGAGAAGTATTTTCCTCACCTCCTCGAGATCGATGGGCGTGTCCACGGCAACAGGCTCGTAGTCGACCGGGATGACCTTGATATGATAACCGTAATCCATCCACCGCAATTGTTCAAGGGATTCTGTATCTTCCAGCAGGCTCTCACGAAGCTTTCCGGTCTCCTCCAGCACTGCTCCCCGGAACGCGTAAATGCCTATGTGGCGCAAAAAGGAGCGAAAGTCATCATCGCGGTAGTACGGAATGGGGGCCCTGCTGAAATAGAGAGCCGATCCCCCTTCCCCCGCCACCACCTTGACCACGTTGGGACTCATGAAATCCTCAAAAGATGAGCTCCAGACGGCGGCAGTGGCAATCTGAACGGCCCCGTCCTGCTCGAAGAGTTCGATGAGTCCGTCTATGATCTCCGGGTCGATCAGGGGTTCGTCTCCCTGAAGGTTGATCACCACGTCCCAGTTCTTCCCCGAAGCCACATGCCGGACCCTGTCTGTTCCCGACCTGATATCCGGAGGTGTCATCACACATTTTCCCCCTCGCGAACTCACCTCCGCAAAGATCCTCTCGTCATCGGTTGCAACGATCACGTCCTGCGCTTTTTCCGCTCTCAATGCGCGCCTGTATACGTGCCATATCATGGGTTCCCCGCAGATGTCGGCCAGGGGTTTCCCGGGAAACCTCGAAGACCCATACCTGGCAGGAATGACGACCACCGATGTCACGATACCTTCACCTCACGGGAACACGACGCGTCCCCCAAGGGACTCCGTCTCTTCGAATTCACACATCACATTCAGGCATTGCACGGCAGCACCCGATGCGCCTTTGATGAGGTTATCGATGGCACAGACAACGACGAGAATACCCGTGTCCTCCCTGATCGCAAAACCGATATCGCAGAAATTCGACCCGTACACGTGCTTCGTGGAGGGAAATTCGAGTTCCCGATAGACTCTCACGAAGGGCTCATCCCCGTAGTAACTGGCATACACTTCCCGCACATCGGCCCCGGTCACACCCCCTTTCGGGATCATGTAGAGAGAAGCGAGAATTCCCCTCACCATGGGGCTCAAGTGGGGGATGAATGTCACCTTCACATCCTGGCCCGAGCCCGCCGACAGCTCCTGGTTGATCTCATTGGTGTGGCGGTGCACCGGGAAACCGTACGCCTGGATTCCCCCCTCGACCTCGGGGTAGTGGAAGGCCTGTTTCGGCGCTCTCCCCCCTCCCGAGACGCCGGTCTTGCAGTCAGCGACGATACCCCGTGGCTCAACCAGCCCCTCTTTCAAGAGGGGGTATGCGGGAAGTATCACGGACATGGGGAAACATCCGGGAACGGCAACGAGAGAGGAACTCTTTATTTCATCCCTTTTGAGCTCACATATCCCGTAAACGGCATCCTTGAGAAGGTATCCGCAGGTATGGCTGACCCCGTAGACCTTCTCATAGGACCCGGCATCTTTCAACCGGAAATCAGCGCTCAGATCGATCACCCTGATCCCCCGGTCGATAAGCGGCTCCGCCGTTGCCATCGAAACGGTGTGGGGAAGGGCGAGGAATGCCACGTCCATGTCGG